>Ga0209415_10002838_pt1 | contig 32383 bp, 44 predicted proteins | sample PeaSoiSIISIP2007_FD_187696 | JGI IMG/M metagenome (GOLD analysis project Ga0209415, IMG submission 187696) | Peat soil microbial communities from Weissenstadt, Germany - SII-SIP-2007 (SPAdes) (version 2) | ecosystem: Environmental > Terrestrial > Soil > Wetlands > Peat | place: Germany... | reverse complement strand
GCGTCGAACGACGCGTCAGAGGAGACGGGCGAGTAATGGGTCAGAAGGTCAATCCCTACGGGTTCCGGCTCGGCATCACGACGGACTGGAAGTCGCGCTGGTTCAAGGAGCGCGGGTACAAGGACCTCGTCATCGAGGACTGGAAGATCCGCGACTACCTGACCCGCCAGCTCGAGAGCGCCGCGGTCAGCCGCATCGAGATCGAACGCAACTCGGACCGCATCCGCGTGGACATCCACACGGCGCGCCCCGGCATCGTCATCGGCCGGCGCGGCGCCGAGGCTGAGCGCCTGAAGAAGGACCTCGAGCGCATCACCGGGCAGAAGAACAAGATCTCGCTGAACATCCAGGAGATCAAGCAGCCCGAGCTCGACGCCGCGCTGATCGCCCAGGGAATCTGCGACCAGCTGATCCGGCGCGTGGCGTTCCGGCGCGCGATGAAGCGCGGCATCCAGACGGTGCAGAAGGCCGGCGCGCTGGGCGTGCGCATCCAGGCGTCGGGCCGACTCGGCGGCGCGGAGATGAGCCGGCGCGAGTCGTACCGCGAGGGCCGCGTGCCGCTGCACACCCTGCGCGCCGACATCGACTACGGCTTCCGCGAGGCCCGCACCAACACCGGGCGCATCGGCGTCAAGGTGTGGATCTACAAGGGCGACATCCTGCCCTACCAGCTGACCAACGACGAGAAGATCGTTCGCGAGGCCGCCATGGCCGCCGGCGACGCCGTGCCCGTCGGGTCGTCATCGGCCTCGCCCAAGGGCGTCATCCGCGCCGGCGGCGGCCGTCGCCGCGTCGAATCCGAGCCGGCCACCGAGGAGATCCTCGTCGAGGCCGAACCGGCCGACGTGCACGCCGTCACCGACGAGGTCGAGGAGGTCGTCGTCGGCGTGGACCCGGCCGACCTGCTGGCCACCACCGACGAGGTCGAGCGCCAGCTCAGCGTCGAAGAGGAGATCGAGCGGCGCACGACCCAGGAGCACACGGACACGCCGCACTTCCGAAAGGACGTGGAGTAGCCATGTTGATGCCCCGCAAGGTTCGCCACCGCAAGCAGCAGCGCGGACGCCGCGCCGGCATGGCCAAGGGCGGCACCGAGCTGACCTTCGGCGACTTCGGCATCCAGGCCCAGGAGGCCGGATGGCTGAGCGCGCGCCAGATCGAGGCCGCCCGCATCGCCATGACCCGCCACGTCAAGCGCGGCGGCAAGGTGTGGATCCGCGTCTTCCCCGACAAGCCCGTCACCCAGAAGCCGGCCGAGACCCGCATGGGATCGGGCAAGGGCAACCCCGAGTTCTGGGTGGCCGTGGTCAAGCCCGGCCGCGTGCTCTTCGAGCTCGGGGGCGTGGACGAGACGCTGGCGCGCGCCGCCATGGAGCGCGCCATCCAGAAGCTGCCGATCAAGGCGCGCTTCGTGATCCGGCCCGGTACCCACGGAACCCCGGAGGTGACGATCTGATGGCCAAGACCAAGGAACACATCGCCGAGATGCGCCTGCTGGGCGACCACGAGCTCGTGGAGCGCCTGGCCGAGGCCCGTCGCGAGCTGTTCAACCTGCGCTTCCAGTTCGCCACCGGCCAGCTGGACAGCTCGTCGCGCCTCGCCACGGTGCGCAAGGACATCGCCCGGCTCTCGACCTTCGTGCGCGAGCGCGAGATCGCGGCCGCCGAGGCCCTCAGTGAAGGTGAGCAGCCATGAGTGAGATCGAAATGAACGAGACGCCCGAGGCCGACGACGTCGCCGTCGAGCCCGTCGAGGCTGTCGAGCCCGTCGTGGCCGACACCGCACCGACCGCCGTCGCGAGCGCCCCCGCCGAGCCGGTCGACGAGGGCGCGCGGGTGAACCCGCGCAAGGTCCGCGAGGGCGTCGTCGTGTCCGACCGGATGGACTCGACGCTGGTCGTGGCTGTCAACGAGCGGGTGCGCCACGCGCGCTACGGCAAGATCGTCCAGCGCACCAAGAAGCTCTACGTCCACGACGAGAAGAACGAGGCCAAGGTCGGCGACAAGGTCCGGGTCCAAGAGACCCGCCCGCTCTCGAAGCTCAAGCGCTGGCGCCTGACCGAAGTCGTGGAGCGTGCGCGATGATCCAGCAGGAGTCGCGACTCAAGGTCGCCGACAACTCCGGCGCGAAAGAGGTGCTGTGCATCCGCGTGCTCGGCGGATCGCGTCGGCGCTACGCCTCGATCGGCGACGTCTTCATCGCCACCGTGAAGGACGCGATCCCCGGGGCCGCGGTGAAGAAGGGCGACGTCGTGCGCTGCGTGGTCGTGCGCACGGCCAAGGAGAAGCGCCGCCCGGACGGCTCCTACATCAAGTTCGACGAGAACGCGGCGGTGCTGATCAACGACCAGTCCCAGCCGCGCGGCACGCGCATCTTCGGGCCGGTCGGCCGCGAGCTGCGCGACAAGAAGTTCATGCGCATCATCTCGCTGGCACCGGAGGTCCTGTAATGAAGATCCGCAAGGGAGACGACGTGCTGGTCATCGCCGGCAAGTTCATCGGACAGCGCGCGACGGTCGAGGAGGCCCGGCCCACCAGCCAGCAGGTCATCCTCGAGGGCCTCAACGTGGCCAAGCGCCACACCAAGCAGCGCGGCTCGACCATGCAGGCCGGCATCATCGACAAGGTCATGCCCATGCACGCGTCGAACGTGGCGCTGTGGTGCCCGGGTCACAAGGGCCCGGCCAAGGTCGGCTACGCGGACCACGAGGGCGTGAAGATCCGCGTCTGCCGCAAGTGCGGGGAGGCGCTGTGAGCACCGTCGTGCGCCCGCGCCTGAAGGTCCGCTACGACCAGGAGGTCCGTCAGGCCCTCAAGGACGAGCTCGGGCTCGAGAACATCATGCAGGTCCCGCGCCTGACCAAGATCGTCCTCAACTCCGGGGTCGGCCGCGCCACCCAGCAGGCCTCGCTGCTCGAGGGCGCCCAGCGCGACCTCGAGACGATCACCGGCCAGCGTCCGGTGGTCACCCGGGCGAAGAAGTCGATCGCCAACTTCAAGCTGCGCGAGGAGCAGTCCATCGGCGTCAAGGTCACCCTGCGCGGCGACCGCGCCTGGGAGTTCTTCGACCGGCTGCTCAGCCTCGCGGTGCCGCGCATCCGCGACTTCCGCGGGCTGTCGCCGCGGAGCTTCGACGGCCGGGGCAACTACACCTTCGGCGTCAACGACCAGCTGATCTTCCCCGAGATCGACTACGACAAGATCGACGCGCCGCGCGGGTTCGACATCACGATCGTGACCACCGCGGTCAACGACGATCAGGGGCGCGCGTTCCTGCGCGCCTTCGGATTCCCCTTCAAGCAGGAGACTCGATAGACATGGCCAAGAAGTCCCTTCGGATCAAGCAGAAGAAGACCCCCAAGTTCTCGACGCGCGCCTACACGCGCTGCGAGCGCTGCGGCCGGCCGCGCTCGGTCTACCGCAAGTTCGGGCTCTGTCGGATCTGCTTGCGCCAGTTGGTGCACGCGGGCGAGGTGCCCGGCGTGACGAAGGCCAGTTGGTAAGGGGGACGCCATGACCATGACCGACCCCATCGCCGACATGCTGACGCGGATCCGCAACGCCAATTCCGCGATGTTCGACAGCGTGAAGATGCCCAGCTCCAAGATCAAGGAGAACCTCGCCAAGGTCCTCGAGCGCGAGGGCTTCATCTCGGGATACCGCGTGTCCCAGGTCGAGGGCAAGCCCGGCGCCACGCTCGAGATCACCCTCAAGTACTCCGAGGACCGCCAAAAGACGATCATCGGCATCCAGCGCGTCTCCAAGCCGGGGCTGCGCATCTACAAGAAGTCCGACCAGATGCCCAAGGTGCTCGGCGGCGTCGGCGTGGCCGTCGTCTCGACGAGCCACGGGCTCATGACCGACCGCGAGGCCCGCAAGGCGAAGCTGGGCGGCGAGGTGCTGTGTTATGTCTGGTAGCCGGCCCGTGCCCATCCGAGAGGAGCGCTGATGAGCCGCATCGGCCGCAACCCCATCTCCGTGCCCGCCTCGGTGACGCTGAGCGTGGACGGCGACGTCGTCACGGTGACCGGCCCCAACGGGTCGATGAGCCGAACGCTGCCCGAGGGCATCACGTTGGCCCGCGACGGCGACGTGGTCAACGTCGAGCGCGCCAGCGAGGAGACCTCCCAGAAGAGCCTGCACGGACTGACGCGCACGCTGGTCGACAACATGGTCACCGGCGTCACCCAGGGCTGGAGCAAGGAGCTCGAGATCATCGGCGTGGGCTACCGCGCCGTCGCGGCCGGCCCGCACGCGCTCGACCTGGCGCTGGGCTTCTCGCACCCGGTGAAGTACGACGCGCCCGAGGGCATCTCGTTCGAGGTGCCGACCCCCACGCGCGTGATCGTCAGGGGCGCCGACAAGGAGGCCGTGGGCCAGGTCGCGGCGTCGATCCGTAAGCTCCGCAAGCCCGAGCCCTACAAGGGCAAGGGCGTGCGCTACCTCGGCGAGCGCGTCGCGCGCAAGGCCGGAAAGGCGGCGAAGTAATGGCCCGCACCACCCGCGAACTGCGCCTGCGGCGCCACGATCGCATCCGGCGACGCCTGTCGGGCACGCCCGAGCGCCCGCGCGTCGCGATCAACCGTTCGAACAAGCACATCTCGGCCCAGATCGTCGACGACGTCGCCGGGCGCACCCTGGCGGCCGCCTCCTCGGTGGAGAGCGGCCTCAAGGGCGTGTCGGGCGGCAACGTCGAGGGGGCCAAGGCCGTCGCCGCCCTGCTCGCCGAACGGGCCCGGGCCGCGAACATCACCGCCGTGGTCTTCGACCGCGGGGGATTCGACTACCACGGCCGTGTGGCCGCCTTCGCCGACGCGCTGCGCGCCGGCGGTCTGGAGTTCTGATGAGTGACGTAGAGCAGTACGAAGAGCGGACCATCAAGGTCAACCGCGTGAGCAAGGTCGTCAAGGGCGGCCGGCGCTTCTCGTTCACCGCGCTCATGGTGATCGGCGACGGCAAGGGCCACGTCGGCCTGGGCTACGGCAAGGCGAAGGAGGCCGGCCTGGCCGTCCAGAAGGGCATCGAGGAGGCGCGCAAGAACATCTTCGAGGTGCCCCTCGCGGGGACCACCATCATCTACCCCGTGCTGGGCGCGTCGGGCGCCGGCCGGGTGCTGATGAAGCCCGCGGCCCCGGGCACGGGCGTCATCGCCGGCGGCGCCGCGCGCGCGATTCTGGAGATGGCCGGCGTCAGGGACATCATCGCCAAGTCGCTGGGGTCCTCCAACGGCATCAACGTGGCCCACGCCACGATCCAGGGCCTCAAGCAGCTGCGCCGTCCCGAGCTGGTGGCGTCGGGCCGCGACAAGCCGGCCGACCACGTGATCCCCGCCGGCACGCTGCGCGCCTACCGCGAGCGTCAGCGCGAGGGCGACCTCTTCAAGGTCCCGGAGGCGTCGTCATGAGTGAGCTCAAGGTCACCCAGACCCGCTCGTCGATCGGCACCAAGCCCAAGCACCGCGGCACGCTGCGGGCCCTCGGACTGCGCGGCATCGGCCAGACCAACGTGCTGCCCGACCGCCCCGAGATCCGTGGGATGATCGCTCGCGTGCCGCACTTGATCAAGGTGGAAGAGGTCTAGATGAAGCTCCACGAACTGCGCCCTCCCCAGGGCTCGACCAAGCGCAAGCGCGTCGTCGGACGCGGCGTGGCCGGCAAGGGCGGCAAGACCGCCGGGCGCGGCACCAAGGGCCAGAAGGCCCGCCGCCAGATCCCCGCTCAGTTCGAGGGCGGCCAGAACCCGCTGATCCAGCGCATCCCCAAGCTCAAGGGCTTCACCAACCCGTTCCGCGTCGCCTACACCGCGGTCAACCTCGACGCCCTGGCGGTTCTCGGCCTGGCCGAGGTCAACCCGGACGTCCTGATCGCGCACGGCCTGGCCCACAAGGGCGAGCTGGTCAAGGTCCTCGGTCGCGGCACCGTGACCGCGCCGGTGCACCTGAGCGTGCACGCGATCTCGGCGCCGGCGCGCGCCGCCGTCGAGGCCGCCGGCGGCTCGGTGACCCTGATCGAGCTCCCGTTCTCGGTGCGACCGCCCGCCGCGGGCAACCAGCACCAGAACCGATAGGCCGGCCGTGCTGAGGAGACTCGCGAACATCTTTCGGGTCGTCGACCTTCGCAACAAGATCTTCTTCACCATCTCGATCATCTGCCTCTACCAGCTCGGCGCCAACCTGCCGATCCCCGGCGTGAGCTGGTCCCAGGTCCAGCTCCTCCAGACCAAGGCGGGCGCCAGCGGCGTGCTCGGCTTCCTCAACCTCTTCTCGGGCGGCGCGCTGACGCGCCTGGCCGTCTTTGGCCTGGGCGTCATGCCCTACATCACGAGCTCCATCGTGATCCAGCTGCTCACGACGGTGATCCCCAAGCTCACCGAGTGGCGCGACCAGGGGGCCGTCGGCCAGAAGAAGATCACCCAGACCACCCGGTACCTCACCATCGGCCTGGCCCTGCTCCAGTCGACCGGCCTGATCTACGCCTTCCACGGGCACGACTCGGCGCTGCTGGGCTTCAACATCGACCTGATCCCGAGGTTCACGCTGTGGCTGGGCCTGTTCATGGTGGTGATCATGACCGCCGGCACGGCCTTCGTCATGTGGCTCGCCGAGCTGATCACCCAGCGCGGGGTCGGCCAGGGCATGAGCCTGCTCATCTTCGCCAACGTCGTGGCCGGCCTGCCCTCGGGCGGCCGGGCGGTCCTGGCCGAGGGCGGCGAGGGCAAGTTCTGGACCATCGTGGTCATCTCGCTCGCCCTGCTGGTGCTCATCGTCTTCATGGACAACGGTCAGCGGCGCATCCCCATCACGTTCGCCCGGCGCGTCGTCGGGCGCCGCGAGATGGGCGGCAACTCGACCTACATCCCGCTCAAGGTCAACCAGTCCGGCGTGATCCCCATCATCTTCGCCTCGTCGGTGCTCTACATCCCGGTCCTCATGTCCAACGTGGTGCCGTGGACGGGCTTCCAGAACTTCGTCAACAGCTCGCTGCACCCGACGAGCTTCGTGTACATCCTCTCGGACTTCCTGCTGATCCTCGCGTTCACCTTCTTCTACGTCTACATCGCCTTCGAGCCCCACCAGCAGGCCGAGATGCTGCGCCAGCAGGGCGGCTTCGTCCCGGGGATCCGCCCGGGCCTGCCCACCGAGAAGTACTTCGCCAAGCTGCTCAGCCGCATCACGGTGGTCGGCGCGTTCTTCCTCGCGTCGGTGGCCGTCGTGCCGAGCCTGATCATGGCCTTCTGGAACATCAACCGGTTCCCCTACTACGGCACGACCCTGCTGATCGCGGTCGGCGTGGCGCTCGAGACCATGCGCCAGATCGACAGCCAGCTCATGATGCGCAACTACGAAGGCTTCCTGAAGCGCTAATCATGCCCAGTCCCCTTCATTTGGTGGTCCTGGGCAAGCAGGGCGCGGGCAAGGGCACCCAGTGCGACCGCCTGTCCGAGATCTACGCCATCCCGCACGTGTCGACCGGCGACATGCTGCGCGCCGCCATCCGGGCCGGCACGCCGCTCGGCCGCGAAGTGGCGTCGGTGCTCGAGGCCGGTGCTCTGGTCTCGGACGACCTGGTGATTCAGCTGGTCGAGGAGCGCTTCGGCGCCTCCGACGCCGCTGGCGGGGCCCTGCTCGACGGCTTCCCGCGCAACCTGGCCCAGGCCGAGGCGCTCGAGGCGCTGCTGGGCGCGGGGGGCGTGTCGCTGTGCGTGAACCTCGATCTGCCCATCGAGCGCGTGGCCCAGCGCCTCTCGGCGCGGCGCGTGTGCCAGAGCTGCGGGACCATCTATCGCGACACCGACGCCTCGGCGGTGAGCGGCGTGTGCGCCAACTGCGGCGGCTCGGTGGTCCAGCGCAACGACGACCGGCCCGAGGCGATCCGGCGGCGCCTCGAGACCTACGAGCGCGACACCGCGCCGCTGCTCGATTTCTACCGCGAGCGCGGCGTGCTCGTCACCGTGAACGGCGACCAGGCACCCGACGCGGTGACCGCCGAGATCGTCGCCGCGATCGGCGCCCGGGACCTGGTGTGAGGCGCTCGGGGGACGAGCTGGCCAAGATGCGCCGGGCCGGTCGCGTCGTCGCCGAGATGCACGAGGCCACCCGCGCCGCGATCCGGCCGGGGGTCACGACGCTCCAGCTCAACGAGGTCGCCGCCGAGGTTCTCGAACGGCGCGGGGCCCGCTCGAACTTCCTCAACTATCACGGCTTCCCGGCGGTGATCTGCACGAGCCCCAACGACATGATCGTGCACGGCATCCCGGGCGCCTACGTGCTCCAAGAGGGCGACATCATCTCGGTCGACTGCGGGGCGATCGTCGAGGGGTACCACGGCGACGCCGCCTACACCGCGCCGGTGGGCGACGTCAGCGACCTCGCGCGGCGCCTCATGGAGGTGACCGAGCGCGCCCTGTGGGCCGGGATCGACGCTATGGTCGTGGGCCAGCGCCTCCACGAGGTGGGCCGCGCCGTCCAGCGCGTCGCCGAGGCCGCCGGCTACTCCGTGGTGCGCGAGTACGTCGGCCACGCCATCGGCACGGCGATGCACGAGAGCCCCCAGGTGCCCAACTACTGGCCCGGCACGCCCGGCCCGAGCCTGAAGGAGGGCATGGTCTTCGCCGTCGAGCCGATGGTCAACGTCGGCGGGGCTGAGACCTACCTGCGGGACGACGGCTGGTCGGTGATGACCGCCGACGGCTCGCTGTCGGCGCACTTCGAGCACACCATCGCCGTCACCGACGACGGGCCCGAGGTCTTCACCGCCGCCTAGGTGGGCGGGTGCTTGCGGTCGTACTGGCGCTGGGCGAAGAGCGCCGCCTCGGTGCGCCGCTGGAAGCCCAGCTTGGCGAGCAGGTTCGACACGTAGTTCTTCACGGTCTTCTCCGCCAGGAACATCTCGGCGGCGATCTCGCGGTTCGACAGTCCCTCGCTCAGCAGCTCGAGGATCTTGCGCTCCTGGCCGCTGAGGCTCTCGAGTCGCAGGTCCTCGACCATTTGGCGGCGCAGCCGCTCGCGCGCCCGACTGACCTGGTCCTCGGTCAGGAGCATCTGCCCGTCGGCGACGCGCCGGATGGCGATGACCAGGTCGTCGCCGCGCACGTTCTTCAGCACGTAGCCGCGGGCGCCCGCCAGGACCGACGCGTTGAGGGCCTCGGCGTCGGCGAAGCTGGTCAGCATCAGGCAGGCGAGGTCCGGGCGCACGTCACGCAGGGTCCGGCACAGGTCGACGCCGCTTCCGTCGGGCAGGCGCACGTCGAGCACCGCGACGTCCACCAGGTCGAGATCGACGGCCTCGGCCTCGGCCAGGTTGCTCGCCTCGGCCACGACCTCGAGGTCGTCGTTGGCCTCGAGCAGCTCCTTGAGCCCCCGACGCACGATCTCGTGGTCGTCGACCAGGAGCAGGCGGATCACGTCAGGCCTGTCGTTTGGCGGTCCATCGCACCAGTGTGCCACGACCGGGCGCCGCGTCGACCTCGAAGGTGCCGCCGAGCTGGTCGGCGCGCTGGCTCAGGTTGCGCAGCCCCCGCCCCGGACCGGCGGTGGTGGCGAACCCGACCCCGTCGTCAGCCACGGTGAACATCACGAAGTCGTCGCGCACGTCGACCTCGACGCGCGCGGACGTGGCGTGAGAGTGGCGCGCCACGTTGCTCAGCGCCTCGCGCAGGGCCTGGACGGTGTGGTGCGCGCAGTGCGCCGAGACCAGCCGGTCGAGCTCGAAGCCGAGCTCGACGGCCACCTCGATGCCCAGCCGCGTGCGGACCTCGTCGGCGAGGGCCTCGATGCGCTCGGTGAACGGGCGGCCCTCCTCGTCGTCCTGATCGATCTCGAAGATGGTCGTGCGGATCTCGCGGATCGTCGTGTCGAGCTCGTCCACGCAGTGGTTCACGCGGTCCCGAGCGTCGTCGTCCATCTCGCGCGCGAGGGCGATCTGCAGCGACAGGCCGACCCCGAAGAGGCGCTGGATGACGGTGTCGTGCAGGTCGCGCGCCAGGCGCTCGCGCTCCTCGCTGAGCGTGAGCTCGCGCAGGTGGGCGCGCATCTGCGCCTGGTCGATGAGCAGGCCCGCCGCGCGTCCGAAGGCCTCGACGAGGATCTCGTCCTCCTCGTCGAAGGGCTCGCCGTCGAGCGGGTCGGTGAAGTAGAGCGTGCCGAAGACGTGGCCGTCGCCGGTCTCGACCGGCGCGCCGAGGAAGCGGTACATCGGTGGATGGTTCTTGGGGAAGCCCCGGAAACCCGGGTAGGTCGTCAGGTCCTCGAGGCGCATCGGCGCGTCGCGATGGATCACCTCGCCCAGGACACCCTCCCCGCAGGGCAGGGCGCCGATCGCGCGGCTCGTCTCGTCGTCGATGCCGCGGGTGAGGAACCGCGAGAGGCTCTTGCCGTCGCTCGAGACCACGCCGAGCGCACCGTAGCGCGCGCCGACCATCTCGATGGACGCGTCGAGGATGGTCAACAGCAGCTCGTCGAGGTCGGTGTCGACTTCGATGAGCAACAGCGCCTGGATGAGCGCGTGGAGCCGCTGGGGGTCGCGAATCTTGTGAAAGACCATCGCCGCCAGCCTTACACAGTCGGGCGACGCGGACTAGCCCACCCTCTCGCCCACGACGACGCTGAGCGGCAGCTCGACGATCGTGGCCCCGCGGCTCAGCGCGTCGCGCATCCGCTCATTGAGGGGCACGTCCATGGGCGCCGCGTGCGCGATGCCCGAGGCCATCACCGACCAGGTGGTGCCGTCGGCCTCCAGGCCGTCGACCTGAACCGACAGGACCTCGGCCCGGCTGGCCGCGGTGAGGACCGCCGCCTCGGGACTGGCCAGCAGGAGACGGTCATCGTTGACGACGGCGATCCGCGCCGGCAGGGCGGCGGGCAGGCAGCGCACCGAGATCACTACTCGCGCCAGGTCGGCGTTGGCCAGGCGCGCCACGCAGGCGGCCCGCGAGAGGGTCTCGCGATGCACGGTGCTCAAGTCATCCACGGAATCAGCCTGCTCGCATCCGCTCGAGACCGGCTAGGGCCGCCAGTCACAATTTTGGCCCGAACCGACCGCGCGGGGTTCGGCGCTTCCGCACCGGACAGCCCTGGGACGGCGGCGATCCCGCCGACGATCGAAGGGCGCCCGGACCGATGATCGCCACTACCCGGCACGTCGTCGTCGATCGCGCGGACGTTCTCGGGGTGCTAGCACGAGCCAGACCCGGCGGTCACCCTGCTCGTACCGGCGGCTAGTGGGCACCAGTATGTCGTGAACACCCTTGCGCAAGGGTGACCACGGGGGCGTGAGTCGAGATGAGCCAGGTGCTGCGCGTCACGTGGTACCGCTTCCGCGCGACGTTCCGACGCCAGTTGGCCACGTACCTGACCGTGGTCCTCCTGACCGGCTTGCTCGGCGGCGTGGCGATGGCCTCGGTGGCATCCGCGCGGCGCACGCAGTCCTCGTACCCGGTCTTCCTCGCCGGCACCAACGCGTCCACGCTGACGATGGCCATCTACCAAGCCACGAGCAACGGGGGTCCGGGGCCCTCCCTCAAGTCCGCCATTGGTCGCATCGCGGACGTGTCCCACGTCGTCTCGGCCGTCGCCCCGAACATCGTCGCACTCTCGGCGAGCGGAGCGCCTCGCCTCAACACGCTGAGCTCCATCCTCACCGTCAGCAGCCTGGACGGGATGTTGTCGCACCAGGATCGCCTCGCCCTGTTGGGGGGGCATCCGTGGAACCAGCGCCGCGCCGACGAGATCGTGATGACGGCCGGCGCGGCCAAGGTGCTCGGGGTCCACGTCGGCCAGGTGATCGCCTTCGGCGTCTATTCGGACGCCCAGTCGCAGCTGGCGGGTTTCGGCACGACCCGCGTGAAGCCCAAGTTGGAGGTACACGCTCGACTGGTCGACCTCGGCACGTTCAACACGCAGCTGGTCCAAGACGACATCGACCAGACCTTCGGCTTCATCTTCTTGGACCGAGCGCTCATCGATCAGGTGGCCCGCGTGGTGCCGGACCACCTCACCCCCGCTCTCTACGGGATCCAGCTGAAGAACGGCTCGCGCGATGTGGCGGCGGTGGAAAGGCGGTTGATCAGCCTCGTGCCGCGCGGCTACATCTACGAGTTCCACGTCACCTCCACCGTGACCAACGAGGTGGAACTCGCCATCAAACCCGAATCCGTCGCGCTGGGGGCCTTCGGAGTGATCGCGGCGTTGGCGTGCCTGGTGCTCGCGGGCCAGGCGGTCTCTCGGCTGCTGCGCCGAGGCGACGAGGATCGTCGGGTGATGCGCGCGCTCGGGGCCAGCCCCCGCCTGAGCGTCTTCGAGGGTGTCTTCGGAGCACTCATCGCGATCGGCGCCGGCACCATCCTGGCGCTCGGCGTTGGCGTTCTCCTCTCCCCGCTCTCGCCGTTGGGGCCGATCCGTGCCGTCTATCCCGACCGCGGCTTCAACCTGGACGGGACCGTCCTGGGGGTTGGGGCCGGAGTGCTCATCGGGGGCCTCAGCCTCTTTGCACTGGTGCGCTCGGTTCGCGACGCCCGGCGCGGATCGGGCCGATCGCGCGTCGTCGCCGTTCGTGGCACCCGCCTCTCGTCGCCGGCCCCGGCGTCGCTCTTGCCCGTCGCCGGTACGGTCGGCGTCCACTTCGCGCTGGACTCGGGCCGGGGTCGCACGACGGTGCCCGTGCGCTCCGCGCTGGGCGGCACGGTGCTGGCCGTGGCGTTGGTGGTCAGCACGCTCACCTTCGCCAGCGGGCTGAGCACCCTGATCTCACGTCCGCCGCTCTACGGATGGAACTGGAACTACCTGCTCAACCCCTCCAACAACGTGCCCCCCGCGGCGCTGACGGCGCTCTCGCACGACCCGAAGGTGGCGGCGTGGAGCGGCGCCGACTACACCGACATCGAGATCGACAACCACGAGGTGCCGGTCATCATGCAAGACGTGGGCGCGAAGGTCGCGCCGCCGATTCTGTCGGGCCACGCCGTGAGATCCGCTCACCAGATCGTCATGGGCGCGGCGACGCTCGCTCTCCTGCACAAGAAGATCGGCGACACCGTCGTCGTGAGCCTCGGTGTGCCGCACAACGCGCCGTACTTCATCGCCCCTACCGCGCTCACGATCGTCGGCACGGCGACGCTGCCCGCTGTCGGCTACGCCAGCTTCGTGGCCGAGCACACGACGATGGGGACCGGGGCGTTGCTGCCCCTGAATTTCACTCACGTCGCCTTTTCGGGCAACAGTCCCGACCCGAACCTGAACGGTCCAGAGCTGGTCTTCGTGCGCACCCGCGCCGGCGTGACCGCCGCGGCCGGTCGGGCCGACCTGCAGAGGGTCGCGCGGATCGCGGACCGGGTCTTCGCGCACGACAAGAACTCCGTGGGCAACAATGTCACCGTGCTGGGCGTGCTTCGCCCGGTGCAGATCGTGAACTACCGGAGTGTCGGGTCCACGCCGGTAGTGCTCGCGGGCGGACTGGCCCTCGGAGCGATCCTCGCGCTGGGACTCACGCTCGCATCGTCGGTGAGGCGACGCCGGCGCGAACTGGCCATGCTGAAGACACTCGGCTTCACCCACCGCCAGTTGGCCGCGGCCATCGCCTGGCAGGCGTCGGTCACGGCGGGCGTCGGTGTCGTCATGGGGATCCCGCTCGGGATCCTGATCGGTCGCGAGCTGTGGACGCTCTTCGCCCGCAGCATCAACGCCGTTCCCGATCCGACGGTCCCGATCCTCGCGGTCGTCCTGGTCGGGGCGGGGGCGCTGGTCTTCGCCAACCTGGTGGCGGCGCTGCCCGGGCGCAGCGCGGCCCGCACGTCGGCGGCGCTGGCGCTGCGCGCCGAGTAGCTCAGTTCCCGATCGACTCACGTCGGCCACCCGCCTCCGGTCAGCCGGCGTCCCAATCTGGGTGAAGGAAACGTCGACGAGGTGCGGGTGCGACGTGCGCGCGACGGCCCGGTGACTCGAAGTGGCCGCCGCCGCGTGAAGTTCCGGGCCGAATTCCGCGGCGGCGAGCGGCCCGTCGTCGCGTTCGGGCGCCTCGGTGGAGGTCTTCTCGACGTTCCGGGTATGCTTGAAAGGCCTTTCGGGCCTGTCTGAGCCGGCCTGACCCACCACCGCCTTTTGCGTTTGCGGCAAAACACGGTAGAATGGTCAGCCGACCTCTTGGCGTGTCCGAGGGTCCATCCGTGGGGGAGCCGTCGTCCACCACGTCCGCAGTGCCTAACAAGGAGACAGAACCTGAGCAAGCCAAAGGAAGACGCGTTCACCGTCGAGGGAACCGTCGTCGAGCCACTGCCCAACGCCATGTTCCGCGTGGAGCTGGAGAACGGGTACACCGTTCTCGCCCACAGCTCCGGGAAGATGCGAATGCACCGCATCCGCATCCTGCCCGGGGACAAGGTCCAGGTGGAGATCACGCCCTACGACATGACCCGTGGACGCATCACCTACCGCTACAAGTAGCTCCGGTTCTCCAGAGAGAGTTCGTCAATGAAGGTCCGCACCAGCGTCAAGACCATGTGTGAGAAGTGCAAGGTGATACGCCGGGCTGGTCACGTCCGCGTGATCTGTGAGAACCCGCGCCACAAGCAGCGTCAGGGCTAGGAGGAACTATGGCCCGCATCGCTGGTGTGGACATCCCGCGCGACAAGCGCGTGGTGATCGCGCTCACCTACATCTTCGGCGTCGGTACCACGATCGCCCAGCAGGTCTGCGCCGCGACCGGCGTCGACGAGTCGACGCGCGTCAAGGACCTCACCGAATCCGAGGTCAACAAGCTGCGCACCTACATCGACCAGAACATCACCGTGGAGGGTGACCTGCGTCGCAACGTGACTCAGGACATCAAGCGCAAGATGGAGATCAACTGCCTCCAGGGCATCCGTCACCGCAAGGGTCTGCCCGTGCGCGGCCAGCGCACGCGCACCAACGCTCGCACCCGCAAGGGACCCAAGCGCACCGTCGCCGGCAAGAAGAAGGTAACCAAGTAATGGCCAAACCCAACACGGTCCGCAAGGGCCGCCGGCGGGAACGCAAGAACGTCGCCTTCGGCGTCGCGCACATCAAGAGCTCGTTCAACAACACGATCGTCACGATCACCGACCCCGAGGGCAACGTGCTGTCGTGGGCCTCGTCGGGCAACGTCGGCTTCAAGGGCTCGCGCAAGTCCACGCCGTTCGCCGCGCAGTCGGCGGCCGAAAAGTGCGCGCGCGCGGCGATGGAGCACGGCGTGAAGAAGGTCGACGTGCTCGTGCGCGGACCCGGTTCGGGTCGCGAGACCGCGATCCGCGCGTTGGCCGCCGCGGGCATCGAGGTGGTCGCGATCAAGGACGTCACCCCGCTGCCGCACAACGGATGCCGTCCCAAGAAGCGGCGACGGGGCTAGCTGACCATGGCTCGATACACCGGACCCGTCTGTCGGCTCTGTCGCCGGGAGCGAACCAAGCTCTACCTCAAGGGCGAGCGCTGCTTCTCGCTCAAGTGCCCCGTCTCGGAGAACTCCGACCGTCAGACCCGCGCCTACCCGCCGGGCATGCACGGGCGGGACCGCCAGCGTCAGGGCTCGGAGTACCTGACCCAGCTGCGCGAGAAGCAGAAGGCGCGCCGCACCTACGGGATCTTGGAGAAGCAGTTCCGCAACCTCTACGAGGAGGCCAACCGGCGCCCGGGCATCACCGGGACCAACCTCCTGCAGTTCCTCGAGCTTCGCCTCGACAACATCGCGTACCGCGCGGGCTGGGGCGCGTCGCGCAGCCAGGCTCGCCAGCTCGTGCGCCACGGTCACGTGAGCGTGAACGCTAAGCGCGTGACGATCCCCAGCTACCGCGTGCGCCCCGGCGACGTGGTGACCCTGAAGGCCGTGACCCGTGAGAACTTCAACGTGAAGCGCAATCTCGACGTCCTGGACCGCGCGGTGCCCGGGTGGCTCGAGACCGCTGAGAACGGCTTTGCCGTGACCGTGCGCATCGTGCCCGCGCGCGAGCAGATCGACGAAGCCATCCGCGAGCAGCTCATCGTCGAGCTGTACTCGAAGTAACGTCCGACCCCCATTAAGGAGTACCCATGCTGATCATTCAACGACCCACGATCGAGGCCCTCGGCGACGAGGTCAACAACGTCCAATCCTTCGGCATCGGACCACTCGACCCGGGCTTCGGCCACACGCTGGGCAACTCGCTGCGCCGCACCCTGCTCTCGTCGATTCCCGGCGCGGCGGCCACCCGCGTCAAGTTCGAGGCCGTCCTGCACGAGTTCGGTGTCATCGAGGGGGTCAAGGAGGACGTCCAGGACATCTGCCTCAACCTGAAGGACCTGCTGCTCAAGGTCTTCAGCGACGAGCCCGTGACCCTGCACCTCGAGAAGCGCGGGGAAGGCCCGGTGACGGCGTCGGACCTGTCGACCACCGCCGACGTGGAGATCCTCAACGGTGACCTGCACCTGGCGTACCTGACGTCGCCCAAGAGCGTGCTGACCTTCGAGTTGACGGTCGAGCGCGGCAAGGGCTACGTCGGCGCCGATGGCAACAAGGGTTCGTCGACCATCGGGGTCATCCCCCTGGACGCGATCTTCTCACCGGTGCGTCGGGTCAGCTTCGAGATCGAGCCGGTGCGCGTCGAGCAGAGCAAGGACTTCGACCGACTGGTCATCGAGATCGAGACGGACGGCTCGATCACTCCACGCGAGGCCCTGGCCTCGGCGGCCAAGACCCTCGGGTCCCTGGTCGAGCTGATCGCCGGCTTCGACGAGGAGGCGCCGTCACTGGAGTTGGGCGACGTGGGCACGGCGCAGGCCGCGGCCAGCGAGCTCGACATCCGCATCGAGGAGCTGGGACTCACCGAGCGCTCGCGCAACTGCCTCAAGCGCGCCGGCATCAACACCATCGCCCAGCTCATCAACGCCACCGAGCGCGACCTGACCTCGATCACCAACTTCGGGGCCACGTCGCTCAAGGACGTGACCGATCGGCTCGAAGAGCGCGGACTGTCGCTGCGCGTGGAGGACTGACCATGCGCGGAACCCCCACCCGGGGCCAGCGGCTCGGTGGCGACAGCGCCCACCAGAAGGCGATGCTGGGCAACCTCGTCGCCTCGCTGATCGCCGCGGAGTCGATCGTGACCACCGAGGCCAAGGCCAAGGCGCTGCGCCCCGTCGTCGAGCGCGTCGTGACCGCCGCCAAGAACTCCCCTGAGGGATCGGTGCACGCCCAGCGCCGTGTCGTCGCGCTGATCCGCGACAAGGACATGACCCACAAGCTCTTCACCGAGATCGCCCCGCGCTACGTGGAGCGCCCGGGCGGCTACACGCGCATCCTCAAGCTCGGGCCGCGTCAGGGCGACAACGCCCCGATGGCGCGCATTGAGTTCGTCTGAGCCACCCGGCGTCACGCAACGCTGGCGCCTCGACCTCGCCTACGACGGCCGGGGCTACCACGGATTCGCGGCGCAGCCGGGACAAGACACCGTCGTGGGCGACCTGTCCGCGGCCCTCGCTCGCACCCTTCGCCTGAGCGAACCACCCGAGATTGTCGGTGCCGGGCGCACCGACGCCGGCGTGCACGCCCTGGGACAGGTGGTGCACGTCGACCTCGCCGCCCCGTTCTTTCGCGACGACCGCGGCGTCGAGGCCGAGCGCCTCGTGGCGTCGCTCAACTCCCAGCTGGGGGGTCGCGTCCGGGTCCTCGACGCGTGCGCGGTCAGCGGGGACTTCCACGCCCGGTACTCGGCGACCTGGCGCGCCTACCGCTACCTCGTGCTCGAGGCGCCGCCGCCGGCGCTCGACTTGACCGCGGCGTGGTCCTGGGCGGTCGCGGGTCCCCTTGACGTCGCGGCGATGAATCGCGCCGCCGGTGCCGCGCTCGGCGAGCACGACTTCCGCGCGTTCTGTCGGCGACCTGACGGCGCGCCAACGGAGCAGCCGTTGGTTCGCGACGTCCTGGAGCTCTCCTGGGAGCGGCGCGCCGACGACTGGACGCTCGCCGCCGCCAACGCATCGGCGCTGCGCCTGTGGATCCGAGCCCGCTCCTTCTGCCATCACATGGTGCGCTGCCTCGCGTCGACCATGGTGGCGGTGGGCCAGGGTCGTCTCAGCGAGGAGACGATCGGCGAACGACTCGCGACGGGCCGGCGCGACGGCTTGCCCGGGCCGGCCCCGGCGGGCGGCCTCGCGCTGGTCGCGGTGGGCTACCCCGAGGGGTTCTGACCGGCGCCCGGGCGGATGCGGTACGGGCGCTCGGTAACGTGGCGCCATGACCACCGCACCGTTGGGTTCCGGGGTCGACGCCGCCGACCTGAGCCAAGAGATCCGGCCCCAGGACGACCTCTTTCGCTACGTGAACCAGCGTTGGTTCGACCGCACGCCGATTCCGGCCGATCGTTCGGGCTACGGCTCCTTCGAGCTCCTGATGGAGTCGGCTGAGCGGGCCATCCGCGAGATCCTGGAGGAAGCGCGATCCGCTCCGGAGGGCACCGAGGCGCGCAAGTGCGGTGACCTGTACGCCGGCTTCCTGGATTCGTCGCGGATCGAAGCGCTGGGTGCCGAACCGCTGCGCGCACCGCTCGAGGCCGTGTCGCGGGTGGAGTCGGTGTCGCAGCTCTTGGGCACGATCGGCGCCTTCCAGCGCCAGGGGATCTCGGGCGTCTACGACCTCTTCGTCAACAACGACCCGGGCGACCCCGATCGGTATCTCGTGTTCTTCGAGCAGGGCGGGATCTCGCTGCCCGACGAGAGCTACTACCGCGAGGAGCACTTCGCCACCGTTCGCGTCGCCTTCGTCGCGCACGTGCGCGCCATGTTCGAGCTCTCCGGTCTCGACGACGCCGCCGCGCGCGCGTCGCGAGTGTTCGAGCTGGAGGGCGCCATCGCCGCGCAGCACTGGGACAACGTCGAGTCGCGCGACAGCGTCAAGACCTACAACCTGGTGACCTGGGACGCCGCGAGCGCGATGTTCGACGACGCCGTGCCGAGCTCGTCGGACGTGCCCGCACGCCTCGAGCAGTGGTCGTCCGCCCTGGGCCTCGCCGGCGCCGCGCTATCCGAAGTGGTCCTGCGCCAGCCGAGCTTCACGAGCGGGCTCGCCGGGCTACTGGACGAGTCGCGCCTCGAGGCGTGGCGCGACTGGCTGTCGTGGCGCGTCATCAGCGCCAACGCGCCATACCTCTCGTCGGCGTTCGTGGAGGAGAACTTCGACTTCTACGGTCGCACGCTCAACGGCGCCGAGGTGCTGCGAGAGCGCTGGAAGCGAGCCGTGGCCTTCGTGGAGGACGCGATGGGCGAGGCCATCGGCAAGATCTACGTGGAGCGCCACTTCCCGGCCGAGGCGAAGGCGCGGATGGACGCCCTGGTCGGCCACCTCGTCGAGGCCTACCGTCAGAGCATCGCCACGCTCGAGTGGATGAGCGAGCCGACGCGTCATCGCGCGCTGGAGAAGCTCGACGCGTTTCGACCCAAGATCGGCTTTCCCGTGCGGTGGCGTGACTACTCGCAGCTCGAGGTCGACCCTTCCGACCTCCTGGCCAACGTTCGGGCGGCCAGCGAGTTCGAGTTTCGCCGCAACATGGCCAAGATTGGGCAGCCGATTGATCGTGACGAGTGGTTCATGACGCCCCAGATGGTCAACGCCTACTACAACCCTGGCTTCAACGAGATCGTCTTTCCGGCCTCCATCCTGCAGTCCCCCTTCTTCGACGTCACGCGCGAGGACGCGGCGAACTTCGGCGGCATCGGGTCCGTCATCGGCCACGAGATCGGCCACGCGTTCGACGACCAGGGATCGCGCTACGACGCCACGGGACGACTGGCCGACTGGTGGCGGGAGTCCGACCGGGCCGCCTTCGAAGAGCGCACCCGCTCGCTCATCGGCCAGTTCGACGCGCTGGTGCCGCGCGAACTGCCCGACCGTCACGTCAGCGGCGCGCTCACGATCGGCGAGAACATCGGGGACCTCGGGGGCGTGGGCATCGCGTGGAAGGCGTACCTCATGTCGCTCAACGGCGCGGAGCCTCCGGTGATCGACGGGCTCAGCGCCGTCGAACGCTTCTTCCTGACGTTCGCGCTCATCTGGCGTGAGAAGGCCCACCCCGAGGCGATTGGACGGCTGATCGCGAGCGACCCGCACTCGCCGCCCGAGTTCCGCGTCAACCAGATCGTGCGCAACGTCGACGAGTTCTACGAGGCCTTCGACGTGGGGCCGAGCGACGCGATGTGGCTCGACGAGACGCAGCGCGTCAAGATCTGGTGAGCTGGGAGAGCCCGAGTCGGCGCCCGTCGGCCGGCCCGCGCTTGCGGCCAGCCATCGGCGGCGCGTCGCGGTGATTTGCGTGTGACGGCCGCATTTCCTAGACTGGGGAGTCCTCTGGACCCCGTTTCCGGGGCCGTCCAACGAGCTTTAGGGAATGCCTGTGCGCACGTTTTCACCCAAGGTCAGCGAGATCACGCGCGAGTGGCGCGTCATCGACGCGGACGGCCTGGTCCTGGGCCGGCTCGCCACCGTCGTGGCCTCCCTGCTGCGCGGCAAGCACCGCCCCTTCTTCGCGCCCCACGTGGACACCGGCGACTACGTGATCATCGTCAACGCCGGCAAGGTCGTCGTGACGGCCCACAAGGCGCGTCAGAACTTCGCCTATCACCACTCCGGCTACCCGGGCGGCCTGCGCGCCACGTCGTGGCAGACCTTGATCGACGAGGAGCCGACCACCCTCGTGTTCGACGCCGTCAAGGGAATGGTGCCGCGCAACCGCCTCGGCCGCGCCCAGATGGGCAAGCTCTTCGTCTACGCCGGGCCCGACCACCCTCACGCGGCCCAGCAGCCCACCGCATACGACACCTCGGCGATCCGTCGCGGCTAAGGAGTACCACGTGACCACGCCCCCGACTCAAGCCACCGGCCGCCGCAAGGAGTCGGTGGCTCGCGTGCGCCTGCGTCCCGGCACCGGCACCATCACGATCAACTCGCGGTCGTTCGACAACTACTTCACGTCGGCCACCCATCGCCAGATGGTGATGGAGCCCCTCCGCCTGCTCGACGTGCAGCAGACCTACGACATCGACGCGACCATCGAGGGTGGCGGAGTGGCCGGGCAGGCCGGCGCGCTGCGCCTGGGCATCGCCCGCTCGCTCCTCGAGGTCGACGAGACCGTTCGCCCGGCGCTGAAGAAGGCCGGTCTGCTCACGCGCGACGCTCGCAAGAAGGAGACCAAGAAGTACGGCCTCAAGAAGGCGCGCAAGGCTCCTCAGTACTCGAAGCGCTAATGGCCAACGCCGTGCGGTTCGGCACGGACGGCATCCGGGGCCGGGTGGGCGACGAGATCACCCTCGACGTGGCGTACCGACTCGGCCGCGCCGTCGCCGCGGTCTTTGACGCACCGGTCTTCGTGGGCCACGACACGCGAGAGAGCTCGCCCGAGTTGGCTGCGGCGGTGCTCGCCGGGCTGGCGGACGGTGGTGCGACCGGGGTGAACCTCGGTCTCTTCACGACCCCCGGCGTGGCCGTGACCGCGATGCGCCGCGATGGCGTGGGCGTCGTGGTGTCGGCGTCGCACAACCCCTACTACGACAACGGTCTCAAGGTGCTGGGACCCGGCGGAGGCAAGCTGGACCACGCCACGGAAGAGGCGGTGGCCGCCGCGCTCAACGTCGCGCCCGCGCCGGCCGGCGCCATCCCTCCGGCGCCCCCGGTGGACGCCACCGCCGAGGCCGAATACGTCGCCCACCTGCGCGCCCTCGTGCCGGGCAACTTCTCGGCGCTGCACCTCGTGATCGACTGTGCCAACGGTGCGGCCAGCCACGTGGCGCGCACCCTCTTCTCGACCACTGAGGCCCGGCTCACTATCATCAACGACCAGCCCGACGGACACAACATCAACCTGCGCTGCGGTTCGACCCACGTCGAGGGCCTGGTCGCGACCGTGAAGGGTCATCGGGCCGACCTGGGCCTGGCCTTCGACGGCGACGCCGACCGGTTGATCGCCGTGGACGCTCAAGGCGTCGTGCGCGACGGTGACGACATGATGGTCCTGTTCGCCCTGGATTTCCTTCGCTCGGCGGCGCTGGACGGTGGCCTGGTGGTCACGACGATGAGCAACCTCGGCGTGCACCGCGCGCTGAGCGGGCGCGGCGTCGAGATCGTCGAGACGGACGTGGGCGACCGCAACGTCTTGCTGGCGCTGGAGGAGCGCGAATGGGGCTTCGGTGGCGAGCAGTCCGGCCACCTGATCTTTCGTGATCTCTCCCCGACGGGAGACGGCCTGCTCACCGGACTTCTGCTCGCCGATCTCGTCGTGCGCCGGGGCCCGCTCTTCGCCCAGGCGGAGAGCGCGTGGCACCGGGTGCCCCAGGCCCTCGTCAACGTCGCCCGCGACACCTACGACGACGTCGCCGTGCGGGCCCTCTTCGCCGAGATCGTGGCGGAGAGGCACGTCGACGAGAGCGACGTCCGATTACTGATCCGACCGTCGGGAACTGAACCGGTGGTGCGAGTGATGGTCGAGGCCCTCGACGGAGAGGTCGTCGTGCGCTTCACGCAGCGCCTGATTCGCGAGCACGACGTCGTTGTGACGACCTCGGGCGAGTCCGATTAGTGCGACGAGCGCGGGGGCGACTGATCTCGGGTCTGGCCGTGGTCGCCGTCGTGATGGCCTCGCCGGCGCCCCACGCCGGCGCCGCGGCGCGGCCGCTGGCCCGGGAGCTGTTAACCGTGGCCGATCTGCACCGCCTCTACGCCGGCTCGGGGGGAAGCCGGTGGGCCACGTTCGGCTCCGCCGTGACGCCGGCGCACGACTGCACCTACCGGTACATGGAACCCGCGGGCGTCACGCAGACGGCGTCGGCGTCGACCATTGACATCTACAACCATGACGTGCCGATCTTCCAAGAGAAGCTGGCCACGTACTCCAACGCGTCGGCGGCGTACCGGGGCGTTGTCGCGACCTTCGTGCGATGCCTCGGCCGGACCACCGTCGGTCAGCCGAAGTTCCCGGTCGAGCACGTGAGCCAACTGTCGACACCGCGCTTCGGTGACCAGAGCGCGGGCTTCACCCTCGGCTTTACGGTGGACGCCCAGACCTTCGTCAGCCAGCTCCTGATCGTGCGCAAGGGTCGAGTCGTCGCGGCCATCGAGATCGAGAAGCATTCCGCCCTGTTCGTGTACACGGCGCGCGACGACGACCAGCTTCGATTCCTCGCGGGCCGGGCCGTCGCGAAGATCTCGTAGCGCGAAGGGTGGGAGCGGGCGACCTCGCGGTCCACCCCGGCGCCGCGGCGTCCTCGCCACTCGCGTCGACGGCGCCGGCCCCGAGACCCGCAATCACCCCCAAGTAGGATTGGGCCATGTGCGGCATCATTGGGGTCGTCGGCTCCGCGGACGCTCTCAAGATCCTGCTGGACGGCCTCGAGCGCCTGGAGTATCGCGGCTACGACTCGGCCGGCGTGGCCCTCGTGCGAGCCGGTGAGACGTGGCGCGCGCGCACCGCGACGGGTACGGCGTCGGTCGCATCGCTGCGCGATGAGTGCGCGTCGGCCCCCGAGGGGTTCGTGTCCGGCATCGGGCACACGCGCTGGGCCACCCACGGCGCGCCCGAGACGGTCAACGCCCACCCGCACCTGGACTGCTCGGGTCACGTCGCGATCATTCACAACGGGATCGTCGAGAACCATGGCCCGCTCCAGGCCGAACTCGAGGCCCGCGGCCACCGGTTCACCTCGGTGACGGACTCTGAGGTGCTGGCCCACCTGATCGAGGAGGGCCGGGCGGATGGCCTGGAGCTCCTCGACGCCGTGCGCGCGAGCCTGCTCGTCGTGCGTGGCGCCTTCGCGCTGGCGGCGGTGGACGCCACCGAGCCCAACGTGATCGTGGCCGCGCGGCGGATCTCGCCGCTCGTCGTGGGCACGGCCAAGGGCGCGACCTTTCTGGCGAGCGACGTGCCGGCGATCTTGGACCGGGCCGACTCCTTCTACGCGGTCAACGACGACGAGATCGTGCGCCTCGGACCCGAGGGCTTCCGGGCGGTGGACCTCGAGGGCGTCCCGGTGCGCCTGCGCCAGCTGGCCATCGACTGGGACCTCGAGACGGCCCAGAAGGGCGGCCACGACGATTACATGATCAAGGAGATCAACGAGCAGCCCGACGCGCTGCGCACGACGCTGCTCGACCGTCGGCGCGACGACGGGACGATCACCTTCGATGAACTGAGGGTCGCGGATGAGGAGCTCCGCGACGTTCGCCGCGTGGTCATCGTCGCGGCGGGCACCTCACATCACGCGGCCCTCGTGGCGAAGTACGCGCTGGAACGTTGGGCTCACGTCAGCGTCGAGGTCGACATCTCGAGCGAATACCGCTACCGCGACCCGGTGGTCGAGGTCGGCACCCTCGTGATCGCGGTCTCCCAGAGCGGCGAGACCATCGACACGATCCAGGCGATGCGCGAGGCGAAGCGGCGCGGTGCGCGCGTGGTGGCGGTGGCCAACGTCGTGGATTCGTCGCTGGCGCGCGAGGCCGACGCCGTCATCTACACCCGGGCCGGGCTGGAGGTCTCCGTGGCGTCGACCAAGGCCTACGTCGCGCAAGTGGCGGCCCTGGAACTCCTCGCCCTGCGCCTCGCCCAGCTGCGCGCCACCCTCCCGGCGCCGGACGTCGAGGCCCACCTCCTTGGCTTGCGCGCGGTCGGCGCGCTGGTCTCGCGCGCGCTCGGTCGGCGCGCGGGCGTCGAAGCGGTCGCCGGGGCGCTCGCCGGGGCCCACGACTTCTTCTTCATCGGGCGCCACGTCGGCTATCCGACGGCGCTCGAGGGCGCGCTCAAGTTCAAGGAGATCACCTATCTGCACGCCGAGGGATACCCGGCGGGTGAGCTCAAGCACGGCCCGCTCGCGCTGATCGAGCCGGGCGTCGTGGTGGTCGCCATTGCGACCGACCCCGCGCTGCACGAGAAGATGCTCTCCAACCTGTCCGAGGTGAAGGCGCGCGGGGCGAGCGTGGTGGCGGTCGCCACCGACGACGACGATCAGATCGACGCCGTCGCCGACTTCATCTTGCGCGTCCCGGCGACCGAACCGCTCTTCAGCCCGATGGTCGACATCGTGCCACTGCAGCTGTTCGCCTACGCCATGGCCCGCGGATTGGGGCGCAACGTCGACCGGCCGCGCAACCTCGCCAAGACCGTGACCGTCGAGTAGCGATGAGCGAGCCGCGCCGAGGGCCCCGACATGCCCGCTGAGGGCGTGCGCCGGCCCGCGTGGGCCGAGATCTCCGCCGCGGCGCTCGCCAACAACGTGACCGCGATGAAGGATGTGCTCGGCGGCACCGACCTGTGCGCGGTGGTGAAGGCCAACGGCTACGGCCACGGCGGCCCACTGGCCGCCGGGGCGCTGCTGGGCGCCGGCGCCGACTCCCTCGCGGTGGCCATCGTCGACGAGGGCATCGAGTTGCGCGACGCCGGCTTCACCGAGTCGATCCTGCTGCTCGCGGAGATCCCCGCCGTCACCGTGCCCGACGCCCTGGAGTACTACCTCACGCTGACGGTCGGGTCCATGGAGGGCGCGCTCGCGGTCGTCGCCGCGGCGGAGGCCCGAGGCGGGCGTCACCGCGTTCACGTCAAGGTCGACACCGGGATGCACCGGATGGGCGTCGCGCCCGGCGAGGTCGACGCGGTCGTTGACGTCCTGCGCGCGTCGGGGTCGATCGACGTCGAGGGCCTCTACACCCATTTCAGCGTCGCTGACGGCGCCGGGGGTGAGGACCGCGCGTTCACCCGTTCTCAGATCGAACGCTTCGACGCGGTCGTCGGGGGCCTCGCGGGCCGCGGCGCGGCGCCGCGGGTGCTGCACGCGGCCAACAGCGCCGCAGCCTTGGCCTACCCCGAGGCGCGCCGATCGATGGCCCGCGTGGGCCTCGCGCTGTACGGGTACCTGCCCAGCGGCTGGACGGGCGACGTCCTCGACGCGCGGGGCCGGCGCCTGGAGCCGGCGCTCAGCCTGCACGCGAGGGTGGTGGCGGTTCGGCGCGTGGCGGCCGGCGAGCGACCGAGCTACGGGCGACGACGGGCGCTGGTCGGCGCGTCGACGATCGCGACGGTCCCCTTCGGCTACGCCGACGGCTACCCCCAGTGCCTCTTTGACGGGGGCGGCGAGGTCCTCATCCACGGGCGCCGCTACCCGTTGGCCGGCTCGGTGACGATGGACCAGTTGGTGATCGACTGCGGAGATGACGACGTGCGCCCGGGCGACGACGTCGTGCTGCTGGGCCGCCAGGGTGACGAGGAGATCACCGCCGAGGAGTGGGCGCGCCGCGCCGACACCATCACCTGGGAGATCCTGTGCGGAGTGGGCGCGCGGGTGCCGCGCGTGCTGGTGCCGGCCTGATGGCGCTGGACCTCGCCGAGCTGCCCACGTGCACGCGTTGTCGCCTCGCCGAGACGCGCCAGCGCGTGGTCGTGGGCACGGGCCCGAGCGACCCGGTGGTGATGATCGTCGGCGAGGCGCCGGGGCGCACGGAGGACGAGGGCGGCGAGCCCTTCATCGGGCGTAGCGGCAACCTCTTCTTCCGGTTGCTGCGCGAAGAGGTCGGGCTCGTGCGCGACCAGTGCTTCGTCACCAACACCGTCAAGTGCCGCCCGCCGGAGAATCGCACGCCGGCCGCCGACGAGCTCGAGGCCTGCCGTCCGTGGCTGCGCGCCCAACTCCAGAGCGTCCAGCCTCGCGCCGTGCTGACCCTGGGCGCGGTCGCCGCACGCGAGGTCCTGGGTCTCAGCGAATCCATGGGATCGATCCACGGCCGCGTCGTCACGATCGGCGGCGGACCCGCGATGGCGACCTACCACCCGGCGGCGGTGCTGCGCACGCCGAGCCTGGCCCAGGTGGTCCGGGCCGACCTGCGCGTCCTGCGAGCCCTCCTGGCGCCGGCGTGACCTGGCGACGCCACTGCCGCGACGCCACCGCCACGCGACTGGCCGGTCGGGAGTTCGCCCTGGTCCTCATCCCCGGCGACATCGTGCTGCTGACCGGTCCCCTGGGCGCGGGAAAGACCACGTTCGTCCAGGGCGCGGCGCAGGGCCTGGGCGTGAAGGACCGGGTGACGAGTCCGACCTTCACGATGGTGCGCGAGCACGCCTGCGACAACGAGCGGGGTGTCGCGACCCTCCATCACGCCGACCTCTACCGGATCGAGGGCGTTGACGAGGTGCTCGACCTGGCGCTCGGCGAGCTCGTCGAGGAGTCGGCGGTGGCGCTGGTCGAGTGGGGCGAGTTGGCCGCGTCGGTCTTCGGCCGTGACGTCCTGGTGATCCGCTTCGACGTGGCCGACGACGACGGTCGCTGGCTGAGCGTCGCGAGTGCGCCGATCTCTCGTCACGCGGCGCTCGATCGGTGGGCCCGGTGAACCTGCTGGCCATCGAGACTGCGACGACGGCGTGCGCGATCGGCGTGCGCGCCGGCGACACGCAGATCGACCGCGTCTTGGACGAGGGGCGACGCCACACGGAGTTCCTGGCCCCGGGGATCGCCGCGCTGCTCGGCGACGTCGGCCTCGCGCCTCGTGACCTCGATCGGGTGGTGGTCGACCGCGGGCCCGGGCTCTACACCGGACTGCGCGTGGGCCTGGCCACGGCGGGCGCCTTGGCTCAGGGGCTGGGTTGCGACCTCGTCGGCGTGACCTCCCTCGAGGTGCTCGCCCTCGGCGCCTTCGCGGCGGGGGTGCGCGGTCGGCTCCTCGCGGTCGTGGACGCGCGTCGCGGTGAGGTGTTCATCCAGCGCTTCGATCTCGCCGCGCGAGTGACCGCGGTCGCCGACCCCGCGGTGGTCGCGCCTCGCGCGGTGGCGGAAGGAATCGCGAGCGGCGGGATCGACGTCACGCTGACCGGCGACGGTGCGGCGCGCTACCGCGAGGTGCTCGACGTGGCGGGTGTCACCTTCGACGCGACGCGCGTGCCCCCGACCTCGGCCGCGCTGGCCCTGGGCGCCTCGCGCGCGCCGAGTGCGGGCGTCGCCCCGCTCTACCTGCGCGAACCCGACGCCGTCGCCAACTTCGTGACCCGCGAGCGTTCGTGACGACCTGGACGATCCGCCCGGCCGAGCGTCGCGACGTCTACGACCTGCTGGTCATCGAGGAGTCGCAGTTCCGCGAGTCGTGGAGCCGGGGGATTCTGCTCGACGAGATCGGCCAGACCGACACGCGTCGCTATACCGTCGCCGTCGAGGGCGACCACGTCATCGGCTACCTCGGCGTGATGTTCGTCGCCGACGAGCTTCACGTCATGACCCTGGGCGTGCGCCAGGGAGACGAGGGCCGCGGCGTCGCGACGTCGCTGCTCGACGACGCGTGGGCCGCGGCGCGCGCCCGCGGCGTGGCTCGCGCGACCCTGGAGGTCGCCGTCTCCAACACCCGGGCCCAGGGCCTGTACTACCGCTACGGATTCGCGCCGGTGGGCGTGCGCAAGAACTACTACGAGCGCACCGGGGAGGACGCGCTGATCCTGTGGGCCGAACTGGCGCCCTAGGCCCGCGCTCTCTCTACGCTGGTCCGGTGGCCGCGATCCTGGGCATCGAGACGAGTTGTGATGAGACGGCGGCGGCGCTCGTCACGCACGACCACCGAGTCCTCTCGTCGGTGGTCGAGTCGTCGATCGACCAGCACCGGGCCTTCGGCGGCGTGGTCCCCGAGGTCGCCGGCCGCGCCCACCTGAGCACCCTGGGGCCGGTCGTGGCCCGGGCGCTGGACCAGGCCGGTCTGGACCTGCACGAGCCCGACGTGGTGGGCGTCGCGGTGACCGCCGGACCGGGCCTCGTGGGATCGCTCCTCGTCGGGCTGTCGGCGGCCAAGGCCTACGCGCTCGCGTGGGACAAGCCCCTGGTGGGCGTGAACCACCTCGAAGCCCACCTCTTCGCGCCGCTCCTGGAGGACCCGGACCTCTCCTGGCCGCTGCTCACGCTCTTGGTCTCGGGCGGACACAGCCTCATCGTTCTCCAGCGCGGCCCGGGCGAGTACGACGTGCTGGGCGAGACGATCGACGACGCGGCCGGCGAGGCCTACGACAAGGTCGCGCGATGGCTGGGCCTCGGGTACCCGGGCGGGCCGGAGATCGACCGTTTGGCCGCGACCGGGCACGCGGACGTGCTCGATCTGCCCGTGTCGATGACCGGCGGTGACCTGGACCTCTCCTTCTCGGGGCTCAAGACGGCCGTCGTGCGCCAGACCACGGCGCGGCCCGACGTCGCGGTCGCCGACGTCGCGGCGGCCTTCCAGGCGGCCGTCGCCGAGCAACTGCTGCGCAAGATGCGCGCGGCGCTCGAGCGCCACGACGTGGCCGGGCTGGCCTTGGCCGGCGGCGTCGCCGCCAACAGCGCGCTGCGCGCCGGGGTCGTCGCGCTGGCGAGGGAGAACTCGCTGGCCGCGCACCTGCCGAGCGGCGCCATGTGCACCGACAACGCCGCCATGGTCGCGGCGGCCGGCCTGCACCGCCTGTCGACGTCCGGCCCGAGCGACCTGGGCATCCCGGCGCGGCCCACCTGGCCCCTGGAGGAGGTCGCGTGAGCGAACGCTGGGTGCCCTTGGACGTCACGACGTGCGACCCGGACCCGCTGGCCCAGTTCGCGCGGTGGTTCGAGGAGGCCCGTGACGTCATGGCCGAGCCCGAGGCCGTCACCCTGGTGACCGTCGACGGACGCGGGCACCCCAGCGCGCGCATGGTGCTGCTGCGTCACCGCGACGAGGCCACCCTCGGCTGGTTCACCAACTACCACTCGCGCAAGGGCCGCGACCTCGCCGAGAACCCGCGCGCCGCCCTCGTGTGGTACTGCGAGGCGCTGGGACGCCAGGTCCGCGCCGAGGGCCTGGTCGCCGCCATGAGCGCCGCGGCGTCCGACGCCTACTTCGCGCGCCGGCCCCGGGGTCACCAGCTGAGCGCGCACGCCAGCGCCCAGAGCGAGCCGCTGGCCAGCCGCGCGCAGCTCGAAGAACTGGTCGCGCGGGCCGACGCGCGCTACGCGGGGGTCGCCGTGCCCCGGCCGGACCACTGGGGCGGCTACCTCCTGACCCCCGACGCCGTCGAGTTCTGGCAGCGCCGTGACGATCGCCTCCACGACCGGGTCGCCTACGAGCGCGCCGGCGACACCTGGCGCCGCCAGCGTCTCGCGCCCTAGGGCGCGTCGTCCGCCGGCACCGGCATGGGGGCGCGCGCGGCGTCCGAGCGCAGGCCCAGCGGGCCGAGCACCAGAGCCGTCGCGGTCGCCGCGACGCCTCCGATCAGGAACACCGTGCGCGGGGCGATCACCGTCAAGATGACGCCGCCGAACGCCGTGGCCCCGATCTCGCACGCCGTGATCACGCCGCCGAGGGCGGCGAACACCCGGCCGCGGAGTCGCTCGGGCGTGCGCACGGTGAACAGCGTGATCGCGGCGACGTTGGCGAAGCCCACCGCCACGCCCGCCACGACCATCGGCGGATAGACGAAGCCGACGCGCGAGACCAGACCGACGACCCCGATCATCAATCCGATGACGACGATCGCGAAGATGACCGTGCGCGCCAGCCTCGCCACGTCCTGGGAGAGCCGCTGGGCGAGCACCGACCCGGCCACCGCCCCCACGCCGAAGCTCGCGCCCACTAGTCCGTACGCCGTGGCCGACCCGTGCAGGGTCTGGGTCACGAAGAAGACCTCCGCGACGTTCACCATGCCCAGCGAGAGCATGAAGACGCCCACCGTGATCTCGATCACGCGCAGCAGCCCGTCGCGGAAGATGAGCTGGACGCCGGCCATCATTCCTTCGCGCGACTCGAGGTCGGTGATCACCGACCTCGGCGTGGGCCGGCGATCGTGGCGCAGCGACATCGTGGCGGCCGCCGCGACGACGAAGCTCATGGCGTCCAGGTAGAGGGGCCAGCTCTGGCCCGTGCCGCCCACCAGGAGTCCGCCGACGACCGGTCCGAGGACGCTGGCGATGGCCTGGGACGACTGGAGGACCCCCTGGGCGCGCGCGATGTTGTCCTCGCCCGCCAGCGTGGGCACCATGGCGGTGTAGCCGGGGAAGGAGAACGCCACCAGGCAGCTGAGCGCCAGCATCAGCAGGATCGTCGCCGCCAGGCCGTGCCAGTGACCGAGCCCGACGCAGATCGCCGCCTCGCCCAGACCCAGGAGCGTCAGGAGCCGCTTGGCGGGGTAGTGGTCGACGATGTTTCCCGCGATCGGCGCCAGCGCCACCAGGGGCAGCGACGCCGCGATCGAGAGCGCGGCGATGGCCCAGGCGTGGTGCGCCGGGGCCAGGCGCAGGTAGAGCGCGGTGAGCGCGGCGAAGTCGCCGAGGAAGGACACGCCACGCAGCACCGCCAGGAGGGCCAGGTCGCGACGCTGGGCGGGCGCGAGGGTCAACGGGGCCGCCCGAATCGGGTCAGGGGGACGACGGGCATCGCGCTCCTTTGACGACTCGGGCTCAGCCTAGGGACGGGCCGGCGGCGGGGTTGGCACTCGGCGCGTGTGGCTGCTAAATTGGCAGTCGCTAGTTCCGAGTGCTAATCGCCCAGGAGGCTCAACATCATGAAGCTCAACCCCCTCGAGGACCGCATCGTGGTCCGTCCCAACACCGCCGAGGCCACCACGGCGTCGGGTCTGGTGATCCCCGACACGGCCAAGGAGAAGCCCCAGCAGGGCGAGGTGCTCGCCGCGGGCCCCGGGCGCCGCGCCGAGAACACCGGAGAGCTGATCCCCACGGGGGTCAAGGTGGGCGACACGGTCGTGTACTCCAAGTACGGCGGGACCGAGATCACCGTCGACGGCGAGGACCTGCTCATCCTGTCGGGCCGCGACGTACTGGCCACCGTCACCAAGTAGTCCGAGGCGGCGTCCGCCGTCGATCAACAAGGAAGAGACATGTCCAAGCTGCTCAAGTTTGACGAAGAGGCCCGCCGCGGCCTCGAGGCCGGGGTCGACAAGTTGGCCGACGCGGTCAAGGTGACCCTCGGGCCTAAAGGCCGCAACGTGGTCATCGGCAAGAAGTTCGGCGCGCCCACCATCACCAACGACGGCGTGACCATCGCCAAGGAGGTCGAGCTGGAGGACCCCTTCGAGAACATGGGCGCCCAGTTGGTCAAGGAGGTCGCGACCAAGACTAACGACGTCGCCGGTGACGGCACGACGACCGCCACGGTCCTGGCGCAGGCCCTCATCAAGGAGGGCCTGCGCAACGTGGCCGCCGGAGCCAACCCGGCCGGGTTGAAGCGCGGGATCGAGAAGGGCGTGGCCGCGGCCGTCGAGTCGATCGCCGCCCAGGCCCAGGAGGTCGCCGACAAGAACCAGATCGCCCAGGTCGCCACGATCTCGGCGGCCGACCCGGCGATCGGCGAGGTCATCGCCGACGCGATCGACAAGGTCGGCAAGGACGGCACGGTGACCGTCGAGGAGTCCAACACCTTCGGCATCGAGCTCGAGCTCACCGA
>Ga0209415_10002836_pt1 | contig 32398 bp, 30 predicted proteins | sample PeaSoiSIISIP2007_FD_187696 | JGI IMG/M metagenome (GOLD analysis project Ga0209415, IMG submission 187696) | Peat soil microbial communities from Weissenstadt, Germany - SII-SIP-2007 (SPAdes) (version 2) | ecosystem: Environmental > Terrestrial > Soil > Wetlands > Peat | place: Germany... | reverse complement strand
CCCGCCGTTTTATCAGGACTCGATTCGCGGGATATACCAGAAGCCGTTCCCGCCGCCGCTGGCGAGTTGGACGCCCGAGCGCTGCTTGGCCGACATGGACGCCGCGGGCATCGAGCGCGGCATTCTTTCCATGCCCGCTCGGCCGGGCATGTACTTCGGTGACGTGGCCGCGGCGCGCAAATTCTGCCGCGCGTGCAACGAATACATGGCCGAACTGCGCCGTACGTACCCGGGCCGCTTCGGGCTGTTCGCCGCGCTGCCGCTGCCCGACGTGGACGGTAGCCTCGCCGAACTCACCTATGCCTTGGAGGTCCTCAAAGCCGACGGCGTCGGCACGTGGACCAGCTACGGACCGAAGTATCTCGGCGATGCCTCGTTCGCGCCGCTGTGGTCCGAGCTCGATCGCCGCAAGGCGGTCGTCTTCACCCATCCGACCGATGCGGCGTGTTGCGTGAATCCCGTTGGGCAAGTGATGGGCGAAACGGTGGTCGAGTTTGCGGCCGATACGACGCGCACGATCGGCAGCCTCGTCTTCAGCGGCACGTCAGCGCGTTTCCCGAATATTAAGTTCGTGTTCTCGCACGGCGGCGGCATCATGCCGTTCGTGATCGACCGCTTCCACAATCAAGCCGCGGATCCGGCCAGCGCCGCGCTACTGCCGCACGGGGTGGAATACGAACTGAAGCGCTTCTTCTACGACACGGCGTTCGCATCGTCGCCCGAAGCGATGGCGGCACTGGCCAAGCTCGTTCCGGTCTCACAGATCGTACTGGGCACCGACTTCCCCTACAATCGCGGCCCGGTCACCACCGGCGAACTGGCCGTCTGCGGCCTCGCGCCGCAAGACATCGCGGCGATCGGACGCCAAAGCCCCATCGGGCTCTTAGGGCACTAGCATCCCTAGGTCAGCGGAACAGGGCGTCCTGGGCGTTGAACGGCTGAGCGATCACGTTGTACTTGGCGGCCGCGTTCACGATCGGCTGAATGGCGTGCGGGTCGAGCTCGAGCGCGAACTGCGGGCGCACCATCTGGGCGAGCAGCGTGCGATCGATGCTCGTGTACGAGGACACGAGGTCCGTCATCTCATCGGGATGCGCGTTGCAGTATGCCGACGCCTCGACGATCGCGCGGCCGAAGCGTCTGACCGCGTCGCGGTTTGCGGTTGCGTACTCGATCGTCGTGAAGAACGCGGTCGTCAGGGCGCTGCCGAACGCGTCGACCATCTTGGCGAAGATGCGCGCCTTGCCGGCTTTGACGGCCTGCGTGATGTAGGGCTCGGAAAGCGTGCCGGCGCTGATTCGCCCTTGCTCAAGCGCGTCGGCGACGGACGAACCCGGAATCTCGAGGAAATGCACGCTGCTCGAGTCGCCGCCGTTGGCATCCAGCCAGGCGTGGGTCGCGAGCCATTGCATGTCGTTGAGCCCCGCAACCGAGACGGCTTTACCGTTGAGATCGCGGGCCGTGCGCATAGGCGAATCGGCGGCGACCATCAAGGCGGAGTCGGCAATGCCGATGCGATGCACGACCGACGGTGCGATGATCGTGAGCGGCACGTTGCGCGCGTGGGCGCTGATCAGCGGAACGATGCTCGACTTTCCGATCTCGAGCGCGCCGCCCGCGACGGCGGCGGCAACGGCCGATCCGCTCGCCGCTTTCTGAAAGATCACGTCGAGCCCGTAGCGGTGGAAGATACCGGCCTGGATTCCGTAGAGGATCGGAGCCGCGTCCATGTCGGCCGATCCGCCGACGTGCAACGTTTGCAGCGCTGCCGCGGCCTGCGCGCCGGCCGCGCCGGGCGTCGCCAATGCGGCGCCCAGCGCAAGGACGGCCGACCGCCGCAGCATCAGACGGGTGCGTTCTCCAACTCGGCGATGTAGTCTTCGACGGAATGGCCTTCGTAGATCGCCAGCGTCCCCCCGACCGGCGTGCCGCCGTAGAAGTGGAACATGTTCGTATCCCAATCGAAGAAGTCGTCGCCGCGGTGCGAGATCGCGTGGAACCGGCGGCCGGCCGGACTCGGGTGGAGCACGGTGCGCGGCGGAAGCGTGTCGCCGTTTTCGATCGGCTTGCCGACGTTGGGATCGAAGTCCCACTCCGGCAGGCTGCTCCAGATGCGCCGGTAGTTCGGAAAGTAGCTGTCTTCGTGCAGCAACAGCGCGGTGTGCGCGTCGCGCAAGCCCATGCCGGTTGTGCGCCGGCCGAGTTCGCTCGTGAGCTGGAACACCAGCCGGCCGCCGCCGGCCAGGCGCAAGGCGAGGATATCAGCGGCGACGCCGGCGTTACGAATCGGTTCGAGTTCGCAATACTTTTTGAAGAACGCGGCCGTGCGCTCGAGATCGCGTGACTCGAAGACGCCGTGACTGATGCGCCCGACCCGCTCGGCAGTGCACTCGGTCATCGCGCCCGCGGGCAGTTCGTCGGGGGCCCAGAACTCGTATTGATTGCCGTCCGGGTCTTGGAAGTAGATCGCGGTGCCGGCCTCGCCGGCGGCCGAGGTGCGGACCGGTTCGCTGTGGATCGCGCCCGCCGCTTCGAGCCGCCGCAGATGCGCGTCGATGTCGGCCGCATACACGTAGTAGCCGTAACGCGGCAACCCCCGGCCCAAGCCTTTGGTCGCCGGTATCGGACTGCGGGCGATGAACGCCCCGTGGCGAATGCGCGCCACTTTTTGAAACACGCCCGGCAGCCGGCCGCTCGGATCGTCGAGCGTCTCCGCTCCCAGAACCGTGGTGTGAAACGCCGCCCAGCGCGGAATGTCCTCACTGCAGGTGACGTAGTGATCGATCCAATGCACCGGACCGGTCTGTCCTTCGCGCATATCAGGTGCCCCTCGCTGTGTCGCCGTACGGAAGCAATCGTCGAGTTCCTTCCAGAAGCGCCGGGCATGACAAACATCGACGATCTTCGCGAACGAGTGGCGCAAGCGTGCCGCGTCCTCGGAACGCTGGACCTGACCAAGGCTGCGACCGGCCACGTTAGCGCACGCCTGCCCGGAACCGATCGCGTGTTCGTCCGCGCCCGCGGACAGGACGAGCTCGGCGTGCGTTACACGACGGCCGCAGAGGTCATCGAGGTCGACCTCGACGGCCGCGCGATCGGGAACCCGCCCGGGCTCGTCGCGCCGTCCGAGGTCTTCATTCACACCTCGCTCTACCGCGCGCGACCCGAGGTGAACGGCGTCGTCCACGTGCATCCGTCGAAAGTCATCCTGTTCACGATCTGCAAGAAGCCGTTGCTCCCGCTCTTTGGGGCGTACGACCCATCGGCTGCGAAGCTCGCCCTGGACGGAATTCCCACCTACGAGCGGAGCATAACGATTACGACTCCGGAGTTGGGAGCGGACCTGGTGCGGGCCATCGGCTCCAAGCGCGTCTGCCTGATGCGCGGCCACGGCATAACGACCGCGCATCAAAGCGTCGAGGAGGCGGCGCTCGACGCGATCGCCCTGCACGAGCTGGCAACGATCAACTACGAGGCTGCGCTGCTCGGCGATCCGGAACCGATATCGGAGGAGGATCAAGTGGTTTTCCGCAGCGGACGAGAGAGCCGGCAGTATTCGGCCGCCGGCGACGGGCGCCCGGGCGGGCGTGCGAAAGCTGTTTGGCGCTACTACACGGCACTGACGGCCTCATAGGACCGCGGCCCGCGCCTGCCGCAAAGAAATGCATGACGCAGTTGTTGGTTGGAACCGAGACGGGCCTGTTCGTCCTCGACGACGGTAGCGGTAGCTGGATAGAGACGGCCCATCTGCTCGACGGCATCGAGGTGAAGACGATCGTGCCGGAACCCGCCGGGACGGTCCTCGTGACGAGTCGTGATGCGGGCCTGTTGCGGGTCGACGTCGAGCGCGCGGCCGTGACGCCGCTCGGTGCCGGCACGCTGCCCAAAGCGGTGCGCACGGTCGCGGTTTCGCCCGCCGATCCCGCCGTGCTGTACGCCGGCACCGAGCCGGCCGCGATTTTTTGCAGCCGCGACGGCGGCCTGACCTGGACGGAAGACGCCGGGGTCGCGCGCCTGCGCGATACGCGCAAGTGGCAGTACCCGGGATCGCGCAAGCCGCACATCCGCCACATTGCGATCGACCGCAACGACCCGCAGCGCATCTACGCAGCGGTGCAAATCGGCGGCGTGTTGCGTACCGAAGACGGCGGCGCGCATTGGGAAGACATCACCGCCGGCATCGACCCCGACGTGCACACGATCATGCAACATCCGAGCGACCCGGACGTTGTCTTCGCCGTCTGCGGCGGCGGCGGCGAATACCCGCATCCGACGCCGGAGCACCGGGAGAAGCCACCCTACCCGCACGGCCGACCGCTCTACAAGAGCACGGATCGCGGTAAGACGTGGACCAGCATGAGCGATGCGCTCGCGGAGTCGTACGGCATTCCGATCGCCGCGCTCGGTACGGACCGCCCGGTCCTGCTCGCCGGCGTCGCGCGCGGAACTCCCCCGAAATGGGCGCGGCGACCGGAGAAAGCTTTTGCGGCGCTGATCGTCAGCGAGGACGAGGGCGCGACGTGGCTGCCGGTGTCGGACGGGTTGCCCGCGCCGTTTGCGGGGATGCTCGAAGCGATCGAAGTCGATCCGCAACGCCAACGCGTGTACGTCGGCACCGGCGGCGACGGCAGCGAATGGGGACCGGACGGCATCCGCCGCCCGCGCGCCGGCGAGATCTACTACTCGAACGAACCCAAGAACGGGTGGAGGCAGATCCCGGTTGAGCTGCCGGAGATCCTGACCCTCAGCGCGCGGTAGGCGCCAGCGCCGCCGCCTGCCAGCGCACGATCCACTCGCGAAACGCCGCCAGCAGCGCGGCTAACGTGGCGGCGGTCTTCTCGTCGGTGAGCCGCCCGGCAGGATCGAATTTTCGATCGGCTTGGCCGACGAACGCTTCGGGCTTCGCCATTACCGGGACGTCGAGCGCTTGCAGGACGGCGCGCAGATGGTATTGGGCGCAGCACCCGCCCATGACGCTCGGCGACGCGCTGACGATCGCGACCGGTTTGCCCGCCAAAACCGGCGGCTTTCCACCCGCCCAATCGATCGCGTTCTTCAACACGCCGGGGATCGAGTGATGATACTCGGGGGTCCCGAAAATCACGCCGTCGGCGGCTGCGATCGCGGCGCGCAAGGCGACCACCGGTGCGGGATAACCGGTCGCATCGAAGACGTCCTCGTTGAACATCGGGATGTCGTCCAAGCCCACGACCTCGAGCGCGAAATCGGCCGGCGCAACCGCGGCCAGCGCGTTCAGCGAAAGTCGCGTGTACGACGCCTTGCGCAGGCTGCCGCAAACGGCAAGAATGATCACGATCGCGTTTCCTCGGCTCTAGTGCCAGATGACGTCATGTACGTCGAGCGGCTGGGGCAGGACCTTGTAGCGCACCGCGGCGTCGACGAGCGGCTGCAGCAGCCCCGGATCCAACGCGTTCGCGTGGCGCTCGTGCGCGAGCGCAAACGCGACCTTCATGTATTTGCGCAAGACGGCCGCCGCCGCGGCCGGGTTTTTCACGGCCCACGTCGCCGCCTCGTTCATGCTCGCGGCGAATTTCCGGACGGCATCCGGGTTCGCGTCGGCCCAGGCCCGCGACGCGAACCACGCCGTGATCATGAACCGCTTCGCGACCGCGGTGTTGATGTTCGCGAACGAACGCACCCGGCCGCTGTCGATCCCGGTCGAGTATCCCGGCTCGGCGATGACGGCGCCGTCGACCCGTCCGCCGGCGGTCGCTTCGACCATCGCGATGAGCGGCAGCTCCACGAACTTCAGGGTCCGCGAGTCGCCGCCGTTTCGATCGCTCCAGGCCTGCATGGCGATTTGATCGATCGAGTGCAACGTGTTGACCGCGATCAGCCTGCCGTTGAAATCCGCCGCGTTGCGCAAGGGCGAGTTCGCGGCGACGATCAGCCCCGCGTTCTGCGGCAGAGTGGCGTCGGACATGGTCCCGGGCGCGATCAAGACGACGTCGAGCCCGCGTTCGTGCGCGTTGGCGAGCGGAACCGGCGTCCCGGCGCCGATCTGTACCGCGCCGGCGACGATGCCGGCGACGATCGCTTCACCGCCCTGGAGCTGCTCGATTTCGATGTTGAGCCCGGCGCGCTTGAAGAGGCCCAGGTCCTGCGCGTAATACGCATCGGCTTGCGCTTCGAACGGGCTGAGGGCGACGTGGATGACCGGCTGATCCTGAGCGCTCGCGCTGTGCTCGGCGCCGGCGCACAACGTAGCGACGAGCGCGAGCAGAAACAGCCGTCGCGCGGGAGTTACTCCGGCGCGGCGTCGCGGCGCGGAACGTACCCGACGCCGTTCGCGGTCGGAACCTTCGGCGACGACTTGATCCTCTTCTGAAAGAGCATGTTCATGAAGATGTACATCGGCTTGGTCTTCATGACGAGCGAGCGCGCCGGCTTCGTCTGGCTACGATTCATATGCTGGTGCACGCAGTTGTTGTGCACGACGACGATGTCGCCCGCTTCCCACTCGTACTGGACGCCGTCGTGCTCCTCGACACCCTCACCGTCGAGGATATAAAACACCGCCTCGTTCACGTGACCGTGTTTGTTGGAGACGCCGCCCGGGGCGAACTCCTGAAGATGGATGTGCAGTGTCTGGCCGAGACCAACGCCGGGCGACATGTAGTCCATGTTCCAATGCTGCGGTCCGCCGTGATACTCCAGCTCGGCGCCCTTGCGCACGCGCGGGCGCGCTCGCAGCCGCGATAATTCTTCGGTCAGGTTGTACTCGCCGGTGATGCCCCGTACGAAAACGCGATCTCCCGGGTCTTTGTCTGCTTCTGCTTCCACGCCGGGCCCTTCGCCACAGGCCCCGCTTTCCTTGCCCGCGAAACCGCGCGCCATGGCTGAGATGCAAGATGGACCCTGGGGTGAGTATCGCGCCTGGCTGCAAGGCGGCGAGACCGGCGAGTACTACGAACACCTGCTCGAGGACGCCACTACGGCCCCGCAGCGCAACTCCGCGCGGGCCAAGGTCATCAAGCCGGCGCAGCAGCCCTGGGAGAACTCTCCGCAAGGGCTCATCAAGCACCTCGTCAACGAGGAGATGAACGCCCGCATCGATACGGTCGATGCCTATATGCTGGTGATCCCGCCGGGCAGCAAGTCGGGCAAGATCCGGCAACTAGCCGAGCAGGGCATCTACGTCATGGAAGGTCGCGGCTACGACCTCCACGTTGACTGCGACCTCGGCTTCATCGGCGAAGAAAAGTACAGCTGGATACCGCAAGAGCGGACCCAGCGTTTCGACTGGGAAGCCGGCGACGTCGTCTACGTCCCGCCCAACACGATCAGCCAGCACTTCAACGCCGATCCCGAACGCATCGCGCGCATCATCGTCTGCACCAACCGCATCTACAAGCAGTCCGGCCTCAACGATCTCGAACAGCTCGAGAATGCTCCCGAATATGTACCCGGCGAAAAGCTCACCGCCGAACGCCTGCGGCACTATCTCAGGGTAAAAGCCCGCGCCTAACCGCGGATGATTCCGTGCTAACCGCGGAAGAGAACGCGCTCCTCACGCAAACGGGTCCGGGAACGCCCGGCGGCGCGTTCATGCGCAGCTACTGGCAGCCGGCCGCGCTCTCGCACGAGCTGGGAGCCGATCCGATCGCGGTGCGCTTGCTGGGTGAAGACTTCGTACTGTTTCGCGACGAGCGCGGCGCGCCGTGCATGCTCGATCTCCAGTGTCCGCACCGCAAGGCCGATCTGAGCTACGGCCGCCTCGAAAACGGCACGTTGCGCTGCGTCTACCATGGCTGGCGCTTCGCGGGCGACGGCACGTGTTTGGAACAGCCGGGCGAGCCGGCCGAAAGCACGTTCCGGGCGCGCATCCGTCAGCCCGCCTACCCGGCGCGGGACGCCGGCGGTGTGATTTTCGCTTATCTCGGTCCCGGTGAGCCGCCGCCATTCCCCGACATCCCGTGGCTGGTTGCGCCGCGCGAACAGAGCTGGGCCACGAAGCTGCTGCACGAGTGCAACTACCTGCAGGGCAACGAAGGCAACGTCGATCCGCAGCATCTGTCCTTTTTGCACCGGGCGTTCGAAAACGACGGTCCCCAGCGCCGGAGCCAGCTGACGGCGCTGGACGTCGCACCGCAAATCGACGTCGTTGAAACCCCGTTTGGCCTGCGAATCTTCGCGATTCGCGACGTGGGCGACGGCGAGCGGTACGTGCGCGTCAGCAACTTCATCATGCCCCACGGTTCGGCGTTCCCGGCCGGTCAAGTCGTCGACCCGAAGGTCGAAGCGATCGATGAGAACCTCCACTACAGCATGCACTTTCACGTCCCGATCGACGACTTCCATCACTGGAAGTACCGCATCATGTTCCGCGTCGACGGGCCCGTCGACCGGGCGTTCCTCGACCGCACCCAGATCGATTTCACAGCGGAAGATTCGTTCGAACGGCCGCGCGCGGGGCGTAACCGGTACCTGCAAAGCCGCGAGGAACAGCACAGCCAAACCTTCACCGGGATGGGCCGCAACTTTCAAGACCACGACCGCTACGCGGTCGAGAGCCAAGGCCGCGTGCTGGACCGCACGACCGAGCATCTTGCGACGACCGACAAGGCCATCATCGCGATGCGCCGTCAGATGCTCGCGGCGATCGAAACCGTTCGCGCCGGCGGCCGGCCGCCGCTGGCCGATCCGCAAACGCCGAACCCGTGCCGCGACCTCGTAGTTCGCAGCTCGCGCATCGCCGCCGGAGAAAACCCGCACGACGTCTGGCGCTCGTTGTCATCCCGAGCGTAGTCGAGGGACGTAACTAAACGAGTACCGCGATCTCCGCTGCGTGAACGGGACGCTCGGTGAGCCCGTAGCGGGCGCCGAGATCGAGGACCGGTTCCATCAGTTGCGGATCGAACGAGGTGGCGAACACGTTGCGCGCCATCGTGTTCACCGTGTCGAGCGGCAGCTTCGTGAAGCGGCTTTCGATCGCGGCCGAATCAGGGCGGTGGGTATTGGCCCAACGTGCGGTGTCGTAAAGTGCGGCAGCGATCCGGCGCGCGAGTGGCCCGTTGTTTGCTAACCACGTTCGTGACGCGGCGTAGAGGTTCACGTAGAACGGCTTCCCCAACGCTTCGAACGGCACGCCGAGGGCCCGCTGTTCCGTCTTCGCGGCGCTCAAGAAGGGCTCGCCCTGCAGCGCTGCCGCGATCGTCCCGCGCTCGAGCGCGGCGTTCATGTCGGGGAACGTCAGCTCGTAGAGTTTTACCTTCGCCGGATCTGCACCGTTGACGCGCAACCATTCGAGCAGCGAGCTCGAGCTGAGTGACTTCAACGCGACGACGCCGACGGTCTGATTCTCCAAGTCGCGCGGAACGCGGATCGCGCCCGACTTGGCGGTGACGACCACCAACGTCGGGCTCGTCTTCGAAAAGGCGCAGCCGGCGGCAAAAGCAGCGATCGGAAGACCGTGGATGTACGCGTTTGCGATCACCACGGCATCCACGATACCGACCTCGAGCGTGCCGGACATGAGCGCTTCGGCCGTGTGGCTGGCGTTGGCGAACGTCGTAAGCTCGACGTTGAGACCCGCTTGCCGGAAGAAGCCTTGCTCCTGCGCGTAGAGCGGACAGAGCCCCGAGTCGTTCAGCGTGACCGCGATGCGAATGGGCGCGGGCGCAGGCGTCGTTTGCGCGTTCGCCGCGCGCACCCGCGCCGCCAGCACGGCGGACGCGCCGGCACCGAACATCGTGCGTCGATTCATCTCATCTCCTAGCACCGAGAATGGTGGTCAGTTGGGTCAAGTCGAGCGTTTCGCTGCGCAGCAACGCCTCGGCCAAGGTTTCGAGCTGGTTCTTCGAGGCCGTGAGCAGCGTCGTCACCTGCTCGTGCACGACGGTAAGTAACTGCTGCACGGCGGCGTCGATGCGGGCGGCCGTCGCTTCGCTATAATCGCGGCCCTGCGTTAGCTGATAACCGAGGAACGGCTGCTCCTCGTCGGCGCTAAATGCGGCCAGACCGACGTCGCTCATGCCCCAGCGCGTCACCATGTGCCGCGCGAGCTGCGTCGCCGCGGTGAGGTCGCTTTCGGCACCGGTCGTGATTTCCCCGAAGACGACTTCTTCCGCCGTGCGGCCGCCGAGCATCACCGCGATGCGCGTCAGGATGTACGCACGGCTCAGATTGTGGCGCTCGATCGCCGGCAGTTGTTCGGTCACGCCGAGCGCCTGACCGTGCGGCACGATCGTGATCTTGTGCACCGGATCGGCCCCCGGCGTCAGCCAGGCAACGAGCGCGTGCCCGCTCTCATGGTAGGCGACGATGCGCCGCTCGTCGGCGTCCATCAACTGCGGGTGCGCCACGCCCAGCCGCAAACGTTCGAGCGCTTCGTCGAAGTCCGCCGGCTCGACGAGCGGATGGCCGTTGCGCACGCTCGAGAGCGCCGCCTCGTTGCACAGGTTGGCCAGATCCGCACCGCTCATGCCGATCGTTTGACCGGCAACCGTGTCGAAATCGACGGCCGGTGCGATCTTCAGTTTGCGCGAGTGAATCTTCAAAATTTCACGCCGGCCGTTCTTATCGGGAAGCGCGACGGTGATCTGACGGTCGAAGCGTCCGGGGCGCAAGAGCGCCGGGTCGAGCACGTCGGGCCGGTTCGTCGCCGCCAGCACGATGATGTTGTCGTGCGGATCGAAACCGTCCAGCTCGCCCAACAGCTGGTTGAGGGTCTGTTCGCGCTCGTCGTTCGTGTTGCCGATGCCGGCCCCGCGGCGGCGCCCGACCGCGTCGAGTTCGTCGATGAACACGATCGCCGGCGCGAGTTGCTTGGCTTGTTTGAAGAGGTCGCGCACGCGGCTGGCACCGACGCCGACGAACATTTCAACGAATTCCGAGGCGTTGAGGCTGAGGAACGGCACGCCCGCCTCACCTGCGACCGCGCGCCCCAGCAGGGTCTTGCCGGTACCCGGACTGCCCGACAACAGCACCCCCTTGGGAATTCTCGCGCCGACGGCGTGATATTTCTCCGGGTGCCGTAGGAAATCGACCTCTTCTTGCAGCTCGGACTTCGCTTCGTCGGCGCCGGCGACGTCGTCGAACGTTACCTTCGGCTCGTCGCTCGTGTATCGGTGCGCCGCGACCTTGCCGAAACCGAACTGCGAGGTCAAGCTTCGGCCGGCGCGCGCGCTCATCCAGAAGAAAGCCACCGCCAAGAGCAACAGCGGACCCCAGGTGATCAGCAGGGTAACCAGGACGTTCGTTCGGGTCGTCGAGACGTCGACGGCGACATGATGCGCCTCGAGCAGCGGCAGGAAGCCGGTGTCGCCGATGGCTTCAGGAAACGTCGTATCGAAATTTGTATACGTCATCTGCGGCTCAGGCGACGCGCCGGCAGCGGGAGTTGGGGATGCGGTGCTGCCCGGAGCCGAGGCCGGCGGCGTATACGGCCGCAGGAACGTCCCGCTGACGTCGTCGCCGGTGATGTGGACGCTCGTTACGTTGCCGGCGCGAACCTGCGCGAGCAGCGTCGTGTACGGAATCGTCACCTGCGTCACCGGACGCGGAAACGCGACGATGTTCCAAAACAGCAACAGCACCATCGTAACGAGCCACCACACCCAGATCGTGCGCTGGTTGGGCGGCTTCGACGACGACCCCGGAGTCTGCGGTGCCTGTTGCGCCATGTAGCCCGGCTTGCTGCGACAGTCCGCGTTCGGCCGCCTGCGGAGGCTCGGGTCCGTACTGAAGGGAACGCTACGCGACCACCGATCCGGAGGTCACCATGGAGATTCGCGATACCGTGACCCCGTGAGACGCCGAGAGCTTGCGGCGCTGCTCGGCGGCGCCGCCATCGGCTGGCCGCTGGCCGCCACGGCGCAGCAACCGCGCGGCATGCGCCGGGTCGTTATTATGATCGGGACCGGGGATGCGCCACGGGGCGTCGTTGCGGCGATCCAGCAAGGGCTTCAAAAACTCGGCTGGAGGCAAGGCGAAAACATCCAATTCATCGTCCACTATTCGAATGGAGAAGCCGCGGAATTCCAAAGCTCGGCTGCGGCGGTCGTCAACCTAGCCCACTGCTCAATCAGGGTTCACGGCAGCAGGGGGCTTGATGTCCTACGATTCCGATAATGCCGGATTGGGGCAGAAGGTCGCATCCTATGTGGACCGCATCCTGAGGGGGGAGAGGGCGGGCGATCTGCCCGTGCAGATGCCGACCAAGTACGTGCTCTCGATCAACGTCAAAGCTGCCGAAGCGCTGGGCCTCACCGTCTCGCCGGCGCTCCGCTTGCAGGCGGATGAAGTTATTCGGTGAGCAGGCAGGGTGACGAGGGGACTCCGAGGGCAGCTTCGCGTCCGGCGATCCGGCCGCCGACGAAGCATTCGGTCAGGTTTCCGCCCGAGAGATAGAGGTGACCGAAAACGCTCCCCAGTTCGCCGGCGACGAAGAGCCGCGGAATCGGTTCGCCGAATACGTCGAGCACCCGCTGGCGCGTGTCGTGCATCGGCCCGCCCTGCGTGTTGGAGACGACCGGCCACAGCGCACCGGCATAGTAGGGCGGCGTATCGAGCGGCAGCATCGATCCCGGCGGCCGGCCGAAGTCCGCATCTGCAACGCTCGCGCAGAGCGCGTTCCAGCGGGCGAACGTCGCTTCGAGAACGGCCGGATCGCAGCCGATCGTACCTGCCAGCGCGGCCACCGAAGGCGCTTGTTTCAGGATGCCCGATTCGACCTCGCGTAAATTGTCCGGGCTCCAGTCGTAGACCAGCTCGGCCTTGTTGAAGGTCGGCGCGCCCACCGGATAGAGCTTGCGACCGTTCTCATCGAATATGATGTAGGACGGGATGCGCGAAAACAGCTGCCGCTGCGAGTCGTAGAACTCCATTGGACGGTGCGTCGTGTCTTGCGAATACGGCGTGCACTCGTTCATATAGCGGCGCCCGTCTTGATCGACGATGATCCACGACATCCGTACGTTGAAGGCGTCCTCTTTCCCGGGCACCCAGTCGGGCAACCGCTTGACGCGGATTCCGACTTCGTCGGCATAGCGCGGATTGGGATGTTTGAAGCCGTAGCAACCATGGAAGTGCCACATGTGCCAGAGTTGCGCGCCCAGATCTTGAGCCATGCGAATGCCGTCGCCCGTATTCGAGGTCGTCGACGCCGAAAGCACCGGCATCTTCTCCCAGTACTGTTGCTTCATCTCAACGCTGGCCTCGAAACCGCCACAGGCGAGCACCACGCCGTGCGTAGCTTCGACGGCCACGTCGCGCCCGCCGGGGCCGGCGAACCGCACACCCTGCACGGCGCGGTCCGCGCCGGCAATGAGCCGCCGCGCCGGAAAGCCGTAGCGAACGTCGATCGCGCGCCGCGCGATGTTGTCTTGCAGCACCTTGAACACCCGCCAGCCGTTGGCCGAGCCGCTGCCCACGAGATTCGGGTAGAGCGCTTCGGCATCATCGCTTCCCGGCACGCGCACGATGTTCGTGTCGTAAAACGTACCGGTGCCCGGAAACGGGTAATTGCCGCCGTTCTCGCGCGTCACGATCTCGGCGTTGCTCGTCGCGGCCAGCGCGCGGACCTCGGACTCGACGCGCGCCATGCCCTCCGCCAGCGCCAGCAGCACGTCATCGGGGGTACGGCCGGCGTTCGTCGCCTTGAGATAGGCGAAGGCTTTCTCCGCGCTGTGCGCGCTGCGAATCGCACCGTAGGAGCAGATCGAGATGCCTCCCGGCGTGGGCTCCTTCTCCGCCAGCAGCACGCGTGCGCCCGCATCGGCGGCATTGATCGCGGCTACCGCACCGGCAAAGCCATACCCGATGACGACGACGTCGTACCGTTCATCGAACTCCGGCACTACGTTTCATCCGTCCACTCGATGATGTCCGGGCTCGTCGGCTGATAGGACAGAACTTGCAGCTCGAAGCCCTCGCCATCGTTCATCAAAATCGAGCGCGCTTCGGCCTCCGGCAGATCGACCGGTCCGCGCAGCTTTGCCCAGCCTTGATGCTCGAGCGCCACCAGCGTTGCGTCGACGTCGCCGCTGCGGAACGCGACGTGCAGGAAGCGCGGCTCGTGCGCGTCGGGATTCTCGATCAGCTCGAGCTTCATACCGGTCGGGTCCCCGACCATCGCGAGGCGTGCCCCGGAGCGTTTGTTCGCGCCGCGCCGCAACAGCCGCATCCCGCCGGTCCGGCACAACCGCTCGATCAGCGCGTCGAGATTCGCGACCTCGATCGCGACGTGGTCGATCCGTTCGAGCGTCATGTTTTTCTCCGTGCGGAGCGCAAGCGTCCGCGGTTGAGCAGATCGTAGGGATCAGCTTCGCTCTTGAGTTGCACGATCCGCGTGACGTCCCCGAAGAGCCCGTTGTCCTCGATCACGTTGGTGTGCGAGTTCTGGTATTGCAGCCCCACCTCATCGCAAAAGCGCAGAACCGCATCGACCTTGCCGGGTGTTGCGCCGTCGCGCAGCGTGACGACCGCCGCCGGCAGCGTCGTACCCCGCTGGTAGCCGAGCGCACCGAGCATCCACGGCGAGCGGACGTACTTCATCTCGACGAGCAGTTCGTCGCCGTAACGCCCCTTGAGCGCGCGCACGCCGGCGTCCGGATCCTCCGGATCGAAGTAGATGTGGAGAAAGGCGGCCTCGGGCAGTAGCCGTTTCACCCACAGCATGCGGTGACCGTACACCATCGCCGCGATCGAGGGTTTGGCGCCGCCGTCGAGCTCCCACGCCTGCCATTCGACGAGCTTACCGCCGTGGCGCCGTGCAACGGCGGCAAAGGCGGAGGCTTGCGTGCGCTCGATGACGAGCAGCACCCCTGCGCCCGGTTGCAGGATCGGCGCCAGCGCGTTCAAGCCCGGCATCAGATCCGCTTCTTGCGCCGCGCAAGCGCGATGCAGATAATGCGCGTCGAGCGAGATCTCGGTCACGAAGTCCGCCGCATGCTCGAAGGTCGGGAAGAACGCGACGGCTTCGAGCCATTCGTGCCGTTCGACGGTCCGCAACGCCACTTCGGTCATGAGGCCGACCGCACCGAACGTGTGCAGCAACGGCACGACGGCGGCACCGGCGAGATCTAGGACGCGCGGCTGTTCCTCGATCGTGACGATGCGGGCCGCGACGACGTTGCCGTCCCAGATCGAACCGTATACGCCGCTGCCCAGGCCGACGTGGCCGCCGGCGATCCAACCGCCGATCGTCGCTTGCGCGTAGGTCGTCGTCAGCACCGGCAACTCGCGGCCCGCTGCGCGCGCCGCCGTCTCGACGGCCCCCTGGATCGTGCCGGCGGGGGCGCGCACCGAACCGTTCGCGATCACCGGAGCGCCGGCGATGCTGCGCAGGTCGACGATGATGCCGCCCTCGGTCGGCGTGAGCAGACCGAAATTCGACGTGCCCGCGCCGCGCGGCGTCAACGGCAAACGGTGACGCGCTGCGATCGCCGCCAGCACAACGACGTCGGCTTCGTTCGCGGGCGTCACCACCGCTTGCACGCCCAGCACCGACCCGTCGGCGGCGGTTTGCCGCTCGAGCGCCTGCGCGAGCACGGGCGAGAGCCACGAGTTGTCGCGCAAGAAGCGCACGATGTCGGGCGCAGCGGTGCGCACCGCACGATCGCCCAACTCGCCGCGCAGTTCGCGCACCGCGTCGGTCATGCCATTGCCCGGTCGGCGTCGGCGAGGGCATCGGCGATCTCTTCGCGCGCCGCTGCTCCCAAAGCGCTCTGCGGGCGGATAGGATCGCCGACCGCGTAGCCACGCAACTGCAGCGCCGCTTTGATGCACGCCGCCAGCGGATATTTGCGGAAGCATTCGTTGATGCTCCACAGCGGACGCTGCAGGGCGAGCGCACCTTGCACGTCGCCCGCGCTCACGCGGCGGTACAGTTCGACCGCCGCTTGCGGGACGACGCAGGCCGGCCCCGCCATCCAGCCGACGCCACCCAGCAGAAAGACGAACGTCGGGATGTGCGCCGATGCGCTGAAGACTTCCAGTTTACCGCCCAGGCGGTTGATCAAGGTGAGAATGCGGCCCGTGTCACCGGTGGCATCCTTGATGTAGCGGATGTTCGGAACCCGAGAAAGCGCGACCAGGCTTTCGATCGAGAAATCGCTGCCGAGCAACGCCGGATTCGTGTAGAGAACGACCGGGACGTCGACCGCGTGCGCGACCTCGGTAAAATATTCGATCACGCCTTCCTCGGAGGCCGGAAACGCGTTTTGACGCATCACGACGAGACCGTCGACGCCCAGCGCAGCGAACTCGCGCGCCTGTTCGACCGCATCGGAGGTCGCGAATGCGGCGACGCCGGCGACGACCGGCACGCGTCCCTTCGCGACGCGCAACGTCGCAGCGACAACGGCGCGGCGCTGCGGCGGCGTGAGATACATGATTTCGCCGGTACTACCGAGCGGCGTGACGCCGTTGACACCCGCGGCGATCAAATCGGCGACGAGCCGCTCGAGCACCGCCTCGTCGACGGTTCCGGTGCGGTCGACCGGTGAAACGAGATAGGGATAGATGCCGTGCGGCAACGCGTAGGTGCTCAGGAGATCGCTCCTTCGGACATGCCGTCATCGATGAAAGCCAACACCTTCCCGGCATACTCCGCCAGGCGTGGATCGTCCGGCCGCCGCGGCCGCGGCAGCTCGATCGAGATGTCGGCCACGATGCGGCCGGGATGGGCGCTCATCACGACGACGCGTTCGGCGAGATAGCATGCCTCGGCGATGTCGTGCGTAACGAACAGGATGGTGCGCTGCTTCTGCAGGTACAGCGCGACCAACTCCTCGCGCAGCCGCGCTGCGGTGATCTCATCGAGCGCCGAAAACGGCTCGTCCATCAAGAGCAAGTCGGGATCGACGGCCAGCGCGCGCGCCAGCGCGACGCGCTGCTGCATGCCGCCCGAGAGCTGCGAGGGAAATTTTGCCGCCGCCGGAGCCAGGCCGACCAGTGCCAGTAGTTCCTCGGAACGCTGCCGCGCCTGCGCGCGCGAGCTGCCCCGCGCTTCGAGCACGAAGGCGACGTTGTCGCGCGCCGTTCGCCACGGCAGCAGGCGCGGCTGCTGGAAAAGACACGCCAGCGTCGCATCGGCGGGTTCGCGCACGAACTCGCCTTCGAATTGCGTGTCGAGTCCCGCTGCGATGTGCAACAGCGTCGACTTCCCCGAACCCGACGGACCGACGACCGCGGTGAAGCTGCCGGGTTCGAGCGACATGTCGAGTTCCGCGATCGCGACCGACGCTCCACGCCCGTTGCGAAAGACGCGCCGCAGCGCGTGAAAGACGAGGCGCGCGCTCATCGGGCCTCGGCCCGGCGCCAGCGGAACGCGTAGCGCTCGAGCGGGCGCAAAACGCCGAACTCGAACGCGAGCATGAGCGCGACGAACGGCAGCGCCGCCGCCACCACGCGGCTCATGTCGACGAGGTTGTAATAGTACTGGATGCGATAACCGACCCCGGACTGACGGCCGAGCAGTTCCACGAAAATCATAATGCGCCAGGTGAGCGAGAGACCGGTGCGCGCCGCGGTGAAGATGAACGGGATGGTTTGTGGCAGGACGACCTGGCGCACGATCGTGAAGCGCGGAACGGCGAACGCGCGCGCCATCTCTTGCAGCTCCGGATTGATCGCGCGCATGCCGTCCCAAACGGCGAACGTCATCGACGGCGCCACGATCAGCGCGGTGCCGATCATCGCCGCCCGATCGGTGATGCCGACCGCGAGATAGACGACGACGATGATGACGAGCGAGGGCACCGAGGCGCCGATCGTGACCCACGGGCCAAGCAGCCGCTCGGCAACCCGAACCCGCCCGAGCAGGACGCCGGCGATAATGCTGACCACGAGGGCGATGCCGAAGGCGCCGGCGATGCGGTACGCGGTGATCGCGATGTCCGACCAGAGATAGCCGTCCGACGCGGATTTCCGGATCGCCAGCACCGAGGCGACCGGTCCCGGCAACACGTCGGCGCCGACGATGAAGGACGCGCCTTGCCACGCGAGCGCCAGCAGCACCAGGGACGCGACGACGTAGAGTATCGCCTGCGCCCGGCCGGCGTACGCGGCGCGCGGCGGGCGCGCGGCGTCCGCAGGCTCGCCCTCCGGAACAATCACGGATCGAGACGTTTCCGCACCCGTACTGATTCGGCCGTGAAACGAGCCAACCATTGCTCCGACTTTTGCAGCATCCCGCTTACGGAGGACGTACCATTTCTCGGTAGGCAATTCGAGCCTGAAGGCGAGTCTTATAGGGACATGAGTCTGCGGGTCGCCCTCCATCACGCGACACACTACATGTACGACCGGCCGATCCAGCTCGGGCCGCAGGTCATTCGCCTGCGTCCGGCGCCGCATTGCCGCACGCCGATCGTTGCCTATCGGCTCGACGTCGGGCCGGCGAACCATTTCCTCAACTGGCAGCAAGACCCGCAAGCCAACTGGCTCGCACGGGTCCTCTTCCCCGAGCCGACCGGCCATTTCGACGTGACCGTCGATCTGGTCGCCGACCTTGCCGTCATCAACCCGTTCGACTTCTTTCTCGAGTCGTCGGCCGAGCGCTACCCGTTTTCCTACGACGCGACGCTGGCGCTGGAACTCGCGCCCTATCTGATCGCCGAGCCGTTGGGCGAGCGATTCGCGAACTACCTTGCAGCGATCGACCGCGCCGAGCGGCCGACGACGAACTTCGTGTTCGACCTCAACGCGTCGCTGCAGCGTGACATCCGGTACGTGATCCGCATGGAGCCGGGCGTGCAGACACCGGACGAGACGCTGGCGCTGGGTTCGGGATCGTGTCGCGATTCGGCCTGGCTCCTCACGCAAGTGTTTCGCCATTTGGGGCTTGCGGCGCGCTTCGCTTCGGGCTACCTCATTCAACTCAAAGCCGACGTTGCGGCGCTCGACGGCCCCTCGGGGGCGGCGCAAGATTTCACCGACCTGCATGCGTGGTGCGAGGTCTATCTGCCGGGAGCCGGATGGGTCGGACTGGATCCGACGTCGGGACTCTTTGCGGGTGAAGGGCACATCCCGCTCGCCTGTGCGGCAAACCCGACCTCCGCTTCACCGATTTCCGGTACGGTCGGTGACTGCAAGGTGACGTTCGGCTTCGAAATGTCGGTCACGCGCGTGTACGAGCCGCCGCGCGTCACCAAACCCTACAGCGAGGCCCAGTGGTCGGCGATCGATTTTCTCGGCGACCGGGTCGACGACGTCCTGCGCGAACGCGACGTGCGGCTGACGATGGGCGGCGAGCCGACGTTCGTTTCGATCGACGACATGGATGCCGAGGAGTGGACGACCGGCGCGGTCGGACCGACGAAGCGCGAGTTCGGAGATCGGCTCATTCGACGCCTGCGCGACCGCTTTGCCCCCGGCGGCATGCTGCACTACGGCCAGGGCAAGTGGTATCCCGGCGAGTCGCTGCCCCGCTGGGCGTTTTCGCTGTTTTGGCGCGGCGACGGCATGCCGTTGTGGCACGACGCCGGCCGCATCGCTCGCGAAGCCGCCGACGCCAATCCGACGAGCGAGGATGCCGCCGCGCTCGCGCGCGGCATCGCGCAGCGCATCGACGTCGATCCCGCGTTCGTCACCCCCGCCTACGAAGACGCGCGCACGTTCGTCACCAAGGAAGGCGCGCTGCCGGAAAACGTCACGACGCTCGACTCCAAACTCGACGATCCCGAAGAACGGGCACGGCTCGCTCGCGCGTTCCGGCGCGGGCTGAACACTCCGGCGGCGTTCGTGCTTCCGGTGCAGCGCTGGAACAGTACCGATGTGCGCCGCCGCTGGCGCTCGGAACAGTGGTCGACACGCGCCGGTCGCGTGCAACTCGTTCCGGGCGACTCACCGGCGGGCTTGCGCCTGCCGCTGCCTTCGCTGCCTTGGCTCGAGCCGAAAGACCGGCCGGTCATCGCGCCGCCCGATCCCTTCGGACCGTTGCCTCCGTTCCCCGCGCCGGACGACGCGGCCGATCCGTTCGCGCCGCGTCAGGCCGTCGTCGCAGGCGGCAGGCAAGACCCGAATCAGCAACGCCAGCAATTCATCGAGCAAGAAATCGCCATCGACGGCTCGGTGCGCACGGCGTTAACGGTCGAGCCGCGCGACGGTCGCCTCTGCGTGTTCATGCCGCCGACCGAATCGGCAGCCGATTACCTCGAGCTGCTCGGTGCGGTCGAGCAGGCGGCGGCAGAACTTGCGACACCGGTGCACATCGAGGGCTACCCGCCGCCGTACGATCCGCGCCTCAACCTGATCAAAGTCACGCCCGATCCCGGCGTCATCGAGGTAAACATCCATCCCGCGCGCAGCTGGCGTGAAGCCGTCGCGATCACGACGACACTCTACGAGGAGGCCCGTCTCGCGCGCTTGACGACCGAGAAGTTTCAGCTCGATGGAAAACACACCGGCACCGGCGGCGGCAATCACATCGTCGTCGGCGCCGCGACGCCGGCCGACAGCCCGTTCCTGCGCCGGCCCGATGTGTTGCGCAGCATCGTTGCGTTTTGGCAGAACCATCCGGCGCTGTCGTATCTGTTCTCAGGTCTCTTCATCGGCCCGACGAGCCAAGCTCCGCGCGTCGACGAGGCCCGGCTCGATTCGCTCTACGAGCTCGAGATCGCGTTCGGCGAAGTGCCGCCGCGCTCGTCGGCCAAAGTCTCGCCCTGGCTCGTCGACCGCATCTTCCGCAACCTGCTGATCGATGTTACAGGCAGCACCCATCGGACGGAAATCTGCATCGACAAACTCTATTCGCCCGACGGGCCGGCCGGCCGCCTGGGCCTGGTCGAGTTCCGATCGTTCGAGATGCCGCCGCATGCGGAGATGAGTCTCGCGCAACAGTTACTGATCCGCGCGCTGATCGCACGCTTCTGGGAGAAGCCGTACGATAACGGGCTCGTCCGCTGGGGAACCGCGCTGCACGACCGGTTCATGCTGCCGCACTTCGTATGGGCCGACTTCCTCGACGTGCTGCGCGATCTGAACGCGCACGGCTTTGCCTTCGATCCGGTCTGGTTTCGGCCGCATTGGGAGTTCCGGTTTCCACTCTATGGCGCGGTGCAGTACGACGGCGTGAAGCTGGAATTGCGCGGCGCGCTCGAACCGTGGAATGTCATGGGCGAGGAAGGCACGGCGGCCGGAACGGTTCGTTACGTCGATGGCTCCAACGAGCGGCTCGAGGTGACGATTTCCGGGTATACGGCCGGCCGGCATCACGTGCTGGTCAACGGCCGGCGCGTGCCGCTGACGGCGACCGCGGTCGACGCGGCGGTCGGCGGCGTGCGCTACCGCGCTTGGCGCGCGCCGCACGCGCTTCACCCGACCATCGCACCGCACGGGCCGCTCGTGTGCGAACTTTGGGACCAGTACGTCTCCCGATCGCTGGGCGGATGCACCTATCACGTCGCGCATCCGGGCGGGCGCAACTACACGACCTTTCCCGTCAACGCCTACGAGGCCGAAGGCCGGCGTCTGGGACGCTTCGAGCCCTTCGGTTTCACCCCCGGAATCTTCGTGCCGCCGCCCGCGACGCCGAATACCGACTTCCCGCACACGCTCGACCTCCGGCGCCGCTGAGTCCGCACGCGATGGCAAACGCGGCGCTCTTCGGCGAAGAAGCACTTGGGCGATACGACGAGGTGCTCGACCGTACGGGGGCCGTGCGTCCGCACTGGCAGCGGCTCGTCGAGTCGTTTACCGCGATGGCGCCGGACGAATACCAACGCCGCCTCGATTCGGCGTTGCGCATGGTACGCGAAAACGGCGTTACCTACAACGTCTACGATGATGCCGCCGGCCTCGTGCGTTTATGGCAACTCGACATCGCGCCGTTCCTCGTTAGCGCCGACGATTGGGCGGCGATCGAAGCCGCCGTCACGCAACGCGCACGCCTTGCTAACGCAATCCTCGGGGACATCTACGGTGAGCAGCGGCTCTTGCGCGACGGCATCGTGCCCCCACACCTGGTCGTCGGCCATCCGCAATTCCTGCGCGCGCTGCAAGGCGTTACGCCGCCGAACGGCGTCCACGTCCACTTGTATTCGGTCGACATCGCGCGAGCTAGCGACGGCTCGTGGACGGTGCTGGCGAGCCGCGCCGACGCACCGACCGGCTTGGGATACGCGCTCGAAAATCGCATCGTCGTCAGCCAAACCTTCCCGGAACTCTTCGGCGAGCTCGGCGTGCACCGCTTGGCGACGTTCTTTCGGCACTATCGGGATGCGGTCGTCGGGCTCGCCCGCGGGGCGAGCGGCCACGCCGTATTGCTCACGCCCGGCGCCTACAACGAAGCCTACTTCGAGCACGCCTATCTCGCGCGGTATCTGGGACTCGAGTTGGTCGAGGGCGACGACCTTTCCGTGCGCGACGGGATCGTCTACCTGCGAACGCTCGGCGGGCTCGAGCGCGTCGCCGTGATCTTCCGCCGGCTCGACTCCGATTTTGCGGATCCGCTCGAACTGCGAGCCGATTCGGCGCTCGGCGTGCCGGGTCTCGTCGACGTGATTCGCGCGGGGAACGTCGTCATGGCAAACGCGCTCGGTGGCGGCGTCGCCGAATCGCCGGCGCTCGACGCGTACTTGCCGAATGCGTCGCGCTCGTTGTTCGGCGAGGAATTGCTGTTCCCCGACATCCCGACGGTCTGGTGTGGAACGGCGTGGGGCCGCGCCGAAGGCTTATCACGTCTGCGGCGCGGGATCGTTCGCAACGCTTTCGATGCCGGGCCGCTGTTTTCGCGCCACTCGTCCGCACGCTTGGGCAGCGATCTCACCGGCGAGGAAGTCGATGGTATCGCCGACGACATCGCGCGCCGCGCGGCAACGTTCGTCGTCCAAGACCTGGTTCCGCTGGGCGTCGCACCAACCTTCGAGCGCGGCAGGTTCGGGTCGCGTCCGATGTCGCTGCGCGTATTTGCCGCGTGGACGCCGAACGGCTACGTCGTTATGCCGGGCGGCCTGGCGCGTATCGCGGCGGATGATTCGGTGCGCGCTCTTTCGATGCAGTCCGGGGCGGCGAGCAAAGACGTGTGGGCGCTCGCGCGCGGGCCGGTCGACACCTTCAGCTTACTTCGTCCGCCGACCGCGCGCGTGGAAATTCGCCGCTCCGGAAACGAAGCGCCCAGCCGCGCGATGGACAACTTGTTTTGGCTTGCGCGTTACGCGGAGCGAACGGAAAACCTGATCCGCGTCTTGCGCGCCGAGGTGCTGCGATTGGCCGGCGATACGGGTTCGACGACGACCATGAGCGCCGCGGGGCTGTCGCGCCGGCTCCTCCTGCCGCTCGAACTCGTAACGGAGGGGGCCGTCGATGAAGCCACGGCCGGTAACGACTCCATGCTCCGCACCGAAGTCGAGGATATCATCTTCGGCAAGGAAACAACCGGCCTGCAGCGGCTCCTGCTGCGCGTCGCGCGCACGGCGTGGGTAGCACGCGACCGGCTTTCGCTTGATACCTGGCGCGCGATCTACGCGTTGACGACCGGCGATGCGGGCGACGAATCCGCCGGTGCTTTCGACGGAACGGGCGCGCTCGCATATCTCGATCAGCTCATCCGCCGTTCGGCCGCGCTGTCGGGATTGGCCGACGAGAACATGACGCGTGGCAACAACTGGTTGTTCTTCGATCTCGGACGGCGCATGGAACGCACGCTGGCGGCCTGCCGCCTGGTGCGTCACACCCTTGCCGTCGCCGGCGACAACGAGAGCGGCGCCATTCAGCTAGCACTCGAAATCGCCGACAGTTCGATGACCTATTCCTACCGCTACCGCAACGCGTTCCAGGCCGCACCGGCCATCGACTTACTCTTGCTCGATGCGAGCAATCCCCGCGCGGTCGCATTCCAAATCGAGGCGATCGTGCGCCATGCCGTCGATTTGCCTATGGTCAGCGAGGTCCAGCAACGTGGCCGTGTACGGGCGCTAGCCGAAAACGTTCAGGCGAGAATTTCCGTAGCCGACGCCTATGCACTCGCGGAGCTGAACCCGGCCCGCGAACGCACTCACTTGAGCGCGTTGCTCCACGACGTCGAGCGCGCGATGCGGCGCACCGCTGACGCCGTGGGCGATGCATACTTGCAGCACCTCCGGCGGTACCGCGCGTAATGAACTACGGCATCCGGCATCGCACGACGTACCGGTATCATTCCGAGGTAGCGTACTCACGCCTCGTCGCGCACTTCGTGCCGCGCGCAACCACCCGCCAACGGCGCTTGGCCTTCGAAGTGGACCTCTCACCTGAGCCGGTGAACAGCTCCGAGCGCCCTGATTTCTTCGGCAACGTAACGAGTTGGTTCACCATCGACGAGCCGCATGCCGTTTTGGACATCTTCGCGGAGAGCCGGGTGGCCGTCGACCCCATCCCGGCGTTCGCCCCGCAGCAAAGCATGGGCTGGGAGGCCGCCCGGTCGACGTTCGAAGCCCCGTCCGATCCGGAGACGCTCGACGCGTTGCAGTACACGTTCGACACGGTGCTTACCGCGACGAACGAGCACGTGGCCGCATACGCGCGCAGCAGTTTCTCGCCCGGGCGGCCGTTGTTCGACTGCGTGCTCGACCTGAACGCGCGCATCCATGCCGATTTTACGTATGACAAGGAAGCGACGGATACGCGCACCACCGTCGGGCGCATCCTCGAACTACGCGCCGGCGTGTGTCAGGATCTCGCGCACGTGGGACTCGCAACCGTTCGCTCGATGGGGCTTGCCGCCCGCTACGTGAGCGGCTACCTATTGACGCATCCGCCGGCGGGACGCGACCGCCTCATCGGCGCCGACGCCAGCCACGCCTGGTTTGCGGTCTGGATTCCACCGTTCGGTTGGGTCGATTTCGATCCGACGAACAACATGCTGCCCAGCAGCGAACATATCACCGTTGCATGGGGTCGCGATTATGCCGACGTCGCCCCGATCCACGGCATCATCACCGGCGGGGGCGAGCACGAGGTCGAGGTCGCGGTCGACGTTACGCCGTTATCTTAGGATGTAACTTCTCGAAGGCGGACTTGAACCGTTCGAGCAGATCGGTCACGCTCTCTTCGGCGATGCGGTGCCCGACGACCGCATCGAAGGCGGCTCCGGCAATGCCGCCGGGCGGCGTGTATTCGCCCTCGATCTCGAGCCGGCACGAACCGGCGTCGCCGCGGCGTGCGAGTAGCGTGCCTTTGAACGACGGGTACGGACCGGAGATCGGGTGCCAGCGAAGCTCGAGCACGGCGAACCGGGGTTCGGTTTTCAGCAGGGTGGCCTTCATCATGACTTCGCGCTCGACGACGATGTTCAGAATCCAGGCCCGCATCGTGAAGTGGGAGCCCTCGCGTTCGTTGGACGGAAACGAATCGAGATAGTGATAGGTTAGGTTGGGAACGTCCTCATAGGGCACGTCCACGACGACCGACAGCGCGATCTTGCTCATGGCGCTCCTCCTCGCGACGCCTTCACTTTAGCCGGCCGTGGTGAAGGGCACGTGAAGAACTTCTGTCCGTTTGCCTCCCTAGGGATGCTAGGCGTCGCGCGGCTGGAACATCGGCAATTTCGTTGTGCCGTCAAAATCTACGAACGTCACCTCGACCGGCAGCCCGATCGTTACCGCCTCCGGTGCCACGTTCACCAGGTTCGACATGAACGCCGGTCCCTCGTCGAGCTCGATCACCGCGACGATGTACGGAACCTTCTCTTCCCAGCCACGCTGCAACGCTTCGCGCACGACGGTAAACGTGTAGACGGTGCCGCGCCCGCTCGCCCGGACCCACTCGGCATCGTCGCTCAGACACTGCGTGCAGATGGGGGCCGGCGGATGGCGGTATGCTTCGCAGACGTTGCAGCGTTGGAGCAGGAGCTCGTTGCGCGCACAGCCGTCCCAGAACGGCTTGGTGTCGGGGTTGCCGTTCGGGGCGGTCGGTCGACGCGTGGGGGTTTGGATCGTCAAGCGAGTTGCAGGTTGCGGTAGTGGTGGAGCTTCGACACCGGGGCCAAGCCGCTCGTGATCTGCGTCCAGTGTTCCGCCTCGTCGTCGCTGACGAAGACCTCGCCGTCGGTCGAGCCGAGGAACAAGCTGAACCCGCCGGGATACTGCACCAAGTTCATCGCTTCGAAGTTGACCCGCCCGTCTTCCGGCAGCCCGCGATTCGCTTCGGTCCAGGTCTTCATGCGATCGCGCGTCCGCATGACCGTCCCCTCGGCACGCTTCGTTTTCCGCCACTGACCGGGGTTCGCTCCGGCGCCGGACACGAAGATCGTGTTGCCGTCGAACGGCGAGACGAACATGTGATCGGGGTAGCCGATACGGAATTCGTTGTCGAGCAGCAGTTCCCAGTGCTCGCCGGCGTCGAAGCTGCGATAGATGCCCATGCCGGTGGACATATAGACCTCGGCCGAGTTCTCGTAGTGGACGACGATCTGATGGATGTCGCGATACGTCCAGTCGGTCGGCTTCGAGAAGTCATCGAGCACGCGCCAGTTCTTACCGCCGTCGGTCGTCTTTTCCAGATCACCTTGCTCGACGCCGGCGTAGATCACGTAGGGATCGTGCGGATCGATGACCATCGACTTCGTATGCGCGAGATGCGGCGGCGCGGGGAAGACCCACTTGTCGCGACCCTCGGTGTTCTTGATGCCGGGCTGCTCGGTCCAGGATTGGCCGTAGTCGACGCTGCGGAACATCGACGCGGGCTCGGTTCCGGCGTAGAGCGCGATCTCGTCGCCCTGATAGGCGTAACCGAGCGAAAAGACGTGCTCGATCGTGATGCCGTTCATGCGCCGCTCCCACGTCTCGCCGCCGTCGCCGCTGAAGTACAAGCCGCCGGAGTGAGCTCCGGCGAAGACTCCACCGCGCCGCGGCTCGATCATGATCGAGCTTATGTGGTGGCCGTCGAGGGTGCGGCCGCGATCGTTCCACGGCGCTCCCGGGCGCTCGCGCTCGATGAGGTTGACGCCGCGAACCGTCGCGACGAGCAGCCGGGTGGGCTGTTCGTCACCTTTCTGCAAGTTTTGGCCGTTCGGCGAAAGACACGCGATCATGGATGCCTCATTTCAGGTTTGGTGGTTGCCGAAGATCAGACACGCGTTGATACCGGTTACGTCGCATTGCCCGCTCACGATCGCGGTTTCGGCACCGGCAACCTGGCGCGCACCGGCGGCCCCGCGCATTTGCGTCGCCGCCTCGGTGATGTGAAAGAAGCCGCTGGCGCTCGCTTGCGAGAGCAAGCCGCCGCTCGTGTTCACGGGGAGGTCGCCGCCGAGTTCAATTCGCCCGTTCTCGACAAACGGCCCGCCTTCGCCCTTCTTACAGAAGCCATAATCTTCGAGCGTCACCAGGACGACCGAGGTGAAGCAATCGTAGAGCTCCGCGACGTCGATGTCCTGCGGCCCCAAGCCGGCCATGGCGTACGCTTGCCGCGCGGCACCGGCCATCGCGACCGTCGTCATCGACGGCGCGTACTGCACGGCCGAGTGGGTCGTGTGCTGACCGAGTCCGAGCAGGTAGACCGGCGGCTGTGGCCCCGCGCGCGCCCGCTCGGCCGAGGTGACGATCACGGCCCCGGCGCCGTCGGTGATCTGGCAGATGTCCAGCAGATGAAACGGGTCGGCAACCATGCGCGAGGCTTGATGGTCGGCCAGCGTGATCGGGGTGCGCGCGACGGCGTTGGGGGTCAGCGCCGCGTGCTTGCGGCAGGCGACCGCGATGGCACCGAACTGCTCGCTCGTCGTGCCGAACTCGTACATGTGCCGGCGCGCCGGCAACGCGTAGCTGACCGGCGCCGGAATGGCGCCGAAGGGGCGCTCGAACTCGTCGATCCAGGTCGAATGCGCGCCGCCCGCACCGGTCTTGGCGTCGCCGTTCACGCACAGCACGGCCGTGCAGAAGCCGGCCTCGAGCGCCGCCACGGCGTTGAGGATCATCGACGCCGACGACGCTCCGCTCATTCCAACGTCGTTGATGTACGTCGGTTGAATTCCGAGCCGTTCCGCGAGCGCTGCGGCGTGATTGCTGCCGCCCAGCGGCGGCCGCGCGATCAGCCCGTCGAGCGCGGTCTTCTCCAGCCCCGCATCGGTCAAAGCGCGTTTCGCAGCTTCCAGTTGCAACGACATTCCGGAGCGTCCGAGGCGCTTGCCGACCTCGGATTCCCCGACCCCGGCGATCGCATACTTTCCGCTGACGCGGCTCACGACGCCTTTTCGTCCCACACGGTCCGGTCGAGCGGCCAGGCGCGCCGCGGCAGCAGCAGCGTGCAGCGGCCCTTGAGGAGTTGTTCGTCGTCTTGGTTACGGCCGTCGAACTCACAGACGATCCACGGTTCTTCGGGATTCGGCGACTTCTCAACCACCACGGCCGAATAGCGCTGCAGGTCGCCTTCGAACGCTTGCGCGGTGTTGCGGCAGTCCATGGAGCGCAGGAAGGCGCGCGGCCCGGCCCAGTCCAGCAACGTTCGCACGAGGTAACTCTGCCGCAGCTGACCGCTCACCACGATCGACTTGGCACCGCGAAATTCGCGCACGTACTCGCGGTCGAAATGCAGCGCTCCGATGTTTTCCTGGACGGCGGCCCAAAACACGGCGGTCAGCAACGTGTGCGGGCCGTACGCGCGCTCCGGGATCTTCGTGCCGACCTCGATGTCGTCGAAATAGCGCTGCTCGGTTTCAATTGGAAGCGGACGCTTCATGCCGGCGCTCCGGTCTTCGTCATCGGAAGCTTGGCGTCGGTGTTGACTTGGCGCAGAACGACTTGGCCGTCCTGGTTACGCAGCTCGAGTTCGCTGACCACGTAGATCACCGGTATGCCCCGGCGCCCGCGGCGCACGTACACGTCCGTCAGCTTGGCCTGAACGGTGAGCCGGTCGCCGACGTAGACCGGGCGTAACCAGTTGTACACTTGACCGGCGTTGCGGGTGTTGCGATAGAGCGGCGGCAGCTCGAAGCCCGGCCAATCGATGCCCACGCGAGAGTCCTTACCGTCCGGGCTTTGGAGCCGCCGAAACAGAATCACGACGAAAATCGGCGGCACCACGATGTTCTTATAGCCGAAACGCCGGGCATAAGCCGCATCGTGATAGATCGGGTTCGTTTCCCCGACGACGGAGACGTAGTGGCGCACGTCCGAGGCGCTGATCTCCTCCGGCAACTCCAACGCGGGGGTGGTGCTTCCCAGGCACGCGCGCATCTCAGCCGTGATGAGATCGGCGTCGGCTACATCGGTCATGCGAGAAGGATAGCCGTCGCCGGCCCGTACTGTCAATAGGAACAGCGTTCTGTCAGAGAGAACGTGTCCCTTTGCCATGAGTGACGCCGCTCCGAGCCCCGCCAGTGTCGCTTCGCTGGACCGATCGCTTGCGATTCTCGCAGCATTTCGGCCCGGGGACGAGCGGCTGAGCCTGGCCGAGCTGGCCAAACGCACGGCGCTCTACAAGAGCACGATTCTGCGCCTGCTCGCCACGCTCGAGCGCCATCGTTACGTCGTGCGGCTGACGAGCGGGGGCTACCGTCTCGGACCGGCGGCGCTGCACCTCGGGATGGTGTATCAAGGATCGTTCCGGCTCGAGGAACACGTCGTACCCGTCATGCGCGCGATCTCGAAGCGAACGCAAGAGACGGTGAGTTTTTTCACGCACGAGGGCAACACGCGCGTGTGCCTCTTTCGCATCGATTCGCCGTTGTCGGTGCGCGAACACCACACCCGGATCGGCGATCTCGCACCGGCGACGCGCGGGCCGGTCGGCCGCGTGTTCGCGGCCTTTCGCGACGGCGCCGCCAACGCCAAAGGCGACGACGTTTGGGACCTTCCGCACGTCGACGTCGGTGAAGTCTTTCCGGAGCTCGGTTCGGCGATCGCGCCGGTGTTCGGTTTCGAAGGTCAGCTCGCCGGTCTGCTGATGGTCTCCGGCCCGAAAGCACGCTTCACCCGGGCGCATCTGCGCGTTATTACGTCGGCGGTGAACGATGCAGCGCGCGAAATTACCGCGCAGATCGGCGGCGACCCGCGCGTCTTCGAATCCTCTAGCCGGCGAGCGCGCCCGGGTCGATGATCTCCTTGGCGGAGAACGCCTTCGGAAAGACGTGATACCGCACCGCCGCATCGATCCACGGCTGGATCAACCGCGGATCGAGCGGGCCGGGGACCGCCAGTAACGCCGGCGTCAGCGCCGCAGCCGTCGACACGTCGACTTTGCTGTAGTTGGCGATGACCGGGATCATCTCGGTGCGGTGGGCGTTCGCGTACACGACCGCCTCGTTCACGCCTTTGCGAAAGCGCGCCAACGTATCGGCGTTCTTGGCCGCAAAGTCCGCGGTGCAGAAGTACGCCGTCACGAGCAAACGTTTGCCGATCGCATCGTCGGGGTAACCGAGAATGCGCGTTTGCCCGGCTCTGAGCGCCTCGGTCAACTGCGGGTCGGTCACCACCGCACCGTCGATACGGCCGGCGACGATGGCATCGACCAACGCTCGCCCCGACAACTCCAAGAACTTCAAGGTGCGCGAGTCGCCCCCGTTGGCGTCGACCCAGGCCAAGCTCGTCATCGAGTTGAGATCGCCGAGTCCCGGAACCCCCAGCGTCTTGCCGTTGAGGTCGCGGCCGGTCTTGGCGGTCGAATCCTTCGCGACCAAGAGCGCGGTGTTGGGGGCCTCGGCCGTATAGACGGCTGCGGGCGCAACCAGGACGAACGGCACGCCTTTCGCGTGCGCGGTGAGCAGGCCGAACACGCTGGACTTGCCGATCTCGAACGAACCGCCGAGGACCGCGGCCGAGATCGCGGCGCCGCTGCTCGAAGCCGTCAGCTCGACGTCGAGCCCGTACTTCTGGAAGATGCCGCTCTGCCGGCCCCAGAGCACGCCGATGACATCGTTCGCTCCGGTTCCGGCGACACGCAGTTTGACCGGCGCCTGCGACGCAGCGCGCCGGGGCAGCGCGGCAACGGCGAGGGTCGCGGTCAGAAACGCTGCCCGGCTTTGCATCGCGCCCATCAGCGGAAGTCCGGTGAGTTTTCGATCTGCGTCATCTCCATCGCAACGTGATCCATGATCGGCATATGGCAGAACGCGATCCAGCGGCACGACGCGCCGGCCTTCAGGTTGAAGTGCTGATGTTCGACGCCGCCGGGGCGAATCGGCAACAGCAGCAGGTCGCCGGTTTGCCAATCCACCCGCTCGCCGTCGACGATCGAGTAACCCTCACCCTCGATCACGTAGATGACGAGCCCGCCCTGATGCCGGTGCTTCCCCGAGTGCGTGCGTACGTGGTTTTCGAAGACGAGCCAGTCTTGCAGCGGGGTGTCGGGATACGACGGCGCAAGGAAGTAACGCAGCGTTCCCTGCCGGTTGACCTGAATCGGCCGATCCTCCGACGCGATGACGACCGAACCCATTTGCTGACGTTCGGCAAACGCGGCGCGCTGCTGCACGATCAACTCGTAGCTGTTGCCCTCGAGGGCTCCGCGCTCACGAACCCGCGTCCGTTCTCGCTCAGCCATGCGCCACTATAACGGTGCGCCGCCGGGCTTACTGGTGCCGATCAGCGACTGTTTCGTCTTGTCCCAGCGAACCATCACCAGCCAGTTGATGCCGATGCCCCGTTGCGGAATCGCTTTGAAATCGTACTGGCCGTTCGCGCCGATCCAGCCCTGCAAGCCGGCGATGTAATCGCGGATTTGCTGGGGCTTGGCATCGAATCCGAGGTGGCGAAACGCCTCCAAGACGAGCATGGCCGGATCCCAGGCGAGCGATTCCCCTTCGTCGGGCCGGATCCCGGCAGCGTTGAACGCATCGAGATATCCGCCGACGTATTTCCGAAACGCCGCGTTCGGAAACGCGTTTGGTGCGGCCCAGGGAGGCGCCATCATGTAGAGGTTGTCCGGCATGAACGACTGGTAGCCGATCAACTGCGCGTAGTTGAGGTTTCCGGCCGAGGTAATGAGCGGGATGTCCAGGCCGCCTTGCACCGACTCGCGTAGCAGAGTCCCGAACGGCGTGCCGACGGTCCAGAGAATGGCTGCCTGCGCTTCCGACGCCTTGATGCGCGCGATTTGCGCCGCGACGGTGATGTCGTTCGTGTTGAAGTGCTCGCGATCGACGAGGCTGACGGCACCGTGGTTTTCCGGCGCGTTGACCGCGGCGTCGATGCTGCGCTCGGCGTCTTGCCCCGTGGCGTCGGTGGAGGTCATGAGCGCGATCTTGCGCCAGCCGCGTTCGCGCAGATAGCGAATGGTCGCCACGATGTAGTCGGCGGTCGAGATGCTAGCGGAGAACATGTAGGTGCCCGCGTCCGGATGGATGCCGGGCGAGAAGCAATACACGACCGGACCGTTCGTCACCAGCGGCGTCTCCGCGCCGCACCCCGACACCGCCGAGCTGCCGAGAATCACCGGGACGTTCTTCGCCATGGTCTCGTTGAGCAGCTGAACGGTGTTTTGCGGGATCGACTGATCGTCTTGCACGACGAAATGGATCTGA
>Ga0209415_10002835_pt1 | contig 32410 bp, 30 predicted proteins | sample PeaSoiSIISIP2007_FD_187696 | JGI IMG/M metagenome (GOLD analysis project Ga0209415, IMG submission 187696) | Peat soil microbial communities from Weissenstadt, Germany - SII-SIP-2007 (SPAdes) (version 2) | ecosystem: Environmental > Terrestrial > Soil > Wetlands > Peat | place: Germany... | reverse complement strand
TCCGACTCGCGGTCGGAAAGACGGCCGCGACACATGGCCCCCGCCCAGCCAACCACTCCAACTGAAGGGTCCCAAGGGCAGTGCCCTTGGCGGAGATCCAAGGGGCAGAGCCCCTTGGTGGGGTCCAGGGGCAAAGCCCCTGGCCTTCTTCCTGCGTTTCCCCGATGGCACGGCGTCATGCGGGCACCGGCTCGGCTGGCGTGCGGCGGCCGTAGCTGTAGTACGCGGCGCAGGCGCCTTCGCTGGACACCATCAGCGAACCGAGCGGCATCTCCGGCGTGCAGGCGGTGCCGAACACCTTGCACTGGTGTGGCTTGATGACGCCCTTCAGCACCTCGCCGCACTGGCAGGATCGCGGATCGGCGATGCTGACATTCGGCACCCCGAATTTTCGCTCCGCATCGAACGCGGCGTATTCGGCACGGACGCGCACGCCGGAATGGTCGATCGATCCAAGGCCGCGCCATTCGAAGAATTCCCGCAGCTCGAACACCTCGGCAATGGCCGCCAGCGCGCGGGGGTTGCCGTCCGCCGGCACCACGCGGCCGTACTGGTTTTCCACCTCGCACCGGCCCTCGGCCAACTGCTTCAGGACCATCCAGGTCGATTGCAGCAGGTCGAGTGGTTCGAATCCGGCAATGGTAATTGGTTTCCCGTAGTGCCGGGCAATAAAATCGTACGGCCTTGTGCCGATCACCATGCTGACATGGCCGGGACCGACAAATCCGTCCAACCGCAGATCGGGCGAGTCAAGAATCGCCTTGATTGTCGGAATGATGGTGATGTGGTTGCAGAACAGCGAGAAGTTGTGCACCCCCTGAGCGCGCGCCTGGATCAGCGTCATCGCCGTGCTCGGCATCGTGGTCTCGAACCCGAGGCCGAAGAAGATGACCTCTCGTTCCGGGTGCTTGCGGGCGAGCGCCAGCGCATCCAGCGGAGAGTAGACCATGCGCACATCGGCGCCCTCGGCCTTGGCTTTCAGCAGGCTCTTGCGCGAGCCGGGCACTCGCATGGCGTCGCCGAAGGTGGTGAAGATCACCTCCGGCCGCTCGGCCAGCGCAACGCAGTCATCGACTCGGCCCATCGGCAGCACGCAGACCGGACAGCCCGGGCCGTGCACATATTCCAGCGCGTCCGGCAGCATCTGCTGGATGCCGTAGCGGAAGATCGTGTGGGTGTGGCCGCCGCAAACTTCCATCACCTGCAACGGCCGCCGGCGCGTGGCCGGAATGTGCAGCAGCAGCCGGCCGATGTCCCGCACCAGCGCGCGCGCCTTGTCCGGGTCGCGGAATTCGTCGACGTATTTCATGGCGGCTGGTCCATCGGCCCGCCGCGCTGCGCTGCGAGCAAACTGTGCACCAGGTTCCGGATTATGTGGCGGGTCACCATAGGGGCCTCCTGGATCCGACGAATGCTGTCGCCCGGCAGCACCAGGCAATGATCCAGATCAGCGCTCCGGGCTATTTTCCCGTCCTCGTGGCCGGTGCGGCTTATGGTCACCATGCCCATGTCCGTCGCCTTGGCGGCGGCGGCCCAATGCGGGAACGGATACCAGCCCTTCAGCGAGGCGTCCCCGGACATCGTCGCCTGCCTACCCAGCGCCGGGTTCGGGCTGCATCGCGTCCATCGCTGCCTGCATCTCTCCCAGCTCCTGCAGCAGCGCCAAAGTCCGCGCCGCCTCCTCCGCATCAATTCTGCTCATTGCGAAACCGACATGCACAAGCACCCATTCGCCGATGCAGGCCTCCGCTGGCCGGTCGTCGAGGATGAAGCTGACGTTTACCGGACGTCGCACGCCGCCGACCTCGACGATGGCCATGGCGTCCGCGGCATCGATGACGGCGACGATCAGTCCGGGAATGCCCAGGCACATGCTTTTCAGTCTCCCGTTGCGTCGCCAGAGAGCATGCGGGCCGCCGCGACCGCGGCCTGGCCGAGCGCCAGTCCGCCGTGATTGGCCGGGACCGGCCGATGCGTCAACACCTGCAGCCCCTGCGCCATCAGTCGCCACCCAGTGTCTGCGCTTCACACGCCGCCAGAAAATCGGCGACGCGTTGCGGCCCCCGACTATCAGCCCCGCAGTCCCCTGATCTGCCGGATGAACGCGCTGACATCTTCCACGAACAAATCCGGCTGTTCGAGAGCGGCGAAATGGCCGCCGCGATCGAATTCGCTGAAGCGCACGAGGTTGTATGTCTTCTCCAGCAGGCCGCGTGGCGGACGCGGGCGGATCTCGCATGGGAAACTTGCGAAGCCGGTCGGTACGTCGATGCGCGTGCCCGGCGGCAGTTGCCGCACGCCTTCGGTGTGGGCGGCGCGATAGATCCAGGTTGCGGTGGCGAAGCTGCCGGTCGCTACATAGAACATCAGGTTGCAGAGCAATGTGTCGAGACCGTGCACGTCGCGCAGATCTTTTCCCCCTCGCAGGTCGGACCAGGCGTGGAACTTGTCGACGATCCATGCCGCCTGGGCGACGGGATTGTCCGTCATGGCGTAGGCGAGGGTCTGCGGCGTGGTGCGGTGAGTCTCGGAATAGGCCCGCCCATCGCGGAGGAACGGCTGGCAGCGTTGCTCGAAGGCGCGTTCCTCGTCGTTCGGCGGGCCGGAATCGGCGCGTGTGCCGAACATGTTGAGGTGGATCGCGGTGCAGCCGCCGCCCTGCGCCGGGCTGTGGTGCAGGCCGGCCATGGCGGAGATCATCGATCCCCAGTCGCCGCCTTGCGCGATGTAGCGCTGGTAGCCGAGCGCCTCGCGCAACAGCCGATCCCACAGTGTGGCGACCCCGCGCGGGCCAATCGGTGAAGCGGGGCGGGAGGAAAAACCGAAGCCGGGCAGGGCAGGGACCACAACGTCGATGCCGTCCTCTGCCGCGCCGCCGAACCGTTCCGGATGGGCGAAACGGTCGATCACATGCAGGAACTCGACGATCGATCCGGGCCAGCCATGCGTCAGCACCAGCGCGAGGTCATGCGGGCCGGACCCGCGCTCGTGCAGCACGTGGATGTCCTGGCCTTCGACGTTGGCGATGACTTGCGGGAAGCGGTTGATCGCCGTCTCCTGCGCGCGCCAGTCGAAGCGGTTCAGCCAGTGGTCGCAGAGTGCCCGCATGAACGGGATGCTGGCGCCGGCGGACCATGGGTCGCCATGCTCCTCCAGCACCGGCATGGCATCCCAGGCGAAGTCGCGGATGCGCTGGTGGATGGCGGCGATCGTCGCGTCGGGGACGGCGATGCGGAACGGTGTCGGTGCGGGCATAAGAGGCTCCTTCTGTAATCCTCCCGCGCTCGCGGGAGCAGTTCTCTTACGACACCTGCCGCATCACCGCTTCCCAGGCGTCCACCACCGGCAGGATCGTGTCGGCCTTCTCCGAGTCCAGATTGAACACCACGCGCTTCACGCCGAGGTCCCGGTAGCGCTTCATCAGGTCCGCATCGCACTTGGGGAACCATACGGTCATCTCGATCGTCGCCGGATCGCGTCCCGCCGCGGTCGCCATCTTACGGAATTCCGGGATCATATCGGCGATCTCGGTGTAGCTGCCGCGCGAAGCGTGCGGAATCCAGCCGTCGCCATACCGAATGGCGCGCCGCGCCGAATACGGGAACGCGCCGCCGACGATCACCGGCGGATGCGGCTTCTGTACCGGCTTCGGCCATGCCATCATCGGATCGAAATTGACGAACTCGCCGTGATACTCCGGCTTGGTCTGCGTCCAGATCGCCTTCATCGCCTCCACCCGCTCACGCGCCAGCTTGTGGCGCGTCGCGAACACGGTGCCGTGGTTCTCCATCTCATCCTGGTTCCAGCCATTGCCGATGCCGAAAAGGAACCTGCCGCCCGAAACCTGGTCGATTGACGCCACCAGCTTGGCGGTCTGGATCGGATCGCGCTGCGCGACCAGGCACACGCCGGTGCCGACCTTCAGCGTCTTGGTCGCCATCGCCGCGACGGTGAGCGTCACGAACGGGTCCATGGTGTCGTAGTACTTCTTCGCCAGCTCACCGCCGCCGGCGGGTGGCGTCTTGCGGCTGAGCGGAATGTGCGAATGCTCCGGCGCCCACACCGATTCAAACCCGCGTTGCTCCAGCGCGAGGCCGAGTTCGCCCGGCGCCATGGAATAGTCGGTGAAGAACATCGAAGCACCGAATGCCAGCATGGGTTCCTCCGTTCGGGCGTGGTGGGGCAGCATAGGACGCTAGCGATCTCCAAGGAAATGCAGCAGCGCGGCGTTGAACAGCTCCGGGTCCTGCAGGAATGCGAAGTGACTCGCGTTCGGCAGGATCAGCAGCCCGGCGCCCGGAATCGTCGCGGCGATGTACTCCGTGTGCGCGCGCTTGATCGCCTCGTCGTGGTCGCCATCAACCACCCACACCGGCGTCTTGATCGACTGGAGCTGCGCGTCGGTCCAGTTCGGCTCGGTATCCCACATCTTGCTGATCTGCGCGACGAAGGCGTCGTAGTCCTTCGGCGTAGCGGACAGCTGGGCATATTCGTGGCCGGCGCGCTCGATGTAGCGGGCGAAGGTGGGGTTCTTATCCAGGTTTTCCTGCACGCCTGATGTCACGGTGTTGGCGGCGAAGGCGAACACCTTGCCGACGCGGTCCGGATGGCGGATCGCCAGATCCAATCCGAGGATCGCTCCGTCGCTCCAGCCAACCACGTCGGCGCGGGGAATATGCAGCGTGTCGAGCAAGCCGACCACATCGTCGGCCATCAGGTCGTAGCCGTAGGGACGCGCATCGCGCGTGCTGCGGCCGTGGCCGCGGCTGTCCATGAGAATGACGGTGTGGAACGGCGCCAGTGCCTTGACCTGGTTGCCCCAATAATCCGAGTTGGCCAGACCGCCATGCAGCAGCACCACCGGCGGGCCTCGGCCGATCGTCGCGTAGTACAGGCTGATGCCGTTGACCTTGGCGCGGGCGGTTTGCTCGCCCGCCACCGGTGCCGGCGTGGGCGGCAGGCTTTGCCACAACGCATCGGCCCAAGCGGCGCGCAGCGTGAACAAGAGCAGAAGCGAGAACAATACGCGGTGCATCGGGGATTTCCATGCAAGGGGTGGTGGCGATCCTGCCACGCAACGCCTTGGATGGCACGTGGCAGCCGCGGCGTTATAGCGCCGTTCGCGGTTGCAGCGACGGCCGGTTCATCGCCATGGCCGCGACGGTCAACGTCGCGCAGGTCCATCGTGTTGTAATACTTCCTCGCGACATCGCCGCCGGCCGAGGTCGGCGTCTTGCTGAGCAGAATGTGCGCGTGCTGTGGTGTCTATCCCGATTGGAACCCGCGCTGCTCCAGCGTCAGGCCGAGTTCGTCCGGCGCCGTGCTACGGCTCAACTCCAGTGTCCCGGCACCCAGTAACCGCCTTCCCAACGCTGTGGGATCCAGACCCTTTGCGGCGCCTGGTAGTACGCGGGGGCCTGATAGTAGGCGGGGGGCTGGTAGTATACGGGCGGCGGGGCGTAAACCGGGGCCGGTGTGACGACCACTGGTGGCAGCACGATGCCGACGCCGCAGCACCAGCCATAGCCGCCACGCCACCAGGCATGGGCGGGCTGCGCCGTCGCGGTGACGGCAATTGCTGCCAGGGCGAGCGTCGCGCATCCCGCCATCACTCGCCGCATGCCCACGCCTTGGCTTGTGAAAAACCGCATCATCGCCTCCACCAGGTTGCCAACCGCCCATCTCACCGGGCTGTTCCGGCGCTGCCGCCTTATCGTGACGATAAAATCCTTGATGGTGCGCACAACAGGGAATGCGGTGCATGAACCCTGACCGAAATTGCCCGGGGTTTGGCGAAGAATATCGCCGGGTCATCCGGCGAAAAACCCCGAGGTCAATTCGCCGGCAGACGGCGGGTTTTCCGGAAAGCCCCGGTCATTTTTCGGTGTCACCACGTCAGGGCGTTTCCACCGTGACTGGACACGCCGGCCGCTACCCTGTCATTGCGGGGAGCGCAGCGACGAAGCAACCTCCCGCCTGGGGAGCGGAACCGGCTCGCCAGGTGGGAGGTTGCTTCGTTGCTGCGCTCCTCGCAATGACAGCGATCCCGCGACGATTCCAGTCAGGCCGAAAATGCTCCAGCCGCAAGCACGCGCACCGGGTATGCGGCGCGGTGGGCCAGAACCGGGCGGAATTCTTCGCAGCATGCGCCCCAGGGTGGGGCTGACACCGGCGGGGAATGACCGAAGTCCGGCTCAGAGTCAGTCAGCGCTCGGGCGTGAACCGGTCGTGCCTCGGCGACGGATCGGTCGGGCCTTCCTCAGGAAGCGGTCACGTCATGCAGCAGCGTCGCGGCACCGAGATGATCGCGCAGGATGATATCCAGATAGTCCGGCGGCGCGGCGGAACCCTGTTCGGAGAGCAATCGGCCCGGCCGTTCCAGGGCGCGACCGAAGCCGCACGGCGCGGCGAGGCCGAACGTCGGCAGGAACTTGCGTGCGGCGTCGAGTTGGCCGCGCAATCCGGCGGCGCCGTGCATGTGGTGGATGGCGCCCAGATAGACCCCCGCATCGCGCGTCCGCAGCGCACCCAGCGGCGCGAAGAACGCATCCTCGGCGGACCCAAGCGTGGGCAAATGCAGGAAATCGACGCGGCGAGTCGTGGCGTCGGTCGCGGCATTGAGTAACGTCACCGCGCTGGTCAGGTCGCGCGGCTGGCGCGACGGCCAGCCGTTCAGCGTGCCGAAACACGCGTGGTAGCCGAGCGCCACGCGCGGCGGTATGGCGGGGGCCATCTCGGCGGCGGGCAGCAGCAGGCGAGCGGCCTCGCGTTGCGCTGCCTCCAGCCCCTCCTGCGCCAGCTTCGCATCGATGTAGCGGTGCTCGATCGCCAGGTCCCATTGGATCGCCAGATCGTCGTGCGGGACCAGTTCCACCATCTTCGCAACCTCGGCGCGCAACGCGGCAGTGAAGCCGGGCACGATGCGTGCGTGATCCTCGGGGTCGGGAAAGAACGATGTCACCGCGCTGTAGGTTAGCGGCATGCACACCTGGAAGCGCACATGCGCGGGGATCACGCCCTGCTGCTTCAGTGTGCGGAACACGAAATACGAATTGACCGCGTCGCGCGTGTAACCCAGGCGCCAGCCGGGATCGCCGAACCGAACCTGGCGCACGCCGGGCTTCACGCGGAACTGGAACTGGTCGTGCACGCCCAACGGGCGCCAGCGCTCCACGCCGTCAACATCGGGTGCCGGGCGGCGCAGCGTCTCGATCTCGGGGTGGCCGTTCAGCACCCGATAGGCGATGCCGTCGATCCAGTAGCGCCGCTCGCCAACCTCGCCATCCGGCAAACATGCAAGATATCGCCCGAGCGCACCGCCCACCGTGCGGAACACCTGCTCCACGGTGTCGAGCGGCATGCTGCCGACCAGCAAGAGTTCGTCGCCCATGGTTTCCTCCCGGGTTGTTGTCTGATTGTACCCCTCGGCCGCTCGGCGGAAGAGGTTGCGGAGCGCAGCGACGCGGGTGGGGGTGATGCGTGCCGACCCGATCATAGTCACCCTCGGCGCTTCCGTGCCTCGACCTCTCCCGCGGAGCAGGAGAGGTTTAGACCATCTTCAACCGGGCGAAGATCGCCGCCTTGACCGTATCGAGCACGAACGCGAAGCCTGCCGCCGCCAGCAGCACGCCGAGCACGACCGTCGCCGGCAACGCCGTCATCAGAATCCCGCAGATCGCCAGCGTGCCGATGATCAGGACGTCAATGACGGAGCATGCCATCAGCCAGGTGCTCGGGCGCGAACTCCACAGGCGCTCGCGTTCGCGCACCGAGTACAACACCGCCTGACCGCTGAACACCAGCGTGACGGCGGCCAGTGCCCGCAAGGCGTCGATGCCAAGACCAAGCTGGAATTTGCCGATGGCCAGCACCGAACTGCAAAACGCCAGGTTGCAGCTCGCCAGGATGATGCCGGCGAGCGTCAGGTCGTCGATGCGCCAGGCGTTAGGCTTCGGCGAGGGGCGCACATTGTCGGTGGTGGCCGACATCGCCAGGAAGTCGCCGGTGGTCATCAGCACGACCATCAGCAACGGCGTCAGGATGGCGTGCCCGGTCATCACCAGTCCGACGGTCAGGAACAGCATCTGATCGAGCTTGCGCGTTACGGACCGCAGGCAATAGGTCAGGATGCGCTGGAACGTTACGCGACCCTCGCGCACCGCGGCGACGATGCCGCCCAACCCCGGTTCCGTCAGCACGATGCCGGCGGCCGATTTCGCGACATCGGTGGCGGTGGATACCGCGATGCCGATCTGCGCCTGGCGCAGCGCCGGCGCGTCGTTCGCGCCGTCGCCACACATGCCGACGGTATGGCCGCGTCGCTGCAAGGCCTGGACGATGTGGTACTTGTCTTCCGGCAGCACGCCGGCGAACACCGCAGCTTCGTCGGCCGGAACGGTTTCCGAGCCTACGCCGAGCGGCTGCACCGCACCGTCGATCCCGACCGCGCGCGCCACGATGGCGGCGGTGGTCGGCGCGTCGCCCGTCACCATGACCGTGCGCACACCCATCGCGCGCAATTCCGTGACCAGGGCCGCGGATTCTGGCCGCGGTGGATCGCTCAGCGCGATCAGCCCGACAAGCCGCATCGCGGCCTCCGGCCCCGCGGCAACGGCCAGCACCCGGTAGCCCTGCGCCTCCAGTTCGTCGGCCGCTTTCGTCTCGCTGGCCGCTGGCGGGACGAGGCCGAAGATCACCGCACAGGCGCCCTTCACGATGCGCCACCGGTTCCCGTCTGCCGCCTGTGCCGCCGCCTCGGACATCTTCCTCGCCGGGTCGAACGGCACGAACCGGAGCAGCGTCGGAGCATCGTCCGCATGCTCTCGCGCAGCGGCGGCGGCGGCGCGGATGGCCGCATCCACTGGATCCTGCCCGCCTTCCGAACTGGCGAGCGCCGCCAGCGCCAGCACCCGTGCCGCATAGAATCCCGGCGTCGGCCGGACCTCGGTCACCGCCAGTTCGTTGCGGGTCAGCGTGCCGGTCTTGTCCGCGCACAGCACGTCCATCGTTGCCGCCTCGTCCACGGCGGACAGCCGCGTCGGCAACACGCCTTGCCGAGCCAGCGCGCGTGCGCCGAGCGCCGCGGCCAAAGTGAACGTGGCCGGCAGCGCCACGGGAATCGCCGCGAGGATTGCGGTCAACATGAGCGGGATGATTTCCGTCACCGTCATGTGGAGCATGCCGGCATACGTTACCTGCACGACGACGATCGTAAAGTTGAAGATCGCCAGGTTGCGCACCACCCGCAGCACCGCTTTTTGCTGCCCGCTTGGGACATGCGCGGTGCGCACCAGCTCAGCGGTGCGGCCGAATTTTGTGCGGATGCCGGTCGCAGTGACCTCGGCAACCGCTTCGCCTCGCCGCACCAGGGCGCCGGCATAGGTCTGCCGGCCCGGGCCGCCCTCGATTGGCAGCGATTCGCCGGTCAGCATCGATTGGTCGAGCAAGACGTCGCCCTCGATCAGCCGCATGTCGGCGGCGACGACGTGCCCCAGTGACAGCTTCACGATATCGCCCGGCACCAGCTCGGCGGCTGGCACGCTGCGCCAGGCGCCGTCGCGCCGCACCGACGCGGTGAGAGCGAGCCGCGCCTTCAACGCTTCAAGCGTCGCCTGGGCGCGGCTTTCCTGGAAAAATCCGAGGAGGCCGTTGAACACCAGCAGCACGGCGATCACCGCGGCGGGGACGTATTCGCCAAGCCCGAGCTGGAACACGATAGCCAGCTCCAGCATCCACGGAACCGGCGCCCAGAATTTTGCCAGCGCCATCCGCCACGCGCTTGCCGCGGTGTCCGGCATGTCGTTCGGTCCGAATTCGTCCAGCCGGCGGCGCACTTGCTCGCTGGTGAGGCCGGATTGAGGCGCCAACCGCGGCGTGGCGTCCGGGACGGCGAGGGCGTTGGCTGGCTCAGCCATGTGTTGCAAACGGCTTCATCGGCACCGGTCCGGGAGCAGCGAAACCACGAACCATACCGACGCACGCCGAAGATGGGTTTGACCTAGATCATTGGAGGAGCGCCCTGGTCGGATCGAAGGCGACGGGCAGAACTCACTTCCGAATGGCGAGCAATTCGTCAAGCGTCACCGGACAGTCGGCCGACACCGGCAAGGGCGGCGCATCGTCGATGCTGTCTGGCAGGCGAACCAGGGCGTCGGCATAGAGACTCGCAAGATCGATCCTCTGCCGCATCGACGGAGTGAAGGCTCTGGCCGCATCTCTGCGCAACCCACGAGCCTCGGCGCGCCAATGGGGTACGTCACGTGATTGTGGCCACGCCTCGGCCTTGAGGTCATGCAGCAGCGCCCGCACCAGCAGCGACTCACAGGCACGAAGTTCGCCGCGGCCCACTGCCTCGATCTCTTCGATGATGTTGGGCCAGTCAGGCGCCTCGTCATTGACGCGGTTGCCGGCAGCCATACGGCGCAGAAGCTCCGCCTGGCGCTCCGACCAGTCCAGGATGTCGACATCGTAGAGGTCGCTCATGCTTGTGCTTCCTGGTTGTGCCGGTCTTGGTTGCCTATGTGCGGATGGTCAGCAGAGCGTCCAGCGTCACCGGGCACTCGGTTGGCACTGGCAGTGGTGGCTCGCCGTCGATGCTGTCCGGTAGTCGATCCAGTGCCCGACGATACAGCTCCGCCATATCGATGCGCTGCCGCATGGAGGGTGTGAAGGCCTCGGCCGCATCGCCGCGAAATCCACGCGCCTCAGCACGCCAATGGGGCACCTCGCGTGACGATGGCCAGGCCGTGGCCTTGAGGTCATGAAGTAGCGCCTGCACCAGCAGGGACCGCACGGCGGATAGCTGGCTGCGGCCCACGGATTCGATCTCCTCGATGATGTTGGCCCAGTCGGGTGCCTCGGCATTGCTGCGCTCGCCTGCGGCAACACGACGCAGAAGCGCGGCCTGATGCTCCGACCAGTCCAGGATGTCGGTCTCGTAGAGATCACTCATGCCCTGCCTCCTTCCGCCGCCTCGGTCCGTCTGCCCGGTTTAGTACGGCCGATTGGCCAAAGATGGCCCGTCAGGCTGGCGGATCAACAGTGCACTCGGTCCGGCCTAAGCCTCAAGAGCCGGTCATTGTGGGTGCCGGTGCGCCCCGCACGTGGACCTGCTGCTTGCACCCGGGGGATTAGACTAAACGCCCAAAAGTGGGGGGCGTTGATCTGGCGGCGTGTAGTCGATGCTGACGAAGCCGCCACCCTGGTAGCCCTTTGCCACCGGGTCGAGCGGATTCGGCCGCGCCAGGATTTCCGCAGCGTAGTCCTCGGCATTCTGCGAAGGCTGGTAGCCCAGCCGGGCGGCCGCCGCATTGTTCCAGTAACTCCGGGTGTTGGCCGAGACGCCCCAGACCACAAGATAGCCGATGTCCGGCACCGTGATGCAGCGGGTGATCAACTGCACCAGATCGTCATTGCCCAGCCAGGTGCTCAGGTGACGGAACTCGGTGGGCCGTTCGATTGCGGTGCCGATCCGCACGCAGATGCCTTCGATGCCGTGTTTGTCCCAGTACATCCGGGTCATCGCCTCGCCCCAGACCTTGCTCAGGCCATACCAGCCATCCGGCCGCAGGTCGCAATCGAGATCGAGCTTGCTCTCGACGCTGTGCATGCCGACGGCGTGGTTGGAACTGGCGAACACGATGCGCCGGACCCGGTGGCGCCGCGCGCCTTCATAGACCGAATGCAGGCCGCGCAGATTGTTCTCGATGATCTCGGGCAACGGCCGCTCGACGCTGGTGGCCGCCATGTGGATCAGCACGTCAACGCCGGAGAGCAACTGGTCGACGAAGGCCGCATCGCGCAGGTCGCCATGGCAGACTTCTTCGCCCGGCGCGAGCGGCGTCAGCGCGCGCCTCCCGCCGGCGGAGCGCAAGCCGACTCCCAGTTTGAGCAATGCGGGACGCAGGACCTGGCCAATGTTCCCGCTGGCGCCTGATAATGCCACGTTGGTCACGTATGTTCCTCCGCTGACGACAGGATGGGGCGTTCATCGCCCTGGGTCACCCTACGATGCGGCTTCCCTGGCGGCCACGACGCCTGCCAAGCGCGGCGATAAAGTACCTCCGAAAACAACCGAATCGGTCGATGGCAGGCGGCTCCATTTCCACGTCATGCCGACGACGACCGGCATCCACGACTACGCTGCTCACAAGCAGGAAAGTCGTGGCTGGCGGCCCTTCGTCCGCCATGACGGATGGGTATCGGTGTGTCTGACGCCGCCGCTACCCCTTCGGATAGCCGACGGTCTGCGAGAAGTTGATGAACTGCGTCTCCTCCAGCTTCAGCGTGCGGGCTAGGCGGTCGTGGTCAAACGAGTCGCGGAACACGCAGGCCAGCCCTTCCGAGGCGCAGTAGAGATAGACATTCTGGCCGATGAACCCGGTGTCCGCCGCGGACACCCGACGCTGCTCTTCGCGCGAAACGCCACTCATATGCTCGGCGTTGGCGACATAGACCAGGTTAAGCGGGGCGGTAGCGACGAAGTCCTGCACGCCGCACTGCGCGCGGACATCACCCGCGAGTTGCGGCACCAGCCGATGCGCGACCGGATCGTAGCGCCAGACGCCGTCGGCCATGGCGGCGAAGATCTCGGACTCGCGCGCATGCCGCCATGATGGCGCGGTGCGATCCGCCGTCGCCGGGCGGTTGATGCCATACGCGGACCACAGCAGTTCCGACAACACCTGTGGCGGCAGCGGCCGCGGCGCAAATGCGCGCGTCGAGCGCCGCAGCTTCAGCGCCTGTCCCAGCGAGCAACCGAAATCGGCGCGCGGTGGCGGCAATGCGATCGGGGCAAGCTCCTGGGCCGCAACGAGGCGGGGTGCCATCGCGACGCCGGCTGCGGCGAGGAGTCCAAAGTTGATTTCGCGTCGTGTTGTCATCGCACAGTCTCCTGATCGGTTGCGCCGGCGGCTTGCAGTACGGCACGGCGCACCAGGGTTGCCAGGATTGGCAGCTTGTAGGCGTTGCGGCGGCGTGGCACGGCGCCGGCGATCGCCGCGTGGCCCGCCGCTTGCGCCACGGTCACGTCGATCTTCTGTCCGGCCAGCGCCGCCTCGGCTTGTGACGCGCGCCAGGGCACCGGCGCGGCGGCACCCAGCACGACGGAGGCGCGCTGGCAGCGTCCGTCCGGTGCGCGATCCAGCACAACGGCGACGTCGGCGATCGACCAGTCGAACGATTTTTCGCCTTGGTTGAGGAAGACCGAACGCCCGCTGGCCGGCGTCGGCGGCAGCAGCACGGCGACCAGTACTTCGCCGCTGCTCCGCCGGCGTGGGTTGCGAGAGGCGCCGCAGCAGCGCGGTGCAGCTCATCACCATGCCTGGGGTGCAATAACCGCATTGCATCGCGTCATGTTCGATGAATGCCGCCTGCACCGGATGCAGCGTGTCGCCTTGTGCCAGGCCCTCGATCGTGGTCACCGCGCGCGGGCCGTCATCGACCGCCGGCAGCATGCACGATGCGACCGGTGCACCGTCGAGCCAGACGGTGCAGGCCGAACAGGCGCCGCGGTCGCAGCCGATCTTGGTGCCGGTAAGATCGAGCGGGCCGCGCAGCACCTCGGCGAGCGTGACGCGCGGTTCGACGTTCACCGCGCGCGCCACGCCGTTGACGGTCAAGGTGAGCGATACGACCCCGGGTCCCACGATCGCCGGCTCGTCTGCCGCGACGGCGCTGCGGGCCTCGCCGAGCAGTGCGATGCTGCCCGCGGCAACGCCGGCGCCGCCCAGGAACGATCGGCGCGACACCGCGGATGCGGGACAGGGTTCTGACATGAGCATGCTCCCTGCCTGGATGCGCGCTCACGTTCGCGCCCAGGCGCTCCCGTTTGGGGAAAGCTTTACGACGGCAGCACGCGGTTTGCCTTGACCCAGATCAAAAACGCGGCGGGCGCTTCCGGAGCGAAGCAGGCGATGCCAGCCGCCCTATCGTCATGACAGGGTCACGCCCTGGAAGCGTTGGAGCATGGGCATGGGCGAGATGATCCTTCCGAGCCCTCGAGTCTCAATTACCCGGGGTCTGGTGTCTCATACCAACCGCCTTAAAGATTGACTCTTCGGCGACCGGCCATCTCCTTGAAAAGACGTGATATTCCTGACCGGGCGAGAGTCAGTCTTTAGGGCGGTTGGTATCATCTTCACCGGCACGGAGGGATCTCTGTTTCATCAGAGTACCTCCGCCTCCCTAGCCGCGTTTGAGGGTTTGCCAGGAACCCACCACACAGGCGCGAGCCCCTGGCCTTGACCCTTGGATCAGTCGCCGACTGCCCGCAGCAGCGGCATCGCTGGCTGGCACAGCTCCTCGTAGAGGTCGACGTAATCCTCCGCCATGCGGCGAGCGGTGAAGCGGCGCTCGAAGGTGCGGCGGACGGTCGCCCGGTCGAGCTCCGACACCCGCTTCAACGCGGCGATGGCCGAGGCCTCGTCCGGCACGATGAAGCCAGACGTGCCGTGGTCGATCACCTCGGGCACCGACCCGCGGTTGAACGCGACTACCGGCGTGCCGCAGGCCATGGCCTCGATCATCACCAGGCCGAACGGCTCCGGCCAGTCGATCGGGAACAGCAGCGCATGCGCGCCGGACAGGAATTCCGGCTTCTGCGAATCGTTGATCTCGCCGATGAACTCGACCCAGGGGCTGGCCTCGATCAGCGGCCGGATCTCGTTCTCGTAGTACTTCTTGTCGGCGTTATCCACTTTGGCGGCGATCTTCAGCCGCAGCCCGGCCGCGCCGGCAATGCGGATCGCCTTGTCCACGCCCTTCTCCGGCGAGATGCGGCCGAGGAACGCGGCATAGTGCTGCCCCCCCGGCTGCGGCGTGAGCAATTGCGACGGCATGCCGTGCAGCACGGTGCGCACCCAGTTGATGCCCGGGATCGGCCGGCGCTGCGCGTCCGAAATTGAGACGAACGGCGCATCGGGGAAGGTTTCGTAGACCTCCTTGAACTCGGGGAGGTCGAGCCGCCCGTGCAGCGTGGTGAGGAACGGCGTGTCCTGCCGCGAGAACAGCGACAGCGGGAAGTAGTCGGTGTGGAAATGCAGCACGTCGAACTCATGCGCGCGGCGGCGGATGAGTTCCATCATCTTCATATAGATGGCGATCCAGTCCACCACCGAGGGATCGAGCCGCAGCGCCTTCTCGCGCATCGGAGCGAGCGTCGCGGAAGTTATCGAATCGCCGCTGGCGAATAGAGTCACGTCGTGACCCATCGCGACCAGTTCCTCGGTGAGCGCGTAAACAACGCGCTCAGTGCCACCGTACAGTTTGGGCGGCACCGCCTCGAAAAGCGGAGAGATCTGAGCTATACGCATGCAGGCAGGCCCCGACCTTGTTCTTAAGGTTTACTGACATTCAACGCCGCTATGTTTGCTCTTGACTTCACAACACAGTGGCGCATATCAATTGAAGGTTATAGATCGTGAATGTGGCGAAAGTCCGGCAGGTTTCTTGCCGGGAACAAGTCAAACGGCCCGGGCCGTTCTCCTTCCCGGAGCGGGAGCACGGCGTAAATGGCGACTTTGCAGAGTCTCGTAGAACACAATGCGGCAGGAATGCGGCCGAACTACGACGCGCTGCCGCGCCTGCGCGCCCGCCCGCTGGCATTCCTCGCCCGGTACGTCCGCCGTCATCCGCTCGGCCATGCCGTCGTCGTCGGCGCGGTACTGCTCGCCGTCGGCGCCAGCGTCTCGACACAGTACGGCATGAAACACCTGATCGACGTGATCTCCGGCGGCCCGGCCGCTGCCGGCACGCGAGTCTGGTGGGCCTTCGCCCTGCTCGCCGTCCTGGTCGCCGCCGACAACCTGCTGTGGCGCGTCGCCGGCTATTCCGCCGCGCGCACCTTCGTCGCCGTTACCGGCGACATTCGCGGCGACCTGTTCGCGTTCCTGTCCGGCCATTCGCCGAACTACTTCGCCGAGCGCCTGCCGGGTGCCCTGGCCAGCCGCATCAGCGCCACCGCCAACGCCGCCTTCACGCTGGAAAGCACCGGCTCCTGGAACGTGCTGCCGCCGATCATCGCCGTGTTCTGCGCTATCGTCCTGATCGGCTCGGTCAATCGGCCACTCGCCGGCGTGCTGATCGGCTTCGCCGCCGCCCTGGGCGCATTGATCTACTATCTCGCCCGGCGCGGCACGAAGCTGCATCGCGCGTATGCCGGCAAAGCCGCCGCGGTGGATGGCGAGCTGGTCGACGTCATTGGCAATTTCGGCGTCGTGCGCGCGTTCGGCGCCATCCTGCGCGAGCAGCGCCGCATCGGCGCGACGATCGCGGACGAGATGTCGGCGCGGTGGCGCAGCCTGTTCTACCTGGAGAACCTGCGGCTGATCCACGCGGCGCTGACAGCGCTCGCCAGTGCTGGAGTGATCGCCTGGGGCGTGCTGCTGTGGCAGGCGGGGCGCGCCTCGGTCGGCGACGTCGTGCTGGTGACCAGCCTCGCCATCACCATCCTGCATAGCACGCGCGATCTTGCGGTCGCATTGGTCGATCTCACCCAGCATGTCGCGCGGCTGGAAGAAGCGATCGGGGCCCTGCTGATCCCGCACGAACTGCCGGACCACGCCGACGCCATGCCGCTGGTGCCCGGCCCCGGCCAGGTAACGTTCGACCATGTGCGGTTCGCCTACCCGACCCGCGCGCCAGTGCTGCGCGAATTCGACCTGACCATCGAGCCCGGTCAGCGCGTCGGCCTGGTGGGTTTCTCCGGTGCCGGCAAGTCCACCGTGCTTTCCCTGCTGCAGCGCTTCTATGACGTGGAATCCGGCCGGATCACGATTGACGGCCAGGATATCCGCGACGTGACGCAGGACAGCCTGCGCCGGGCGATGGCGATCGTGCCGCAGGACATTTCCCTGTTTCATCGATCGGTCCTGGAGAACATCCGCTATGCCCGCCCCGACGCGACCGAGGCGGACGTGCTGGCGGCGGCCGAGATGGCGCACTGCCGGGAGTTCATCGAGGCGCTGCCGGACGGCTTTGCCACCATGGTCGGCGATCGTGGCACCAAGCTGTCCGGCGGGCAGCGCCAGCGGCTGGCGATCGCCCGGGCGCTGCTGAAGAACGCGCCGATCCTGCTGCTGGACGAGGCCACCAGCGCGCTCGACAGCGACTCCGAACGCGCGATCCAGGCGGCGCTCGACCGGCTGATGCACGGCCGCACGGTGATCGCCATCGCGCACCGGCTGTCCACCTTGCAACGCTTCGACCGCATCATCGTGATGGATCAGGGGCACATTATCGACGACGGCACGCCGGGAGAGCTGGCGGCGCGCCCCGGCCCGTATCGCGAACTGCTGCGCAAGCAGATGATGCAGCCGCTGCAGGAGGCAGCATAGGTAAGCGACACAGGTGTTAAGTGTTGCGTGGTTCCCCTTGTGGGGGGCTAGGGTGGGGGGAACGGAGCGGGTAATCGGTGCGGGTCGCCCCCCACCCCATCCCTCCCCCACAAGGGGGGAGGGAGCTTTAAGCGTTGTCCCGGCTCGTCGTCGTCTCCAACCGCGTCGCGCCCATCCAGGAAGGCGAGCCCACCGCCGGTGGGCTCGCCGCCGGCGTCCTGGACGCACTGAAACAGAAAGGTGGCATCTGGTTCGGCTGGAGCGGCGAGGTCGGCACGGGCTCGACGGCCAATACCGAACGCACGGTGGGGCCGATCACACTGATCACCATCGACCTGACACGGCGCGACTACGACGAATTTTACCGCGGCTTCGCCAACGGCGAGCTGTGGCCGGTGCTGCACTATCAGGTCGGCCTGAGTAAGTTTGAGTGGTCGGAGTTCGCCGGCTATCGGCGGGTCAACGCGCTGTTCGCCGGCACCCTGGCACGTATCGTTCAGCCCGACGATCTGATCTGGGTGCACGACTACCACCTGCTGTGTCTGGCCGAGGCACTGCGCGCCGCCGGCATCACCCAGCGCATAGGCCTGTTCCTGCACACGCCGTTCCCGTCGCCCGGGGTGTTCATGACCATCCCGGCGCATGCCGAGCTGATCCGCGCGATGTGCGCGTTTGACCTGCTGGGTTTCCAGACCGAAACCGACCGCACTGCGTTCTCCGACTACGTACTGCGGCACGCCGGCGGCACGGCTCGGGGCGAAGGGAGGCTGCATGCCTTCGGCCGCGTGGTGAAGACCGGCGTGTTTCCCATCGGCGTGCACGTCGACGAGGTGCGCGCGCAAGCCGAAGCCCCGGCCAATCGCCGCTTCGCCACCAGGCTGCGGGCCAATCTGGTGGAGCGGCTGATCCTCAGCGTGGACCGGCTGGACTACTCCAAGGGCCTGCGCCAGCGCTTCGCGGCGTTCGAACGCTTCCTGGAGGACTATTCGCAGTGGCGCGGCAACGTGACTCTCATGCAGATCGCCCCGCCCTCGCGCGGCGACATCCAGACCTACCGCGAAATCCGCCGCGAGTTGGAAGGCGAGGCCGGCCGCATCAACGGCCGCTTTGCCGAGGTGGACTGGACGCCGTTGCGCTACCTCAACCGGGGCTTTTCACGCAACGTGCTGATGCCGCTCTATGCCGAGGCGCAGGTCGGGCTGGTTACACCGCTACGCGACGGCATGAACCTGGTGGCCAAGGAGTATGTCGCCGCGCAGGACCCGGACGATCCCGGCGTGCTGGTGCTGTCGCAGTTTGCCGGCGCGGCGAACGAACTTGAGGCCGCGCTGATCGTCAACCCGTATGACCAGACGGGCATCGCTGCCGCGCTGGACCGCGCCCTGGCGATGCGGCCCGACGAGCGGCGCGAGCGCCACGCCGCCATGCTGGCCGTTATGCGCGAACACAGCCTGGAGCGCTGGCGCGACAGCTTCGAGGCGGAACTGCGCGGGTACTGAACCTCTCCCGCGCTACGCGCGGCAGAGGTTCAGGTGCGTGAGCACCGACGGTGAGGGTGCCGCGAACCGCACCGTGCGCCTCGCGGCACCCTCACCCGGAGCGCTTCCGCGCTCCGACCCCAGTTCGTGGGCGAGGCTACATCCGATGCGTCTCGTGCGTTGACGGATGGGACACCTCCTCTGGCGCCACCAGCCGCGATGACAACCCTTCCGCGTGATGCCGCCGCAGGGCATCGTGGCCGTACGACCAGAAGTCTTCACCCATCAACCCCTCCGTCATGGCCGGCCATAGCGGGTAGGCAGGCCGCTTCGGCGACTTGGATCAGCGCCGGTGGACGGACCTTGGCCGGTCTATGGGTTCCGCGGTGCCCGCACCGGCTGCTGTCCCGCATCCTTGTGATCGGCCGACAGCCGGAGGCGTTTTTCGACTTCCAGGCGCAGCTCCTCGATCATCGTTTGCGTGACGGGGTCGATTGCCTCGATCGCCGTCAGAATCGTCTCACAGGTCTGGCGCAGAGCGAACAGCACGCCGCGTTCCACGGCATGCGCCGCCAAATGGCGCTGGAGGCGATCGGCTTCCGCATGGTGTCCCTGCTGCCTCAACCGCTCGATGAGGTCCCGGGTCTGCCGTTCTGGATCATGTGCCATACGCGTAGAGTGGCGGTCCTTTCCCCGGCCTCGCATTGACCTCGATCAACCTGCGGCGACACGACGGGCTGATCTTGCCGCAAAACGCTGTCGGATGATCGGGTCCCATAGCAAGATAACGACGGCGCACTGGCCGTGCGAACCGCAAGCGGTTATTGCCGGATGCCGCCCATCGCTGGAGCCAGCCGGACGCAACGCGAGTGACCATGCCGCCCCCCATTCTGCGATTGCTGCTGCTGCTCGGCCTCGGATTCTTCCTGGGTCTCGCCTTCGAGGATTTCTTCGCCCGCGCCAACCTGAGGCGCCCTGGCGGCATCCGCACCTTCCCGCTGCTCGCCCTCGCCGGCGCCCTGCTGTATCGGCTGGATCCGGCGCACCTCGTGCCGCTGAGTGTCGGACTGCTGGCACTCAGCGCCTGGCTGACCTGTTATTACTGGCAGCACCTTCGCGAGACCGATCCGGAAGGATTTCCGAACGTCGGGCTGATGGTGCCGCTCTGCAACGTGCTCGCCTACCTGCTCGGGCCGGTAACACTTGCCGAGCCGCCATGGGTCGCCGTCGGGGCGACGGTTACCGCCGTGCTGCTGCTGACCGCACGCGAGAGCCTGCACGGGTTGGCGCGCCGCATCGAGGTGGGCGAGATCGTCAACGCCGGCCGATTCCTGCTGCTGACCGGTTTTGTCCTGCCGGTGCTGCCCGACACGCCGGTGACCGATCTTACCACCATCACGCCGCGCCAGGTGTGGCTCGCCGTGGTCGCGGTCTGCACGGTGTCGTATGCCAGCTACCTGCTGCAGCGCTACGTCGCGCTGTCCAGTGCCGGGCTGCTGACCTCGGTGCTGGGCGGCTTCTACTCCTCCACGGCCACCACGGTGGTGCTGGCGCGGCGCGCACGGGAGGAGCAAACGACGACACGGCAGACGCAGACCGGAATCATCCTTGCCACCGCCGTGATGTACCTACGGCTGCTGATTGTCATCGCGGTGTTCAACCGGCCGCTGGCGTTCGCTGTCGGGCCGCCACTGTTGGGGCTGTCGGCGCTGGGGCTGCTGGCCGCCGCGGGATGGTACTGGTTCGGTCACTCGCGCCAGCAAGAGCCGACGCCAGCAACCGTGCCCGCCAACCCGCTGGAACTCCGCGCGGCGGTGGCGTTCGCGGCGTTGTTCATCGTAGTTTCGGTGGCTTCGTCCTGGGCGCTACAGCAGTTCGGCAGCACGGGCATCTATGTGCTGGCCGTGATCGTCGGAGTATCGGATATCGATCCATTCGTGCTGAATCTTGCCCAGCATGGGGCGGGAGAGATTTCGAGCCATGTGGAGGTGGTCGCAATCCTGCTGGCGACGTCGTCGAACAACGTGCTGAAGGCGGTGTATGCGGTAGCGTATTCCGGTGGCCGCCGCCTGATCGGGCCGGTGGCGGTGCTTCTGTTGCTGGCGGCCTGTGGCACGGCGGTGGCAGTGGCGCTGCGTTAAAGCATGTTTTCCTCTTCCGTGAAGCGGGACAGGTATGCCCCGGTAACGGGCCAGTTTGAATCTCTGGCAACGGTGGAGAGCAGACACTGGCACCGGAAACCCAGTGGCGATTCCAGAATAAAGCGATTCCAGGACGATTGAATGCAGTGGGCAAATCGACTGCCTCGATCCCCGGCGCCTTCACCAGCATCGCCGGCACAAGCGATCATTTTCCACGTGAGCGTGACAGCGACGCAATGCGGGCGGCCAGGTCTTACGCAACCCCAGGTGTAGCGGCCCAATCAACGGTCCCGCTTGGCCTGAGCGACCTTGCCTGCCTGCGACACCCGCCCGACCTCTCGCGGATCCGACTTTGCGGTTGGTCGGCGGCTTGGCTTTGGCTGCATGCCTTTGGATGCCGTAGTGCCGGCGCCCGGGTGCTGGGAGACGGGCGCCGCGCGCTTCGTCTCGGCGGCCTTGCGCGTCAGTTCAGCCTGGCTCGGCGCATTCAGCTTCCGGAGCGCCCCGGTCACCCGGGTCACCGCTTCGGCCAAAGCCTGTGCCTTCGCTTCCGTCCCGGCATTGTCGCGCGCGGGCACGGCACCTTTCGGATCGCCCTTGCCACGGATCTCGCGCTTCTGCTGGCGTCCGATCCGACGCGCCCGGTCACGTGCCGAACGCAGCCGCTTGGCCAGGGCCTGGAGCGCCTCCTTCGAGAGTTGGTCAAGCGCAGGGGGCATGGTCTGTGCCACCATCTCATGCTCTGCCACGCTTAGAAGTCGGTCCTCGGGGTTGGAATGCTGAGGCATGGCCATATCACCGACCGGGCGGCGGTGGCGGTGGATAGCCCGGGGGTGGCGTGTAGTAGCCCGGCGGCGGTGGCGGGTAGCCTGGCGGCGGTGCGTACTCCGGCGGCGGCGCGGCGGCCGGAGCGTAGTAACCGGGAACCTGATCGCCGTGCGCATACATGCACTGCGAGTAGGCCGCGTCATAGCGCTGCTGCAGGCTCATCTGCGCATACTGGGCCGGACCGGCGCCCACCGCTGTGCCGCCTATGGCACCAGCGCCGGCGCCAATCGCCGCGCCTTGGCCGCCACCAATCGCCGCGCCCAGCCCGGCGCCGAGCACCGTACCGACCACGCCGGTCAGCACCTGCTGGTTGTTGGCCTGCTGGGCGCCGCCCGCGGTTTGCTGGTCCGCGTACTGCGTGCAGACCGCCTGATCCTGCTGGAACAGGTCGAACGGCTTGCCCGGTGCGGGCATCACCTGAACGGTGGGTCCCAGCGGCTGGGTGACACAGCCGTCAAGCAGTAGTAGCGCGGTCAGGGCGGCGGTCGTGGTTTTCAAAAACGCCATGCTGGTTCTCATCTCGTCGGGTTGGCGGGCACCTGACGCCACGGCCCATTGCAGGCGGCAACGTAAGGGAAATAGCCCGTCGGGTTGTCGCAGTAGTACCAGAACTGCGCGGGCGGCAGACCAGTGGGAACCGGCGGTGCTTGTTGCACGATGATGGCCGGCGGGACGTAGCTGGGGTACGGATAGATCGGCGCAGGGTAGAAGTACCATCCGCCGCCAGCAATCCACCACCAGGCGAAGCGATTGTCGTGCCAGCCTTGCTGCCAACGGCCGCCGCGCCAGATACCGCGTTCCTGCGGCGAGAAGCTATGGAAGTCGCGGCCGTAGAAGTTGTGACCGTCTCGTTGCGCGCAAGCCGGCTGCGCCAGCAGCGTACCGGCACCGATAGCTGCGGCGAGGAGCAACTGACGGAGAACGTTTCGCATCTATAGCTGCCTTCCAACGTCGTCAGGCACCTTATGCCGATAGCAGTCGCCGGCCTTGATGTGGATCAATCCGGTTGCCTTGCTACGGAGCGGACGACTCCCCGTGGCATCTCAATTCATCAATTGATCGAGATCAATGCCGGGTGGCCGCGGGTGGTGCAGGTAGCAGCATCGCTGCAAGCGGCGCGCAACCATCATGACCCATCGCCGGCACACCAGGCATCGGACCAGGTCGATCGCCATCCCGCTGCTGACCGCAATCCTGCTGGCCGCCACACCACGCCCGGCGGAGGCGCAGGACAGCGGCGACGTCGCAGCAGGGCGTCACCTGGCCGAGACCTGGTGCAGTTCCTGTCACGTGGTCGATCCGGCGCTGCAACGCGGCACCGACAACGGCGTACCGACTTTCTCCGCCATCGCGGGCATGGCCTCGACGACACCGCTGGCCCTGCATGCCTTTCTGCAGACCCCGCATGCCCAGATGCCCGATCTGCACCTGAGCCGCGACGAGATTGACGACCTGACGGCGTATATTCTCAGCCTGCGGCGGAAATGAAAGAATCGCAGCCGCCGTCCGGTCCTGTGCGGATAGGGGTGCGATGTTTCTGTACCGGGTCAGGCTGTTCTCCCTGTTCGGCTTCCAGGTCAGCGTCGATGCCTCGTGGCTGCTGCTGGCGGCGCTGATAAGCTGTACCCTTGCCGGATCGGTATTCCCCGGCCTCACCCCCGGTCTGCCAACAGCCGGCTACTGGACGATGGGCGTCCTCGCGACCATCGGGTTGTTCTTCTCGATCGTGTTTCACGAGATGGCGCATTCCCTCGTCGCCCGCCATTACGGCATGCCGATCCGCGGCATCACGCTGTTCATTTTCGGCGGCGTTGCCGAGATGACGGCCGAGCCCAGCCGGCCGCGTGACGAGCTGCTGATGGCCGCGGCGGGTCCCGCCTCCAGCCTGCTGCTCGCGGCTATCCTGTTCCTGCTGTTCAGCGGCGTGGTGGCGGCGGATGGTCCCGCATCGGTTGCCGGAGTGCTGTGGTATCTCGCGCTGATCAATTTCATCCTGGCGTTGTTCAACCTGGTGCCGGCGTTTCCGCTCGATGGCGGGCGGATGTTTCGCGCCGCGCTGTGGTGGTGGCGCGGCGATCTCGACTGGGCGACGCGTATCGCCGCCGGCGCGGGGACTCTGTTCGGCGTGCTGCTGATCGTGCGCGGCTTGATCGGTGTGGTGCAAGGCGATTTCGTCGGCGGCATATGGTACTTCCTCATCGGCATGTTCCTGCGCGCAGCCGCCTCGGCAAGCTATGGCGAAACGCTCGCCCGACGGCTGCTCACCGACATTCCCGTCGCGCGTATCATGAACCCGGAGCCGATCACCGTGCCGCCCGGAATTTCGGTGCAGGCGTTCATCGACGCCTATGTGTACCGCTGCCATCACCGCTGGTTTCCCGTCGTGGACGACGGAACCGTGGTGGGCACGGTCGCGACGCAGCAGGCGTCCGCTGTCGATCGGACGCTGTGGCTGACGCTGCAAGTGGGTCGGATCATGCGCCCCTTGTCCGGCGACGACACCGTGGCGCCGGAGACCAACGCCTTCGCCGCGCTGACGCAGATGCGCCGAACCGGCCATAGCCGGCTGATGGTGCTACGCGGCGGCGCATTGCTCGGCATCCTGTCCTCGCGCGATTTGCTGGAGGTCCTCTCGCTCGAGCAGGAGCTGCACGGCCGCGGCAGGGGGACACTGGGTCGCCATGGAGCGCAAGCGGCGCCTTGATCGAGATCAAGGCCGATCGGCGTTGCGCCGCTATGCTTGCTGCGGGTCAATTCAGGAGGCGCAGATGCCCGTAGACCTGCAGATTTCCTTCCGTGGCATGGACGCGTCGGAATCCGCCGAGGAGCAGGTGCGGCGCCGGGCCGAGGAACTCGGGGAATTCTCCGATCGTGTTGTTGCCTGCCGGGTCGTGCTGGAGGCCGTCGATCAGCGGCATCGCCAGGGCAGGATCTATCATGTGAGGGTGGACCTGGTGGTTCCCGGTGGTCCGATCGTGGTGGACCGGGAGCCTGGTAAGGACCATGCGCACGAGGATCTGCACGTCGCCATTCGCGACGCCTTCGATGCCGTGCGCCGCCGTCTCCAGGATCATATGCGCCGCCTCGAAGGCCGGACGAAGCAGCACGAAGCGCCTGCGATCGGCCGCATCGTCCGGCTGTTTGCCGACCGCGGCTATGGTTTCCTTGAAACCGAAACCGGCGAGGAGGTTTACGTCCATCGCAACAGTGTCCTTGACGGCGGCTTCGACGCGCTGAAGGTCGGCGACCGCGTGCGCTACGTCGTCGACCCGGAGGAGGGAGAGCACGGCGCGCAGGCGAGCACCGTCATGCCGCTCGATGTGGATCGGTAGTGGCACAACACAGATGGAGAGACCGACCTCCGCCGCAGCGCCGCCGCCGGGGCTCTGCCCGGCGGAGAGCGATTGCGAATTTCCGGGCGCTGCCGCCAGGTTGCGGCGGATCGACCGCTTCCTGGCACAACACGCGCCACCGACGCCTTGCGTCGTCATCGACCTCGAGACGGTTCGGCAGCGTTACGCGGCGCTGCGCGCGTTGCTGCCGGGCGTGCACATCTACTACGCGGTGAAGGCCAATCCGGCCGTGCCGGTGGTCGCCGCCTTCGCCGGGTTGGATATTGGATTCGATCTGGCCAGCACCGGCGAGATCGATCGGTGCCGCACGCTTGGGATCGCTGCGGAACGCTTCTGCTTCGGCAATACCGTCAAGCGAGAGCGCGACATCGCCTGGGCGCACGCGCTCGGCATCGATCTCTATGCGTTCGACAGTTTGGCGGAACTGGAGAAGCTGGCGCGGGCGGCGCCGGGCGCGCGGGTGTTCTGCCGCCTGTCGGTGCACGGGCGCGGCGCGGAATGGCCGCTCACCCGTAAGTTCGGTTGCGCGCCGCATCTGGCAGCCGAGCTCCTGACGCGCGCCAAGGCGCTGGGGATGCGCCCGATCGGGGTGTCGTTCCATGTCGGCTCGCAGCAGACCGATCCCGGGCAATGGACCGCCGCCATCGGCCATGCCGCCGGGGTCTTCCATGCCTGTCAGCACCACGGCGTCGCGCTCGAACTGCTGAATGTCGGCGGCGGCCTGCCGGCGCACTACCGCGCGCCGGTGCCGCTGCTCGCGCGCTATGCCGAGGCGATCATGTCCGCGGTCGGGCAGCATTTCGCGGGCTCGCCGCCGCGGTTGATGATCGAGCCGGGGCGCTACATGGTCGGCGACGCCGGCATCCTGCGCTCCCAGGTGTTGCTGATTGCCCATCACGGCAGCCGCGACCCGCGACGCTGGGTGTATCTGGACGTCGGGCGCTACAATGGCCTGGCCGAGACGCAGGGCGAGAGCATTCACTATCGGCTTCGCACACCACGCGACGGCGGCGCCACCGAGCCGGTGGTCCTCGCCGGCCCGACCTGCGACGCCACCGATATCATCTACGACCGGGCGAACTACGCATTGCCGATCGATCTGGCGATCGGTGACACGATCGACTTCCTGACGGCGGGTGCCTACACGGCGAGCTACGCCTCGGTGGAGTTCAACGGATTTCCGCCGCTCGCCATGCATTGCATCTGACTTATTCCTCATGGTTGCCCGACTGGCGACGGATCATCACGATTCTGGATTGGGCGGCTGTTGTTCGCGCCGATGTCACGGTTATTCTATTCGGCGAAAACTTGACCACGGTCACTCACCGGGGATACGCTGCCCTGCTTATCTCGGGGACATTAAATGCCTACTGACCCAGTGGCAACTGCCGCGTTCAAAGCTGACCCGGCGGGGTTCCTTGATAACGCGATGATCTTGGCGCCCATTGGCAACGCCCAGAGACACAATCGCTCGGAACACCTCGGGCTGGAGGATTCCGGCTTTCCGGGCGTGATGGTGGGGACAAACGCGGCCATCAGGGTTTGGCAGGTCGTCAGAGCTCAGGTAAATGAGTCATATTTTCGGTCATACATCGCCGACTATGAGCAAGGTAAGACCACATTCACCACCCTTGGCACCGGCGGGCAGGCCGAATTCTGTTTTACCGCGAATATGAACGGATGCACGTTCGGATTGGGCTCCCAGGCGACGGACGGCACGTTGTTGGTCTCGCACGGCAACGCTGCGAACACCGGCCAAATTCAGAATTTCGACCCCAATTCGATTCCGCGTGATCAGATTCCAATGGTGCAGACGCACCTTCAGTACCTGCGGGCGCTCAGGGGACACGGGCCGCAGGGTCGTGTGTTCGCACCGGAGCATTATCGCGTCGACGGCCGTCAGGCGGTTACCTTTGGCCATCGGCCTCGCGGGGGCAATGGCGCCTGGTTTTTCTACTTCGTCGCCTATACCAGGTTGTGGGGGACCATCACGAGCTACGGCGTGGGACCGATGCAAACCACCTCCCTGGCGATCTGATTGGACCGTTCGCGGATTTTGCGTGTCGGGTCGCGGCGGCCAATTGTGGCGGCACGGACGATAGAGCGGCCAGCGATGTCTTCCCCCTTCCGTTGAGGGCTTGGGCCGCAAAGCGGACCGAGGGTTGGGGGAGGGGTCGGCTCGGACCGTTGGCACCCCTCCCACCTACCCTTGGTCCGCTTCGCGGCTCAAGCCCCCAAGGGGAGGGGGAAGAAGGTCGGCGTTCGCATCAACACATCGTCAACCTATCGATGCTAGTTCAGTCCTCCACGAGGACGACCGCACGCCCGGCAACCGCCGGAACGGAACAGAATGGCATCGGCATGGCAGGGATCGTGTCAGGCTCATCCGCTTCGATGGCGGGCTTGACGATCGCGTCAGGCGCAAAGGCAGGTGCGGAACCGATGACGCCCATCCGGGCGCAGCCCCCGCTTCATATCCCGACCGGAGCGGACCGTGAGTGATGCGACCATGAGCGAGGCACTGCAGCACCACGCGGCGGGCCGGCTCGGCAACGCCCAGGCGCTCTATCGGGGCATCCTGGCGCGGGACCCGGACCATGCCGACAGCCTGCATTTGCTCGGCCTCCTCACGTCCGAGCAAGGCAACCCGGCGGAGGGGGCGGCGATGATCCGGCGGGCGGTGGCGCTGGCGCCCGGGCGAGCGCCGTATCACAACAACCTCGCCCTGTCCTACCGGCTGCTTGGTCGCGGGGAGGACGCCGTGCGCGAGTACCGCACCGCGCTGACGCTGCGCCCGCAATCGGCCGAGATCCATAACAACCTGGCGACCACCCTGCGCGATCTCGGCCGGCATGAGGAGGCGGTGGCGCACTACCGCCAGGCGGCCGAACACGCGCCTGGCGTCGCCGCGATCTGGTACAACCTGGCCAACGCGCTCGGTGAACGCGGCGCACCCGCGGAAGTGGAGGCCTGCTTCCGCCGCGCCGTCGAGCTGCAGCCGGACTTCACCAACGCCCACGCCAATTACGGCCGCTGGTTGATGACGCAGGCGCGCTGGGCGGACGCCGAGTCGCGTCTGGCCGAGGCTGCCCTGCTGGAGCCCAAGCAAGCGCCGACCTGGACCAATCTCGGCATAACGCTGCAGGAGCAGGGGCGGACGGAGGAGGCGGAGGCGTGCTATCGGCGCGCGATCGCGCTGGCGCCGCGCTTCGCCGTGGCACACTACAATCTTGGCTGCCTGCTGCTGGAGCAAGGCCGCACCGATGACGCGGCCGCGTGCCAGGAGGCCGCGATCGCCGCCGATCCGCAGTACGGCGCCGCCCGGCTCGGCTTGTGCATGGCGCAGCTTCCCATCCTGTATCGCACCGAGGCGGAGATCGCCGAACGCCGCCGTCGCTATGCGGCGGCCCTGGACAGCCTCGCCGGGGCGTTGCAGGCGTCCGAAGCGGTGCGCTCGCTGGCCGCCGCGATCGGGACCTCGCAGCCGTTCTTCCTGCCGTACCAGGGCGAGGACGACCGGACGCTGCAGGCGACTTATGGGCGGCTCGCCTGCCGGGTGCTGGCGGCAACAGAGCAACCGGCGCCGCTGGTGCCACGCCCGGCGGGGGGAGAACGGATCCGGCTGGGCATCGTCAGCGGCTTCTTCTGCCAGCACACGATCTTCAAGCTGTTCCTGGAGGGCTGGCTGACCCAGCTCGACCGCAGCCGCTTCGAGGTGATCGGTTTCCACACCGGCCGCACCGCCGATGCGCAGACCGCGCGCGCCGCCGGGTGGTGCGACCGGTTCGTGCAGGGATTCCGTCCCGCCGCCGCATGGCGGGAGGCGGTTTCCGCCGTGGCACCGCACGTGCTGCTGTATCCGGAAGTCGGCATGGACCCGCTCGCCGGGCGGCTGGCGGCGCAGCGCCTGGCGCCGGTGCAGTGCGTGACCTGGGGGCAGCCCGAGACCACCGGCATGCCGACGCTCGACTACTTCCTGTCGAGCGACCTGATGGAGCCGGCGGACGGCGCAGAGCATTATACCGAGACGCTGGTGCGCCTGCCGCAGCTTGGCCTGTGCTACGTGCCGGAGGCGCGTCCCGCGCTGCGGCTGGACCGCGCGGCGCTGGGGCTGGCGCCTGACGTGCCGGTGTACTGGTCCGGGCAGGCGCTGTACAAGTACCGGCCGGCGTATGACGCGGTGTTCCCGCGCATCGCGGCGGCAGTGGGCGCGTGCCAGTTCGTGTTCATCGGTTTCGCCAAGAGCCGGGCGGTGACCGAGGCGTTCCGCGAGCGCCTGGGCGCTGCCTTCGCCGCGTTCGGGCTGGATGCCGAGCAATACTGCGTGATCCTGCCGCCGATGTCGCCGGAGCGCTTCGTCGCGGCGGCCGGGGTGGCGGACGTACTGCTCGACACGCCAGGCTGGTCGGGGGGAAAATCCACGCTGGACTGCCTGGCGCAGGACCCGGCGATCGTGACGCTGCCCGGCGGCTTCATGCGCGGGCGCCACACCGCCGCGATCCTGCGCCGGATCGGCTGCGCGGCGACGGTGGCCGGGTCGCTCGACGAGTACGTGGCGATCGCCGCCCGGCTGGGGCTCGACGTGGCGTGGCGGGCGCAGGTGCGGCAGGCGGTGGCACGCGGCAAGGCCGGTGCGTTCCGGGACCTGGAGTATGTGCGGGCGCTGGAGACATTCCTGTCGGAGGCGGTGGCCAGGTAAACTTCTGCCGCGCCGGGCGCGGGCTTGAGCCGCGAAGCGGATCGACGCGCGGAGCGACAGCGACGCGGGTGAGGGTGATTGGGTCGCCTCGCTGCACCCGTTGTTTCCGACGCTCACGCGGCTCGCGTTGGTTCGTATGGGGCTGCCCGGGCCGAATGCGTGCGGGCAGGCGCACGGTTCGGACCGCGTCGTGCGACGTCCGGGGCCATCGACCCTGCGCCATTGGGACGGGCGTCACGCCCAGGTCATTCCTGTTCAGCATAAGACCACGGCGGTCACGGACGGATGGGTCGGATGTCAACCTGGGTGAGTCGTGCGCCGGTCGGTATCGGGCTACGCTTGGCTCACTTGCATGGGTCGGTGAGTGTCTGCAACGGGTAGATTCCAGACCTTCAGGCGGGGCGTGTTGGACAAATCCAGAGTATTTTCGGCCTGACTGGAAATGCTGGCGATCGCCCGTCTTGGCGAGGAGCGGAGCGACGAAGCAATCCCCCGCCTGGCGAGCGGTGGGTCTCCAGGCCGGGGATTGCTTCGTCGCTCCGCGCCTCGCAATGACAGAGGGTTCGCCGATCCAAGTCAGGGTGGCAATGCTCTAACGGAGATGCGTCTGAGCCCCCCTCACATCGAGGCATGAAGATATACGACCGGAGCGGGGTCTGAGATCGTAGCGTGGTTGGCGAGAGGCGATGTCCCATGGATCATGAGGCTGCACTTCCAAACAAGTTCTTTGCCGCGCTTGAGGCCGCCGGGATGCCGGAGGTGCCGCGGGAATTCTCCGTTGTGCCACAGCATCAGGTCGTCCCTGGCGCCATTCTCCGAGAAATCGCTCGCTTCATCCAGGTGTTTGACCAGGTTACCACGCGCGAGGCATGGCAGGTGGCAGCGCGGCGCGACGCGCCGGCAATTGCACAAGTAAGGCGTCCGGAGGTTTGCTTTTTCAGTGCCTGGGATTTTCATCTTCCCCCTGAAGGCGGGTGCCAGCTTATCGAGTGCAACGACAACGGATCCGGTTTCCTTTTTGCCGCTATTATCAATGAGCTGTACTACGAGGCAGCAAGGCTCGGGGAGACGCCATCAATAGTAGCGCCCGTCGATTTTTCCTCGTTTAGCCGCCACATGGGGGATTTGGTGGAACAAGAGGGCAGGGCCTTCTTTAAAGAGTGGCCAAACGACGTGGTTCTTATACTCGATGATGCCGAGTCGTTGCGTGGCGGCAGGTTTCGCAAAGAACTCCAGCTACTCTGCGATGTCTTCCGCCGTAGAGGGTGGCGGGCGGAACTCGGATGTCCCGCCGAGACAAGGTGGAATGGCCAACAGCTTCTGTTCGATGGACAGAAGGTGGCCTTCGTCATCAACCGCTCGACCGATTTCTTCTGGCAGTCCGAAGATTTTTCCGGTGTGCGGAGGGCTTACGAGTCGGGTCGGGTCTATATCGCGCCTAATCCCTTTACTTACACCACGCGCAGCGACAAGCGCTTGCTGGAATGGCTGTCGCTGCCGCATTGGGATGCAGATTTGGGAATCCAACCCGAGGAACGTCAGATCCTAAGCGCCCACACGCCGGAAACACATGTGTTGCGCGCCGAAAACCTGAACATGCTGGTGCAAAGAAAGCAAGACTTTGTCTTCAAACCGCTACACGGATTCGCGGGGCGAGGGTTACTCGACAATGCCGCAGTGGGACGCGCGCGCCTGCGGCGTCTGGTGAATCGTGGCGAGGGGTATGTTGCGCAAAACTGGGTTTCGAAACCTGCCATTGAAGTCCAGGGGCAACGCTTGTGGGCGGATCTTCGAGTTTGGGCCTATCGGGGAGAGATTTTCAATGTTTCGGGGCGCGCCTCCCGCCGTCTCGATCGGTTGGAATTGACCCCGCCGGGTGGGTGGCTGCCTACGTATGCGTCTCTCTAGTGGCTGACCAAACGGTTCTGATTCAAAACCACGCCGAACCAACCCGATCCGCCCGGCATCGCATCACGCCGTACGACCGTCGCCATGCTTCGCGATCCGCGGTTGAGCCAGATCAACGCCCCGACCAACAATGCCCGGCAAGCTCCGCATCATCGGAGGAAGCCTGTCCACACGCGCGATACTCGCGCGCCCGGCGCATACCACGCCCCCCGCAGTCGCCATCCGCGAGCCGGCTGTCAGGCTGCGCATAGCAGCGCCGGGGCGTGATGCAGGCGTCGCGAAGGCGAGGCCTTCTCGCAGGATACCTGCAGCGGCGCGCCCGGGATTGGACTGACCTGGGATGCCAGGCTGTCGCTCTCGTAAGCGACGGCGGCGAGACCCAGCAGGAGCGGCCGCATGACTGCGAAATACAGGCCGAAAGACCAACCTGGATCGGCGACATCCCAGCCGATATCGGCCTCGCGTGGGTCGATGCCGATTTGCAGGCTGGATGCGGCGGCGACCAGAGACAGCAGAGGCAGCGTCACCGGCTGGAGGCGTCCGGCATCGGTGGTGAACAGCAATACGAAAGGGTCTTCCCCACGGCGCGGAACCGCCGCGAACCAAGCGGATTGGCGCGCCAACTCGGCCCGGAAGTCACCGTCGCCCGGAGGGACCGGCGCGACGCCGG
>Ga0209415_10002834_pt1 | contig 32414 bp, 25 predicted proteins | sample PeaSoiSIISIP2007_FD_187696 | JGI IMG/M metagenome (GOLD analysis project Ga0209415, IMG submission 187696) | Peat soil microbial communities from Weissenstadt, Germany - SII-SIP-2007 (SPAdes) (version 2) | ecosystem: Environmental > Terrestrial > Soil > Wetlands > Peat | place: Germany... | reverse complement strand
AAGCTTCCAGGCGATGGGAATGGCAATGGTCATCGGATTGATGGTCGGTCTGGGCAGCGCGCTGCTGCGGGAGATGATGGAGCAGCCGCTGCGATCGGTCGAAGAGACGGCCAATTTCCTGGGGCTTCCGATTCTGGGCGCCGTCCCGCACATTTCGGCAAAGAATCTGGTCGCCACCCGGTTCACTCATTTCGGCCCGTCTTGGCGGACGTATGTGGAATTCGCCAGCCATATTCGACGTCTGGGAAAAATGCGGCCGATGATGGCGCTGGTGCATCGCGGGCAGGAAATGCATCTGCACCCGGCGTCGAACGTCGCCGAGGCGTATCGCGCGATTCGAACCGGCATCTACTTCGGTCTCGGAGACCAACCGGCAAAGACCATTCTCATCACCTCCCCCCTGGCCACCGACGGAAAGACGACGCTGGCAAGCAATTTGGCGATCAGCATCGCGCAGGTGGGCCGGCGCGTGCTGCTGATCGACGCGGACTTCCGCAACCCGATGCAACACAAAATCTTCTCGCTAAATGAAGAACACGGGCTTTCAGAGGTTCTGGCTGGAATGGCCAAACTGTCCGACGTCGTGAAGAAAACCAGCGTGGGCAAGCTGGAGATTCTTCCTTGCGGCAATCTGCCCACGAATCCGGCCGAGCTTCTGAACAGCCGCGCGTTGGCGGACCTCTTGAAGGAGGCGTCGGAAACATACGACCAGGTGTTCGTGGATTCGCCGCCTGTGATTCCCGTGTCGGATGCGCGAGTCCTGGCGGCATCGTGCGACGGGACGATACTGACCCTCCGCGCGGGCAAGTCCACGCGGCGATTGGCGGATCAGGCCCTGGACGCCCTGGCGTCCGTGGGCGCCCACGTGCTCGGCGTGGTCGTCAACGACGTGGCCTTCAAACGGAACGGCCAGTATTACCAATACTACCCCTATCGCTCGGGTCGCCGCGGCAATGGACGCAACGGCAACGGCGATGTTGAAAATCCAACCACTTCCATCGTGGTGCGTAACACCCGCGAGGAAGAAGCGCAAATATGAAGGGGCGGAGATCGAATGGAACCAAATCTTGTGGGATTCGCAGGATCGGCGCGAAGGATGTGAGGTTGTCATGGCATCGTTCGTCGCCGGACATGTCCAGGGATGGCGTGATTTTCTGTAACGGTGTGGGTTGAAGCGCCTTCGGGTTTGAACACCTCGGAAAGGGTCGCGATCCTACCCGTCTGGATTGTTTGTTAAAAGCGCTCCGTGCGCCGACGGGGACGAAGTGCGCCCGGGCGTCGGTTGCGCCGTGCTCTAATCGAGTTTGCCGATGCTTAAGCTGGTTGAAAATCCGCCCATGCTTCCCGACGGGGTCGCCAGCCTGGTTGACCTGAAGGGAACCTGGTGGGTCGCGCACACCAAGTCGCGCTTTGAAAAGGCGCTGGCGTGGGAGCTATTGGCCTGCGAAATCCCGTTCTTTTTGCCGATGATCGAGCGAACCGCGTTGTGGGGGGGCCGCCGGCGAAAGGTCCTCAGCCCGCTGTTTCCCTCGTACGTATTTTTCTGCGGCGACGCGGAGGACCGGCAACGCGTCTTCCGCACCAACAGGATTTGTCAGACCCTTCCGGTCCTTCAGCGCGAGCGATTCGTGTCGGAACTGGACGCGATTCGCCGGACGCTGGCGTGCAAGCACCAACTGACGCTCTATCCGTTCGCGGCCGTGGGAAAACGCTGCCGGGTGGCGCACGGACCGATGCGCGGAATTGAAGGGATCATCGTTCGGCAAAACGGCACGATCCGGGTCGTGCTGCAGGTCAGCATTCTTGGCCAGGGCGCCGCTTTGGAAATCGACGCGAACATGCTCGAGCCCGCGGATTAGCATGGCGCTTGAAACTTTCTTGACGCTTCTGTGATTCGAAATGTTGGGTGACTGCTGGTTGTTGGTTGTCTATCGGAATGGGAGGTGAAATCGTGAGCACGTTTGAAATGTGCCTTTTTTGCGGCGGCTTTGCGCTGCTGCTGGTCCTGTGCGCCACGCCGCTGCTGATCACGTGCGCCGCGACGCTGGGACTTCTGGACGTGCCTGGGTTCCGCAAGATTCATCGAAAGCCGATACCGCGGCTCGGTGGGCTGGCCATCGCGCTGTCGGCGCTGGCGCCGTTCGCCGCCATTCTCATCACCATGCGCGGCGAGTTGTTCATGTCCCACGAACAGGCGGGAATGGTTCTGACGCTTCTGTTCGCCGCCACGTGCGTGCTGGGGCTGGGACTGATCGACGATCTGGGTCACGTCGGCGCGAAATTCAAGTTTCTGGTGCTTATCGGCGCGGCGGCGACTTTCTGCGGCTCCGGGGGATTGATCCACGCCGTGACCTTCGAGGGAAGGCCTCTATTCGGCCTGGGCATGCTTTCCTGGCCCATCACCCTGCTGTGGCTCGTCGGCGTTACCGTCAGCATCAATTTCATCGACGGCCTGGACGGCCTGGCTTCGGGGATCGTGGTGTGCGCGTTCGGCGTGCTCGCGATGGGCGCGGCCATGGCGGGACAAATTACCGTTCTCCTCATCTGCATTTCCATGATCGGGGCATTGCTCGGCTTCCTGGTTTTCAATTTCAATCCGGCGACGGTTTTCATGGGCGATTCCGGCAGCCTGTTCATCGGGTTCACGCTGGCGGGTTGTTGCGTGCTGGCCAGCCAGAGCATCGGAACGACGCGCGGGATCATTCTCCCCAGCCTGACGTTGTCGATTCCGCTGCTGGATTGCGTGCTGACGATGGTTCGCCGCGGCGTGATTCAACGGCAGTCGCTCTTCGCCGCCGAACGCGGACATATTCACCATCGCCTGCTGGATATCGGGCTGATTCATCACCACGTCGTGCTGCTGCTGTACGGGGTAACGATGACCGCCGCGGCGGTCGCGCTGGTCGAGTTCCTTGGCAGCGTCTGGGCAACGGTGGCGACGGCCTGCGGATTCTGCATCGCACTGGCCCTGCTGTTTCGCACGGCCGGCTCGGTCCGGGCTCGCGAGACGCTCACGGCGGTTCGCCGAAACCGCGCCATCAGCCGAGAAACGCGGCGATATCAGGCGATTTTCGACGAGTTGCGGCTGGGATTCCAGGAGGCGACGTCGTTCGACGCGTGGTGGCGGCAGATCTGCGCCTGCGGTGAGAAATTCAATTTTGCCAAGATCAACCTGCCCGTGACACGCCGCGACGGCGCCGTCGATGTCCGGCGATGGCGCCGCGTCGATACCGAACTGGCGGAGCCGGATTCGATCGCCGTGGAAGTTCCCATTCCCCAGCGCAGAAGCGGGGAATCGCTGCGCATGGAGGTCGAGGTGACCGCATCGATGTTCCTGGAACATTCCGGCCAGCGCGTCGCCTTGTTTTCCAGGCTCATGGGCGAATTCTCGTTGGCGCAATTGCCGAGCAACGGCGTGCACGTGGCAAACGCCGAGCACGAGGCAAGCACCGACGGCGACTACGTGGATTCGACCCAAATCGATCCTTCCATCCAGGAAATCGCCAAACACTTCTCGCATCTGAAGGTGGCGATCGTTCACGATTTTCTATACACCTACGGAGGCGCCGAGCGGGTGTTGGAGCAGTTGATCGCGTTGTTCCCCAAGGCGGACCTGTTCAGCCTGTTCGATTTTCTGCCCGAGAACGAGCGCGGCTTCATGCGCCGAAAGACGGTGTGCACGACGTTCCTTCAGAGCATGCCTCTGGCGCGCCGCCACCACCGCGCCTACCTGCCCCTGATGCCGCTGGCGATCGAGCAACTGGACCTGTCCTCGTACGATCTGGTGCTGAGCAGTTCCTACATGGTGGCCAAGGGCGTGCTGACGAGGCCCGACCAACTGCATATATGCTATTGCCACACGCCGGTGCGCTATGCCTGGGACGTGAAGAAGCAGCAGTTGAAGCACAACGGCCCCATATCGGGCGCCAAATCGCTCCTGGCGCGTCTGACTCTTCATTACATCCGCAATTGGGACGTGCGCTCGGCCAACAACGTCGACGTTTTCGTGGCCAATTCCGACTTCGTGGGGCGGCGGATCAATAAGTATTACCGGCGTCCCGCCAAGACCGTCTATCCGCCGGTGAACATGGATTGGTTCTCTCTGGGAGAAACCAAAGAGGACTTTTACCTGACGGTGTCGCGGCTCGTGCCCTACAAGCGAGTGGACCTGATTGTATCCGCATTCAATTCGATGCCGGGACGCAGGCTCTTCGTGATCGGCGACGGCCCGGAACTGGCCGCGCTGACCGCCAAAGCCGGACCCAACGTGCACCTCATCGGATTCCAAACCCCCGAGCGGCTGCGTCACTACCTCCAGCGGGCCAAGGCGTTTGTCTTTGCCGCCGAAGAAGACTTCGGCATCGCGCCCGTGGAGTCGCTGGCGTGCGGGACTCCCGTGATCGCCTTCGGCCGCGGCGGCGTCACCGAAAGCGTCGTTCACATGAAAACGGGATTCCTCTTCCCGGAACAGACCGTCGAGTCGCTCGTGCACGCCGTCAAGACCTTTGAAGAATACGAATGGGACCCGGCGGCAATGCGCCAGAACGCCGAGAAATTCTCCATCAAGGAGTTCCACGCAAACTTCATGCAGATCGTCAAATCGGAGTTGACCACCTTCCTGGCGAATCGCATCGAGGCCAACCGCCCCGGGGCGATGCAACAGGCACTGGGCGACTTGGAATTGCCACGTTCGGGCAAGGTTCCGGAATCCGCCTCGGCGAAAGACCGCCTGGTGCACGCGGTGGAAGACGCTTAAATCCGGCCGGGGGGCGCCGACTTGGCCCAATGGCTTTTGTTTTCCGTTAGCCCCCGGCTTTGCCGGGGTTTCGCGCAAGTAGCGCGGCACAACCCACGTTGAACGACAAGACTATTCCACTCTCACGCAAACCCCGGCGAAGCCGGGGGCTAATGGAAAAGGCGCTGGTAGTATGCGCATAGCAATCGTCGCACATAACCTGATTTACGGCGATGGCCAGGGCCGCATCAACCTGGAAATCGCCCGTCAAGCGCTGCGCGCGGGCGCCCAGGTGGTGTTGGTCGGTACAACGGTGGACCCGGAGCTTATTCACGCCGGCGCCGCTTGGGAAAAGGTGCGCGTCATCAAGCGCCCGGTGTTGCTCCAGGTAGTGCAGTTCGTCGCCGCCGCCAACCGGATTGTCGATCGCCTGCGCGCCTCGGGCCGGGTGGATCGCGTCATCGCCAACGGCTACACCCTCACCAGGCCCCACGATCTCAATTTGTGCCAGTTCGTTCACTCGGCCTGGCTGACTTCCGAGATTCACAACACGGCATCCGCGGGGTTCATTAACCGCATATATCAAGCCGTCTACACGCGCTACAACGCTCGGCATGAACGGCGGTCATTTCGTGCGGCGCGCAAGGTGGTTGCGCCATCCCGGCAAACGGCCGACGAGCTGCGCCGGCTCGGCGTCGCGAGCGAAAAGGTGTGCGTGGTTCCCAACGGCGTGGCGTGCAGCGAATTTTTCCCGGGGCGAGAAAACCGCTCCAAACTGGGACTTCCCGATGGCGTGCCCATCGCCTTGTTCGTCGGCAACGTGCGAAACAACCGCAAAGGGCTTGGATCGGTTTTGCAGGCGCTGGTGGATCTGCCGGAAGTTCACCTGGCGGTCGTGGGCCAGACCAGCGGCAGTCCGTTTTTGGCCATGGCGGAGCAACTCGGCGTCGAGCGGCGAACTCATTTCCTGGGGTTTCGCAAGGACGTGGCGCGAATCATGCGCGCCTGCGATCTGTTCGTGTTTCCCTCGTGGTACGACCCATTCGGCCTGGTGGTCACGGAAGCCATGGCCAGCGGGCTCCCGGTCATCACCACGGGGCGCACCGGGGCCGGTGAGCTGCTGAACGACAAGTGCGGGACCCTGGTGAGCGATCCGGCGGACGTGGGCGCGTTGGCGGCGGCGTTGCGGCATTGGCTGTCCGATTCTTCGCGTCGATCCGAGGCGGCGTTGGCTTGCCGCGCGATCGCCGAATCCAACGGATGGGTCGCCATGGCAAATCGTTACCTGGAGCTGTTGGTCGAGCCGCCGCCGCCGCAATCCGAGCGCGATTTTAGACCGGACGAGGCTTCCCTGGCGTATTAGGAGGGGAATTTCATGAGCGCAAGATCGCCGCGGATTTTGGCCTTCGCCACCAAGGGCGTTGGAACCAACGAGGAAATGCGGCTTCGCGTGCTGCTCTCGCGAATGGGAGCGAAGTTCCTGCCGTTCGATAGGACTGGCAAGGGGCGAAGTTTCTTGCGCTTGTTCGGCACCATTTTCCACGAGCGGCCGGACCTGGTCGTGATGGAGGGAACAAGCTGGGCCGGCGGGCTGGCGTGTTTGTTCTCACGGCTGGCCGGACGCAGCCGATACGTGATCAGCAGCGGAGACGCGGTCGGGCCGTATGTATTCGCGCATTCGCTTCTGGCTGGTCCGCTTTTCGCCATATATGAACGGTTGCTGTGCCGGCTCAGCGATGGGTTCATCGGCTGGACGCCGTATCTCACGGGACGCGCCTTGACGTTTGGCGCGCCGCGGGCGGTGACGGCCGCCGGCTGGTCCCTGGCGCCGTTGAACGACGCCGATGCCGCCAAATCCCGTCAATCCATTCGCGAGCGGCTGGGCATCCCAGCGGGCGCGATAGTGTTCGGCTTGGCCGGAGCGCTGGTCTGGAATCCTCGCCGACACTACTGCTACGGATTGGAACTGGTCGAGGCGGTGCAGGGGTGCAGCCGCAACGACGTTTGCGTGCTGATCCTGGGCGAGGGCACGGGATTGAGCAAGCTGCGCGAACTCGCCGGCCAACGGCTGGGGAATACGGTGTTTTTGCCCGGAGGGGTCAAGTTCCAGGAGGTTTCAACCTATCTGTCGGCCATGGACGTCGCCAGCTTACCGCAAAGTCTCGACGGGGTCGGCAGTTTTCGGTACACCACAAAGATAAGCGAATACGCGGAGGCGGGTTTGCCCATCATCACCGGCCGGCTGCCGCTGGCCTATGATCTGGACGACGGGTCGATTTGGCGGCTGCCGGGAAAAACGCCGTGGTCGGCGACCTACGTCGCGGCAATGGCGAAACTGATGAATCAGATTAGTTCGCCTATTCTCACGTCAGCCCGGGCCAAAGTGCAGCGGAATCGCGCCGAATTCGATTCCGCCAAACAGGTTGAGCGGATAACCTGTTTCCTGAGCGAGCTTTTGGAGGATAGAGCCGAATGCAGACAAGTCACGGATTCGGCGTCATCGGGGCTGTCGCCGAAGCGATTCCCGTCAGATTTTACCCAACCCGCGGAGGGGAAATTGTCTCATGACGGTAGCAGCCCACATTGATTTGCCTTCCACCGCCGAGGACCCATCGCCGGAGCATCCGGATTCCATCCGGGCGCTAGAGGTTGGCATGTCCTGGTTTTCCGAGCAGCCCGGAGGGCTGCAACGGTATTACCAGGAATTGCTGAAGCATCTACCGGCGGCGCGGGTGAGTGTGCGGGGGCTGGTATGCGGCACCGCCGCCGTGGAACGGCAATCCTGCGGGACGGTTCGGGCGCCGGCTCGATCCGAGGCTTCGCTGGCGCGCCGGCTGACGGCGTTCCGACGCGCGGTCCGGCGCGAAATGCGCGAGTTCCGCCCCGACGTCGTGGTCAGTCATTTTGCCTTGTACGTCTGGCCGGCGTTGCGATATCTCAAAGGCCTGCCGCTGGTCGTGCATTTCCACGGACCTTGGTACGCCGAATCCCGGATGGAAGGCTCAATCCCCTTGAAGACCTGGGCCAAATACCGGATCGAGCGCGCCGTCTACCGCCGCGCCGACTGCATCATCACTCTTTCCAACGCGTTCAAGGACGTGCTGATCAACGATTTCGGCGTGATGGGATCGCGCATCCGCGTGGTTCCGGGCGGGGTGGATGCGCGGCGATTCGATGTCCCGCAGACCCGTGCCGAGGCGCGGGCCCACTTCGGCTGGCCGCAGGATCGGCGGATCGTTCTGAGTGTTCGCCGGCTGACGCGAAGGATGGGCCTGGAGCAACTGATCGAGGCGGCGGGGATCGTCAGCGCCAAAATCCCCAACGCACTGTTTCTGCTCGCGGGAGAAGGACGGCGGCAAAGCGAGCTTCGCGCCGCCATCGACTCCGCCGGTCTGTCGGAGCACGTCCGTCTGCTGGGATATATATCGGATGAAGAACTTCCGCTGGCCTATCGCGCCGCCGACCTGAGCGTCGTTCCCAGCATCGCGCTGGAAGGCTTTGGATTGAGCGCCGCGGAATCGCTGGCGGCCGGGACGCCCGTGGTCGTCACGCCCGTCGGTGGATTGCCGGAGATCATCCGGCCCTTGCGAAACAGCTTGGTCGCCGGCGACTCCAGCAGCGGCGAGCTGGCCCGGACGGTCACGGCGGCTTTTACGTCTCCGGAAGGGTTGCCCAGCAGCGAGGAATGCCGCCGTTATGCCCGGCGGTTCGATTGGTCTTCCATCGTGTTTGCCATCCGCGAGGCGCTGTGCACGCGGCCAAGGAAGGGATGGACCGGCTGATGTCGACGACGCTGATGGAACAAAGCGCCGCGCCGACCGCGACGCCCCGGGCGCCTGACGCGGGGCCGCAGCCGCTGCTTAAGATCCGCCCGCCGCACGGCTGGGCAGCGCTGGAACTATTGAGCGTCTGGCGCTTCCGCAACCTGCTGCTGTCGCTGGCGGGCCGCGACGTCAAACTGCGGTACAAACAAACGGCGCTCGGCATCGCCTGGGTGCTGCTCCAACCGCTGCTGGCGGCGGGAATATTCACCTTCGTCTTCGGCAAGGTCGCCAAGCTTTCCAGCGATGGCCGCAGCTACTTTCTCTTTGCCTATGCCGGACTGTTGGGCTGGAACCTTTTCAGTACCACGGTGACCAAATCCAGCGTCTGCCTGGTGGGCAACTCACAACTGATCAGCAAGATTTTCTTTCCCCGGCTGGTGCTGCCGTTATCGACCGTTCCTTCGGCGCTGATCGATTTCTGTGTCGCGCTGGTCATGATGTTCGTGCTGATGGGGCTTTACCACGCGCCGGTGACTCCGGCCATCCTTCTGTTGCCCGTGTGGATGGCGATGATTCTGATGCTCTCGGTGGGGATCGGGCTTTGGACGGCGGCGCTGACCGTCAGCTACCGCGACGTGCAATACATCCTTCCCGTCCTGACGCAATTATGGCTCTACATCAGCCCCGTGGCGTACTCGGTTTCATCCGTCCCGCAAAGCGTGCGGTGGGCCTACAAACTCAACCCCCTGGCGCCCGTTCTGGAAGGATTCCGCTGGTGCCTGCTTAACACCAATCCGCCTAACTCCATCAGCGTGCTCTATTCGGCGGCCGTCTCATTCACGTTCCTGGTCGTCGGCGCTTACGTCTTCAAACGGATGGAGAGAAAGTTCGCGGATGTCATCTAGCGATCTGGCCATTTCCGTGCGCGGGCTCTGTAAGTCCTACGTGATCGCCCGCGAGCAACAGCGGCACATCACGCTGGCCGAGGCCATCCTTGCCCGATTGACCAATCCATTCTTCCGCTCCAGGACCGAAACGTTCTGGGCGTTGAAGGACGTCTCGTTCGACGTGCACCGGGGCGACGTGGTCGGAATCATCGGCCGCAACGGCGCGGGCAAGAGCACGCTGCTTAAAATCCTCAGCCGTATCACGGAACCCACCCGGGGCGAGATCGATCTTTATGGCCACGTCGGGAGCCTGCTGGAGGTGGGCACCGGATTTCATCCGGAGCTGAGCGGCCGGGAGAATATCTTTCTCAACGGCGCCATCCTTGGAATGACCCGTGCCGAAATCCGCCGGCAATTCGATGCGATCGTCGAATTCGCCGGGGTGGAAAAATTCCTCGAAACGCCCGTCAAACGCTACAGCAGCGGGATGTACGTGCGGCTGGCCTTCGCGGTGGCGGCGCACCTCAATCCGGAAATACTGGTGATCGACGAGGTCCTGGCCGTCGGCGACGCCGAATTCCAGAAAAAATGTCTGGGAAAAATGAGCGATGTGGCCCGGCAGGGACGGACGGTTTTGTTCGTCAGCCATAACATGAACGCCGTGCAGTCCCTCTGTTCGAGGTGCATCTGGCTGCAATCCGGCGCCGTCGCCGGAGACGGGGAGGCACGCAGCGTAATCCCCGATTATCTGGCCCATGGACAAGAACAAACGATCTGGGTTGCCGACGAGGCCTACGGCAGTTTGAAAAATGAATATTTCAATCCGACCCGTTTCGAGTTGGTCGATTCGGAGTTGAAGACGCTGGCCAGGCCGGTCGGGGCCGACGAAAAAATCGGCGTCCTCGTCGAGGGAGACATCGAAACGATGCACTCGGCCCTGGTCGTTGGATTTGCGATTTATTCCCTGGATGGCCAGGTCATGTTCTGGTCCCAACAGACCGATGAGCATCCCGATCAATGGCCGGTGCTGGAGAAGGGGCACAACCGGCTGCTGGCGTGGCTTCCCTGCCACTTTCTGAACGAGGGTGATTTTCGGGTCGAGTTGAACATCAGCCTGCACTGGTTGCAGTGGCTGTGCCAGCCGGGAGTGAACGCCCCGGCGTTGAAGCTGTCGATCCGCGGAGGGCTGAGCAAATCCCCGCACTGGATTGCCGCGCGGCCGGGGCTGACGGCGCCGGTGCTGCCTTTCACTCGGCTGGCAACCTGATTCGGAACAATCTCATGGCTGAGTTGCGATGCGTCATCCGGATGGTCGGCGGGTTGGGAAACCAATTGTTCCAGTACGCGCTGGGGCGGGCCTTGGAAACGGAGTCGGCGGCCAAGGTTTGCTACGACGTGTCCCAGTACAGCATGCCCGGCGAACGATCCCTGAGCATCTCTAAGCTCCGCACGCGGTTGGCGGCGCCTTCGACGCTGGATCGGGCGTCGATGCGGCTCTCCTTCGGCCGCACGCTGCGGAAATTGCGCCCCCTGCTGGGCGTGGTTTGCCCGCCGGCGGTCTGGCGGGTTTATGACGATCCAAACCTGGGCTTTGACCCGACCGTTCGCCAACTGCGCGGACGATGGCTTCTGCTGGGATGGTGGCAATGCCCGCAATATTTTGAACGGATTCGCCCGACCCTGCTGGAAGAATTTCAGCCGGCCCAGGAGTTGACCGGACAGAACCTGGATATCCGGCGGCAGATCGACGGCGTGAATTCGGTGTGCGTGCACGTTCGCCGCGGCGACCTGGTGAACGCGCCGCCGAACAGCCGCGGAATATCCTCATCGGCCAACCTCGTGCAATCCTCGAGCTTTTATCGTGCCGCCATGGCTGAGATATGCCGGCGCGTGGATGAGCCTCATTTCTTCGTTTTCTCGGACGATGCCGGATGGGCAAGGCAAAATATCCGTTGCGACGCTCCGGTGACTTGCGTGGCCAGCAATGGCCGGCAAAAGGACTATCTCGATCTGTATCTGATGTCGTCGTGCCGGCACTTCATCACCGCCAACAGCACGTTCTCATGGTGGGGCGCGTGGCTCAGTAAAAATGCCGATAAGATTGTCATCGTCCCGCCGGTATGGGCCAAGGACGGCGCCGGGCCTCCGGCCGGGCTGATTCCCGAAGGTTGGCAAATAGGCCCGGCGATCGAAGAAGGCGCGGCCGCCACGGCCGCGGTAGAGGCGAGATTATGAAGATCGCAGTTCTTCTGGCTGGCCCGTGGATTCCCGGCTCATCCGTGAACATGGCCGAGTACGTCCGCGTCCTTCGAAGCATGGATCACGAGGCCATGCTGATTTGCCTGAACCGCTCCGAGGGGCGCGCCGATTTCCCGATCGAATGCGTCGATTTCCCCACGCTCGAGGACCCGTCTTTTTACAGACGGATGGGGCTGGACGCCGCCATCGCCTTCACCTGGATCAACAGCCCCGGAATCATCTGGGCGATGAAGGACGCCGGAATGCGCGTGCTGCTCCGGGGGGATTCCGACGGCATGATCAGCATCCGCTGCTTTCCAAGGCATTATTTTCGCGCATGGATGTCGGGAACTCGCGGAATCATGCAGCGCGGCCGGGTGATCAAACACTGGCTCGAACATTACTTTTTGACCCACGGCATCGAGGACGGCCATCGGCTGTCGTGCATCGCGGGGGCCGACGTGACCGTGCTGGAGACCGCCGAGGCCGCGCGACACATCGCCCGTTTCCTGGCGACGCAGCATCGCTCCGATCTGGCGTCGAGGCTGAACGTGGCGCCCCATTTCATCGCCGAGGAATTTCTGACCGGCGACGTGCCGGCAAACCGGCAGGAGGCGGTGACCTGCATTGGCCGGTGGGATGACTCGCAGAAAAATGCCCCGATGTTGGCTCGCGCCATCGAGCTTCATTTGTCCCGGCAGCCCCAGACCATTTTCAATCTCATCGGCAATGAAAGCCCGCACGGCGTGCTGGCTTCGCTGGCGCGGAAATATCCGCAGGTCAATTACATGGGAGCGCAGAAGCCGGCGGAGGTTCGCCGGGCGCTGGCGTGCTCCCGCGTGCTGCTGTCGGCATCGCGATGGGAAGGAGCGCCGCTGGTCGCCAATGAAGCGCTGGCCATGGGCGCGACGGTCGTGGGAACGCCAATCCCCGCAATGGTCGACGTCGTTTCGCAAGGGGAATATGGAACGGTGGCCAGGCGGCATTCCGCCCCCGCGCTGGCCGCGGCGCTGCTCGGCGAACTGACGGCATGGAAAGACGGCCGGCGCGATCCCGTCGCCATCGCCGGGTACTGGCGGCCGCAATTCTCCCCCGACACCGTCGTTTCCCGATTGATCGATCTCCTGGTTCCCAGCGAGCGGGCTTCGCACCAATCGCCTCTACCATCCGTCGCCGCTCCCTCAAATCCGGCCGCGGGTTCGCAATGCATCCTGACCTGACGATTTCCATCATCAACCATAGCAATCCGAAAATGCTGCGCGAGTGCCTTCGTTCCATTTACGACGCCGCGCACCGGATTACGTTCAACGTTTGCGTGATCGACAACGCCACGGATCGGCGAATGGTTGACGAGATTCGGTCCGAGTTTCCCGAGGTGAAATGGTCGTTCAACGCGTCGCCCATGGGGTTCTCCGCCAATCACAATCAAGTGCTCGCCGCCGCCCAGGGGCGATACGTTTGCATCCTGAACGACGACACCGTGGTGCGTGACGGGGCGATGGGCGAATTGGTGCGATTCATGGATGCCAATCCCCGGGTTGGATTGGCCGGTCCCCGGCTGCTCAACGCCGATGGGTCGATCCAGAATTCCACGTTTCACGACAAGACCCTTCTGGGCGAATTGGTCAACATCGCGCTTCTGCCGGGGCCGGCCAATCGGTTGAAGATGCGCGGCATTGACGGCGCGCAGTTTCGCGATCAATCGGCCCGTGTGGATTGGCTGCTGGGCGCGTGCATCGTGGCGCGGCGGGAAACGGTGCGGCAGATCGGTTTGCTCGACGATGCGCTCTCGCCGGTCGCCAATTGCGAGGAGGTCGATTGGTGCCGCCGAGCCAGGCAGGGAGGATGGGAAGTCGCGTTCGTTCCGTCGGCCCGGGTCCTGCATTACGGCGGACAATCCATGAAAAGCCAAGGCCCGGGCGCGGATCGCTTCCGCGTGGAACTGCACCGCGCGATCCTCTCGTACTTTCAAAAGCATTACGGCCCGTTGCAGACCCTGCTGCTTCGGGTGATTTACGTGGCGACGTTGCCGTGGAACGGGTTGATGTTGGCGCAGTCCGTGCTCCGGGGCCGAACCGACAAAATTGAGGCGGCTTCGCTTTGGGCGACGTTCGTGCAAATCGGCGCCGTGGCTCTTTCGCCGCCGGGAAGACTCAAAACGCCTACGAAAAATCCGGCTTCTGCATCGGCGCATCGTCCGATCGCCGCGTGATTCGGATTTTTGGGATTTCGGTCTGAAAATGACCATTTTCGTTCACCGAGCCTCCGAATGCCTGACGGATCATCTCTCGCACGGTGAGGGCCTGATCTGCTATTCCCTGCTGCGCGAGCTTTCAGCGCGCGGGAACCGGGTGTTTGCCTATACGAATCATGACGGCGTGCGGGAACCTCCCAAGGACATGACGATTCGAGTCCGCGAGCATCGGGTTCCGGCAAATTCGCTGTCGGCGTGGGAACACGGATGGCGGGCGGACCGGTGGCTTCACGAAATCGAACGCGAGCAGACGGTGGACCTGGTGTGGCGGATGTCGCCGTTCTGCGGCGGGTGTCCAACCACGCCATACACCGGCGGCAGGCCGCTGGTGATCGGACCGATGTTTTACGACTGGCCAGATGATCCGGAGCGGAGGCTCGACGGCCGGCCGAGATTCGGGCTGGGGATCGGCCCGCTGGTTGCGCCGCTGGCGGCGCGCGGATGGGCGCGGACGTTGCGGGCGGCATCGCTGGTATTGTGCGCGACCGAGGGCCTGGCGAGGCGGATCAGGCCGCAAACCGACGGACGCGTATGCACCCTGCCGTGCATCGTCCAGCCACCGCCGGAACTGGTGCGGGCGCGGCAGTTCGATCGCGCCGGTCCGCTCCACCTTGTCTTCGTCGGCAATCTGCATCCGAACAAGCGTACGCGGGTTTTCTGCCAGACGATCCAGCGCCTGCGCCAAGCGGGCATTGACGCCCGGGGCTCGATCCTGGGAGATGGGCATGAACGGGCCGATCTGGAACAATGGTGCCGCGACAACCAATTGGGCGATGCGGTTCGGTTTCTTGGGCGGATTTCCAACGATGAAGTGTACCGGCACATGGCCAACGCCGACGGGCTGATCTCCACGAGCTTCGGCGAGCCTTACGGGCGGTGCATCGCCGAGGCGATGAGCGTCGGCACCGTGCCCGTCTGTCACCGCAGCGGCGGGCCGGCGGACTTCATCTCGCATCAAATCGACGGCCTGCTGGTGGATGAGTTGGACTCTGCCGCCTATGCCGACGCGATTGCAAAAACATGGTCGCAGCCGGCCGAATGGGAAAGGATTTCGGCGGCGGCGTTGAACAAGGCGGGCCAGTGGACCGCGGATGCCATCGTCGGCCGATTGGAAACGTCGCTCCAAGACTTGCAGCGAGGACGCGCTTCATGAAGGTCCTGTTTTGCAGCCCCGCCCGTCTGGATCGCACCTTGGGAGCGCCCAAGGTCATCATGGAATTGGCTGAAGGACTCCGGAACCTCGGCGTCGAGTGCGACCTGATTGGGCCGGCCGATATCGTGGAGGGTCTCATCCATGCCCGGCACGATCCGGTCCGGTATGCGACGGCCCTGCGAACGTATCTGCAAAAGCGCGCGGCCGATTATGACGTGGTGGACTACGACCACGACTATCTTCCCTATGATCGATCCGAATTTCCCGCACGGACGCTGATGGTGGCTCGCTCCGTGCTGTTGCACTACCACTTTCTGGACATTCGGTTTCCGCAGCCGCGTAACCCGCGGGCGGTGGCCGGGCGGCTTGTCCGCCGATTGCTCTCGGCAAGGACGCGCGCCGAGCAGCGCCGGCGCACCGACCGCACCGCTCAACAAGCGGACTTGTTCCTTACCCTCAACCATCACGACCGCCAGACCCTGGTCCGCTACGGCGTTGACGGAAGCAAAGTCGTGGTCGTGGGCGTGGGACTTCATCCCCAGCGGCTGAAGGAATTGAGCGAAATAAGCGTGGAACGCGAGGCGTTGCCGACGATCGCGTTTGTCGGAACGTTCGATTATCGCAAGGGCTGCCTGGATATGCCGCGCATTGCCCAAATCGTCATCGGCGCGATCCCCGACGCGAGGCTTCGCCTCATCGGCACGGCCGGCCTCTTCGACACGACCGAACAGGTTCGCGCGCATTTTCCGCGGCGATTGCGATCGAGGATCGAGGTCTTCCCGCGATTTGATCCCGCCGATTTGCCTTCGCTGCTCGAGCCGTGCTCCGCCGGATTTTTCCCCTCCTATATCGAAGGGTTTGGGTTTGGCGTGCTGGAAATGCTGGCGGCGGGGCTCCCGGTCGTGGCGTACGACGCGCCGGGGCCGCCGGAAATGCTCTCGCCTCGCTGGCTCGTCAAACGCGGCGATGCGGCGGGGATGGCGCGCCGGCTGATCGAACTGCTGCGGGATTCGCAAAATCTCGGCCAGCACCGAGCCGACGCCCGGAAGTTGGCGGGGACCTTCACCTGGGCACGCTGTGCCGAGCAAACGCTGGCCGCATATCAAAACGCGCGAGCGCCGAAGAACCTCTCCGCGCGTTCGGTCTTGAATCAAAATGACTCGCCGGGGCCATCCGAAGCCTGGCCGAAATCGTTGGCCGCCGAGCAACCTTCGCATGTCTGACCCAGTCATTATCGTTTGCGCCGCGGACGAGCGGTTTGCGATGCCGCTGGCGGTGACGCTCCGCTCGGCGGCGACGGCCTGCTCGCGGCCGGTGCTGGCGTTCGTTTTGAACGACAACCTGCCGCGGGACGCCAAGCGCGATATCGAACGCGTTTGCATGCGGCAGCCGCGCCCGCCGACGATCAGTTGGCTCGACGCCGATCGCGAATATCTCCGCGACCTGCCGGTGGGATTGTCGCATTTGAGCCGGGCGACGTATCTGCGCCTGGCGATCGGTCGGCTTCTTTCGGCCGACGTGAACCGGATTCTATACCTCGATTCGGACGTGCTGGTGCTGGGCGACGTCGCGGATTTGTGGGATACGCCGCTGGAAAAGAACGTCATCGCGGCGGTGCGGGACTTCGGGACTCAGCGGTCGGGCCAGCAGGATGCGCTCGGTTATTGCATCGAGGCGTGCGGCATGGACGGATCGCGGCCGCTGTTCAACGCGGGTGTGCTGCTGATGGACCTGGAAGCGTACCGCGCGCAGCGAATCGAAGAGCAGTGCATCGATTTCCTGCGGCGCTGGCAGGCCAACATTCGCTCGGCCGATCAGGACGCGCTTAACGTGGTGCTGCACGATCGGTGGAAGGCGCTGCATTTCCGCTGGAACGTTCAAGTGAGCCCATTGGCTGCGTTCACCAACTGCGGCAGCCTGTCGCCCCAGGAAGAAGCGTCCCTTGCCGATCTGCACCCGGCGATTCTGCATTTCAGCGGATCGTGCAAACCCTGGAACAGCGGGCTCAGATCGCTTCCATGCCGGCAGTACGTACAAAGTGTGCGCGAAAGCGGCTGGTACGGCGCCACGGGGTTCAGGCTCTGGCAGGCCAAGCGCATGGCGGCGTGCGTTCATTCCGCGGCGGTCAACCGATTTGCCGCCATGAGATTCAACCGGGTTCACAACCCCGGCGTGCAGACGGTCGGCACGTGATTTCCACTCGAGCAAGCGAGAAGTGCGACTCATGCAAGACTTGACCATAACGGTATGCATTCCGACCTATAAGCGGCTGCCGTTATTAAAAGAAGCCATCGCATCGTGTTTCAACCAAACACGAATGCCCGAGGTGATTCTCGTCGGCGACGACTCGCCTGACGACGATACGGAAACGGCGCTCAAGGCGATGGACGTGCCGGAGGGCGTGGCGCTGAAGTACCGCCACAATCGGCCCGGTTTAGGCCAGAACGAAAACGTCAACATGCTGTTCAACGCGACGAAGACGACCCATCTCGTTTTGTTGCATGACGACGATCTTCTGGCGCCAACGGCATTACAAGACCTTGCAGGCTGCTGGGACATTCACAAGAACTTGACCGCGGCGTTTGGGAACCAGTATCTGATCTCCGCCGACGGAACGATTCTGGAGGCTGAATCCGCGGCGTTGAATCCCGTTTACTATCGCACCAGTGACCGCGAGGGATTACAGCCTGATTGGTTTCCAGGATTGACTCACCAGTTTCCCAACGATGGCTTCATGGTCGAGGCATCCGCGGCTCAAGCGACGCTGTACCGAGCCAAGAGCGAGGTGGGGGATGCGGGAGATTTCGATTTCGGGTTTCGCTTGTGCAACACTCACAAGGGCTTTTATTTTCTCAATAAATACACCGCGAAGTATCGCAAGAGCCGCCAGGCCGTCTCGAATTCGTCGAAATACGACGGCACCGTGATCGTCTATCGCATCGTCGCCGGCGCGAAGCTGTGCCCGGAAGCCAAGCCATGGCAAGAAACACGATTGCGGAACGTGGCTCCCGCCGCAATCCTTCAGGCGGCGCATTTGGGACTGGCAGACGAAGCGCTTCGAATTTATTGGGGACCTTATCACCCCTGGACTAAACGATTGTCCCTCGGTGGCGCTCGCCGGCTGCTGGCAACTCTTGGCGCGCTTATGCGACCCGCCGCGAAAAAGCGGAAAGGCGAAATCCAGAATGCGATTTCCCATGTCCACGCTTGATTTGCCAACAACGATGAAGCCGCGAGAGATTGCCGTGGAAGATCGTCCCTGGCGATCCGGCGGCAGGCCGCGTCTGGCCGTCATAACCAGCGCCCTGCCTCCGCGGCTCGACGGCATAGGCGATCATTCCAGGGGATTGGCCGGCGCGCTGGCGGCACATGCGGACGTCTGCATCCATACCGTTCGTGGATTTGCGCCCGATCCAATCCCCGGGGTCCAGGTGCTTCAGAGCTTTGCAATCGAACCGCGACAATCGGTCAACGACCTGCTGGCGGCGGTAGAGGCCGCGCCGCCGGATTGGTTGATCCTGCAATACAACCCGTTCTGTTTTGGCCGACGGGGATTTAACCCGTATCTGGCCAAAACTCTGCGGCAAATCAAGCGGAAATTCGGCCAAACCTCCCTGGCCGTGATGGTTCACGAGCAATACACGCCGGCCAACTCGTTTGGCAATGCCCTGATGTGGATGTTCCAGCACCGGCAGTTCGCGGCGATCACCGCGCTGGCGGATTTGACGCTTTTTTCGACGGGGCCGTGGTGGCAAAAATACCGGCGGCGGCATTCACGGCGCCCTTCGCTGCACATTCCCGTTGGCTCCAACCTGCGCGTCGTCCCCGCCGACCGCCGGCAGATCCGGGAGGAATTGGGTTTGGCGCCCAAGACCATGGTCTTGGGATCCTTCGGCAGCGACCACGGTTCGAGGCTTTTGGGTTATTCCATCGCCGCCGGCCGGGGACTCATCGCCGCGGGATACGATGTTTGCCTGCTGGTCGTCGGCTCGGCGGGGCCGGCGCTGCGGTCCATCGCGGGCGATCTTCCGGTCATCGACCTGGGGCCGTCGCCAACCGATAAAGTATCCAGGAGCCTGCGTGCCATGGACATTTTCCTCAGCCCGTTCATCGACGGCGTCTCGACTCGGCGCGGCTCATTTTTCGCCGCGTTGCAGCACGGCCTGCCCATCGTGACCACCCGGGCCTACCACACCGATGCGGACCTGCTGGCCCATGATGGCCGGGCGTTTCAGACGGTTACGGCAAGCGACCTGGCGGGTTTCGTGGATGCCACGATCGGCCTCGCCGGCGATCCCGCGATGCGGCAAAGATTGGGCAGCGGAGCCAGGGAATGTTTCGAGGCCCAATACTCGTTGCCCGTCCTGACGGGCCGATGGCTGGATGCTCTCCAGATCGCGCCGTGCCGAGCCGCGCCCGCAAAGCGCGACGTTACCGTGGAAACCTTATGACCGCTCCCGTGGTGCTAATCGTGATGCCTTTGGCCGAACAGCGGGGCGGCGCTGAGCTGGCGCTCATGCATCTGATCCAAACGGACAGTTCGATTTGCTGGCACATCGCTTTTTTGCAAGACGGTCCGATGGTCGAGCAAGCGCGGCAAGCGGGAGCGGGCGTGAGCATCATTGAGGCGGGCCGGGTGCGCCAGCCGCACAAATTCGCCGGCACGATCTTTGCCATCGCCCGCCTGGCCAAACGCATCCAGGCGAGGGCGATCCTGGCGTGGATGGCCAAGGCGCATCTGTACTGCGGTCCGGCCGCCAAGCTCGCCGGAATTCCCGCCGTGTGGTTCCAGCACGGGCTACCCCGGCAGATCATCGACAGCCTGGCCGTGCGGATTCCCGCCGCCGGGTCCCTGGCCTGCTCCCGGTTTGTCGCCGATGAGCAGCAAAAGATGATGCCTCACATTCCCGTGCGCGTGGTGCATCCGCCGACCGACCTGGCGACGTTCAGTTCGGCGGCGCTTCCCTCGCCGCAACAGTGCCGGCAGGAATTGGCCCTTCCGCCGGCCGGCCCGCTGATCGGCATCTTCGGCCGGCTCCAGCGATGGAAGGGGTTTCACGTGTTGATCGCGGCCCTGCCGGCGATCATCGCCCGCTATCCATCGGCCACGGCCGCGATCGTCGGCGGCGCCTGGCATCTCGAGCCGGAGTATCAATCGCAACTTCGGGAACAGGTGAATGGATTGAACATCGCCGGCCATGTGGTATTCGCCGGGCATCAGCAGGACGTCGCGCGTTGGATGCAAGCGTGCGACGTGCTCGTGCATGCTTCGGATTGCGAACCGTTCGGAATGACCGTTGTCGAGGCGATGTCGCTCGGCAAGCCGGTGGTGGCCGGCGCATCCGGCGGGCCCCAGGAGATCATTACCGACGGCGTCGACGGACTGCTCGCGCCGTTCGGAGATTCCCAGGCGCTGGCGGCGGCGATCCTGCGATATCTGGATGACGGCGCCTTTGCCGAGGCGGTCGGAAACGCCGCCAGGCAGCGCGCCGAATATTTTTCCGCCGCCCGCTTCGCGCGGAACGTAAGCGATGCCATGCGCCAGTGGATGTTGCCCCTTCCCGCAACCAAACAATGGGAAGTGCCCGACACGGAGATCGGCTGATATAAAGAACTTCCGATATGCAGGCCAATCCAACTCCATTTTCCGGCGGCGCGGTAATTTCCGATGCACGCCTCAAACCATGGCACCGGCACAGGCTCGGGATGGACACGATCCCTTGGCCGGTCTGGTTCGTCTGGTACGCCATCGGCTGCCAGATCTCGCTGTTGTTCGTGGGAGATACGCCGTTGCGGCTTCCGCTGCGAATCGCCGCTTTTGGTGGAAGTCTGTTATTGCTCTATCTGCTGCCCCCGCGATTCCCCGCCCATCCCGCGCTGAAACTGCTGAAATGGGTGCCGGTCGTCCTTGCCGTGGGACTGCTGCATCCCCAGCGGGACAATCTGCTGGCGTGCGTGGGGCAAATCCTGCTGTACGTTGCGATTTTCGCGCCGGTGGCATGGGTCGCCGGCGGCAAACCCGACACTTCGGTTCTCCAGAAGGTGATTATGGCGCTGTGGCTGTTTTATCTTGCCAGCGCCGTCACGGGAGTTTTGCAGGTTTATTACCCCGGCCACTTCCAGGGAGCGGTCTCATCGATCATCAGCTCCAGGGCGACGTTCCAGGAAGGCGACGCCACGGTGGTTCTGGCCGACGGCACGCGCATCCTGCGCCCGTTCGGGCTGAGCGACATTCCCGGCGGCGCCGCCACGGGCGGCCTCAATGCCATCATTCTCGGAGCGGGGATACTCGTCACCACCCGACGGGTCTTGATCCGGGCCATTGCCGGCGCGGGGATGCTGGCCGGCCTGTTCGCCATTTTCCTTTCGCAGGTGCGCGTCGAACTGGTGATGGCCGGCGTGTGCGCCGTCGTTTTGTTCGCGATGCTCGTGCGAATGGCCGAGTGGAAACGCATCTTCGTGGTTGGCACGGTCGTGGGGGCGGCCGCGCTGGCGGGGGCAACCTGGGCCTTCGCCGTCGGCGGCGAGCAGACCATCAACCGCTTCTACAGCCTCACCGCCGAGAACCCGCTTGTCGTCTATTCCAATAATCGCGGCTTCTTCCTGGAAGGCATGATCACCCACGACCTGATGGCGTATCCCTTCGGCGGTGGACTCGGCCGCTGGGGCATGATGAACTTCTACTTCGGGCACCCCGATACCCAACTCTATTCGGAAATCATGTGGACGTCGTGGCTGTATGACGGCGGAATTCCACTGGTCATCATTTACATGCTTGCCTTTGCCACGGCCATCTGGCTTTCGTGGAGACTGGCGATCCACCGGCACGACGACCTGGGTCTGTGGAGCGGCGTCGTCTTCGCCTACAACGTCGCCGCGCTTTCCGGCACGTTCGTGTTTCCCCTGTTCGCGCTTCAGTCCGGGCTGGAAACCTGGCTGATCAATGCGTGCCTCTTTTCGGCGGCGCTGGCCGTCGCCTCCGCGGCGCCGCAACAAGAGATTCTCAAACCGACTCATGCCTGAACCGAAGCTCCAGATTCCGCCCGAAATTTCGACGGGGCGGGACGCGCGGACGCGGCTGGTGGCGATTCTCGACCACACCGCCAGCCTCGGCGGCGGCGAAATCGCCATTCTCAATCTCGTCCGGTCGCTGGACCCGCGCCGATACCGCCCGCTCGTCCTGCTCTTTTCCAATGGGTCTTTACGCCGCAAGCTCGAAGAGGCCGGGGTCCCGACCGCGATCGTGCCGCTGGACCCGGGCATCGTCACGGCCTCAAAGGACGGGCTGGGACGCGGGACGCTGCTGCGGCTGCGCGAAATCCTGCTCAGCGCCGCATTTGTCTGGCGGCTTGCGGGCGAACTGAGACGCAGAAGGGTTGACCTCGTCCACACCAACTCGCTCAAATCGGACATCCTCGGCGGAGCGGCCGCGAGATTGGCGGGAATTCCCCTCATCTGGCACGTCCGCGACCGCATCGAGAACGATTATCTGCCCAGGCCGGTCGTGCACGTATTCCGTTGGCTGGCCCGGTGGGTTCCCCATCACGTGATTGCCAATTCGGCGGCGACCCTCAGTACGCTGCGCCCGCCGGCCAAGCCGCGGTATCACGTTGTACACGACGGCGCCCGCCGTGCGGCGGACCAGACGCCGGCGCCGGTCCAAGACGACCAGAGGCTGCTCGTCGGCCTGGTTGGCCGGATCACACCCTGGAAGGGTCAGCACGTTTTTCTACGCGCGGCCAGCATGGTTCACCGCCGATTTCCCAACGCCCGGTTCCAGATCGTCGGCTCGGCGCTTTTCAACGAGATTCATTACGAGCGATATTTACACCGCCTGACCGCGTCGCTGGGGCTGGAGGACGTCGTCGAGTTCACGGGATTTCGCGAGGACGTGCCCAACCTGATCGCAAAGATGGACCTGATCGTTCATGCGTCGACGACGGGCGAGCCGTTTGGACAGGTGATCGTGGAAGGGATGGCGGCGGGAAAGCCGATCGTTGCCACCAACGGCGGAGGCGTGCCGGAGATCGTTGTGGACGGGCAGACCGGGCTGCTGGTGCCGATGGGCAACGCGCCCGCGATGGCCAAGGCCATCTGCCGGTTCCTGGCGGACCCGGCCCGCAGGGCCGAGGCGGGGCGCCGCGGCCGCCAACGCGTCAACGAGCGATTCACAATTCAGTTCACCGCTGATAAAGTCCAGCGCCTTTACGATGAGGTGCTTGTCCAGGAAAGAAGGCGAAAACGTCCGTCACGGGCCCGCAAGCCAAGCCCGCTCGGACCTCTTTCACTGATGGCACAATAGTCTCCCTTTTTCGTGTGCCGGTGCATTTGCGGCCCAAGCCGCTGATTGTTGTACTTGGTTGCGGGGTTGGTTTTTACCTGAGTGGCGATGATCGTGGATATCAATGAACTCGGACCGATGGACGTGCAGTCCGCGGACGTCTGCATCATCGGCAGCGGCGCCGTTGGCATCACCATGGCACGCGAATTCATCGGGACCTCGCATTCCGTCATCCTGCTGGAGGGAGGCGGGCAGGCGTTTGAGTCCCGAAGCCAGGAGCCGTATCGAAGCGAAATCGCCGGGCTCCATCACGACGGCGTTCACAACGGCCGAGTGCGCGTCGTGGGCGGCACGACAACGTTGTGGGCCGGCCAGTCCCTACCGCTTTGGGATATGGATTTCCAGCAGCGGGATTGGGTTCCCAACAGCGGCTGGCCCCTGGACAAGCGGACTCTGCGGCCGTTTTACCGCCGGGCCGAGGAAGTGCTTCAGATCCCGCATGCCACGTACGAGGCGGCGGACCTGCCGGACCGCGGCGATTCGCTTCCGGCGTACCAAGGCGACGCCATCGTCACTTACTTCTCGCAATTCGCGGCAATGCCGAATTTCGCGCAAAAGTACCGGGCACAATTGAAAGCGGCGAAGAACGTCATGCTTCTTACCCACGCCAACGCCGTCGCCCTCGACGCCACGCCCGATGCCACGTCCATTCGCGAGTTGCTCGTGCGCTCGTTCCAAGGCAAGGAGCTGCGCATCCGCGCCAAGATGTTTGTCGTCTGCTGCGGCGGCATCGAATCGGCCAGGCTGCTGCTCGCTTCGGATTCCGTCGAACCCAACGGAGTCGGCAATCGCCATGACATGGTCGGCAGATTTTTCCAGGATCATCCGGGCGTCGCCATCCCGGTCCGGCCCCTGGATCACAAGCGGTTCAGCCAGTGGTACGGCTCGTTCCGCAAGGGAGACATCCGGCATTGCATCAAATACGCCGCCAGCGAAAACCTCCAGCGTGAAAAAGGCATTCTGCACGTGGGGGGCGAAGTGTTCTATCCGATATCTTTTGCCGTCACGGCGGCCAAGCTGTTCGCCGGCGCGTTTTCACAAATGTTCCGCAAAAAAAATCGCGAAACGAAGGAAGCTCAGGAGGATCCCAATGCCGTCCAGCCCGCGAGCCAAACGCGGATGTTCAATGCGCTGGCGACGGTCGCCCAGCGCTTGGACCAGGTGGGAAAGACGGCATTCTTCCGCCGCTACGTGCTGGGCAAAGTCGTTTCGCTGGCGGCCTTACAGCCGCACGTCGGGTTTTCCGTCGAACAGGAGCCCAATCCCTTCAGCCGGGTTACCCTGAGCCGCCAGACCGATAGCCTCGGCATGCGGCGCACCGTGCTGGATTGGCGATTGACCAAATCCGAAGGCAGATCGATCGCCGTCTTTGCACAGGCCCTGTCCGATGAATGGCGCAAACTTGGCCTGGCTGAATTCGACCCAGACGACCTGCAAATTGGCGGAAGGGAACAAGGCGAGCACGGAGGCTTCATCGATGCCAGCCATCACATGGGAACCACCCGCATGGGCGCCGATCCAACCACCAGCGTGGTGGACCCCTCGTGCCGCGTGCACGGCTACGCCAACCTGTACGTCGGAAGCAGCTCGGTGTTTCCAACCAGCGGGTTCTCCAATCCCACGCTGACCACCCTGGCGCTTTGCCTGCGAATTTGTGACGAAATCAAGACAAAATTGTCCAATTCCATCATGGCCGTGGCCTGATGAACTGAAGCTTTTCGGCCGCCCTCGACGATGACAGCAAATAAGCGAGCGAGATGAACGTTAAGACCGCATTCCAATGGACGCTGATTGACCTTCGCGATGCCGCGTGGCATCTCCTGGTCAACCGGATTGCCGGGTCGTATTTCACGCCCCGAGTCGTCCGGTATTGCCTCTACCGCTTGGCGCGAATCGACGTCCGCTCACCGTCGCTGGCGGCCGGAATCTACCTCCAATCGCGCCGGGTGACCCTCGGCCGCGGAGTTTTTGTCAACCAGGGATGCAGGTTTTATTGCAGCAAGGCGCGAATCGTTGTTGGCGAGAAGGTTCAACTCGGCATGAACGTGACGTTGGTGACCGACTCCCACGAGCTTGGCCCGGCCGAGCATCGCGCCGGCCCGGTGACGTCCTCGTCCATCCGAATCGGCGACGGATGCTGGATCGGGGCCGGGGCGATGATCATGCCGGGCGTGGAGGTGGGCGCCGGATGCGTCGTCGCCGCCGGGGCCGTGGTGATCAAAGAGTGCGAGCCCAACGGACTTTACGCCGGGGTTCCAGCCAAGCGCGTGCGGGACCTCGATGATGCCTCCGAAGAGGATCGTCGCCGCGAGGCCGACGAGCTTTCCGCCAACTGCCCATAGACCCGCGAAGACCGCAATGATTGTCCACTGCATCACGCTTCCAGACTGGGACACTTCAGGTCATCACGTTCAGGACATGAAGAGGGCCCTGGGCGTGCTTTCGCAAAGCCGCGAGCACGTGGTCACCAACGACCCGGGCGAGGCCGACGTGATTCTCCTGTTTGAGCGGAACGCGGCCAAGACGCCCCAGGACTTGCGAATGATGTTGCAATCGCCGGTCCTTCGCCGCTATTCGGGAAAATGTTTCTGCGTGAACTTCGACGATCAACCGCTGGGGCTGTTGCCCGGCGGGTACGTCTCGCTGCCGCGATCGCGGTTCGATTGGCGGAGGCATCGGGCCATCACCTACATGGGACAATACAACGAAGTCGTCGCGCGATTGGCCCAGAATCGGGACCAATACGAGCAAACCCTGCTCTTTTCATTCCGGGGAGCGAGGTCCTGGCCGACGCGGGCCAGGATTTTCGCCGATCTCCAGGATCGCAATTCCGGGGGCCGCGTCACCGAAACCTTCCGTTGGTTCGACCATTCGGAAGAGGAAAAGATCAGCTTTGTCGAGGAGATGCTCCATAGCAAATTCGTCCTGTGTCCGCGCGGCGGGGCCTCGTCTTCCATCCGGATGTTTGAAACGATGGAACTGGGGCGGGCGCCCGTCGTCATCGCCGACGAATACGTCGAACCGGCCGGCCCCGATTGGCTGAGCTTCGCCGTCTTCGTCAGTGAGGAACGGGTCCCGGAAATTCCCCGGTTGCTGGGCGAACTGGAGCCGTTGGCGACACAAATGGGCCAACTCGCCCGCGCGGCGTGGGAAAAATGGTTCTCTCCCGCCACCCGCGTCCCGCATCTGCTCCGGGCAATCCGGGACCTCGGGCTTCGACGTCCTCCGGAACTCGACGAGCAGCGCAATCCACCCCATTGGATGTCCTGGCGGCTCTGGGCGCAGGACGGCTGGACCATGCCGCAGCGCATCAGGCGGAAAATCAACTCCATCGTCCAGAACTCCTACAAACGGGTCCGCCCCGCCGGCGTCGACTCTAATGAACCCGCCCGCAAATAATCCGGGCCTGCATCTCAACCGGCTCGACGCGGTCCGCGCGTTGGCCGTCCTCGGCGTCTTTTTCTACCACGTCTTCGACGCCACCTTCAATGCCAATCAACTGCCTTGGCGCGGCCACTGGCGCGACTGGCATTCCGCTCCAGACCCCGTCTTCCTCTTCTGCTATCCGCTCACTTTCGGATGGGCCGGCGTCGCACTCTTTTTCGTCCTGAGTGGTTTCGTCATCCACTATTCGTTCTTGACCGCCAATCGCCCCTTCAGCCTGGGCGGATTCTACTGGCGACGTTTCTGGCGAATTTATCCGGCCTACCTGCTCGCGCTGGCGGCCTTCGCTCTGCTGACGTACCGGCACATGAACGCCGGAGGGAATCTCGATTTCACGCTCCATTTGCTGCTCGTTCACAACCTGGCCGACAAGACCTTTTTCGGCCAGATCAACGGCTCGTTCTGGAGCATGGCCACCGAGGTCCAGTTTTATCTCGCGTATCCGGCGATGTTGTGGCTTCGCCGGAAGGTGGGCATGGCCAACGTGCTGGGAATCTCGCTGGCGCTGGCGGCGGCGGGACTGCTGATCTCCGTGGCGCCCGGCAATATTCCCGCCGGGCCCATAAGCTTTTTAGGAGCGATGCCCACCGTCACCTGGTTCGGTTGGGTCCTGGGCGCTTTTGTCGCCGAGCGCTCTTTCCAGGCGAAACGCTGCATTTCAAACCCCAAGCCCGTTCTGTTGGGTTTAGCGGTCCTGTTCATCGCTTCGACGCTCTACCGTGAAACGTCGGTGTTGTCGTTCACCCTGGTTTCCGTCCTCTGCGCCGTGGCCCTGGAACGGTGGGTATGGTGCGCCAAGCCCCTGAACGCGATGGAAAAGCTCCTCGTGCCGCTCGGGCTGTGCAGCTATTCCTTCTATCTCTGGCACCAGCCGATATTGAAGTCGGCAATCTTTCACGCCCGCGAGCTTCGCTTTCATTCCACGCCCATGCTGCTTCTCGTCGGGTTGGCGGCGTTCGTCCCGATCTACGCCCTGAGTTGGATCCTCTACCAAACGGTGGAAAGGCGGTCCAACTCGTTCGGAAAAAGATTTGGCGGAAAATCGCCGGCAAATGTTTCGCGCCAGTATTCGTTGGACCAGAGCGGACCAAGGATTGCAACGGGGTGAAACCACTTTTCGGAGGGCAGTATCGAATTCGGGGAAATCGGCCGCTTTTTTCTTCGTTGAGGATGGGTTAGATTTTGACAATGATGTTTTCGCGATCCTTCGAAACCGTGCTGACCCTTCTGGGCCGCCGGTTTCCGACGACCCGGCTGGTGACATCGCCGTGTTTCCGGTACGGCTCGATGCTCGCCGAGCGCGGGGGACAACTGGATCGCTGGGCGAAGCTTCGCGACGGCAGCGATCTGCACGTTTCGCTGGATGAGGCGATCCTCCGTCACTTGTACTTTTTCGGACACTACGAGGAGCGGGTGACCGATTTGATGCTTCGCGTCGTTCGGGCGGGCCAGGTTTGGCTGGACATCGGCGCGAACGTCGGCGTGTTCAGCGTGTTGCTCGGCCGGCAGGTTGGACCCAAAGGAGCCGTGCACGCCTTCGAGCCCAATCCCGCCATGGCCACGCATCTGAAGTTGAGCCTTGATCGCAACGGTCTGGCGAACGTGCGGCTACACCCGTGCGCCCTGGCCGAAAAAGCCGGCCAGGCACAGCTTCACCTGCCGCGCCGCGCCGACGACGCGGACGGCGGCAGCGGACGCGGATCCCTCTTGCCGCAGCACGACATTCCCGACGGACGAACCATTACCGTCCCGGTGAGCAGCCTCGACTGCGAATTGGCGGATGAGCGGCGGCCGATCTTCGGCATGAAAATCGACGTCGAGGGATTCGAATCGGCCGTGCTCGATGGGGCCAGGCAAATATTCACCGAACGGCCTCCACAGGTGATTTTCAGCGAGATCACGCATCGGCCCAACGCGCTGCTGCCCCCCGCCGAGCTTATCGCCAAAATCGTCTCTCTCGGCTACACGGCTTTCCGCACCGAGCCGTTCACGCCCTATCATGCCGGCGAACCGCTCGATCCATTTCGCGATTCCAACATGGTCTTTGTGCATTCATCAGCGCCGCAATTGAGCGCGATGATCTCGGATTGAGGGCTGGGGATTTACCGGCACGATTTGGGCGGCGGCGGGCACGGTGGACATGGCGCGCACGGGCTTCGCGGCTTCGGTTCGCAGGGTGTCTTTGTGCAAATGCAGTTCACGCTCACGCACGAGCCCTTGCCCCCCGGCTCTGAAACACACACGCATTGAAATGGATCCAAAGTGCAATTTGCCTGCTTGTTCGGTTGGCTCCCCGACTTATTGGATGCTTCACTGCCGGCCAATGCAAAAGGACCGCAGAGCATTGCCCCGGCGATTGCGATGATGGCGAATCTGGCCTGTCTCATTTCTGATGCCTAATGCCACAATTTTGGCGGTCTTTGCCGGAATTGTCAAGGTTTTTTCGCGGTGCTTACCCAATTTCACGACGTCAAACGCGCCGGCCGCATCGATGGCCTCGTCGAGTGGCTCATGGGCGCGCTATTGGTATTTGCTCCCCTGGCATTCGGGACGACGGAGGCATGGAGCCGGGAAATCTTTCTGGTCATCGTCGCGGGAACCGTTCTTTGCCTGGCAATCAAATTAGTCGTTGTTCCATCGGCGCGGTTCTTCTGGTCCTGGATGTATGTGCCGATCGGATTGTTTCTGCTCCTGGCGGCGGGACAGCTCCTGCCGCTGCCACTTTCCCTGCTGAAAGTGATCGCGCCCGGCACGGCCGATCTGCGGGCGCAGCTATTGAGCGACGTTCCAAATGCGGCTTCGGTCCTCGGCCGCCAGACGATCACCCTCTATCCGGCGGCAACGCAATCACAGTTTTGGCTGGTTTTGGGGGTCGCCGCCATTTTCGTGGTCGTCGTAAACGTGTATCGCGACCGTCGTCGCATCCAGCGTCTGCTGACAACGATCGTCGCCGCGGGAGCGGCCGTCGCGGTATTGGCGCTCTATCAGAACCTCACCGGCGCAACCACGGTCTATGGAATCGTTCCGGCCATCCATCGCAATTCCGGCCCCTTCATGAATTACAGCCACTTCGCGCAGTTTATGAACCTTTCCGGCGGCGCGGCCCTGGCGCTTTTGCTGATGCGCCGATCGCAATCCTGGTTCGGCTTCTTCCTGGCGATCTTCTGCGTGCTGGGGCCGATCACCGTCTTCCTGTCGATGAGCCGAATGGGAGTGATCTCGTTGCTCGCGGCGAGCATGTTCACGGCCGGAATGCTGGCGCGCCAAAGCCGCATCGGCGGGAAACGGTCGCTGATCCTGTGGCTTGGGGTCGCGGTGCTGGCGATTCTTTTGGTGACGGGTTTCGACGCCGTCTATTCGCGCCTGGCGACCCTGCGGCATGTCGAGCTGGCCGAGGGCGGCCGATTGCAGATGCTCAAGGACATGACCCGCGAGTTCCACCAGTTCCCGATCCTGGGGACTGGGCTGGGCACTCACGAGTTTGTCTTTCCCATGTTCGACCACTCTACCATCGCTCAGATCGCCACCCATGCGGAAGACGAGTACGCCCAGTTGATGGAGGAATGCGGCTCGGTCGGGCTTGGATTGGCGGCCGTGTTCCTCGTCATGGGCATCGTCGGATACTTTCGGGCGGTTTCCAACTCACGGGACCCGGTGCAGTTTGCGATGTTCGGCCTGGGATTTGGTCTGATCGCAATTCTGATTCACAGTGCCACGGACTTTGGACAACACGTCCCGGCAAACGCCGCGTTGACGGCCATTTTCTTCGCGCTGCTGGTGAATCTATCGCGGATTTCAGCGGATGAGCCAATTGGAAGACCGACGAGGGTATCGGCGGGGCTGCGATTGACGAGTCGTTATGCCGCGTTGGCCGCCATGGCGTCTGTGGGCCTGTTCATGGTGAAGTCGGCCGATCATTCCCGGCAGGCGGAGGCGCAATGGCGGAAAGCGGCCGAAGTCCGCGCGGGAATCGAGGCGAGCGATTGGCAAGGCTCGCCCGACGATTACATCGCACTTCTCACCCCCGCCGCAGCCGCCGCCAGTCTGGCGCCGGACGATGTCACGTATGACTATTGGCTGAACGTCTATCGATGGCACGCCATCAGCACCGCGACCGATCCCGTGACGCACGAGACGCTGTTGACGCCCCTATCGCTTTCATTCGCCTCCAAAATAGCCGAACAGTTGGAAGCAATACGCACGCTCTGCCCGACTTTCGGCCCCCCGCTTTGTGTGGCTGGGCAGATTGAGTTCTTCGCCCTGCATCGACCCGAGGGCGCTGGCCACATTGAAACGGCTTATAGGCTGACCCCCTACGACCAGACGGTTTGCTTCGTTGCTGGAACTTTGGCGATCCAGCAACGTGACTGGCCAAAGTCCCTGGTGGCGCTTCGGCGGTGTCAGGCCCTGGGCGGCTTTGAGCATGACATCCTCGACTTATACGTGCATTCCGGAAGACCTGATCTTGCGTACGAACTGAGCCGGGGCAACCGGCAGGATCTTCAGTATCTCAGCACGGTCTTGGACAATGATCCGGCGAGCTTGGCCATTGCGGCCCACTGCCGCACCGAAGCGATGGCGTTGCTGGAATCCGAGGCGCGGCGGCCCGACGCCGTTGCCGGAACCCTTGCGGAACTGGCCGATGCTTACTCGCACACGGGTCACGGCGCGGAGGCGATCGCCTGGTATCGCAAAGCGCTGGAACTCGATTACGGCCGGGTAGATTGGCGGTTGCAATTGGCCAATGCCCTGGCCAGCCAGGGGCAGACCTCCGATGCGATCCGCGAAGCCCGGATTTGTCTCAATCTTCATCCCGAATCCAAAGACGCTCAAAATCTGCTTTCCGAGCTGAGCAATCCGTAGGGAAGATTCCGGTCAATCACCCGGCCACGAGCGTCCCCGGACGCCTGAAAGAGCAGCGATTTGCTATGACGTTCACTCCCGCCTTGCAAAGGCCGACGCTGGTCGATTTCAGGTCTCAGTTCAGCCTCCGGCCGCGATGTTCGATAAAGACCGAAGGTATGAAGCGCATGCTCCGTCGAATCCGATATACCGCCAAATTGACGTGGAAGAATTGCGGAGATTATCGGCAATTCCGCAAGGAGTTTCGGCAGTTTCAGGCATTGTCCGCCGGCAACGGGTGCCTTCCGGTCTTTTGGGAAGACCGATATCCGATCATGAACGAGCGGACGCAGACCACGCCCATCGACAGCCAATACGTCTACCACACCGCCTGGGCAACCCGATTGCTCGCTCGCACCCGGCCACAGCGCCACGTTGACATCTCCTCCTACGTCTATTTTCCAACCATCGTCTCCGCGTTCATACCCATTGACTTCTATGACTATCGTCCTCTGCCCGTGCGGTTGTCCGGCCTCACAACCGGCGCGGAAGATCTGACGGCCCTCACCTTTGCCAATAACAGCATCCCGTCGTTGTCATGCATGCACGTTATCGAGCATGTCGGGCTCGGACGCTACGGCGACCGTCTGGACCCAGAGGGAGACCTGAAGGCGGCCCGCGAGTTAAAGCGCGTGCTTGCACCGGGCGGCACACTGCTGATTGCGGCGCATCGGGAACTGGAAGCGTTGTGCCTGG
>Ga0209415_10002833_pt1 | contig 32420 bp, 21 predicted proteins | sample PeaSoiSIISIP2007_FD_187696 | JGI IMG/M metagenome (GOLD analysis project Ga0209415, IMG submission 187696) | Peat soil microbial communities from Weissenstadt, Germany - SII-SIP-2007 (SPAdes) (version 2) | ecosystem: Environmental > Terrestrial > Soil > Wetlands > Peat | place: Germany... | reverse complement strand
CGGCTCGGCGACGCGCCCGGATAGGGCACCGAGACGTTGATGATCGGCTGCGTGACGTCCGGAAACTCGTCCGTCTGCAACTGCGCCAGCGCCACGTCGGATTTCCGCCACGAGCAGGACACCACGTTGAACCCGTGCATGGCGAAATAAGCGGCGCCGGGCACGGCAGCATCGTAGTGCCAGTCGCCGATCACGATGTCGCGAGGGATTTGATCGATGGCCGGCGCGGTCTGGTTGTAGCTGCCTTCCCACTTGCCGGTGCCCGAAACGGCCCCGTCGATAAGCCGGTCGCCCCACATCCACATCTGCCGATGCGACTGCGCCAGATGATCGTGGATGGCCCGAACTTCGCCGGCGTACAGCTCAGCCGTCCGACGCCCCCTGCAACGCAGGCAGTCTTCGTCGGCCAGAATGAAGACCTCGTCCATGCCCGCGTGGAATGCGTCGGACTGGAAGGCGTCCGCCAGTTCGTCGATCAGATCGAACACCACCTTGTGCACGCCAGGATGCAACGGGCAGTAGCTGCGGCAATAAATTCCCTTATTATCAAGATATTTCCCGGACGTTTCATCGAATTCCGGATGAGATCGCAGCAACCCGTACGTCGTCTTGTCCCACGACTGGTGCCCCAGCAGATTGATCTGCGGAATCAGGCGCACCCCGGCAGCGTGCGCGGCGGCCACCAGAGCCGCTACATCATCGTGCGAGAGCGCATCCGGCTCCGCCACCTCCGGATGGCTCGTGAACTGGTAGTTGTAGTCGATCTCCAGTACCAGCGTGTTCACGCCCTCTTTCGGCAACGCCTCTTTGATGAAGCGCACCAGCAGCGCCACATCCGCCGGCTTGGGCGTCAGCAGATGAAGCCCGCGAACAGGCGCCGCGTCTGCCAGAAGGCAGGGAGCGCAGGCCACCGCCACTAACATCGGCCACGAAAGTACGCGAGCCGCCGACACCTACTTCACCCCGCTATTTTCGCGCGCCGGAAGGAATTCATCTCCTGCGCGCCACGTGGGCAGCCGGCTCTCGTTGGCGACAGCAATTCCCACGTCCATCCCGAAGCGTACCATCTGCGCCAGCCCCGAGAAATCCCAATCCTCGTGGAACTCGTCCGATGGCTGATGGTAATGATTCTCGTTGTAATCCTCGAACAGTTTTTCGCCGAAATCAGCCGGCCTGCCCACAAAATCCGTCCCCTCGTCGATGGAGAACGCCGGCACTCCCGCACTCGCGAATGAGAAGTGATCCGAGCGGTAATACGAACCCTGTTCGGGATGCGCGTCCGGCTTGATGGTTAGATTCATCCGCCGCGCCACTTCCTCCACCACCGGCCACGCCGTGGTTCGCTCACCGCCCGCCGCCGAAACATCGCGCACGCGCCCCGCGGGAAACAGGGCGTCGTAGTTCAGGTCGAGCGCGGTGCGGCCAACAGGAATGAACGGGTGCGCGGCATAGTACGCCGATCCGAGCAGGCCCTCCTCCTCGCCGGTCACCGCCAGAAAGATCGCCGACCTCTTCGGCTTGTTCGGCAGCGCAACCCATTTCTGCGCCATCTCCAGAATGATGCCACAGCCCGTGCCGTTATCCACCGCGCCGTTGTAGATGGCATCGCCATTCACCGGCGTGCCCACGCCCAGATGATCCCAGTGCGCGGTGTACACCACGGCCTGCGTCTTCAGAACCGGGTCGCTGCCTTCGACGATGCCCACCACATTGGTCGACTTGATATTCCGCAGCTTCGTCGGGAAGTCGCCGCGGATGTGGATGCCCAGCGGCATGGGATGAAAATCGCGCGACTCGGCCAGCTTCAGCATTTCGTCCACGTTGTGCCCCGCCAGCGCCAGCAGCTTGTTGCCCGCGTCCTGCGAAAACCAGCCCGCAAACCCCAGCGCGTTCTGCCCCGGCTGCACCTTCACCTGACCGTCCTCGCGGCCCCACGAGCTGCGCACCACGTCGTAGCCGTACCCGGCTGTCGGCGTCGTGTGGATGATGAACACCGCCTGCGCACCGCGCCGCGTCGCCTCCTCGTACTTGTACGTCCAGCGGCCATAGTAAGTGAGCGCCTTTCCGCCGAAGAACTTCGGATCGTCCGATGGCGGCTCATTCGTGAACAGCGCCAGAATCTTGCCGCGCACGTCCACGCCCTTGTAGTCGTCCCACTGAAACTCCGGTGCGACGATGCCGTGGCCGACGAAAATCACGTCGCCATCGATGCGCGCGTCTGTCTTCTGTTGCGCGGTGGCCCCGACGAAGTCGTCGAGCCAGCGAAACTGCAGCGGCTTTCCGCCGCCGTCCGCTTCCACCGTCGCCTCGGGCTGCGTGGTCACACCCACCAGCGGAACGTTCTGAAAGTAAGTGCCATTGTCTCCGGCCGGCTTCAGACCGAACAGCGCGAATTCCGTGGCGATGTACGCGGCCGCAAGATCGCCTCCGCGCGAGCCTGGTCCACGGCCCTCCAGCAGATCGCTCGAAAGAAACTTCACGTGCGCGCGAATGCGATCGCCGGAAATATCGGGTGTCTGTGCGCAAAGCAGGGCAGCGCTGAGCAGAACGAGGGCAATGGGTCGAATCATGACGTTACTCCCAGTGTACGTGGACCTGACATGATGGTTGAGACATGGAAACAACGCTGAAAAAGATCCCGCTATTGGACGTTCCGGCGCAAACGCAGCCCATTCGCGCGGAACTGGAGAGAGCGATCGGCCGCGTGCTCGATCACGGCCGCTACATTCTCGGTCCGGAGGTGGCGGAATTCGAAAAGGCGGTTGCTGCGCATTGCGGCACGAAGTTTGCGGTGGCCTGCGCCTCGGGTTCGGACGCGCTGCTGCTGGCGCTGATGGCGATCGGCGTTGGGCCGGGGGATCGCGTCATCACCACGCCCTACAGCTTCTTTGCGACGGTCAGCGCGATCACGCGGCTCGGGGCAACACCCGTGCTCATCGACATCGACCCTACAACGTACAACATCGACGCGGGGGCGGTCGCTCGGCATCTGGCCAGGGCCTCGTCAGACGAGGTGCGCGCGACTCGCGCCATTCTGCCGGTCCATCTGTACGGCCAGTGCGCGGACATGGACCCGCTGCTCGCCACCGCCGCCGGTTACGGCATCCCCGTCGTGGAAGACGCCGCGCAGGCCATCGGCGCCGAATATCGCGGACGGCGCGCCGGCTCTCTCGGCTTATTCGGTTGTTTCAGCTTCTTCCCGTCGAAGAACCTTGGAGGCATGGGCGATGGCGGCATGCTCACCACCAACGATGAAGCCTACGCCGCGAAGCTCCGCCTTCTTCGCACGCACGGCGCGGAAAAGAAGTACTACCATCGCGTGGTCGGCATCAACTCGCGGCTCGACACGCTGCAGGCCGCGGTTCTGTTGGTGAAGCTCCGTTACCTCGACGAATGGACCGAGCGCCGGCGCGCCATCGCCGCCATCTACAATCGTGCGCTCGCGAACGTCCCCGCGATCACCCTGCCCGTGGAATCGCGCGGCTGCCGCCACATCTACAATCAGTTCGTCGTGCGCGTTCCGCGCCGCGATCGGGTCCGCGAAGCCCTGGCCGAAGCCGGCGTCGCCAGCGAGATCTACTATCCCGTGCCGCTGCATCGCCAGGAATGCTTCGCGTATCTCGGCTACGCCGCCGGCGAGCTGCCCAACAGCGAATCCGCGGCCGCATCCACCCTCGCGCTCCCCATCAGCCACGAGCATGCCGACGCCGATATCGAGCACGTCGCGGCAACCCTTGCCCATACCATTTCCTGTTGACAAACAACAGAAGCGGCGATATCCTGCTGTTGGATGTCAACAGGAGAGAAGAATCCGAAGACCGACGTCCTGCAGGGCACCCTGGACCTGCTGGTGCTGAAGACTCTCGAAACCATGGGGCCTCTCCACGGCTGGGGCATCGCCCGCCGCATCGAGCAGGTTTCGGAAAACGCCCTTTTCATGAATCAGGGGACGCTCTATCCCGCGCTGGTCCGTCTCGAACAGCGCGGCTGGATTCGCTCGAAATGGGGAATCTCCGGGAATCAGCGCCGCGCGCGCTTCTACGCGCTCACCGCCAGCGGAAGGAAACAGCTTCACGCTGAAGAAGAGCGCTGGGACCGGATTTCGGCCATCGTCAGCCGGATCCGCCAGCCGCTGCCTGAAGAAGGCGCGCCATGATCCGCCTGTCCGCGCTCTTCAGCCGCCTGCTGGCCACGTTCCGCAAACAACGCCTCGAAGAAGAGCTGGACGACGAACTCCGCTTCCACCTGCAGATGGAGACCGAAGAGAACATCCGCCGCGGAATGAGCGCCGAAGAAGCGCACTACGCCGCGCGACGCAGCTTCGGCGGAATTCAGCAGGCGCGGGAGATCTGGCGTGATCGCCGCTATCTGCCGTGGCTGGAATCGTGGGTCAAGGACCTTCAGTTCGCCCTGCGATCGCTTGCCCGCGCGCCCCTGTTCACGCTCTTCGCGGTTGCCTCACTCGCTTTGGGAATCGGGGCGAACACGGCGCTTTTCACGGCTCTGGACGCTCTCGTCCTTCGGCCGCTGCCTTACCCGCAGTCCGGGCGCCTCGTGAAACTCTGGGAGACCTCGGTGTGGCACGGCCAGCCGGGCTGGTCGGCCGTTTCGGTCCCGAACCTTCGCGACTGGCGCGAGCAGAACACCGCGTTCAGCGGGATCGCGGCCTTCACTCAAGACGGCGTCAACCTCGCCGGGGGAGGCGAGACCGAGCGCGCCTCGGCGGCTCGCGTCGAATCCGATCTCTTCCCGCTTCTCGGGGTGGCCCCGGCTCTCGGCAGGGCCATCCTGTCTGAAGAAAACATCGAGGGCCGGGATCGTGTCGCCGTGTTGAGCGATGGCCTCTGGCGGCGTCGCTACGGGGCGGATCGCGGCATCGTCGGCCGCGCTATCGCGATTGATGGCGCCGCCCACACTGTGATCGGCGTCATGCCGCCAGGGTTTCAGTTCCCTCCGCGCAGCCGCGTCGAGCTGTGGGTTCCGCTTGCCTTCAACCGCTTCACGCGCGAGGCGCGCGGCAGCCACTGGCTGGAAGTCGTGGCGCGCCTTCGGCCGGGCGTCACGCCGGAACTGGCCGAGCGGAATATGAATACAATCGCCCGCCGGATCTATCCGCAAGACCCGACTCAGGGCGTGAGCGTACTGCCGTTGCATGGCGAAACGGTCCGCGCGGCGGCTCAGGTCCTGACCGTCCTGTTCGGCGCGGTCGGCTTTGTTCTGCTGCTCGCGTGCGCCAACGTGGCCCATCTTGTTCTGGCGCGTATGGGCGCTCAGGAGCGGGAGCTGGCGGTTCGCGCCGCGCTGGGCGCCGGCCGCTGGCGCATCGTCCGGTTGGTTCTTGTGGAGGTCCTGCTTCTCGGCGTCGCCGGAGGTATCGCCGGCCTGGCGCTGGCGTGGGAGTCGCTGCGTGTTCTGGTGGCGCTCGCCGGCGACCAATTGCCGCCGGGAGTGTCGATCCAGATGGACGCGACGGTGCTGTGGTTCTGTCTGGTGGTCGCGCTGCTGTCGGCGTTGCTGGCCGGTCTGGTCCCCGCGCTCCGCAGCGGCCGCATTGACCTGCAGTCGGCAATGAAGGACGCCGCTGATTCGGCGGATCGCGGACTGCACCGAGGCTTCAGCCCATTAATGGTCTGCGAGTCGGCGTTGTCCCTCGTGCTGGTGGTCGGCGCGCTGCTGATGGTGCGCAGTCTTCGCAACATGGAGCATCTCGATTTCGGATTTCAGCCGGATCGCCTGCTCACCATGAAGGTCGCGCTCCCCGGGACCCGAACCGCCCGGCAATCCACCGCGTTCTACGAGCGGGTAGTCGAGAAGCTCTGCACCATACCGGGTGTCACGGGAGCCGCCGTCATTAACCTCGTGCCCGTGCAAAGCAGCCACACGGGGTCGGTCTTCACGATCGAAGGAGGCGAGACGCCGAAGCCCGGCAACGAACCGGGCGCGGAAATCCGTGCGATCAGCCCGGACTACTTCAGGACGATGGGCATCCCGCTCATCTCCGGCCGCACCTTCCGGCCGAACGAGATACCGGATCCGTGGAGCGTCGCCATCGTCAACCGCTCCGCAGCCCGGCGCTACTTTCCCGACGAAGATCCATTGGGGAAACGGATCGCGTTTGGTATCGGCGACGGCCGCGAAGGCTGGAGAACCATCGTAGGCATCGCAGGCAATGTCGCCGAGGAAGGTGCCCAAAGCCCGGCTCCGCCAGTCATCTATGCCCCGCTCGGCCATCCGGTCTGGACCGGCGCCAGCATGAGCCTGGTGGTTCGCACGCCTCGGGACCCCGCGTCACTCGCCGGCGCGGTTCGCCGCTCCATACGCGAACTCGAACCCGGCGCGGCGCTCTATCTGGTCAGCACCATGAAGGACGTTGTTGCCGACTCCGCCTCCGGCACGCGGCTTCTTTCGCAATTGCTGACTCTGTTCAGCGCGGTGGCGCTGGTGCTCGCCGTCGTCGGCGTCTACGGCGTCATGTCTCATCAGGTTTCCCGATGCACTCACGAGATCGGCGTGCGTATGGCGCTGGGGGCGGAACGGCGCCAGGTGCTCGGCATGGTGTGCCGGCGTGGATTGCGGAATGCGAGTATCGGCGCCGCACTGGGCCTGGTCTGGACCCTGCTGACCAGCGGCATCATCGAGCACTATGTCATCGGGATGAGCGCCATCGATCTTGCAACCCGCCTCATCGCGGTTGCTGCGATTCTCGGGCTGGCCCTGGCCGCATCGTTCGTGCCCGCCTGGCGGGCTTCACGCGTCGAGCCGGCGGTGGCCCTGCGCAACCAGTGAGCCCGGGCTTGGGCTGGCTATCGTCACTGCCGCAAGGCCTGCACCGGTGAAATCCGCGTCGCACGGATCGCCGGGACCAGACAAGCTGCCAGCGCCACGAAGCCGAGCACAGCCGGAACAATCGCATACGTGACCGGGTCCGTGGCCGAGACGCCGAATAACAACGTGGACATCAGCCGTGTCACGAGTGTGGATGCAGCGAGGCCGATCGCCGTGCCCAGTGCAGTCAGCATGAACCCTGGCCGGAACGCCAACAGCAGGATATCGCCAGGCCGCGCCCCGAGTGCCGAGCGAATGCCGAATTCCGGAATCCGCTGACCGACGACATAGGCCATGACACCGTAAATCCCCAGCGCTGCCAGAAGCAGCGCCAGCCCCGCGAAGACGGACATCAGAAACATCGCGAATCGCCGCCGGGCCATCGAGGCCGACATCAGGTCGTCCATGGTCCGCACACCGAACACCGGCAATTCCGGATCCAGCGAATGGATGGTCTGGGTCAGTTCGCCGCGGATCGTCCCGATTTCCGAGCGCGCGCGCAGGAATACCGCCAGTGAGTTGCCGCCGTTCTGAAAGATGGAAGCATAAACGCGAGGCCGTGGCGGCGCATCCAGACCTTCCTCGCGTACATCCCCAACCACCCCAACGATCCGGAACTGTCTTCCTCTGCCGTCTCGCAAGGACCTGCCGACAACATCCCGGCGAAACGAGAACCTGCGCGCAAAGGCCTCGTTGACGACCGCGACCCCCTGCGTGTTGTCCGAATCGTGATCGGTGAAAATGCGGCCCGCCTTCAGGGGAATCTGCATCGTCTCGAAATACGCGGGGCTGACCACGCCCAGGTCAACCGCATGGTCGCTCTGGCGAGTCGCGGCATCGTCCGTGAACGAAAAAGGGACCGGATTCTGAACGTTGGTAAGAAACGGCACGTTGTTGTTGCTGCCTACCGCCGCGCTCTGCACGTCCGGCAGCGCCTGAACCTGGCGGACAAGGTCGCGTGCGAGCCTGGCGCGCTGCGCGGGGGTAAGATATCGATTGAGCTTCGGGTTGTTCGGAACCGGAATCCAGATCTGACCGATCGCCAGGCCCCCCGGCTGGAATCCCGGTTTCTGTTGGAGCATGGCCGAGAAGCTGCGGGTCAGCAATCCGGCGCACACCAGCAGGACCACCGACAAGGCCACCTCGACAGTCACCAGCGCGCCGCGCAACCGGTTCTGATGACGGCTCTGTCCGCCGCCGGTCCGCCCGCCCTCCTTCAGATCGTCGGCGGGATCTCTTGACGAGGCGTGCAGGGCGGGCGTCAGCCCGAAGAGAATGCCCGTCGTGATCGACAGGGCAATACCAAGAGCGGCCATACGCCAGTCGGCGTTTACCTCAACCAGCCGCGGCACGTCCGCGGGCATCATGGCGAGAAGCGACGTTCGCGCGATGCTAAGGACGATCAGTGCGAGGGCGCCGCCGCTGAGAGCGATAAGCACGCTCTCGGTGAGCACCTGGCGCATCAGCCGCCCCCGCGACGCTCCCAGCGCATGGCGAACGGCAAACTCGCGGGTGCGCGCCGAGGATCGCGCAATCATCAGGCTGGCTACATTGACGCATACGATCAGCAGAACGAAGCCGACCGCGGCCAGCACTACCAGAAGCATCGCTCGAACATTCCCGGTCAGGCTGCTCTGCGCCGGTTCAAGACGGAGCGACCAGCGCAGGCGATCCGGGTAGTCGTTCGGGTAAGACTGCTGCATCTGCGCGCCGAAGGCGGTCAGCCGTTGCTGTGCCTGATCGAGGGTTAAACCAGGTCTCAGGCGGCCCATTGCTCCGGGGAGAATACGGACGCCGCGGAGCGGCGGCGAGGGGAACGGATCGGCGATCGCGCCAGTGGCCGCCCACAACTCCACGTCGCCGTTCAGCGTCCTTCCGGGATGACGGAATTCCGGCGGCATGACACCGATGATGGTGTAGCCATCCTCATCCACTCGAATTCTCCGTCCGATGACGTGCGGGTCGCCGCCGAATTGACGCCTCCAGAGGCCATCGCTGATGACCACTCCATCGAGGAAACCGGGCCGCCACTCGGCTTGTCCATACACTCGTCCGAGGGCGGCTTTTGCCCCCAGAACCTCGAAGTAGTTTGGGCTCGTGCCGAGCATCTCGATCCTCCCGGCGCGATCGCCGCCGGTCAAAGCGGTGCTGACGGGAAAGACGAAGCTGAGCCGCTCGAACAGGCCGGAACGGTTCTGCAGGTCGAGCAGTTCGGGAACCGACATGCCGACATCCCTGGCCCCCGCGCCGTTCAGGTCGTCGAAGATGTTGACCAGGCGGTCGGGTTCGTGGAAGGGCAGAGGCTGCAGAAGCACCGCGTTGACCAGCGTGAAGATCGCCAGATTCGCGCCGATGCCAAGTGCCAGAGTCAGTACAGCGATTATGAGAAACGCCGGGCTCTTCGCCAGCGTTCGAACTGCATAGCGCAAATCCTGGATGAGGTCGGTCATGGTTCCCTGTCCGCTTGGAGATGCGCGAAGCGGCGCCAGGGAGTCGGTTTTTACGGTAACCGAGAGGTAAAATCCGCCTGACGCGGAGTCAGGCCGGTCAGGATACCGGCACAGCCGAACGCAGGTGGAAATCCAGCCGGGTTTCGGATGGGAGCTCGACCTCGCCGCGCGTCAGTGCTTCCGCGCCCGCTCCCGCGCCGGCTCCCGCTGCCGCTCCCTCCGCGGCGCCGCGCTTGCGGTGGAAGATGCCGCCGATCGCGCCGCCCACCGCTGCCGCACCTCCCACCACCACCGCCGTGGTTTTCCCGCGCGATGTCCCTTCCTTCGTGACGGTATCGCTGGCGACGGATCTTAAGCGCCCCTGCACGGCCACCGAAACGAGGCGAAGCTCGAGCACGGCGCGCCCCTTGTAGTGGCCGGACTCGGCCGACTCCACCACTTCAACCTGAGCGTTGGCGCCGCGCGGGATCACCACGTTGCCGTTGGCCAGCACTGCAGCCTCCACGCTGGCCGCGAACCGTTGCCCACGCAGGCTCTTGCCGGTCTTGATGACATCGATGGTGCGGACCGTGATGCCCGTCCCCGCGGGAATCACTACCGCAGACGCGCTCGGTGCCGCCTGTTGTTGCTGTGGCGCCCGCTGTGGCGACTGCTGCGGTGAGGCAGGAGGGTTCTGCGGTATGCTGCCCGGCGCTTTGCCCGAGTCGGCAGAAGCCGGGGCGCCTTGCACCGGATTATTGGGGATCTCGAGCTGGCCGCGGCTTCCGGTGTCGCTGGATCCGCCGCCGTTGGAGGCGATGGGCGCGAGCGACGTGCCGCCCGTGTTCTTCGGATGGAACGTGAGGTACGCGGCGCCTGCGCCCAGCACCACCACGCCGAGCCCGATCAGCGCCAGATGCAGCGGCTTCAATCCCCCGGTTTTCGGCGGCGCCGGTGGAACCCCCACGGGCGGCTGCGTCACGGGTGCGGCGCCGAAGGGCGTCGTGGGCGCCGAGGTCGACCGCCCGGCCGGCGAGCCTGCTGCTCCAACTACGCCGGCGACGGCGGGAGCCACCACGCCAGCCCCAACCACAGCCGCGGGAGTCCATACGAACGAATCCGGATTCTCCAGCGCGGAGCCGAATTCCTCGGTGGTCTGAAAACGATCGTTCGGATTCTTGGCCAGCGCCTTGAGTACGGCGTTCACCGCGCCCGCCGGAATGTACGGATAGAACTGCGTGGGCGGTGGTGGAGGCGTGCTGACATGATCCGTCATCACCTGGTAGTCGCTGTCGCTCTCGAAAGGTACGCGGCCCGAAAGCATCTCGTACAGCGTGACGCCGAGGGCGTAGATATCCGAGCGAATGTCCACGCCTTTGTTCGTGACCTGCTCGGGCGCCATGTACCAGGCGGTGCCCATCTGCGTTCCCGTACGGGTCATGCTGCGGCCGCCCAGCACTTTGGCGATGCCGAAGTCCATCACTTTGACGATGCCCTGGCGATTGAGCATCATGTTGCCGGGCTTGATGTCCCGATGCACAATGCCCATGCGGTGCGCGTAGCCGAGGCCCAGCAGCGCCTGGCGAAACAGCGGAAGGGATTCCTGGCTGGGGATGGGGCCACGCCGCTGGATCATGCTGGCGAAGCTTTCGCCCTCGATGAACTCCATCACCATCCATGCCGTGCCGCCCTCCACCAGAAACGCGTAGAGCGTGGCCAGATTCACGTGATTGAGGCTGGCCTGGGCGCGCGCTTCGGCGCGAAAACGCTGCTCCAGATCCGGATTCCTCGCCAGTTCGGCGCTGAGGGCCTTGATCGCCACAACGCGGTCGAGCGTCGTGTCCACGGCCTTGTAGACCACACCCATTCCGCCTTCGCCGATCTTCTCGATAATCCGATACCCTGCTACCGTCGTTCCAGTCATTTGCAAATCCCCGCCTGCAAACCGCTCATTTCGCCTGCAACCACTGATTAATCGTGTTCACGTAGAGTATCGGCGCGCCCGACGCAGGCACGAAGTTGAAGTTCTGCCCGTTGATTCGCATGTGGAAAGCGAGCCGGCCGCGAATGGGCAGGCGATTCACTCTGACGTCGTCCACGACGGAAACCGGCACCACGAAATCGTCGCGGCGGCCATCGGAGGTGCCGAGTACGTGATAGACCATCTTCCCGCCGCCGATCTGCAACTGGCCCCAGCAACTCGGCCACGTGTTTTGGTTGGCGCCGACGAGACCGTGATCGTGATACACGGCCATGATCGGACTAACGCGCGTCTGCTGTTGAGCCGGCGGCTGCTGCCGTTGCGGCTGCTGCTGTTGCGGGGGCGGCTGGTATTGCTCGGGTGGCGGCTGTTGCTGCTGTGGTGGCTGATACTGCTGCGGCGGCGGCTGAGCCGGAGCCTGTTGCGGCGGTGGCGTGGGCGGCGGCGTTGCTTTGGCCACCTGCTGGGGCGGCGGTGCCTGTCGCGGATTCGCGCTGTTGTCCACCAGCAGACTGAGGGTGCGCGAAACGGTCTGCCCGCTGGCCGTTTTCGCGGTCAGCGTGAAAAGCGTGTCTTCGCGCGCGCTGATCACCTTGCTGCCCTGCGCGGGTACCGTGCCGATCGCCGGGCTGATGCTCACCTCGCTGGCCTCCGGCACCGACCAGCTCAGCGTGACTTTCTGCCCGGCGCGAACCGGATTGGCCGAGAACTCGAACGCCTGCACCTGCAACCCCACCGCGGCGTTGTTGCCCATGTCGATGTTCACCTGCTGTGCGTTCGGCGATGGCGTCATCACCTGCTGTGGCGTGACCTGGCCGACAATCGGCGTGGGAAGCGGCCGCGGCGGCTTCGGCTGAAACAAGATCCAGCCGCCGACACCAAGGCCGAGAACACAGACCACGGCGACCACCGCGATCAGCACGGCCAGAAGCGCACTCTTGTTCCGCGGCGGGACTGGCGCTGGTCCAGGCGGCGGCGTCTGATACTGCTGAGGCGGCGCTGGATATTGCGGGGGCGGTGTTTGATACTGCGTCGGCGCCTGATACGGGGGTGCGGTCTGATACGGCGGCGGGGGCGCTGCTGGATTTTGCGGGATGGGCGTTTGTACCTGGGTGGGCGACGGCTGATACAGCGACGGAGCGCCCGCTGGTATGGTTGCCGTGTTCCCGCCCGCGGAGGCAGGCACGGGTGGTGGAACCGGCGCCATCTGGTGTGGAAGGGGCGGAAGCGGCGGAGGCGCAACCGCCACGCCAGCCACGCTCGCCGCGCCTACGCCATAATCTTCCGGATGCTCCAGCGCCGCTCCGAACTCCTCCACCGTCTGGAAACGTTCGTCCGGATTCTTGGCCAGCGCTTTGAGAATGGCGTTCTCGACGCCCTTCGGAATGTACGGATAGAATTTCGTCGGCGGCGGCGGCGGGGTGTGCACGTGATCCGACATGATCTGGAATTCACTGTCGCTCTGAAAGGGCGTATTCGCCGTCAGCATCTCGTACAGCGTGATTCCCAGCGCGTAGATGTCCGATCGGATGTCGGCCGGCCGGTTCAGCACCTGCTCGGGGGACATGTATCGGCAGGTGCCCACCTGCATTCCCGTGCGCGTCAGGCCCCGCTCGCCCATCACCTTGGCGATGCCGAAATCCATCACCTTGACGATGCCCTGGTGGTTCAGCATCAGATTGCTGGGCTTGATGTCGCGATGCACGATACCGGCGCGATGCGCGAAGCCGATCCCCAGCAGCGCCTGCCGGAACATAGGCACGGCGCCCTGGCTGGGCAGCGGGCCGCGCCGGTGGATCATCTGCGCGAAGGTCTCGCCGTCCACGAATTCCATCACCATCATGGCGCTGCCTTCGATGGTCAGAAACGCGTAAAGCGTGGCCAGATTGGTGTGGTTGAGATTGGCCTGGGCTTTGGCCTCGCCGCGGAAGCGCGCCACCAGCTCGGGCACGCGCGCGAGGTCGGTGTTAAGCACTTTGATGGCCACCACCCGGTCGAGCGAAGTGTCCACTGCCTTGTAGACCACGCCCATGCCACCCTCGCCCAGCTTCTCGAGAATGCGGTAGTTGCCGATTTCACTTCCGATCATGGTTTTACCGCCGGGTACTCCGGCCTCGTCTTCTTAAGTCGTGTTGAGCGCTGCTTTTGTGACGGCTCGGGCACTGCCGCCCCACCGCCCAGCCGCGCGATCTGCAAAGTAATATTGTCCGGACCGCCGCGGTCCCGCGCCAGTTGCACCAGTTGTTGACAGGCCTCGCGCGGATTGTTGCGCGCCGCCGCTTCCAGCAGTTCGGCGTCGCTCACCAGCCCGTGCAGACCATCCGTGCACACCAGGAGAATGTCGCCGGGCTCCAGGGGAATGGGGACCTCGGGAACGTCCACGGTGACGGCGCCCTTCATGCCCAGCGCGGAGACCAGCACGTTTCGCTCGGGATGCTCGGCGGCTTGTTCTTCGGTGATGGCTCCGCTGTCCAGGAGGCGCTGCACCAGCGAATGGTCGTGGGTAATACGCCGGACCTCGCCTTTGCGAATGAGGTAAAGACGCGTGTCGCCGACGTGGCCGTAGTAGAGACGGTCCCCGATCACGGCGACGGCGGTACATGTGGTGCCCATGCCGGCCAGCTCGGGGTGCTCGTCCGGGTATTCCTGAATCGCCGCGTGAGCCTTGCTCAGAGCGTTGATCAGGTCGTCGCTCGGGTCTCCCGATCCGCTGGCCCAGGCGTCGCGCACCGTCTCAACCGCGATGCCGCTGGCGATTTCCCCGCCTTCGTGGCCGCCCATGCCGTCAGCCACTACGATCAGCCGGCCGCGCGCGCTGAAAACAGTGTCATCGTCGGGCTCGAAGTAGCAGTAGTAGTCTTCGTTGCGTTCGCGCACACAACCAGGGTCGGTAAGATTAGCGAGCTCGAATCCAGGACGTACGATCATTGTAGGTGGGGCAGGCTCCCAGCCTGCGGCGGCCTCTCAGGCCGCATCTACAGACACTTGAACTTCAGCACCACTTCGCCCAGCCGCACCGTGTCGCTGTCCTTCAGATCCTCGCGGGCGATGGATTCCGTACCCTCGTTCAGAAAAGTCCCGTTCGTCGAATCGAGGTCGGTCAGGATGAACTTCTGGTCCTTGTGACGAATACTCGCGTGGTGCGCGGAAACGGTGATATCGCGGATGACGATGTCGCTATCGGGCGCCGAGCCGACCGAATTCTGACCGTCGCGCACGCGGAAATCCTCGCCCTTCTGCTCGCCGCTCATGGCCACCAGCCACCCGACCACCGGCGCTTTGCGCACTTCCGACAGAAGTACGGTCTTCCGCCCACCGCCGGCAGGCGCAGCTCCCGCGCCGGCTCCGCCACCCGCAGCCGCCGCCGGTGCGGCCGTTTCCAGCCTCGTCTTCGCCGCGTCGGCGCCGCCGCCCGCGCCCTGAAAGCCAGTCCGCTGGCAGTAAGGACAAATCTGCCAGGTGTCTTCCATCTGATGCCCGTTAGGACAGAACTTAGCCATTCGACAATCTCCGATCTTCCTCAGGACGCAAAATACGTCAGAACTACCGAACCCTTCTTACCCAGATACACGCGGTCGCCATTCTGCAGGCCCACCTTGCTGACGCGCGGCGATTCCACCGAGTTGATGAACGTGCCGTTGCTCGATCCCCGGTCGATCACCACCACGCCGTTGTCCACCGGGACGATCCAGGCGTGCTCTCCGGAGACGACGTCTTCGGTGAAGACCACCTGGCACTTGCCGCTGTCGCGGCCAACGAGCAGGCCTGCCTTGGTCAGCGGAAATCGCCGGCCGGAAAGCGACCCGGAAGTAACCTGAATGCTGCCGTAGGACCGGTCCGCGCCAGACTGGGCGATGGCAGCCTGGGGCTGGGCGCCCACTACCTGATGCTGCCCACCTCCCACTCCCGCTCCCGCGAGGGCTGGTGCTCCCGCCATGACCGGGGCCGGCGCAGCCTTCCCGCGCGCCATGATCATGATCAGCATGATGATCACCAGCAGCACCAGCACACCCGCGAAGGTCCAGATGATCCATCCGGCGTTTTCCAGAAGCCGGCCGATGGGCCCTTCGTTCGCGGCGCCCGCCTCGGCGGCCGCATACAGGCGCGCGGCATCCGGTTCGTTGGGCATGATGCGCAGCACATCGTCGAGCTTCTTCTTCGAGGTTTCGAACTTGCCGGCGTCGTAGGTGTCCAGCGCCTCCTGCCATAACGTGTCGAAGAGGCCGGCCTGCGGCGGAGCGCCCACGGAAGCCACAAACTCCTTCGCGGTGTTGATGGGCACGAAGAAGTTGAAGCCGGCCACATCCGGGCCGAACGTGGCGATGCCGATCGCTTCGCCCGCGTCGTTGAACGCCGGACCGCCGCTGTTACCGTGAGTGATGGCCGCGTCTGACTGAATCACCGGGGAGCCCTTGTAATCGAATTTCACCGCGGAAATGTGGCCGTTGGTTACCGTGGGCACGAACAGCGAGTCGATGCCAATCAGTTTCATGTCCAGCGGACCGGCCTTGCCCGGATAGCCGATGACGCGCATCGGTTCCTGAATGTGCACCTGGCTGGAATCGCCCAGCTTCACCGTGGGCAGGTTATTCGCGTCGATCTTCACGATGGCCACGTCCTTGCCGCCCATGGTGATCGGGTCGCTGTAGGCTTTGATCTCGCCCTTGAACCCGGACTTGTTCGCCAGATAGACCTTCAGTTCGGGGACGCTGTAGCTCATGTGCAGGTTGATGGCCTGTGCCAGCTCGTCCTCGTGGCCGGTGAGGTCGCGATGAGTGGCCCGCTCGAAGGCCGGCACCAGTTGCCCGATCAGAATGTCGTGCCGGATGCTCTCGCGCAGATCGGCCTGGGCCTGGGCGTCCTTCATGTTCGCATCCGCCACCACGTGGCCGTTCGTGATGATGTATCCGTCCGGCCGGTAGAGAAAGCCGCTGCCGGTAACGGTGTAGTTGGTCGGGTCGAGTTTCTGTACCTGGCCATTAATCTCGAAAGTGGCGGTGACCTGATAAGTGACCGCGACCAGCACGACGCCGGGCTCCAGCCCGAGCGTCATCTTCTCGGCCGGATCCAGCTTGCCGGCGGTGGCCGGTTGCCAGAACAGCAGGCCGGCGAGGGCCAGCGGCAGGAGGCGGCTGCCGGACAGGACGAGCGCACGCCGAGTAAGGGCTTCCCAGAGACTGTCACGCATGATACGAGAGAGATTACCACGCTGGAAGGCCAATTGGTAGTGGGGGATGGGAACTTTTCCCGGTCTGGTTCGTATTCCCCAGCGAGGATTCTTATGCGAACGGCAAGATGCCTGTACTTTGTTGCTTTGGCGGCGCTGGGCTGCGGCCTGGCCTCCGCGGCGGCCTCGGGCTCGCAATGGACGAAGACCTGGGGCACCACGGCCAAACCGGAGCTGCGCGTGGAAACCAACGATGGCTCGGTGACCATTCACGTCTGGGACGAGAAGAAGATCGAAGCGGTAGTGACCGCCAGAGGCTGGGAGATCGGTCCCAGCGAGGTGCGAATTCATGAGCGGCAGGCCGGAGATCGCGTGGAACTCGAGGCGCGCGTGCCCGAGTGGCACGTGGACTTCCTGAACTTCTCGGAACGCTCGCTGCATATCGATCTGCATGTGCCGCGCGATACGCGCACCGACGTGCACAGCGGCGACGGGTCGGTGGAGGTCACGGGCCTGCAGGGTGAGGTCCGTATCGGCACCGGTGACGGCAGCATCCACGCCATGGGCGTGGGCGGGTCGCTGGATGCACACACCGGCGACGGCAGCGTTCACGCCGACGGCCGCTTCGACTCGCTGAATGTGCGCACCGGCGATGGCAGCGTCGAGGTGAATGTGAACGCCGGGTCGCGCGTTGCTTCCGCCTGGCGGATCGAGACCGGCGACGGCGGTGTCAACGTCCGGCTGCCCCGCGAGCTCTCCGCCGATCTCGACGTGCACACCGGCGATGGAAGCCTTGATGTGGATCTGCCGCTGACCATGAAGTCGGCCAATACCGGCGAGGACCGCAAGGACCTGCACGGCAAGCTCAACGGCGGCGGCCAGCCTCTGTACATCCGCACCGGCGACGGCGGAGTGCACGTCCGCGGGAGCTAAGGTCGGGCTTTACTGCACCACGAAGCTCGTCGTATTAGCCACCTGTCCGGCGGCGGTCAGCACCACGCTCACCTTGCCCCGGCCCGCGAGGCTCTGCGGTACCTCAACCTCGATCTGATCCAGTCCGGGCACTGAGCCCGCCCCCACCGCCGACACCGGCGCGCTCAAGCCGCCGATCCGCGCCTGCACGTTCTTCAGTCCCGCCGCGCGAATGCCCGTCCCGTAGATCTCGAGAAGGACCCGATCGCCCGCGGTCCCGAGATTGACCGGCAGCGGCAGAACGTGACCGTCGTCCACCACGAACAGGCTCTCCTCGTCCGACGATCCGTCCGCATGCACGCGCTTCACCTCGGCGGCCACCAGACCGGCCGGGTTCAGCGTGAAAACCCCCGGCGAAACCATGCTGATGAGCACCGCAGCGCTCACGGGATGTCCGTCGCCGGATGTGATCGTGACCCTTCCCGGGCCGGGGTACATCGCCGGCATCTGATAGTTCACCTGTCCCGGACTGACATAGAACAGCGTGGCGCTGGCTGTCTCCCCAAGCGAGTCCAGCACCGTCACGGTCGTCCCCAGCAGCGAGTTCGCCGGCCCCTGCATTGTGCCGGTTGCCAGATGCGATCCGAAAGCCGCAACCAGTGACCCTGCCGCCAATGGACCTGTGGCAAAGCTGGCGGCCGACTGGTTGCGCAGCGCCTGCCACGGCAGTCCCGGAACGAATGCCAGCGAGCCGAAGGGGTTGGTGGTGGTGACCACCAGATCCGGCACGCCATCTCCATTCAGGTCCGCCAGTGCCAGCCCCTGCGCCGATTGTCCCGTCTCGAAAGCAGCCTCGGCCTGAAACGTCCCGTCGCCTTTTCCGGCCATGAACGTCAGCCCGGAAACGTGAGAGAGCACGATGTCCGGCTTGCTATCGCCGGCGAAGTCATTCACCAGAATCGAAATGGCGCCGGGATTGACGGCCACCGGAGAAAGCTGCTCGAAGGTGCCGTCGCATCGCCCCAACAGCACGTCCATTGCAGGACTCATGTCCTGGTTCTGGAATACGACGATCAGATCGGGGCAGCCATCGCCATTGACATCCGCCGTGGCCAGCAGGGACGGATATCCGAGCAACCCGTAGCTCGCACGCCGGGTCAGGCTGCCATCGCCGTTGCCGAGGAAGACTGTGACGTATCCCCCGCCGCCGGGCGCGGCGTTGCCTCCCACCAGCGCGGCGACGTCGGGTTTGCCGTCACGATTAAAGTCCGCTATGGCCAGGCCGATCGCGTTGACAGGGAACCCAGACCACGACGCCGGAGGGTGGAACGTTCCGTCGAACTTACCCAGCAGCGTGGTAATCGCCCCTGAATTGCCGGAGCTCGCCACCACCAGATCGGGCGCGCCGTCGCCGTCGAGATCGGTCACCGCGATTGCGGAGGGCGTTCCCGTCAGCGGGATTTCCGGCTGAAAATCGAATGTTCCGTCGCCCCTGCCCAACCCCACCACCACGCCGCCCGCGTAATCGGTCACGGCGATGTCCGGCGTGCCATCGGCATTGAAATCCCCGGTCACCAGCGACGCCGGACCGTTCGTCAACACGCCGGTGGGCAGCTCAACGGTGGACGGCTTTCCGAAAGTGCCGTCGCCATTGCCTGGAACCAGTGTCAGGCCATGGCCGCTGTTGTGCGCCACCAACAGGTCCGGCTTGCCGTCTCCGTTGAAATCGGCAAGCACCGGCGAAGTCGCCTGGCCACCCGCCGGCCAAAGTGTGGGCGCCCGAAATGTTCCATCGCCGTTGCCGAGCAGGATGGTCGTGTTCCCGCTGCCGTTGTCGGGGCCAAGTATGCCGGGATTGCCCCACGCGACGGCGATATCCGGAATTCCATCGCCGTTGACGTCGGTGATCACCAGCGATTGCGGATTTCGGCTCGCCGCGTACAGAGCCGTCCACGTGAACGTCCCGTCCCCGTTTCCGTGAAGAATGGAGACCGCGCCGTCGGCCGCGTCGGTGGCCGCGATGTCCAGCTTCCCGTCGCCATCGAAATCGAACGCAGCCAGATACGCCGGCCGGGCGCCGCTCGGCGAGTATTCGACCGGCTGAAAAACGCCTTTGCCGTCATTCAGCAGGACGCCCACGCTGTTGCCGCTGGACGTTCCCACGGCGATGTCCAGGTTACCGTCGCCATTGAAATCGGCCAGAATCACACTCTGTGGCGGCGCGTCCACGGGATAGCTGACCGGAGCCTTGAATCTGCCATTGCCTTTGCCGATCAGCACCGAAACTGTGCCGCTCGCCACATCGGCGGTAACGATGTCCGGAATCCCGTCTCCGTCCACGTCGCCGACGGCCACGCTGATCGGTTCGTTGCCGGCCGCATACGTCGTCGCCTTCCTGAAACTGCCGTCCCCGTTGCTCAGCAGCACCGCAACATCGCCGTGATCGCCGGGGGCCGAGCTTTCCAGATCGGCCACAATGAGATCCAACCTGCCATTGCCCCGGAGATCGGCGGCGGCCAGCGAAACCGGCGTCAGTCCGGTGGGATAGTTCGCCGTGGAGATGACTGCATCGCGCGCGCCGCCGACATAAACCGTGACGTTCCCCGGCGTCTGCCCCGCCACCGCCGCGCTCAGACCACCGACCCAGCTAAACTCGCCGAGATAGATAAACTGCGACGCAACCGCCGGAGCATAAGCGGCACCGCCTTGGCCTTTTTCCCCCGGCGCTCCCGCCATGCAGGCCACCAATTGCTGGAAATCCAGCGTGCTCGTGCCCATCGAATATGGAGAAAGGCTGCTGAACTCCAGCGGCGCCCACACGCCTTTGGGATTTGGCGCCAGAAGCGTAATGGTGGGCGGCGTCCAGCCGGTGAGAAACGGCGCGGCAGTGAGCCCCGGCGCGGGACAGGCGTTTTGGGCGCAAACGGCGAAGCGGAAGAGGATAAGAATGGCCGCGGCTGTCAGGCCGCACCGCTGGATGACGTTCATGATTGCTCCTTCCGGGAAGGACCTCGGAACGATGTCCCCGCGGGTGCGCCGAAATTGCGTCGGCCCCCGGACGAATTCGTATATATGACTTTGTTTGCGCCCATTATCTCTCCGCGCACGTCTTTTTTCACGAACATGACCCGAAGAAGGTTGTTTTTCCTGGTAGCTCTGGCGCCGCTGTGCGCGTTCGCCGGTTCCGCGTGGGCGCAGTCCGGCTCCCCGGATCCGGTATTCGCGGATATACCGCTGCACGATTGGCTGCGCGGCGGCGAGCGCTCCGCCCTCCGCTGGAGCGAGCACATCGCCCCGGCCCGGCTCGGCAGCCAGCAACGGCTGCTTCTGCAGATGACCATTCAGCTCGACGGCGAGGAAATCGCCGATCGTCCGGGCAAGGGACGCCTCCTCATGCTGGTCCAGATCACCGATCCCCATGGCGGCGTCTGGCAGGATCATGGCATCCCCGATTTCAGGAAGGTGGAGGAAGGGGTGCGCTCCGAGTACCTGGCCTGGACGTGGTCCGCCTTCGTTCTCCCTGGCGACTATCGCGTTGCTCTTGCGGTGGTGGACACGCAGAACCACGACCACGGCGCGCGCGAAGAGGCCGTGCACGTCGCCGCACTGCGCAACGATCCTTTACCGGACGCGTGGCGAGGTCTGCCCGACGTGGAGTTTCTGGCCCCCGATGAGCCGCCTGCGTTCTGGTACCAGCCGGAGATCCGCGACAGTCTGCACCTTCCGCTCGCGACCAGGCGGCCGGTGCACGTGGATGTGCTGGTCAATCTCACACCCTCCGAACGGACCAGCGGTTCCCTCGGTGCGCAGAACAACAACCTCCGTTTGTTGCTTCCGGCGCTGAAGGTCCTCTCGCAGATGGATCTGCCAAACGGTTCGATGAACGTGTCGCTGCTCGATCTGACGCGCCAGAAAGTAACGCTCCAGCACGATTTGCACAATCTGGACTGGCCGGCGCTCCGGGACGCGCTGGGGGCTCAGGAGACGGGAACCATCGATGTGGCCTCGCTGGGCGAGCGCAGCCGCTCCGCCGACTTCTTCGTCTCCGAGGTGCGGCGTCGCATCGCCGCGAACGAGGGTGAGGCCCACGCGCTGGTCATACTCAGCAGTGCCGTGGAGTTCGAAAAGGGCGAGGATTTGAAACCCATTGACGCCGCGCCGTCATCCGATCTTCGCGTCTTCTACCTCCGCTATCCCGCGTTCCTGCAGCGCGAGGATCGGCGCGTGCGCCCGATGTATGGCCGCTATGGGCATCGTGGTGGGTTACCGATAGGGCCTGGCTATCCAAACCGTGAAGTGATCGATCAGCTCGCCCCAACCGTGAAGCCTCTGGCCCCGCGCGTCCACGACATCGAATCTCCCGAGCAGTTCCGCAAGACTCTGGCCGGCATCATGGACGAGATCTCGCGGATGTGACGCGGACACGCGGCGTCAGCCGCGTCTCTTCGGTGTGTCGGGAGAAAACGCGGCTGACGCCGCGTGTCCCATTGCAGAAGAAGTCCTACCCCAGACTGTCGATGAAGCGCCACCACTCCGGCCGAAAAACGTACATGGTGCTGCGTGCGATGACCGCGTCCAGTTCCGGACCGAGCCTGAAGCGCAGCCGGTATTCAGCGAGAATCGCGTCGCCGGCCGTCTCCGCAGCCACGCCCTCCATCTGAACTCCCCGAACTTCTCGCCAGTCGGTCACCGGCGCGAACACTGTTACCGCGACTCGCGGGCGCGCTGCCAGATTGCGGCTGTGCCGGCTCTCCGCCGACGACAACCAATAGAGATTCAGCTCCGCGTCGGAGTAGTAGAACAGTGGCGTCGCGATGGGCGATCCGTCATCCGCCGTCGTGGCCAGCACCAGCGTCGTCTCGTGCTCCAGCAGCTCGCGCACGCGCGGGTCATCGCGGCCTTCATCGATTGATGTGGCTTTGCCGCTCGTCATCGGCGACCGCTTCGTGCTCCAGCGTCTCGCGAGCCGCGGCGGGCTCCACGCGCCAGTTGTTCTCCGGCTTCGCTGGCAGAACGCCCTTGCGGCTGTAATAACGCACCATCATGTCGCGAATGTCCTCGTGCGACTGCCACACGAGCTTCGCGCCGTTAAACATACTGAATCCGCTGCCGCCGCCGGCCCGATGGTTATTCAGCGCGATGGTCAGCGGCTGATCGTCGGCCAGAGGCTGGCCGTGCCACCGCAGATTGTGGATGCGATGCCCTTCCGGCTGCGTCACGTCGATCTCATATTCCACGCCCTCGGCCTGATCGAAGTTGTAGCCGATGACGCGGTCGTTGATCAGCGTCTCGCCACGGCAGTCCCGCTGGCAGGTCAGAAAATAGCGCGCTGCGTTTTCCAGCGCCTCGCGCACCATGCGGCCGTTGCCGGCGATGCTGTACAGCTCGTTGTCGTAAAGATACAGCGCGGCAAGCTGCCGCACTGTGATGGGCCCTTTGGCGATGTGCACGTTCGGATTGAACGAGCTGGCGAACGAAACGTCGGCGTGCGTGGCGTCAAGCTGCACCTGCTGGATGGCGTCGATCGCCGCCGTGTCCTCCACGCGCGAATATGTCGTGTCCATCGCTTCCGGCGCATCGGCCACGCGGGTGGTGAGATAGCTCTCGGCCAGCTCGTGGTACGGCCGCGCAATCCCGGCGATCTGCGGATCCGCCGGGGTCTCAGCGGTCACCGGAATCAGGTGGCTTTCCTTGCTCGCCACCTTCCACGGCCCGTCGCCTTCCCGCGTCAGCTTGAAATCCATCCGCCCCAGCGAAATGCCCCAGTTCTTCGGCTGCATCAGCAGAACGTCGCCGATACGCCGGCCTTCGAGGCTCTGATGTGTGTGGCCGAAGATGATGCCGTCGATGCCCGGCACGGTGCTCGCCACCGCGAACATCATGTTCTCCGCCATTTCCGTCGCGGGATGTTCCGGCGATTCCGAACCGAGGCCCGCGTGCGCCGCGATCAGTACGATATCGGGATGCTCCGTCGCCCTCACCTTCGCCACTGCCTCCGCGGCGGCCGTGCGCCCGCCTTCGAAGCGATAGCCCCTGTAGTGCTCGGGCGGGTCCCACTGCGGAATCCCCGGCGTGGTGATTCCGATGATGGCCACTTTCACGCCGGCAACCGTTCGGATGAACCACGGCGCGAACGGAGGCACATCGGCGCCCGCCTCCGTTTTCGTGTTCGCGGAGATCCATGGGAACTTCGCCAGCCGCCGCGCGGCCATCTGATTGGCCAGCCCGAAGTTGAAATCGTGATTGCCCACGGTCATCGCGTCGTATCCCAACGCGTTCATAGCCAGCATCATTGGATCGGCGGTGAGCGCGGGGCCCGCGAAGGTCATGTCGAGCGGCAGTTTGCCCGTTTCCTGCCAGTGCTGGTAGACATACTCGAGCGGCGTTCCCTGGATGGTGTCGCCGCAGTCGATGAGCAGGTTGTTGGGATTCGTCTGGCGCTCGCGGCGGATCAGCGTGGCGATTTTGGCCAGTCCGCGCTCGGCGGGCTTGCCGGTGTAGTAGTCGTACGGATAAATGTTGCCGTGCAGATCGGTGGTGGCGAGCACGGTGATGGTGACCTCGGCGGCGTCGAGAACGGCGAATGAGCCGAGGGCACAAAGCGCCGCGAACATCGTAAACGGGGCGAGCCTCATAATCGGAATGCTTCAGTATAATTGAGGTTCATGAAATCCACCGCGTTTCTGTGTTTCGCTCTGATGACTGCGTTCAGTCAGGAGGCGGCGCCGCTGCTTGCGCCGGGAACGACGGGCGAGCAGGCTGCCGCGAAGCCGGCTCCCGCGATGAAACCCGCCCTCCCCAACGGCCTTTACGCGACCATCAAAACCTCGATGGGCGACATCAAGGCGCAGCTCCTCGAAAAGGAATCGCCGCTGGCGGTGAAGAATTTCGTCGGCCTCTCCACCGGAACGAAGACGTGGACCGACCCGCGCACCCACCAACCGACGCGCAAGCCGCTCTACAGCGGCACCACGTTCCATCGCGTCATTCCCGACTTCATGATCCAGGGCGGCGATCCGCTGGGCAATGGCATGGGTACGCCGGGGTTTACATTCAGGAACGAAAACACCCCCGGCCTGATCTTTGACCGCAAGGGCCTTCTGGCGATGGCCAACGCCGGGCCCGATACCAACGGATCGCAGTTCTTTATCACCGTTGCGCCCTACCCGAGCCTCAACGGCGGCTACACGATTTTCGGAAAGGTGATCGAAGGCCAGGATGTGGCGGACAAGATCTCCCAGGTGCCGCGCGACAGGGAGGACAAGCCGCTCACCCCGGTGACCATCCAGCGCATTGTGATCGCGCGGGTGGGTCCCGCGCCCGCCGCCGCGCCCGCGCACCGGACCACCACCGTCCACAAAGCTTCCACCACGGCTCCGAAGAAAACCACCCAGTAGGCAGTGACCTCCAGCGGAAAATCCGGTCCGTGGCGCAATGCGCCGATTCTGGCAGCGTTGCTCCTGGCGGTGCTGCTGGCGTATTCCAATCACTTCCAGAACGATTTTCACTTCGACGATTTCCATACCATCACCAACAACCCGTGGATTCGCAGCCTCCACAACATCCCGCGCTTCTTCACAGATGCCGAAACCGGCAGCACCCTTCCGGCGAACCGCGCGTGGCGGCCGCTGGTCACCACCTCGCTGGCCATCGACTACTGGCTCGGCGGAGGTCTGAAACCGTTCTGGTTCCACCTCTCCACCTTTGTGTGGTTTCTCGCGCAGATCGTCCTGATGTTCTTCCTCTTCCGGTTGATCTTCGATCTCGCCCAGCCACATGAATGGAACCGCTACGTCGCGGCCTTTGCCGCCGCGTGGTATGGACTGCACCCCGCCAACGCCGAGACGGTCAACTACATCGTCCAGCGCGCCGACCTGTACTCCACCCTCGGTGTCGTCGCCGGCCTGTACCTCTTCGCCGCGCGTCCGGCCTGGCGGAAGTACGGTCTTTATCTGCTGCCGGTCGTCCTCGCCCTGCTGGCCAAGCCGCCTGCGCTCGTGTTCCCGTTCATCCTGTTCGCGTATGTCTTCCTGTTCGAGCACGATTGCCGTCGCGACCGCATCGGCGCGTCGCTTCGCGCCTGTATTCCCGCCTTCGTCGTGACCGGAGCTCTGCTGGCGCTCTCGGGAGCGATGGTGCCACGCACTTTCACCCCTGGTGCGGCCTCGGCCAGTGCCTACCGCATTACCCAGCCCTTTGTCGCGCTGCACTACTGCCTGGAATTCTTTCTGCCGTTATGGCTTTCCGCCGACACCGACCAGCAAAGCTTCCAGTCGATTCTGGATGTCAACGCCGTCACCGGTTTTCTGTTCGTGGCGGCGCTCGTTTTCGCGGCCTTCCGCCTCACCAGGCGCCGCGAAACCCGGCCCGTCGCGTTCGGCCTGTTCTGGTTCCTCCTGGCGATGCTGCCCACGTCCCTCTTCCCGCTGGCGGAAGTCGAGAACGACCATCGCATGTTCTTCCCCTTCGTCGGCCTGGCCATGAGCGTCTCCTGGGCGCTGGCCCTGTGGCTGCTGAACCGAACCAGCCCCAACCGAACCAGCCCCAACCGAACCACTGAAGATGCGCCGCAACGCCGCGCCGTGCTCGCCGCCGTCGCCGTCTGCATCCTGATCGTTTACGGCTGGGGCGTCTGGCAGCGTAACGAGGTCTGGCATACCGAAGAGTCGCTCTGGCTCGACGTCACGCGCAAGAGCCCGCACAACGGCCGCGGCCTGATGAACTACGGCCTCACCCAGATGAACAAAGGCGACTACGCCACCGCTCTCGACTACTACAATCGGGCGCTCGCTTACACGCCCAATTACTCCACGCTGGAGATTAACATCGGCATCGCCAGCGGGCAACTCGGCGACGACCGGGACGCGGAGGCGCACTTCGCGCGAGCGATTTCGCTTGCCCCGGCCGACGCGCAGACCCACTTCTACTACGGCCGCTGGCTTTCCGCGAAGGGCCGCATCGGGGAGGCCATGGAACAGCTCCGCATGGCCGTCGCCCAGAACCCCGCGTGGCTCGATCCGAGTTACCTGCTGATGCAGCTCTACGCCAATGAACATTCCTGGGCCGCCCTCAACGCACTCGCCAGCCAGGTGCTGCGCATCGCCCCCGCCGATCCCACCGCGCTCAGCTACATCGCCCGCGCGCAAACCGGCAAGGACGAACTCGCGATTGCCGAAGAGACCGCGCGCGCGCACCCCACCCCCGAGAACTGGCTGCAGTTGTCCCTGCTCTGTTACCGCGCCGGCCGCTACCCTGAATCGCTCGCCGCTGCCGGCCAATCCGCCAAATTGAAACCCGACTACGCCGAAGCCTGGAACAACATGGCGGCGGCCTACGCGGCGATGTCCCTCTGGGACCCGGCGATTCAGGCGGCTGAGAAAGCGGTGCAGCTCAATCCGAATTTCCAGTTGGCGAAGAACAATCTGGCCTGGGCGCTGGCGCAGAAGCAGAAGAACACCGGGAAGTAGTTACCGAGCCGCGACCAAAGGGAGCGGAAGCCAGCAGCGACCGGTCACCCAATATCCGGAATCACGAATCGCGCCGGTTGCCCGGCAGCGGCGCACACAGCCTCGGCCGCGAGATAGCCGCTCCGTACCGCGCCTTCCATCGTCGCCGGCCAGCCGGATCGCGTCCAGTCGCCCGCGAGAAACAGATTGGGAATCTCCGTTCGCGCCCCCGGCCTCAGCAGCTCTGTGTCTGGCGCTGCCGAAAACGTCGCGCGGACCTCCTTCACCACGTGCGCCTTCTCCAGCGAAGCCTCACGAACCGCCGGGAAGAATTCGGCCAGCTCCCGCACCGCTAGTTCGATCGCGTCCTGCCGCGGCATCTCTACCAGGCCGCGCGATGCGCTCACCACCACCAGCACGTAGCGGCCGTCTCCCTTGTTGTACATCCACTGGATGGTGCGGTCGAGCAGGGTAGCGTGGGGCAGGTCGGTAATGCTGCGGTCGAACCACAGGTGAATGCCGGTGATCGGCGAGTGCCCCAGCGCCGGCGCATCCAGTCCCAGCGCGCCCAGCCGTTCGAAGGGCAACGCCGACACGTAGAAATCGGCGCTTTGCTCGGCGCCACCCGCGACCATGCAGCGCACACGGCCCTGCGCCATCTCCAGCCGCTCCACCGGCGCGCGCAGATGCAGGGTGACGTTGCCGATTCCTTCCCAGGCGCGCACGTTGTATAGCTCGCCCAGCGGTACGTCGGGCACGCCCATCTCATAGGAATCGCGCCGCGCCAGGAATCCCAGCCAGAAGACCTGAAAGCCGTGCCGCGCCGCCATGCGATCCAGATCTTCGTTGATGGCGCTCACCAGCACCTGACTCCAGAAGCGGCGGATCGCGCGCTCCGTCTGCCGTTTCTCGCGCAGCCAGTCGAGCATGCTGATGCGGTCGAGATCGTTGCGCTTCAGGCGCTCGCGGCGAATGGCCAGCATCGCGCGCGCAATGCCCATCTTGTCCCGCAACCCCAGGAACTTCAGGCCGGCGAAACTGCCGCTGAAATGAAGCGGGGCGGGGAGAACGCCCGCGCGCAACACCGAGCGGCGCCCGCCGGGTTCCAGAAAAACAAATTCCCGGTAAAACCGTACGTCAGCCGACACACCCAGCCGAGCGTAGAAATCGAGCAGGTTGACACAGCAGCGCAGCAGAATGTGCTGGCAGTTGTCGATGGTCTCCGGGCGCTCGCCGCCCGGTAGCTCGTATGACGTGGCCCGGCCCCCCAGAAAAGGCCGTGCTTCGAACAGATTGACGTGAAACCCCGCGCTGCCCAGAGCGGCTGCCGTCGCCAGACCGGCCAGCCCGCCGCCGGCGACAATTACCGACGGCATGACGGAACGGGCTCGCCGCCCGTGCTCTCAGAGCGAAGTGGGAGCTTCAAGGTCCCATTGTCGCTCACCGAAAGCACCACGGGCTCCCGGGGACCCTGTTCGCGGAAATTAACCAATTAACGCAACATACTAACGTCGCTGAACCGCCGCTCAATGCGATACTTGCGCCTCGACCGAAATAATCGCGAAGGGAGCAACTTATGCCTGGCAGCACGTCTGCGGGAGGCTTTGGTACCAGGAATTATTTCATTCCCAATGCCGGCATGGACGCGAAAAGCGCTCAGATTCTCACCGGCAGCGGCTACGTCACCATCAATCTGAAAGGCGCGCACTATCGCTCCGGGGGCAATCTCTGGCAGAAGATCTTCGGCGGCAGCGATAAAGTGTCGCTTTCCACGCAAGTCACCCAGGTGCTGTCAGGTTCGATCGCCGCCGCCAACCCGACCGGCGTTTCCATTGAGGAAGTGCGGCAGATCAAGGTCGGCCAGCCGTATTATTTCGGAAGTGGGCGGGCAATCGCGCTCGATCTTACAACCGACTGCGATGCCATCGAAATGACCGCGACCATCAGCGCCATGGAAAGCGATAATCTGAGCGCCGCACTGGATATTCTCAACTCCGGAGAGCTCAGGAGCACTCTCCAGCTCGCCCCTCCGGCCGTCTCCGGATCCCTGGCCGTCGCCAACATCGTAAAGAAGCTTCTCACCAATACGAATCCGCAGAACAGCCTGCAGGCCGAATACGACGGCCGCCTGAGTGTCAGCCCCTCGGACGACCCGATTCGCGACTTCTGTCTGGCCCAGGGAACCCTCATCCTGATTTACCGCGAATCCGAGGACGATACGTCGCTCGATGACCTCGATCTCTCGAAACTCACCACCGACGGCGATGGGCTGAAATACGATGGGCAGGCTGTTCAGAACACCTACGCCATGTTTCAGATCTCCTTCGCGGAAATCCGCGGCGAGAACACGAGTTCACCGTGGTACGAAGCGTTTTCCGCAGCCGAGCAAGCTCTGGACGGCCTCATCACGGCGGCCAGCGACAATGACAAGCAGGAGCTGTGGGCCAGCGCGTATGCCACCTGGCAGCAGGCCGTGAAGCTGCTGCTGGCCGACCTCACATACACTCAGTCGCAGGCCGAGGGGATCGCGGCGAAGCACCTTCTGAGCCTGCAACAGAAGTACACCGGCGCCGGCGGGCAGCCCCAACCTGCCACGGCTCGTCAGCAGAATCTCATCGGGAGTGTTCTGGAGAATCCCGCTGCGGTGGCGCGCGTATATGCGGCGAAGATGGCTCGTTCGAACGTGTCGCTCGCCGCGCCCTTGCGGTGACCAGCGTTTGGACTGAGCCGCGACCGCGAGGGAGCGGTCCGGGGCCTTTCTTTCCGCAACCCGCTGCTTTAGGCGTTCGCCGGCACGCGGGCCCGATGCCCACCCCCGCCGCTGTTGTTAATGATTGTGATGGCGATCCAGAGCACAAGCGCGATAAACAGGAGGTCGGAGGGGTCAAAGTCCATTGTGATCAACTCAGTATCAACCATCCAGGGGAAACGCCGCAATCCTCCACGCGACCCAGTACTACCCAGGATTAACCTGAGATGAACCGTCGCCGCAGGTGATATCATGGCGGCGGACCGGTGCCGGGGCTATGATGGATCGCGCGCCCCTGGCCGATATAAGTTGTGATGCTGCCGCATCTTTGGCGTCGTCTGCTCTCCACCGTTAGGGTACTGCTGGCCCTGAGCTGCCTCATCACTTCGCTGATCGCGTCGAGTGGTACGGTAACTGAGTCGGTGGCGCTTTTCGCGGTTTACGCCACTTATGCCTGCGTCGTGCTGTTCTGGCGGAGCCTCGAGCAAAGCGGCTTCCCGTTCATGGCGCTGGGCGCGGATTTTCTGTTCTTCTTCCTGTATGCTTCCGGGAGCGCCGGCTACAGCTACTGGATCAGCTCGGTTTTCTACGCCTACATCCTGGTGGTCGCGGTCATGCTGCATAGCTGGTCGCGCGTGGTGATCGTGACCGGCGCGTCGGTCACTCTGCTCTACGTCACGTCTCCGCTGCACGCCAGCGTGCTCCTGCCGGTGTTCCTGTGCGGGGGCATTGTGGCCACCGTTCTGGCCGTGCAGAAAGCCTGGTATGACGACCGGCTGGCCACCGCCGCCCGGCAGAGCGTGCTCTATCGCTACGATGCCGAGAAAGCGCGCGAAGGCGAGCGCCAGCGGATCGCCGCCGATTTCCACGACGGCCCGCTGCAGAGTTTCATCAGCTTCCAGATGCGCCTCGAGATCATCCGCAAGCTGCTGATGCGGGACCAGCGCGCCGCGGTGGATGAGCTGATTCAGCTTCAGGATCTCTGCAAGACGCAGGTGACCGATCTGCGCACCTTCGTCCGCAGCATGCGGCCCGTGGATGTCGATGGCAGCCTGTCTTCGACCATCGGCCGCATCGTCGAGCAGTTCCAGAAGGACAGCGGCATCTCGGCGTCGTTCGTCAGCACCGAGTTTCTGGAGCCGGCCGATCCCGAAGTCTCGCTGGAGCTGCTGCAGATCGTCCGCGAGGCGCTGTATAACATCCAGAAGCACGCCGGCGCGACACGCGTCACCGTCTCCGCGCGCAAAAAGGACAGCGGTCTCGAGATTACCGTGGAAGACAACGGCAATGGCTTCCCCTTCAGCGGCGTGTTCTCGCTCGACGAGCTGGACATGCTGCGCGTCGGGCCCATCAGCATCAAGCGCCGCGTGCGCACCCTCGGCGGCGAGCTGAAGCTCGATTCCCGCCCCGGCCAGGGCGCCGGCCTGCACATCCGCCTGGCCATGGAACGCACCGCCGCGTAGGGGCAGTTCCGGTGACGCCTCCTTCAGCGATGTTCCTATGTGCGGCGCTCGTCCTCAGCCGGTGTGCGCGTTCGGGCCAGTATGTAAACTGAAGCCACGAGCAATAGCCACGGCGCGATATGAAAGTCGAAAAAGCGCTGAGCCGCGTGGAATGCGCTTTCCGGGATCGGAGCGAATGGTGCGCGACTTGAAAGATCCGCATCGTATAGATCGCCACGACCGGGTGCTGGCGATGTGGCGGGCGGCGAGGCTGCGGCCGTTCACCAGCGGCTTTGCCATCTGGTGAGTCCTAACAGAGCCGCGACCGCGAGGGAGCGGTCTGCTCGGCAGCATCAACTAAAATGGAATAGCGGCGCCATTCTCATCGGCGGCCTTCACACTTGATCAACAAACTCGTAGTCGAAAACCTGAAACACCGGCCCGTCCGGACGATGCTCAGCACCCTCGCCATCGGGGTTCAGGTGTGCATGATCCTCACGCTCGAGGGCCTGAGCCACGGAATGCTCGACGATCAGGCGCGGCGCTCGCGCGGCATCGGCGCCGACATCGTCATCCGGGCTTCCACCGCGACGTTCCTGTCGCTCGGCGAAGCGTTCACCGACAAGTACCTCCCATTTGTCCGCAAACAGCCCCACGTCGTCCTCGCTACCGGCGCTCTCGTCCGGCCCACCGGCCCGCTCACCACCGTCACCGGTCTGGATCTGCCCGAGTTTGAGAGGATGAGCGGCTCGTTCCGCTTTCTTTCCGGCGGCGCTTACCGGAAACCCAACGACGTTATCGTTGACGAGTATTACGCGCGCCAGTACCATTTGCATGCCGGCGACACGATGCAGATGCTCAATCGCCCCTGGCGCGTCAGCGGCATCTTCGAGCAGGGCAAGATTGCCCGGCTCATCGTTCCGCTGGGCCTGCTCCAGGATCTCACCAGCAACACCGGGAAGATCAACGTGATTTACATCAAGCTGGACAATCCGGCGCACACCCAGGAGGTGATCGAGTCGCTCAAGGGCAGAGGAATGGAGAATTTCAAGATCTATTCCATGGAGGAGTTGCAGTCGCTCTACAGCGTGAAGAACGTGCCCATGCTGCCCGAGTTCACCGGCGTGGTGATTGGCCTCGGCGTGGTGGTCGGGTTCCTCGTGGTGTTCCTCTCCATGTACACGGCGGTCCTGGAGCGCACGCGCGAGATCGGCGTGCTGAAGGCGCTGGGGGCGTCGCCCGGCTTCGTCCTCAACGTGTTGGTCCGCGAGACCACGCTGCTGGCCGTTCTGGGATCCGCCTTCGGCATCCTGCTCACCTACGGAACCCGCTGGCTGATTATGACCTTCTGGCCCGGCTCGCTCATCCAGGCCATCGTGCCCGAATGGTGGCCCATCGCGGCGGGTATCGCCATCGCCGGCGCGCTGCTCGGCGCTGCGTGGCCAGGGCTGAAAGCCGCGCGGCAGGAT
>Ga0209415_10002832_pt1 | contig 32427 bp, 28 predicted proteins | sample PeaSoiSIISIP2007_FD_187696 | JGI IMG/M metagenome (GOLD analysis project Ga0209415, IMG submission 187696) | Peat soil microbial communities from Weissenstadt, Germany - SII-SIP-2007 (SPAdes) (version 2) | ecosystem: Environmental > Terrestrial > Soil > Wetlands > Peat | place: Germany... | reverse complement strand
CCCGCAGCGTGACGGGAATGCGGAAGTCCCTCAACACGGCATGCGTGGGATAAACTCAAGCGTCTGTAACCTGTAACTGAGGCTAACTGGGATGTCGAATATAGCTTCTCGCCTTCAATATGATCGAGATCAATGGGTCGACGCCGATTTGAAGCCCTCGACCTCGAGCCGAAATACCACTTCTTGTAAAAATCTTCTATTTTCAACTTATAAAGTCGTGTTTTGCCCGACGTTTTGTAGCTCGTTCCAACCGGCAAATCGAAGAACAGTTCCGTCCCTTCAGCCAGACAAAAAACGCGATGCGTCATCATCTCACTGTGGATGAAACGCGGATATCGAACCTCCATTGTGACCAAGCGTGCGCCAGCGGGCGACACGCTATCACACAAGACTCTAGCTGAGAACCCCATCGTCGTTATAGTTCTGCTGCATTTCCTTAGATTACTGCGACGAACTCAGCGCTTAACAAGCGCTGTGGTGAAAGACGCTACTGTACTTGACCTTCCTACGCCGGCGCTTTCTTCGGGAGCGGCTTCGCGGGATTGCCGGCTACGCGCTCGCCGTCGGGGACGTTGTGGGTAACGACCGATCCGGCTCCGATCAACGCACCGTCGCCGATCTGCACCGGCGCGACGAGCGACGAGTTCGAGCCGATGAATGCGCCCTCGCCGATCTCGGTCCGGTTCTTGTTCGTCCCGTCGAAGTTGCAGGTGATGGTCCCCGCGCCGATGTTCGCCGCGCGCCCAACGGCCGTGTCGCCGAGATAGGTGAGGTGTCCCGCCTTGACATCCGCTGCGAGCGTCGCATTCTTGATCTCGACGAAGTTGCCGATGTGCACGCCCGTCCCGAGCTCCGTCCCGGCGCGAAAATGCGCGAACGGACCAACGGAAGAGTAGTCGCCGACGACCGATTCGGTCACGATGCTCTCGCAAATTCGGACGTCGGTCCCGATCGTGCTGGCCGTGATGCGCGAGTTTGGGCCGATCACGCTGCGCGGCCCGACTTTCGAGCGTCCACCGATGCGCGTGTTCGGCTCGATCACGACATCGGCCGCGAGCGTCAGCTCCGGTTCGAGATAGGTCGTCGCCGGATCGACGATCGTCACGCCCTCGTTCATGTGCGCTTCGCAAAGCCGCAGGTTCATCTGCGCGGCGGCCGCCGCCAGCTCGATGCGATCGTTGATCCCCAGGACGACGCGATAGTCGGGCTCGAGCAGCGGAATCACGCGCTTCCCGCTCCCGATCAAGAGCTCGACTGTATCGGTAAGGTAGAACTCGCCTTGCACGTTGTCGTTGCTCAGCCTGCCGATGACGCCGCGCAGCGAGGCTTCGTCGTATGAATAGATCCCGGCGTTCATCTCGTCGATCTCGAGCTCTTCCGGAGTGCAGTCGCGCGCCTCGATGATCCGCTCCAGTTTCGGTCCACGCATCACGATCCGGCCGAAATTCGAGGGCAACGGCATCCGCGCCGTCGTCAGCGCGAGCGCAACGTTCGCATCGACTGCATTCAAGACGCGCCGATAGGTCGCCGCCGGGACCAGCGGCATGTCGCCGTAGGCGATCAAAAGCGCGCCCTGCGAAGCAGGGAGTGCCTCGAGCGCTACCTGCACGGCGTGGCCCGTCCCCAGCTGCGGCTCCTGGACGACGGTCCGCATCGGGACGGCGCCCGGCGCCGCGAAGCCGGCCAAGTACGGGTCGAGCTCCTCGTTGGCGACGACGACGATCTCGCCGACGCCCGCCTTGCGAACGGCTTCGAGGACGTACCAAAGCATCGGACGTCCACACAGCTCGTGCAGTACTTTCGGGCGCGCGCTTTTCATGCGCGTACCCTTGCCGGCTGCCAGGACGATCGCACGCGCGCTCACGGATTCGCTCCTACGAGATCGGGCGCCGGACGTTCGCTGCGCCAAGCCTTCTGCTCGGTGTTGCTCACGCCGCCGAGCGCATCAATCGCAACCCGAAAGCGTTCGCGGCAGATGTCCCTTCCCAAAAGGTCCATCGCGTCGAAAAGCGGCACGGAAGCCGGGCTTCCCGTCATTGCAACGTAGTAGACGCGCGCAAGGTCGCGAAATTTCTGGCCGAGCATCTCGGCGGCATTTTTAAGGACGCGTTCGATCACTCCCTTGTCGAACTCACGCTCGTCGTCGAGGTCCCACATCGCAAGCGCGAGCGCCTTACGGGCCGTCTCCAAATCGATCCTGCCTTCTGCGAAGTCTTCCTTCTTCAACGGCAAACGGCCGGCAAAGAAAAACGCGGTCAACAGACCCAGATCGCTCAGTCGTTCGATGCGCGAATGAGCGAGCGCGGCGATCCGCTCCAACCGCGCGCGATCGAAGCCCCACTGCGCCGTGCGCTTCATGAATTCTTCAACGTCGAGCTCGCGTAAGTACTTGCCATTCAACCAGTCGAGCTTCGCAACGTCGAAGACCGGTCCGCCGAGCGAGACGTGCTCGAACGAGAAACGCTCGATGAGCGTCGGCAGGTCGGCGATTTCGTGGCCCTCCGGCGGCGGCGCCATCAAGATTCCCAAGAAGTTGAGCAGCGCCTCGGGCAAGTAGCCCATTCGTTCGTAGAAGAGAATGCTGGTCGGGTTCTTCCGCTTACTGAGCTTGCTCTTATCCGGATTGCGCAACAGCGGCAAGTGCATCAGGACAGGCGGATCCCAGCCGAAGTACTTGTAGAGCAGCAGATGCTTGGGTGCCGAGGAGACCCACTCTTCGCCCCGGATCACGTGCGTGATCTCCATGAGGTGGTCGTCGACGACATTTGCCAAGTGGTAGGTCGGCAAGCCGTCTGACTTCATGATGACCTGCATGTCGACGGCGCTCCAGTCGATCTCGATCCGCCCGCGGCGCGCATCGTTGAACGTAAACAGCCCGCGTTCGGGGACCTTCATGCGCACGACAAAGGACTTGCCGGCCGCCAAATTGTCGGCGATCTCTTCCTGACTCAGGCGCAGGCAGTGCCCGTCGTAACGCGGCGGCTGTTTCGCCGCGCGCTGCAGCATCCGCATCTCTTCGAGACGTTCAGGCGCGCAAAAGCAGCGGAACGCATGCCCGTGATCGAGCAGTTCCTCGACGTACTTCTTATAGATCTCCGAGCGCTCGCTCTGGCGGTACGGAGCGTACGGTCCGCCGACATCCGGCCCTTCATCCCACGAGAGACCGAGCCAGTGCAGCGCGTCGAGGATCACTCCTTCGGATTCGCGGGTGCTGCGCGCCTGATCGGTGTCCTCAATCCGCAGCAAGAACGCCCCGCCGTTCTTCTTTGCAAAGCAGTAGTTGGCGAGCGCGGTGTAAGCTGTCCCGACATGCGGATCGCCCGTCGGCGAAGGCGCTATTCTGGTGCGGACGGTCATCCTACCAATTCCCGGTGTTTTGTGCCTTCGCGTTCGACGAACGCGATGATCTCGGCGAGCGGCGTCCCCGGCGTGAAGACCTCGCGCACGCCCATCGACCGCAGCTTTCCGGCGTCGGCGGCCGGGATCGTCCCGCCGCCGAACAGGATGATGTCCTCCGCGCCCCGCTCGCGAAGTTGCTCGAGGATCTTCGGGAAGAGCGTCATGTGCGCGCCGGAGAGGATCGAGAGGCCGATCCCGTCCGCATCCTCTTGAATCGCCGTCTGGACGATCTGTTCGGGCGTTTGGAAGAGGCCCGTATAGATGACTTCCATCCCGGCGTCGCGCAGCGCGCGTGCGATGACCTTCGCGCCGCGGTCGTGGCCGTCCAGGCCGGCCTTCGCGATGATGAACCGTAAGGGTCGCTTGCTCGTCACAACCCGTAGGGGATTCGTCTAGCGGGCAGCTTTCTCCGCGAGCTGATCGCGCAGGCGCGGCTTCTCGATCTTACCGAGCGCGTTGCGCGGGAGCGCTTCAACGACGTGGACGGTTTTGGGGACTTTGAAGCTCGCCAAGCGTTCCCGCAAGAGCGCAAGGAGCGCCTCGGTGCTAAAGCCCTTTTCGGCCTCGACGAACGCGACCGGGAGCTCCCCGCGTGCCGTGTCGAGTTGCCCCACGACGGCACACGCCCGAACGCCCGGGAACTGTTCGATCTCTTCTTCGATCTCGCGCGGATAGACGTTGAAGCCGCCCGTGATGATGAGCTCCTTGAGCCGGCCGACGATCTGAAAAACGTCCTTCGCCGCGTCATAGGTCGCCAAATCGCCGGAGCGGTACCAGCGAACGCCGTTAGCATCGGTGGCAAATGCGGCCGCCGTCGCTTCGGGATTCTCCCAATACCCTTTGAAAACGGACGGTCCGGAGATCATGAGCTCGCCGACTTCGCCGGGCTTGACGGGGTCGACGCCGTTCGGATCCGCAATGTACGCGGACATCCCGGGCGTGGTGTTCCCGACCGAACCGCCGACCCGCGGCCCCGCGTATCGATTCGAGAGCGGGAAGCCGAACTCGGTCGCGCCGTAGCGCTCGAGGATTTCAACGCCGAAGCGCTCTTTGAACTGCGCGTGCAGATCGGCCGAAAGCGCCGCGGAACCCGAGACGAACAGACGCAGCTTCGGAACCTCACCGGGTTTGGCGTGCTCGAGCAGCCGAACGTACATCGTCGGGACACCGAAGAACATCGTCGCTTTTTCATCGCGGAGCGACTTGAGGATCCGCTTCGCGTCGAAGCGCTCGTGCACGACGATCCTTCCGCCCATGGCGAGCGAACCGCCGAGCCCTGCGCACAAGCCGTGGATGTGGAAGAGCGGGAGCGCGATGACGAGCGTGTCGGTCGCCTGCCAGCGCCAACTCGTGCCGACTTGCGTCGCGATCATCGCCAAATTGCCATACGACAACATCGCGCCTTTGGATCGTCCCGTCGTCCCGCTCGTGTAGACGATCGTCGCGATGTCGTCGGGCTTCACGTGGTAGTCGGCGACGAACGGCTTGATCGATTCGTCGCCTGCCCAGCGTTCGATCTCGGAGGCATCGATCGTCGTGTACCCCTTGCCCAGATGCTTGACGTACTCGGCTGTCTGAGACGAAACAACGACGAGCTTCGCGCGCGAGTTCTCTAGGATGTGGCCGAGATCGCTCGCGCGGTAGAGGACGTTGGTCGGGACGACGATCGATCCGACGCGCAACGACGCGAGATAGGCGAAGACAAAGCCGATTCGATTCTCGGAGTAGAGCGCCAAGCAGTCGCCGGACTTCAAACCGAGCTCGCGCAGTTTGGTCGCTACGCGGCGAGCCCCGGTGTGAAGCGCAGAAAACGACACGTCCCCATAAGCAGGTGCGTCACGCCGGTCGGCCAGCGCGCCGTCAAAGAGCTCCAGGATCGTCATTAGGTAGCTTGTTATCTATTGCTCAATAATGGACCTAGCGGGGCGGGGAGCTTCGTCAACGTCGCCAATTGGGGAGGCCTGATGGACGCAATCGGTTACTATCGCCACCCCACGATCCACGGCCGGACGGTCGTTTTTATCTGCGAAGACGATCTGTGGACCGTCGATGCCGGTGGGGGTGTGGCGCGACGGCTGAGCGCGAGCAACGGCGACGTCGCCTATCCGCGTCTTTCGCCTGACGGCCGTTGGATCGCGTTCGTCGGGCGCGAGGAGGGTCACCCCGAGGTCTACGTCGTCCCGGCGGAAGGCGGCGTTCCGCGCAGATTGACCTTCCTTGGCGGCGAGGCGTGCATCGTCTCGGGGTGGATGCCCAGCGGCGACGAGATCCTCTTCACCTCGGATGCGTACTCGCCGTTCGTCAAAGAGACGCACGCATTTACCGTCCCGTTCGGGGGCGGGGTGCCGCAGCCGCTCGAGCTGGGTCACGTGATGACGATCGACGTCGCGCCGCAGGGTCTTCTCGTGGCGCGCAATGCGAACGACACCGCGCGCTGGAAGCGCTATCGCGGCGGGACCGCCGGGGACGTTTGGATCGACGCGCGCGCGAGCGGGACGTTTGCGCGCTTGATCGATTTGCCTGGTCCGGTGAATCCGTTTTGGTTCGGAGAGCGTGCCTGCTTCGTCTCGGACCACGAAGGGATCTCCAACCTCTATTCGTGCTTACCCGACGGGACCGATCTGCAACGTCACACGAACGAGCGCGAGTACTACGTCCGCTTCCCTTCAACCGATGGAGTCCGCATCGTCTATCAGGCCGGCGGCGAGATCGCGCTCTTCGACCCGGCGGCCGGGTCGTCGCAGCGCATCGCGATCGCGACGCCCTCGGCGGCGCCGCAGACCGCGCGCCGCTTCGTCGATGCGGGCGCCGAGCTCGAACATTTCGCCCCCTCCCCCGACGGCACGCAGCTCACGCTCATCGCGCGCGGGCAACCGTACACGATGCCGCTGTGGGAAGAGGCCGTAACGCACCACGGCGCCGGGAGCCGGATCCGGTATCGCCTCGCCGAGTGGATGCACGACGGCAAGCAGGTGATGCTCGTCGACGATGCGAGCGGTTTCGAGCGGATCGCGGTCGTCGCAACCGACGGATCGCATGAGAAGCGGTACTTGACCGACACCGAAGTCGGACGCTTCACCGCTCTCGCCGTCTCGCCGGCGAGTAACGTGGCCGCGTTTGCCAACCATCGTTACGAGCTTTATCTTCTCAATCTGGAGAACGGCGCGCCGCGCAAGATCGACGCCGGGCGAGCGGCGCTGATCGACGATCTTGCCTTTTCGCCCGACGGCAAGTTCATCGCGTACACATGGTCTCCGGCGCACGACGTCTCGATCGTCCGAGTCGCCGAAGTCGAAACCGGGACGATCCACGACGTGACCTCGCCGATGCGCGTCGATCGAGCGCCCGCCTGGGATCCCGAAGGCAACTTTCTCTACTTCATATCGACGCGCGACTTCAACCCGGTCTACGATGCCCTTCAGTTCGACTTGAGCTTCCCGCAAGCGATGCGGCCGTTTCTCGTGACGCTGCGCGCCGACGTCGCAAGCCCGTTCGTCCCCAAGCCGGCGCCGATCCATCGTGAAGGCAAAGACGACGAGAAAGACAAGGACGAGGAGACGCCGGCGCTTCGGATCGATTTCGATGGAATCGCCGGCCGCATCATCGGCTTCCCAGTCGAAGAAGCGGATTACGAACAGATCGTCGCTGCGAAGGGCCGCCCGCTCTTTACGAAATTCCCGGTCAAAGGGATCAAACCGGAGGGCCGTAGCTGGGAGGACGAGCACGAGCTCGGGGTCCTGCAAGCATACGATTTCGAACAGCAGCGCCTTGCGACGCTCGCGAGCAGCGTCGAAGAGATTCGCCTAGGCGCAGATCATCGGACGCTGGTCTACACGTCGCGCGAACGGATGCGCGCGATCGATGCGGGCCGGGAATTGCCCGAGCATGAAGACGACGACGAGAAAGAAGCACCCGAGGCGAATCGCCGCACCGGTTGGCTCGATCTGACGCGCGCGAGCGTCGAGATCGCTCCGATCGACGAGTGGACGCAGATGTACTACGAGTCTTGGCGGTTGCAGCGCGAGCAATTTTGGGATGCGTCGATGTCCGACGTCGACTGGGACCGCGTACGCGAGCGGTACGCACGACTGCTTCCGAAGCTGCGCACGCGCACCGACCTCTCCGACCTCATCTGGGAGATGTACGGCGAGTTGGGGACGTCACACGCTTACGAGATCGGCGGCGATCACCGTTCGCCGCCGCAATACCGGCGCGGCTTCTTGGGCGCAGATATCGCCTGGGACGAAGCGGCGGGCGGCTACCGGATCGAGCGTATCCTGCGCGGCGACTCGTGGGACCGTAATCTTGATTCACCGCTCGCGGAGCCGGGCGTCGATGCGCGTGACGGCGACGTCATCGTCGATGTCGGCGGTAAGCCCGTCGACCGCGCAAATCCGCCGGACACGCGTCTGATCAATCTCGCAGGGCGCGAGACGTCGCTCGGGATCGTGCGCAACGGAGAACGGCATCGCGTCTTGATCAAAGCATTGCGCAGCGAGCGGATGCTGCGCTACCGCTCTTGGGTCGAGCAAAACCGTCGCGAGGTACACCGCAGGACCGATGGAAAGGTCGGCTATCTCCACATACCCGACATGGGACCATGGGGCTTTTCCGAGTTTCATCGCGGATATCTCTCGGAGCTCGATCGTGAGGGGCTGATCGTCGACGTCCGTTATAACCGTGGCGGCCACGTTTCGCCGTTATTATTGGAAAAGCTCGCGCGCAAGCGCGTCGGTTACGACATCCCGCGTTACGGCCCTCCGGTGCCGTACCCGCCCGAATCGGTGGCGGGTCCGATCGTTGCGCTCACCAACCAATTTGCCGGCTCCGACGGCGATATTTTCAGCCACTGCTTCAAGCTCTACAAACTCGGGCCGCTCGTCGGCAAGCGGACGTGGGGCGGCGTGATCGGGATCAATCCGTACCACCGGCTCGTCGACGGCACGCTGACGACACAGCCCGAGTTTTCATTCTGGTTCGTCGACGTCGGCTGGGCTGTCGAGAATTACGGGACCGATCCCGATTACGACGTCGACATCGCCCCGCAGGACGCGAAGGCGGGGCGCGATCCCCAACTCGAGCGGGCGCTCGAACTCATGGGGTCGGCGCTCGCATCGCAGGAACGCCCTCCCGCCCTTCACCCGCGTCCGAAGCTGACGCTGCCGACGTAGGCGGACGGCGCTTTACGCCGAAGGACGCCCCTGCAACCACTTCCTATCGGTGTGGACGAACTTATGATTGGAACGGTCTTCCCAGAGAGTTTCTCGCAGAAGGACGCGCCGTCCGGAACGATCGTCGCGGTTGACGACGTCGCGGTCAATTTGGAGTTGTACGGACGCGTCCTCAAGCGGTTGCCGCACAATCGCGTCGTCTCGTTCACTTCATCGAGCGACGCGCTCGAGTGGTGCCGCCTCAATGATTTCGATCTCCTGCTGATCGATTTCCATATGCCGCCGCCGAACGGGCTTGAGTTCGTGCAGCGGCTGCGCAAGATGCCGTCGAAGGGCGACATCCCGGTCGTCATGATTACGGTCGCGCAAGAAAAAGAGATCCGCTACCACGCGATCCAGCTCGGCGTGAACGATTTTCTGATCAAGCCGATCGACCCGATCGAGTTCCTCGCCCGCGTCAAGAACTTGATGCTGCTGCGCGCGCGCGGGAAAGACTTGCTCGATCGCGCCGCGTGGCTGGCCAGAGAGGTCGAACGCGCAACCGGCGACATCGTCGGCCGCGAGGAAGAGACGATCGATCGTCTCGTGCGCGCGACCGAATACCGCGACAAGACGACGGGCGCGCACATCCAGCGGGTGGCTCACTATGCGGAGCGGCTTGCGCGCGAGCTCGGACTCTCCGCGGACGATCAGCGATTGATCCGCTTAGCCGCGCCGATGCACGACGTCGGCAAAGTCGCGACTCCCGACGGGATCCTCCTCAAGCCGTCCGCGTTGACCCCCGAAGAGCGGCGTACGATCCAGCAGCACGTCGTCGAGGGGCATGATATCCTGCGCGAAAGCAGGTCGACGCTCTTGCAGCTCGCCGCGGAGATTGCGCTCTCTCATCACGAGCGCTGGGACGGCGCCGGCTATCCGCATGGATTGAGCGGCGATAGTATCGCGCTCTCCGGCCGCATCGTCGCGATCTGCGACGTCTACGACGCGCTGGTCTCCGTCCGGCCCTACAAGCAGGCGTGGAGCTTCATCGATGCGGCCCACTATATCGACGAAGGGAGCGGGACGCAATTCGATCCGGAGGTCGTGGCGGCGTTCCAATCCGTCGCGCACGATTTCATGACGATCAAGCACGACTACCCTGACGTCGCGTAAGCGAACTAGGCTTTCGGCAGCTCGATCGTAAACTCGGTCCCTTCGCCGGGGGCGCTTGCGACGCGCAGGGTTCCGTGTGCGCGTTCGATCGCCGATTTCGCGATCGCGAGTCCGAGCCCGGAGCCTTCGACGTCGAATCGCCGCTCGCCGCGATAAAAACGGTCGAATGCGTGCGCCTGTTCTTCGGGAGTCATACCCGGTCCGCGATCCTTGATGGCGACCGCGACATGACCGTTCTCGGAGGCGACGCGAACGTCGATCGGTGCGTTCGGCGCGTACTTGAGCGCGTTGTCGACGATGTTGGAAATCGCTTCGTTCAGTTCGGTCTCGTCGCCGATCACCCAGGCTGCACCGTCGCGCTCGAATCTGAGTCCCGACGGGGCGAGCGGCCCGAACTTATCGACGACTTGGCGTGCAATCGCGGAAACATCGATCGTCTCGATCGCTTGCTGGACCTCGTCACGATCGAGCCGAGCTAGGAGGATCAGCTTGTCGATCAACGCGCGCATCCGCCGGCTCTCGCCGCCCATCGTGCCCAGGATGTTTTCGGCGAGTTCGCGATCGGTCACCGCCCCGCGCCGCAGCACGTCAATGTAGCCCATCACGACGGTCAGCGGCGTCCGCAGCTCGTGTCCGGCGTCCGCGATGAACTGCCGCATGTGCCGCGCGTTACGCTCGCGTTCGTCGAACGCCGCAACGACTTGATCGGCGGCTGCATTGAAGGCTGTCGCAAGCTCTCCCATCTCGTTTCGCTGGCTCGTAATGACAGGGCTCGGCGTAAAATCACCTTGCGAAAAACGGCGCAGCGATTGAGTCACGTCGACGAGCGGCTTGAGCGCCTGATTGGTGATGTACCTGCCGAGCAGCAAGGCGATCAGCGCCATGCAAAGTCCAGCCGCCGACATCGTTAGGATCGAAGAGACCAAGAGCGCGCGAAACCGGTCGAGATCCGGGAACGCGTTGATGACGCCGCTCCCGACGCGAACGGAAGCGGGATGCATGCCCAGAGCGCCGCCCAGCCCGAAGAGGATGCCGCGCCAGAAATCGTTACGCCGGCCGAACGTCGAGGGACGGCGTTCCGGAACCGCCTTGATCGTGTTGTCGTCCGTGCTGCGGGCAATCCTCGTGTCGTCGCTGTCGACGACGGTTATGCGGACCGAGTTTCGCTCGAGCCGTTCGATGATCTGCGGCGCGACGGTGAGGAGCGGCTTCTTTTCCGCGCCGACAAGCTTGAAGATCGCCGGCGCTTGGGCGATGACCGCGTTCACATTTTCCTGAGTAGCGCGCGCGTACATCGAGAGGACGAAGACGGTCCCGACGACGGCGACGACTCCGAGCAGCAGCCCTGCGACCACGAAATACGCGATCGTCAGCCGCAGGCGCAACGATGCGAACATCTAGTCCTCGCGCAGCGTGTAGCCGACGCCGCGGACCGTATGGATCAACTTCTGGTCGAAACCGTTATCGATCTTTGCGCGCACGTACGAGATGTACGTGTCGACGGTCCCGGGGCCGACTTCGCGCTCGGTCCCCCACACTTGATTGAGCAGCTGATCGCGGCTGAAGACCCGCCGCGGATGACGTAACAAGGTCGTCAGCAGATCGTACTCGCGCGCCGAAAGGTCGATCTTCTTCCCGTCGCGCTGCACCGTGCGGCTCTCGAGCTCGACGGTCAGATCGCCGCAATGGAGGACCGTCGGTTGCGCAAGCTTCGGACGGCGCAATGCCGTCTGCAGCCGAGCGACGAGTTCGTTCATCTCGAACGGCTTGCTCACGTAGTCGTCGGCGCCATGCGCCAAGCCCTCGATCTTATCGCTCGTCTCGCCTTTTGCGCTGAGCATGACGATGGGTGCTTCGGTGAAGCGGCGCAGCATCGGCAGCAGCGCGACACCGTCGATCTTCGGCAGCATCACGTCCAGGACGATCACGTCGGGCTCGTTTTCGCGAATCATCGACAGCGCCTCGACGCCGTCGGCCGCGGCCGTCACTTCAAAGCCCTCGCGTTCCAAGCCGATCATCAGCATTTCGCGGATGTGCCGTTCGTCGTCGACGACGACGACGCGCGGGCGTTCTCCGACCATGCCCTTCATGCTAGGGGCGTTTCCTTAGAAGCTACTGGGACTCCGGGCTACTGACCGCTTGGTTGGGGGCCAGGTGACGGCGAGGCGCTCGGAGCAAGGCTCCCGCCGCCCTGCGGCAGTTGCGGCGGCCGGACGACGAACAGGCCAGTCCCCGGCGCGTAGTACAGCGCCGGCCCACGGGCGGGCGCCGCGACACCTTTCGCCCGCGCCTCCTCGGTCGAGAGCGCGGCGACGTAGGCGCATCCCACGAACGCGCGCAGCGCACGGAAGCGCGGATTGTTTTGGAATTGCTGCTGGCGCTGGCGGATTTGCGCCTGCGTCGGTTGAGGCTGCGACTGCACGACGATCGGACCGCCCGGCGGGCCTACCGGTGGCGCACCGGATCCCTCGCGATTGAAGCCGCCCCCCGGCGGACCGCCCTGGGGACGCTGCTGAGCCGGACCACCGCCGGCGCCGGGAAGCTGCGGCAGGCGTGCCCGCATCTCCAGCACATACGTGCCGTCCGCGTTGGCATGCGGAACGATCTCGACGTCCTGGGGCTGCTGCGGCGTGCGTTTGGCCTCGTACGCGTTGACGTACGCGCGTACCCCCGCCAACATCGGCTGCGCAAGCTTCTGATCGTCGGCGGTGCAGGTGTCCCGCGTCGTCGCGACCGAGAAGGCGTCGGCTCCGGGCGGAGGCGTTGCAAGGTTGAGACGGAATCCGCGCGGCGTCGCGTTCGGAGCGGGATTCGGCGCAGACGCGACCGTGCGCAGCGCCGCGATCGGCGGCGGCCCGCCGATCTTCATCGTGTACGCGAAATTGAGTTGGCGCGGCGCGAGCGGCCGTCCCACCGTCGGCAAGAAGCCTCCGCCGTTGAGCGGGAGCGGAACGGCGAACGCGTTCGTCGCGAAATCGTAGCCGTACGCGTTGAAGATGTTGCTTTCGAAGATCGTCAAACGGCCCGGTCCGAGATTGCGCGAGACGCCGGCCGTAAACACCGTGTACGGCGGGAGGTTCTGCTGATTGTTCGCACCGGTGTATTGCAAGTTTGCAAGCAGTTCGAGTCCGCTGCGCGGCAAGAGTCCGTCGAGCGTCAATCCGGCGTGATGGATCGGGCGGTTGGGCAACTGGGCGCCGACGATCGTCGTCGATGCGGCGCCCAGCAACAGCGCGTCTGCCTGCGTCAGCACCGCTTCGTTGAGCGAATACGTCGGCAATGCGACGAAATAGTGACCCAGCGCGAAGCGGCCGCTGAAGTTCACGCCCTGATAGAGCCGCGCCGTCCCGCCGAGCGGCTGCTGCACGTAGAGGTTGTTCTGAGCGAACGGGACGCTCTGGCCGCAAGTCTGTGAGTAGAACTGGTTGATCGAGTCGATGTAGCCCGGCGGAAAATAGCCGGCGGGTTCGTTCGCCTGATTGACGAGCGCCGTGATCAATTGTCCGCCCTGCGTTTGTCGATAGAGATCGATCGTAAATTGCCCGCGACGAAATTGGTGCGTCCAGTTGAGGTCGCCGTTGAGCGCGGATTGGTGCTGCGGCTGGTCTCCCGGTCCCGAGACGATCGCAACGCCGCTACCGCAGTTGATCTGTGCTCTCGCCGGAGCACCGAAGGACAGGTTGACGTTGTTTCCGGGTTGACTGCTCCCGAGTGCAAGCGATAAGCCGATCGAATCGTTTTGCTGCGGCCGCCACGCCATGCCGGCACCGGCCAAGAGGCTCGTCCCGGCGCCGGTGGTGTTCGCCAGCGAAACGTTCGGCGTGAGGGTGAGGTAGTTGCTCAGCTTATACGCGTCGGCCAGCTGATACGTGTTGGCGGAGACCGCATTGACGAACGGCGTTTGAAAGCTGAGCGACCCTCCCGGCGTCGTCGTCCCAATGATCGGGATCGATGATTGCGACGCGGCGTAGGTGCTGCCCGAGAGCGTGATCGTGCTGCGTCCGGGGGAGATCGCGAAACTGTACGCGATTCCGCGCGAGTCGCTCCCCGTCACGGTGAGCAGTGGAAACGGCGTCCCCGCAATGTATTGATTGCTGAAGTTAGCGTTGTTGGAACTGCCGGTTGCATACGCGGAAACCGTCGAGGTCACTTCGCCGATCGTCGATTGGACCGTCACGTAGCCGAAGCGAAAGCTGCCGTAGTTGTTGTTGTTCGGGCCGAAGCCGCATGGCAATGCCCCCGTAAACGTCGTGCAAATCGACGCGTTCCAAAAGTTCGAGGAGATCCCGGTCGCCGAAATCGTCGTCCGATCGTCGGGCATCGCATAACGCAGCTTCAGAAAATCGCCGAGATTGTGGAAGTCGCCGCCGTGCGGATACGTGAGGCCGCTCTGATCTTCAAAGACCTGGAAAGTCAGGGGATTGTTGCCGTTGCGGAAGGTGTGTTCGACGGCGATCCCAAGGCGGCCCAAACTCCCGGTCGCCCCGAGTTGATAGTTCGCGCGGTCGTACGTCCCATACGAGCCCGACATTTGGCCGATCCACGTCTTCGTCGGCTGTAACGTGCGAAAATTCACCCCGCCGCCGAGCGCACCGGCCGTCGGCGAAAAATTGACGCTCGCTCCGTGAAAGAGATCGGTGTTGATGTTGCGCAAGTTTGCGGCCGCACCCGGTGCTCCAAGCGGGATGCCGTCCAGAGTGACGGAGGTCTGTGCTTCGTCGTGTCCGTTGAGCGAGACGGTCACCGCGCTGTTCGGATCGGTCGCATCCTGATTGACCGAGACGCCGGCGAGCTTGTTGAGCGCGTCGGTGAGCGAATCGGAGATGCGCCGGATCGGACTGTCGTCGCTGATGTCGTGGCTCGAGACGGAGACTTGCGAGCGCGCGGTGACGGTTCCGATGATCGGCGGCCCATTCAACGACTCGCTCAGCTTAACGTCAAGCGCGACCGAGCGGCCGGAGAGGACTTCGAATTCGGGCGAGACCGCCGAACTATAGCCGCGCTTGAGGACCCGCACGCGATAAAGCCCGGCCGGCGCATCGGTATAGCGGATGATGCCGTTGGTGCCGGTGAGCGAGCTCGCGACCTGCGGGCCGACGAGCATCGCGCGCGCGTCCACTACGGGCTTGCCCGTCTTCGCGTCGGTGACGGTCAGGACGATTGCCCCGGTATCGGTCTGCGCCGACGAAGGAGCCATGCTGACCGCCACGAGCAGGAGAGCCAAAATCAAACACGACACGCGACGCAACCCGTGCATGCGCAGATTCTCCCATGTCCGCCTTAGAGTTTACTGGGTAGGCGGCGGGCTCGGGACCGGCGTACTCGGGCCGAGATTCGCCGGCTGTGCTCCGGTTTGCGTCTGCGGCGCCGGCGTCGGTGTCGGTGTCGGCGTCGGTGTTTCGGTCGTCTGCGTCTGCGTCGCCGCGGCCGTTTGTGGTGCCGGCGCTGGATCGCCTGGGGCCGCAAACGTCGGAAGCTGCGGCGTAATCGTCGCGTTGCCTTGGCTTGCGGCTAGGATCTTGTCGATCTCGTGATCGAGGTAAGGAATGCTCGTCCCGCCGTAGGTTGGATCGAGGTTTGTCGGCGCGGTCACCGGCTCTTTGATTGCCGACGACTCGGCGACCGCCGGCGTCAACGAACCCGACAGCGCGACTGCGTATGTTTCCGGCGCGTACTGCGCGGTGTAGGAATCCATCGTCCCTTGCGGCGGCGCGAACGACTGGCTCGCAAGGACGGTTTGCGCTTGCGGTGACTGATTCGTCGGGAGAACGCGCGCGATCAGCGCATTCCCCGAGGCCTCGACGGCGCTTGCCGGCGGCCTCGTCAGCGTCTCGGGCGGAAAAAACGACGGGCCGAGGGAGGGAGCGCCGACGGCAATCGTCAGCAGCGTAGACGTCACCTTAGAAGTGTTGGCGGTCGCCGTCCGGCTGCTCCTCTAGCGGCGCTCGCGCAGGAGGCCCCTTTGACAGGAATCACCCCTTCTGGTACGATTCCGAAGCCGAAGTAGGGTCTAACATCCCTCACCGGATGCCTCCGGGCGATCCGGTCCATCAGCGAAGCCCCGGCGGCTTCACTCGAGTGGGTTGCTTCGGCATCGCCACTTTTTTGTTTCCCGCTTCCCAAAGGAGCACCGAAACGCCATAGCACGACCGCTTCGAATAAACGATCAAATCCGAATCCGTCAGGTACGCGTCATCGATGACGACGGGTCACAACTCGGGGTGATGCTGACGGAAGAGGCGCTGCAACTTGCGCGCTCGCGCGGGCTCGACCTAATCGAAGTCTCGCCGACCGCTCAGCCTCCGGTCTGCCGGATCAGTGACTACGGGCGTTTGAAATACGAGCAGGCCAAAAAAGACAAAGATGCTCGCAAGAAGCAAAAGAATTGGGAGCTCAAGGAAGTAAAGCTGCGTCCGAAGATCGAGCAGCACGACTATGAAGTCAAGGCGAGAATGGCGGAGCGCCTTCTCCAAGATGGCGGAAAAGTCAAGGTGACGATCATGTTTCGCGGACGCGAAATCACGTATACGAGCTTCGGGAAACGGTTGCTCGATCGCATGGCGGTGGATATGCAAAACCTCGCCACCGTCGAACGCGAACCAAAACTCGAAGGCAAGAACATGTTCATGATCCTCGCCCCGCGCGCCGTCCCTTTGGGACCGCCGAAATTCACGCACGTGAAAGCGCCGGATGCCGCGACCAACGGCGAGGCAGCCAAATCAGTGGGAGCCAGCAGTGCCTAAGATTCGTACCCATCGGGGAACCGCAAAGCGCGTCAAGGTGAGCGCAAACGGCAAGGTGACGCACCGCCATCAATTTACGGGCTGCGGTCATATTTTGAGCAAGAAGACGCGCAAGCGGAAGCGGCAGGCACGCAAGGATGCCCCTGTGTTCAAAGGCGACCTCAAGCGTTTTGCGCCCCAAATTCCCTATCTTCTCTAATTAGGAGCGTAGACGATGGCCAGAATCAAACGCGCAGCCGGCGTTCGCCGGCGCCGCAAGGTCATGAAGCTCGTCAAGGGCTTCCGGGCGGCGCGGCGTCGCAACTACCGCGTCGCCAATGAGGCGCTGCTCCACTCGCTCGCCTATGCGTTTCGCGATCGCCGCGTGCGCAAGCGCGACTTTCGTTCGCTGTGGATCGCCCGCATCAACGCCGCGGCGCGGCGCGAAGGGATGTCGTACTCCCGCTTGATCGCCGGGCTGAAGAAGAGCGGGATCGCCGTGAACCGCAAGACCCTCGCAGAACTCGCCGTCAAGGATCAGGCGGCCTTCGCACAGCTGCTCGCGGTCGCGAAGAACTCGCTCGGAGAGACCGCGGCGTAGTCATCGTCACCGGCGGCAGCCGCGGCATCGGCGCCGCTGTCGCAAAGCTGCTCGCCGCGCGGGGCGAGAAGGTCGCAATCGTTTATTCGCGCGATGAATCCGGCGCGCTCGGGATCGCGACCGAGATCGATCGCGCCCGCGGACGCGCCGTTCCGCTCCGCGCCGATGTGTCGTCCGAAAGCGACGTCGAGCGGATGTTCGCCGAGGCGGAAGACGCGCTCGGTGCCCTGACCGGGCTCGTGAATAACGCCGGGATCGCGGGACGGCTGGGCCGTTTCGACGCGCTCGAGCCCGCGGAGCTGCGCGCGGTTTTCAACACCAACATCATCGGAGCGATGCTGTGCGCGCAACAAGCGGTGCGGCGGATGTCGAGCAAGTACGGCGGTTCAGGCGGCTCGATCGTCAACGTCAGCTCGCGCGCCGCAGAACTCGGCGGCGCGAACGAATGGGTTCACTACGCCGCCTCGAAAGGGGCGCTCGAAACGTTTACGCGCGGGCTCGCGCGTGAAGTTGCCGGCGAAGGCATTCGCGTGAACGCGGTCGCGCCCGGATTGATCGCGACCGATATGCACGAGCGCGCGGGCGCGCCGGATCGCCTTGCGAAGCTCGGTCCGAGCTTACCGATCGGCCGCGTCGGGACGGCGCAAGAAGTCGCCGAGGCGGTAGCTTGGCTCATGTCGCCCGCGGCATCGTACGTGACGGGAACCATCCTGCACGTCAGCGGCGGACGGTAGGCTAGCGGTGCGCGCCGGCGCGTAAGGCGGCGAGGGCGATCTGCGTCTTCGCGTCGGGCAACTCGTCGCGCTCGACCATCGCCCACGCCTGCTCGATCCCAAAACCCCGGACTTCGATCTCTTCATCGGCATCGGGATCGGGAACGCCGAGCGAGAGCTCCTCTGCGACGACGAAGTGCAACAGTTCGTTGCAGAAACCCGGTGCGGAATACGCCGACCACAGGCGGCGCAGGTGTTGCGCGCGGTAGCCGGTCTCCTCGCGCAGTTCCCGCGCAGCCGCATCTTCGACGGACTCACCGTCGTCCATCGAGCCCGCCGGAACTTCCCACAGCACCCGTCCGAGCGGATAGCGATATTGTCCGACGAGTATGATCGAGCCGGGTTTGGGCAGCGCCACGATGACGACCGCCTCTTTATGTTCGACAATCTCCGCCTCGAAATGCTTGCCGTCGCTTTCGATCTGATCAACGCGCAAGTTCACAACACGCCCATCGTAGACGCGCCGGCTGTTTGCAACGTGCATCAGACGACCGTCGTGTTGGACAGCTCTTCGAGGATCGTGGGGCGCTCGGGATCCCATGCCAAATCGACGAGGGCCTTCGCTGCGAGCAAGCGCTGATCGAGGGCCAGGGCGTCGGCGAATGGTCCCATCGTTTTGCGTGCTTGTTCGAGTGGTATCGCGTCGACCTGACCGTTGCCGCCCGCCGCGCGGCTGATCGCGCGCGCGACGTCGGCATACTTCACGGGATCGCCGTTGACGCCGTTATACGTCGCGCCCGCCGGTGCGCGTTCGAGCGCAAGGGCATACAACTCCGCAAGCGCATCGATGCGGACGGTCGTCCAATGATTCTCGCCGTCTCCCGCGATCACCAGCTGACCGGCCTTCGCTTGTTCGATCATCCTGCCCGGGATGCCGCCGCCGTCTCCGTAGACGAGACCGGGACGAATCACGACCGTGCGCAGCTTGTGTTTGCGGGCGTTGTGGACTTTCTTCTCGTGCGAAGGCCGCCATGCGACGAGTTCGATCGGATGGAGCGGCGCGCTCTCGTCGACCGTTTTGCCGCCCGTGTCTCCGTAAACCCAACACCCGCTCGTGTAGACGAACGCTTCGTGACCGCTATCGACCGCGCCGAGCATCGAGTCGAGCGCGCGTGCTTCCATTTCGACCCCCTGCGGCGAACGCTCGAACGCGCAATAGATGACCGCATCCGCGTCGTGCGTCATCTCGCGCAACGCCTTATGGTCTTCCAGCGTCGCTTGCACGGGATGCATCCCGCGCGCAAGCAGCTTCTCGATCCCCGCGGATGAGCGGGCCAATCCGACGATGTCATGACCGCGCTTCTTGACGGCGTCGCACACCGCTGAACCGATATAGCCGGTGGCCCCGGTAACAAAAACTCGCATCCCCTATTCTACGTGCGAGTGACGACGCGCGTAAAGGCGTCGAAAATAATCGCGACCTCGGTCATCACGAGCGCGCTCCCGCTGACCCAGCGAGCAGGCGCGGTGACGGCCCACAGGACGAGCATCAGCGCGGCAAGGTAGGCGATGTCGCGCGTCACGGCGAGCCGGGCACCGTCGCTCGGACCGCGATAGTCTCGCCGCAACGCGAGGATGGTCCCGAAGATCGCCAGCGCGAGGAGCGCCGCCGAAATGGCCCGGTGGCGTTCCAACCCGGACAGCATCAAGCGACCCCAAAAGCCGACGGCGACGATGATGGCGAGGGTCGCGAGGAACTCGACGGCCCGGCCCAGCCCTTGCACGCGCCGCTCGTTCGCGAGGACCGGAGGGGGACCTTCGGCGGGACAAGCTCAAACGGGGCGCATGCCCACCGAGCTCCGTGCCCACCACCGGCGCCTCGCCTCCATCGCAGCACTTCAGCGGCGCAAAGAGGGCTGGGGCTCGGGGCGCTTTGCGATCGAGGGGCCGACCCTGCTCGATGAGGCGCTCGAAAGCGGCCTCGTCATCGCGGAGGTCTATGCAACTCAAGCGGCGCTGCGAGCCCATCGACGGCTCGCTGAGTTGGAAGCCGCCGGGACCCCGATCTTTGCCGTCGAGGAGCGGGCCATGAACCGGATCTCGGATCTGGAGACGCCGCCCGGGCTCCTCGCGGTCGTAGAGCATCCGCCGGTCCCGCTTGGGACGCTCGTGGACGGCGACGAGCCGGTGGTGGGCCTGGCCGTCGCCGACCCCGGGAATGCCGGGACGCTGCTACGCTCGGCCCGCGCCTTCGGGATCGACCGCATCGTCTTCGTCCGTGGCGGGGTCGACCCGTACCATCCGAAGGTCGTCCGCGCGGCTATGGGCGCGCTTTTTCGGATGAAGATCGGCCTGGGGACGGGCGAGGAACTCGCCGAGGCCGCCCAGGGGTCCGGGCGTCCGATCATCGCGATCGACCTCGACGGGGAACCGCTCGATCGCTTCACCTTCCCGCCGCGGCCCATTTTGGCGATCGGCCACGAGCGCCATGGGGTCAGGTCCTGGCTCCCGGTCCGCGACGGAGCGATCCGAATCCCGCAAAATGGGGTCGAGTCCCTCAACGCGGGGGTGGCCGGGAGCATCGTCCTCTATCAATTAATGCTCGCCAGGAGGGGGGCTTGACAAGCGAAGCAAGTTGTCAAGACTGCCAAAAAACGCCCATTTGTCAAGACTATTCAGGCCCTGGGGCCGATGCTATACTCTTCGCAGCCCGGGTTCCGAGCAACAAAATCGAGGAAGGGGTCCACTCCGCCGATGCAAACGTCCGAATTCTTTTGGCGCCTGTTCAAGAGTACCGGATCGATTAACGCCTACATCATGTACCGGCAATTGCATCCGAGCCCCGTAACGAGCTAAATTCGGCTCGACCATCACAGTGAGAGCGTCCGGCTAGAGGGCCGGACGCTCTTTTTTTCGCATGAAAGCGACGGCATGAGCGAACTGACCCAACAGTTGAGCGCGCTGGCGGCACGGCTCGACGAAGCGCTGAAGGCTGTCGGCGACGAGAAGGGACTCGAGGAGCTGCGCATCGCGTATCTCGGACGCAACGGCGAGGTGACCGCGGTGCGCCGGCAGATCGGGACGCTCCCCGCGGCGGAGCGCCCGGCGGCCGGCAAAACGATCAACGACGCGGTCGGACTGATGGAGGCGCAGTTCGAGCGCGCCGAAGCCGCGCTGCGCTCGAAGGCGCTCGCTGCATCGCTCGAGCAATCGATCGACGTCACGTTCCCGGGGACGTCACCGCTGCGCGGCTCGATCCATCCGATCCGCCGGACGATCAACGACGCGTGCCGGTACTTCGAGCGTCACGGCTTCGCGGTCGTCCTCGGCAACGAGATCGAAACCGGCTATCACAATTTCGACGCGCTCAACATCCCGCCGGATCACCCGGCGCGGGAAGGTCTCGACTCGTTTTACGTCCGGCCGGATCTCGTGCTGCGCACGCATACGTCGCCGATGCAAATTCGGACGATGCAATCCTACCCGCCGCCCGTCGCGATCGTCGTCCCCGGGAAAGCGTTCCGCCGCGACGCCGTCGACGCGCGGCACTCGTACATGTTCCATCAAATCGAAGGGCTGATGATCGGCGAAGGGATCCATTTCGGCCATCTCAAGGGGATGCTGCAAGGCATGTGCCGCGAGCTGTTCGGTCCGCGTCAAGCCGTCCGGTTTCGCCCGTCGTTCTTCCCGTTCACCGAGCCGAGCGCCGAAGTCGACACGACGTGTCCGGCATGCAGCGGGAGCGGCGGAGCGTGCCGGACGTGCGGCGGTTCCGGTTGGATCGAGATCGGCGGTTCGGGGATGGTCCACCCCGACGTCCTGCGCGAAGTGAAGTACGATCCGTCGCGCGTGAGCGGTTGGGCGTTCGGGATGGGGATCGAGCGGATCGCCATGGTCCGCCATGACATGGACGACATCCGCGCGTTCTTCGAGAACGAGCCCGGCTTCTTGGAGCAATTGGCCTGATGCTCTTGCCCCTTGCGTGGCTCAAGGAGTACGTCGAACTCGATGCGAGCACCGACGAGATCGTCGCGAAGCTCGCGACGCTCGGCTTTCCCGTCGACAGCGTCGAGCGGCGCCCACAATGCAGCGGCGTCGTCGTCGGCAAACTCGTCAAGGTCGAGAAGCATCCGAACGCCGATCGCTTGCAGATCTGCACGGTGGAGATCGGTGAATCCAGACCGCTGGTCATCGCGACCGCAGCAGCAAACGTCGCACAAGGCCAAGTCGTCCCCGTCGCCAAGATCGGCGCGCAGCTCGTCGGTCTGAAGATCGAGGCGCGGAAGATGCGCGGGATCGATTCGCAAGGGATGCTCGTCTCGGCCAACGAGCTCGGCTTCGACGCCGAGTGGTTCGAGGACGGGATCCTGATCCTCGAAGACGATGCGCCGATCGGCGCCGACTTCATCGCGCATGCGGGACTCAACGACGACGTCATCGACGTCGAGATCACGGCGAACCGCGTCGATGCGATGTGCCTGATCGGGATCGCGCGCGAACTAGCCGTCGCGTTCAAGGCAGCGCTGCGCCTGCCCGAGACCGCGATCGAGCACTACGCGGGCGACTCGAGCGACGTGACGGTCAGGCTTGAGAGCCCCGACTGCAAGCACTTCGTCGCGCAACGCGTCGACGGGCTCGCAGTCCGGCCCGCGACGGCGACGATGCGCCTGCGATTGACGCTGGCGGGACAGCGCCCGATCAACAACCTCGTCGACATCTCCAACTACGTGATGCTCGAGACCGGCCAGCCACTGCATTTCTACGACGTGACGAAGCTCGCCGAGCGGACGATCGTCGTCCGCGACGCACGCGAGGGCGAAGTGATCCGCACGCTCGACGGCGAGCAGCGGACGCTCTCGCCGAAGATCCTCGTCATCGCCGACGGCAAGGGTGCGCAGGGCATCGCCGGGATCATGGGCGGTGCGACGAGTGAAGTCGACGGACGCACGGCGTCGATCCTCATCGAAGCTGCAACGTTCGACGGACCGCGCGTGCGGCGGGGCGGAATCGCGCTCGGATTGCGCACCGATGCATCAGCGCGCCACGAAAAAGGCCTGCCGATCGCGCTCGCCGAGCTCGGCGCAGCGCGCGCCGCAAGGCTGCTCGCGAGCGAGGGCGGAGCGGTTCAAGCGCCGCGCAAATACGGGCAGGACGTCCCGGCGCCGCGCACGGTGCAGTTGCCCAAGAGCGAGGTGACGCGGCTGCTCGGCGTGACGATCTCCGATCGCGAGGTCGATGAGGCGCTCACCCGTCTTGGATTCTTCGTCAACTCCGAAGGAGCGGCATACACCATCGCGATCCCGCTGTGGCGTGACGACGTAAAAATGGAGGCCGACGTCGTCGAGGAGATTGCGCGCGCCGTCGGCTACGAGCGCATCGAGGCCGTCGTCCCGCACATCGCCGTCACCGAGATCCCAAGCGACGCTTACGATCTCGAAGGGCGGATCGCGCGAGCCGCCGCTGCAGCATACCGCGAGATCGTGACCTTCGCGCTCCAACCCGCTGCGATTCGAACGAAATACGAGAATGCCGGCGTCGCTCTGCCGCGCAAGCCGCTTGAGATCGCAAATCCGCTCTCCGAGGATCAGCGCTTCATGCGCTTTTCGATTGTCCCCGCGATTCTCGAGCTCGCGGCGCGCGAACTGCACGAACTTCCGCTGCGCGTCTTCGAATTGGGCCACGTATTCGGCGACGCGCAGCCCGCCCCGGACGAGATCGCGATGCTCGCGTGGGCGCTCGTCGCCGGACCGCGCAGCGAACCGGTCTGGCACGACACGGATTTCCTGACCTTCAAGGGCGAGGCGGAAGCGATCGTCCGTGAGGTCACGGGCATGATGCCGCAAAGTGTCGCCGCCGAATGTGCGGAACTACATCCCGGTAAGACTGCCGCACTGCAAATCGACGGCCGGGCCGTCGCGCTCATCGGCGCGCTCGATCCCCGCCTGATCGCTGCCTTCGGCGTCGAGGCGAACGTTTACGCCGGCTTCATGCCGCTGGCAGGCGTCCCCGCGCACCGCCTTCCCAAGTACGTCTCGCCTTCGCGCTTCCCCGGCGTCACACGCGACCTCGCGCTGCTCGTGGCGCCGGCGGTCACGGCGGCCGACGTCGAGACGGCGATCCGCGCGACGCTCGACGGGATCGCGCGCAAAGTTCGCGTCTTCGACGAATATCGCGGACCGCAGATCGCCGCCGACAAGAAAAGCCTTGCCGTCAGCCTCCTCTTGCAGCGGGACGACGCGACGATGACCGACGCCGAGGCCGACGCGCGCATCCAGGCGGTCCTCGACGCGCTCAAAGAAAAGCTCGGCGCGACCATCCGCAGCTAACGCCGGCGTTTCGGCTTGGCGCTCTCGAAATACCGGCTGATGTCGAAACTGAAACCCGGCATGGCCGGATGGCTGAACGTGTCGCCGTCGCCGTAGGTCCTGATCCCGTCATGCGCGTGCGCGACGATCATGCGTGTCTTCGGCTGGACGTCGAGGACAACACGAGTTCCGTTCGCAAGCATCGTCACAATCTTGTGAGCTAGACGCTTCGGCTTGTCGTCCGGCGACCGGACCTCGACTGCTACGTCCGGCGCAAGTTTTGGCTTCTCGATCGCCTCGTCGTCGAGGTCCTTCACCCGCTCGTGAAAGAGAACGGACACGTCGGGCAGATAGCTCTCGCGCTTCTCGTCCGACGGCATGATGAACCGCCAGTCCGTTTCTACCTCGGCAGCGTCGCCGGCCCAATCGCTCAACATCTCGCGCATTCGCCGGGCAAGTTTTTGATGCCCGAGCTCGGGACTCAACGAATCGTCCCCATACTTGACGACAAGCTCTCCGTCGATGAGCTCGTAGTATGGTTTTTCGTCCAGATCGACCGTGCGCATGGGTAACCTCTCACGTCCAGTCTATCACGACGGAACCGGGCTCGGGCTAGGGAGCGTTGAAGGAGCGCTACTATGACTTGGCCCGACATCGTGATCGTCGCCTTTGCGCTGATCGCCGCCTTGCGCGGGTGGAAGCGCGGCTTCGTCAGCGAACTCGCCGGTTTCGTTGCGCTTGCGCTCGGCCTATGGGCCGGGTATCGCTATGACGGCGTGTTCGATGCGACGATCGCGGGATTGACGCACCTCGGTCCCGGCTCGGCTCACGTCGTTGGGATGGCCGCGACGGCGTTCCTGGTCTACGCGGCGCTTCTCATCGCTTCGCTCTTGCTCGGACGCGTGGCGAAGCTGCCGGTCTTAGGCCTCGGAAACTCGATCGCCGGCGGCGCGCTCGGCATCATAAAAGCCGGGCTCGTCACGTGGGCGGTGCTGTATATCGCGCTGTTCTTTCCACTCTCGCCGGATCTGCGCAGCGATCTCCACCGCTCGCCGTTCGTCGCGTACATCACGCAATCCAACGCTCAGCTCGACGGGGCGATTGAACATCAGATGCCGTGGTTCATCCGGCCTTTCGTCTCGCCGCTCTTCGCGCATCACCGCGTGTAGCGCGAAAACCGCGCGGTGAAGGCCGCCTTCGCAGCGGCGATTTCGTTCGACGCATCGGATCGCGCCGGCGTACGGAAGTAATCGATCGACTCGACGTTCTCGTACCGGCGCTGCAACGCCCGAAGCGCGCGCCGCGCCTTCCCTTCGGGCTGATGCCCAATCTCCGCCCCCAGACCGCGCGCGCTCGCGGCGATCGCCGCATAGTCCGCTGACCGGTCGAAAAACTGCCGGAACGTCGCGGTGTCGTCCGGGTCGATCCCAGGTGCCGCGAAGAGCAGCGCATGTCCGCCGGCGTCGATGATTTCCGCCCGCTGCTCCGCAAGCTTGACCCGCAAGTCGTCCCGGTCCGGCAACAAGTAGACGCCGTCGCGGACGACCGCCGCACCCAACGCCTTGAGCGCCCGCCACACCCGAATGCGGGCGGCGGCTTGGCCGCCGGCCTCGGCAATGACGAGGACCAGCCAAACCCCAAAATTATAGGCTTTCACGTGCTACAGAATACTGTAGCACGTATTACACGCCTATGCTAGCGGCTGCCGACGAGCTCCTTCTTGCCGGTCCCGGCGAAGACACTCATCGCCGCGTTGACGGCTGCGCCGTGCTGGAACGAGTAGCCCAGCTGGCGGAGGACGATCTCGAACGCCCCGAGTGCGCCGATCATGTCGCCCTCGGAGACGTCACCCATCGTCCCCCAACGCCACATTTTACCGGCCATCTTGCCTTGGCCGCCCGAGATCACGACGCCGTGCTCGTCGAGCAATTTCGTCAAGACGGTCTTGTTGTCGAGGCCTTCCGGCGTCTCGATCCCGGTCACGGTGACCGAGTGGACGCCGTCGCGCGAAAAGATCCGCATGCCCAGTGCCTTGACCGCCTCGTGCAGCGCTTCGGTGTAGTGCGCGTGCCGCGCCCAGACGTTCCTCGCCCCTTCCTTTTCATACAGATCGATCGCGACGTCGAGCGCAAAGGCGACCGAGACCGGCGGCGTCCACGGCGGCTCGCCCTTCTCGAAGAACTCCTTGTGCTTCTGCAGATCGAAGTAGAAGCGCGGCGCCTTGTTCGCTTTGATCTTGTCCCACGCGCGCGCGCTGAGCGCGACCATCGCCATTCCCGGCGGGGCGGCAAGCGCTTTTTGCGACGCAGCGCAAACGACGTCGAGCTTCCACTCGTCCATCTTGAATTCACTCGCGGCCAAACCGCTGACCGAGTCGACGACGACGTACGCCGGATGGGCACCGATTGCACGCGACATCGCACCCAAATCGATTTGTACTCCGGTCGAGGTCTCGTTGTGCGTCAACAGAACGCCGGTAATTTTCTTGTCGCGATCGGCGCGCAGCCGCGCGGCCAGCGCCTCGGGATCGACGCCCGCGCCCCACGGCGTCTCGAGGATTTCGACGTTGCAGCCCCACGTTTTCGCAATCGCCGCGATCCGCTCGCCGAAGACGCCCGTCGGACAGGCGAGCAGCGTGTCACCCGGGCCGAACATGTTCGTCACGGCCGCTTCGAGACTTCCGGTCCCCGACGAACCCAAGAGCAAGACGTCGCCTTTTGTCGCGAAGATCGACTTCATGCGCTCGGTAATGCTGCGCAGCAGGCGCGCGTACTCGGGACCGCGATGATTGATCAGCGGCTTCGCCATCGCGGCCAACACGGGTCCTGGAACCGCAACCGGTCCGGGGATGAACAGCAGGCTCTTTTGCATATAGATAGGCTTCGGGCACCGACACGGCCGAAACCTGGCGTATCCACAGGTATTTCAAGGAGCATGAGCATTAGCGACCGCATCCGGCTGACGGAACTCTCCGCCTGCGCGGGTTGAGCAAGTAAAGTCGGCGCTGCCGACTTGGCGCAGGTCCTGCGTCACTTGCCAACATCGACCGATCCGAATCTCATCGTCGGTTTCTCCACGAGCGACGATGCGGGCGTCTATCGTCTTTCGCCGGAGCTCGCGCTCGTGCAGACGGTCGACTTTTTCACGCCGATCGTCGACGATCCGTACGACTTCGGTCGCATCGCTGCCGCGAACAGTCTCTCGGACGTCTATGCGATGGGCGCACGACCGTTGCTCGCGCTCAACATCGCGACGTTCCCGGTCGAGACGCTGTCGCTCGACTACCTTGCTCGCATACTCGAAGGCGGCGCAAGCGTTGCGACCTCGGCCGGCGTGACGATCTTGGGCGGTCATACGGTGAAAGACGTCGAGCCGAAGTATGGGATGGCCGTGACCGGAACCGTTCACCCCGACCGAGTCGTTACCAACGCAGGTGCCCGTCCCGGTGACATCCTGCTCCTCACAAAGCCGCTTGGGACGGGCATCTTGTCGACCGCGCTCAAACGCAAGCTCATCGATGATGCCGGCATGGCGCGTGCGATCGAATGGATGGTCGCGCTCAATGCCCACGCCTCGCACGCCATGCTCGAAGCGGGCGCACACGCGGCGACCGACGTCACCGGATATGGTCTGCTCGGCCACGGTGGGGAGATGGCTCGCGCATCCGGCGTCCGTCTGCGCTTTTATGCACGTGCGATTCCGCTGCTCGAAGGCGTCTTGGACTTGATCGAACGCGGCGTCGTCCCCGGCGGCACCAAGGACAACGCCGACGAGCAGGCGGCGTACACGACCTTCGCGGCCGGCGTGAGCGCGGCCCAGCGCCTTGCGCTCTCCGACGCGCAGACTTCGGGCGGCTTGCTCATCGCGATCGCGCCCAATCGCGTCGAACGCCTGCGCGCGATCCTGCGCGCCGGACCGGCGCTCGACTCCGTCGTCGGGCGCGTCGAGGAAGGGAGCGGGATCGTCGTCGGAGATTCCAACCCGTGAGGTACTGCGCCCGTGAAATTCTGCCGCTACAACGACAATAAGCTCGGGGTCGTCGAGGGCGAAAACGTCCACGACGTCTCGTACGCGCTCGAAGCGATCCCACCGGCCCGCTGGCCGTTCCCGCGCGGCGATCAGTTCGTCGTGCATCTCGAAGCAATCGTCAAGGCCGTAAAGAGCAAAGGTCTCGGCAGCCCGGCGGGACGCGTCGCCGACGTCATCCTGCGCAATCCGGTCCCGAATGCGCCGAAGATCGTCGCGGCACCGGTCAACTATCAGCTGCACATCAAAGAGTCGATCGCCGATACCGGGATCTCGATGGGGAGGGCGCCGCTTGCGATCGGCGATGCGGGTTTGTTTCTCAAAAGTCCGACGTCGCTGATCGGTCCCGACGAGACCATCAACGTCCGCTTCCCCGATCGCCGGACCGACCACGAACTCGAGCTCGGCGTGATCATCGGCAAGACCTGCAGCGACGTGAGCCGCAACGATGCGCTCGACTATGTCGCCGGCTACGCGATCGCGCTTGACATGACGGTGCGCGGAAAGGAAGACCGCAGCTTTCGCAAGTCGATCGACGGCTACAGCGTGCTTGGTCCATGGCTTGTCACCGCGGATGAAATCCCCAATCCCGATGCGCTCGACCTCGAAATCAAAGTCAACGGTCAAACCAAGCAGAAGTCCAACACGAAGAACCTCATCTACGACATCCGCAAGCTCGTTGAGTGGGGGTCGCAGTGGTACACGCTTTACCCTGGCGACATCATCATGACGGGGACGCCTGAAGGAGTGAGCCCGGTCCAACCGGGCGACGTGCTCGAGTGCTCGATCGAACGGATCGGCTCGATGACGATCCGCGTCGGCGCACACCGCAGCGCCGTCGCTTCGCGCGCCTAGCGCTTTTTCTTGACGGCAGCAGTCCCGGCGGGCGCACATCGTTGGCGCGTACTTTGGCTCGTCATGCTGAGCCAATTTATCACTTCGCTCATGACCAATGCGGTCAACATCGCCATTACGCCGATCTCGCACGTCTTCGGGGTCGGCGTCGACGACGGGCAGTGGCTGATCCTTGCCTACCTCCTGGCCCTCACGTCGTTCCTCATGCTCTTCGGACGGCTCGGCGACATTTTCGGCCACCGCCGGATCTTCATCGCCGGTTTCGCCCTGATGGGCGCGGCGGACCTTACGTGTTTCTTTGCCAGTAATTTTTGGCTGCTGGTGAGCTTGCGTTTCGTCGAGGGGGTCGGGAACGGGCTGCTGCAGGCCGTTTCCAATGCGATCATCACGGAGACATTTCCCAGCCGCGAGCGAGGTAAGGCCCTTGGATTCAATGGCGCAGCGGTCGCCGTCGGCTGGACGCTCGGTCCGGTTATCGGCGGAGCCATTACGACGTTTCTCGGCTGGCGTTTCATTTTTTTCTTAACGCTACCGTTTACGATCTATGGGATCATCGCCTCGCGCGCCGTCTTGCAACGCGCGGCTCGGCGTGCTGAAGGCATCGACGTCCCGGGAGCCGTTTTTGCAAGCGTCGGACTTTTCGCGTTCTGTCTTGGGCTCTCGCGCGCGCACGTCTGGGGGTACACGTCGCCGGCAACCCTCGCGGCGCTTGCGATCGCGCTTGCAGCGGGGATGATTTTCTTTACGCTCGAACGGCGCGTGCGCCACCCGATACTCGATTTGACGCTCTTCGACAACCGCGTTTTTGCGTTTTCCGTTTTCGCCGCGGTCCTGTACTTTACGTCGGTCAACGCAATCATCATCACGTTGCCGATCGAACTGCAAGTCGCAGGGCAAATGAGCGGCTTCAACGCGGGGTTGGCGCTCATGCCGCTGGCAGCGACGATCGCGTTGATCTCGCCGTTCGCGGGCTCACTCTCCGATCGGGTCAGCGCGCGTTATCTCGCGAGCTTCGGTGCCGCAGTCGTCGGGATCGGCGCGTTGGCGCTCGCCGGCGTCGCGGCCCAGGCCTCGACGTTGATCATCGCCCTGCACATGGTGCTGATCGGGGTCGGGATCGGCTTTTTCAACCAGCCCAACAACAGCACGATCATGGGGAACGCGCCGCGGGACCGTCTCGGGTCGGCCGGTTCGATCCTGGCCACCGCCCGATCAACGGGAGGCCTGCTCGGAGCGACGCTCGCGGGCGCGATCTATTTCCTGCGCGTCTCACAACTGGGACCGCAGTCCGTTCACACGACGGTCCCGGCCGCGACGGTCTACGTAGTCGTGGCGTTCTTTTCGTTCACGGCGGTCGCGGTCTCGCACGCGCGTGGACGGACGGGAAAGCCCGCGCCTGCGGCGTAGTCCGGGGCATGATAGCTGCGACCAAAGACATTACGATCAAGGCCGCGGACGGCGGCTCGTTTTCGGCGTATATGGCGCTGCCCAAGACGACACCGGCGCCGGCGATCATCATCATCACGTCGATCTTCGGGACCGACCAGGAGATGCGTGACCGCACGGATCGTTACGCGGAGGCCGGCTTCATCGGTGTCGTGCCCGATATCTTCTGGCGGAACGAATCGGGGCCACTCTCACCCAATGATGAGGCCGAGCGCAAGCGCGCGTACGCGCGTTTGCATGCGTTCGACGTCGATAAGGGGATTGCGGACATCAAAGCGATCGTCGACATGCTGCGCTCGATGAAGGAATACAGCGGCAAGTTCGCCGTCGCGGGGTTTTGCTTCGGCGGGCGCTTCACGGTCCTTGCAGCGACGCGCCTCGGCGCGGCTGCCGGCGTAGCGTTCCACGGGACGAACATCGACGTCCCGGAAGCCGAAAAAGTGGCGTGTCCGCTCAGCTTGCATTTCGGGGACGACGACGCCGCAGTCCCGATGGACGAGGTTGAGGCGATCAAGGCCGCGCTCAAGCGCAATCCGAAGGCCGAGATCTTCGTCTACCCGGGCGCGAAGCACGGGTTTTCCAGCCCCAGCCGCCCGGCCTACGATCCGGAGGCTGCCCGCTTGTCGCACGAACGGGCCATGAAAGTCTTAAGCGGGATGAAATAAAGGAAGCTTAACGCGGCTTCGCGCGGTGGTTGATGGTCGCGCGCCGTTGCTTGCGCTCGGGTCGCCCTCGTTTTGAGGCCGGCCGCATCGGGACGACGTTGCTCGCGCGCCGCTGCGGTTCGCCCAGATAGACCGGCGTGATGAACCGCTTGCCGAGCGCGTGAGCCAGGACTTCCGAGAGCTCTTCGACGCCGACGAACGTCATCGAGTCGCGCACTTCTTTCGGGACGTCATCGAGATCGATCTCGTTGCGCTTGGGCAGGAGGATCTTCTTGATCCCCGCGCGTTTTGCGCCGAGCACCTTCTCTTTGAGCCCGCCGATGGGAAGGACCTGACCGGTGAGCGTGATCTCGCCCGTCATCGCCAAGTCGCTATCGACCTTCGTGTTGGTCAAGAGCGAAGCGATCGACGTCGCAATCGCAATGCCCGCCGACGGACCATCCTTGGGAACCGCACCGGCCGGGACATGGATGTGCAAGTCGTGCTTACCGAACCAATCATCGGGCAGACCGAGTTCAGTCGAACGGGAGCGCAGGAAGCTGACCGCCGCCGTAGCGCTCTCTTTCATCACGTCGCCGAGCTGACCGGTCAGGGTGACGATCCCTTTACCCGGCATCGCGGTCGTCTCGATGAAGAGGATGTCGCCGCCGACCGGCGTGTAGAACATCCCCGTCGCGACGCCCACCGAGCTGACCCGCTTCTTGACTTCATTGTAGAAGCGCGCCTTCGAGAGGTAGTCGACGAGATTTTCCGGCTTGACCTTGGCCCGGAACTTCGCCTCCTCGGCGATTCTACGCGCGATCTTCCGGAAAACCGTCCCGATCTCGCGTTCGAGATTGCGGACCCCGGCTTCACGCGTGTAATCGACGATGATCTGCTTGATCGCCAAATCGCTGATCGTGACTTGCAGCTTGTTGAGCCCGTTCGCTTTGCGCTGCTTTGCGACGAGATAGCGCTTGGCGATCTGGATCTTCTCGAACTCGGTGTAGCCGGAGAGGTTGATGATCTCCATGCGGTCGCGCAACGCCGGGCTGATCGTGTCGAGCTGGTTCGCCGTGCAGATGAACAGCACGCCGGAGAGATCGAACGGCAGGTCGAGGTAGTGGTCGCGGAAGGTATTGTTTTGCTCCGGATCGAGGACTTCGAGCAATGCCGATTGCGGGTCGCCGCGGAAGTCGCTGCCGACTTTGTCGATCTCGTCGATCATCATGACCGGATTGCGCGTCCCCGCATCGCGCAGAGCGCGAATGATCGTCCCGGGCATCGCACCGATGTAGGTGCGCCGGTGACCGCGAATCTCGGCCTCGTCGCGGACGCCGCCGACCGAGAGACGAACGAACTTGCGGCCCATCGCACGCGCGATCGACTGTCC
>Ga0209415_10002831_pt1 | contig 32428 bp, 35 predicted proteins | sample PeaSoiSIISIP2007_FD_187696 | JGI IMG/M metagenome (GOLD analysis project Ga0209415, IMG submission 187696) | Peat soil microbial communities from Weissenstadt, Germany - SII-SIP-2007 (SPAdes) (version 2) | ecosystem: Environmental > Terrestrial > Soil > Wetlands > Peat | place: Germany... | reverse complement strand
GCCCGTAGCTCAACTGGATAGAGCATCTGACTACGGATCAGAAGGTTTGGGGTTCGAATCCCTACGGGCGCGCCAATTCAAAAGTCGGCTTTGCATCAAGGGCTTGGCTGAGTAGGTGCTGAACAAAAATGGGCACCACGTTTGCATGCGGATCGAAAGGGCCCCCGCGACGCTCAAGCGAACCAATTGGCTACATGTCACCGGACACTTTGGTGAGCCGGATCACCTGATGTGGCTGAAGGCCACGGATCGTCGCGAGATAGGCCCATTTGGACGCAGGCGCAATCGCGAGGGATTCCACTTGCTGACGGGGCTTCGCGTGGGTGCATAACGAACACGCCGGGCCGGAGGGATACGCAAGCGCTTCCGACCCTAAGCGGACGAGTGTTGCTCCCGAATCGGCTGCGTTGTGAGTGCGGCCGGTCGATATCCATCTACCCTGATTGCGCAGCCCGGGTTGGCGTAACAACAGGCTTGATATACGACCAAGGTGGACGCCCGCGATTCGCCGGCTGGAACTTTCTGTCCTATCGTGCATTCTCCATTCTGGCGGGCGCCCAGTCCGCGGAATTTCAGAACCCCGCGCGCCGCCCGGTCCATGTCAACCAGACTGCACTTCAATCTCGTCATAGCGCTTGAGCCGGTAGATGATTGTCGAGATCAGCCAGCTCGCGGCGAACACGCCGATGATGAGATAGCCGATAGCGCCGAAATTGTCGTTCAGCTCGCCGATGAAGCCCCAGAATCCGCCCTGAAGGTTGAGCTTGTCGGAAAGCAGGCCCAACGCCTCGATGCCACCGACAAGCAGCGCCACCACGACCGACACCGCGGTGATGGTCATGTTGTAGAACAGCTTGCGGATCGGCTTGACGAAGGCCCAGCCATAAGCGCCCAGCATCAGGATGCTGTCGGTGGTGTCCACCAGCGACATGCCGGCGGTGAACAGCGCGGGAAAGACCAGGATCGACCAGACCGACAGCCCCCTCGAGGCTTCTGCCGCCGAGATCCCCAGCAGGCCGATCTCGGTGGCGGTGTCGAATCCGAGCCCGAAGAGAAGACCGAGCGGATACATCTGCCAGCTGCTGCGGATCATGGCGAACAGCGGCCGAAACAGGCGCGAGAGGAAGCCCCGACCGGCCAGCAACGCGTTCAGATCCTCCTCGACGTAGCGCCCGCCGGCCTTGACCCGCTGAAACGTGCGATAGACGCCGGATAGAATGACGATGTTCATAAGAGCGATCGCCAGCAGGAAGAATGCCGAGACCAGCGTACCGATGACACCGCCGACTTGATGGAGGGAATCGAACTCCTGCTTGAAGGCGAGCGCCGTCGCGGCGACAACCGCCGAAGCAAGGACGACGACGGACGAATGGCCGAGGGAGAAGAAGAAGCCGACCGCGACCGGCCGCTTTCCATCCTGCATCAGCTTGCGGGTCACGTTGTCGATGGCGGCGATATGGTCAGCGTCGACCGCGTGGCGCAGCCCGAAACTGTAGGCAAGCAAGGCCGTGCCCAGCAGGACGGGATGGTCATGGAAGACGGCCAGCGCCCAGAGCCAAGCCAGGAGGTTGAAGGCGATAAGCACACCGTAGATGCCGATGACCCGGCTGCACAAGTTATCGGTGCCGCGGGCGAAGATTCGACCGAATTTGTTTCGCATAGCCTGCCCCGTCGAGACGCTCAATTGCCCTTCTTCGCGCTCCACGCGCCAGCCGGCCTCAAACCAGCGCCGCCTCGCGGGCCGCCACCGCCTCGCGGCGAAGCCAACGGTACCACGCCTCCAAACCCTCGCCGTTGCGGGCGGAGAGCCTCAAGGTGGTGATGTTCGGATTGACCTGCAGGGCGTTGGCAATGGCACGTGGTACATCGAAATCCACATGCGGCAGAAGATCGATCTTGTTCAGGATCATGATCTCCGCCGCACGGAACATATGGGGGTATTTCAGTGGCTTGTCCTCGCCCTCGGTGACCGAGAGGATAACCACCTTCGCGCGCTCGCCGAGATCGAACAAAGCGGGGCAGACGAGATTGCCCACGTTCTCGATCAACACCACCGAGCCCGGCCCCGGCTTCAGCGCCGCCAAGCCGCGCGCCACCATGTCTGCCTCGAGGTGGCAGCCGGTGCCGGTATTGACCTGAACCACCGGGGCGCCCGCGGCGCGTATGCGTTCCGCGTCATTGGTCGTCGCCTGGTCGCCTTCGAGCACATGAAGCGCCAGCTCGTCCTTCAGATCGCGAATCGTGCGCTCGAGCAGCGTTGTCTTGCCGGCACCGGGGGAGCTGACCAGATTGAGGGCCAGGATCTCGCGGCCCGCGAGCCAAGCGCGGTTGCGCCCGGCCAGTGCGTCGTTCTTGGCCAGCACGCGCGTCTCCAGTTCGACGAGACTCGCGGCGCGGCTCTCCTGGTGGCGATGGCCGTGATCGTGGCCATGGCCATGCTCGTGGGAATGTCCATGATCGCGATCGTGGGCGTGGGCGTGATGGTGATCGTGCCCATGGCCGTCTTGTTGATGGTCGCGATGGTCGTGATCATGGGCATGGCCATCGTCGGCTACATCCATCTCCTGCCCGGTCTGGAGATTGATCATCGTGGCCTTGGCATCCTTCCCGCATCCGCAATGAGCGCACATCAGACCGCCTCCTCCAACTCCATGGTTTTTATCTTGAGTTCTTCGCCCTGCAAGCGCTCGAGTTGACGCGAGCCGCAGGTGCAGGGGGTAAACAGCGTGGGCATGGCGAACTCCACGCCGCAGGCCAGACACCGCCCGCGACCCTCGATCTCTCGGATCTCCAGTCTGGCGCCTTCCAGAGCCGTGCCTTGTGCCACTGCATCGAAGCAGAAGGCGATGGCATCGCTCATCACCCCTGAGAGTCGACCGACTTCGAGCGTGACGCGGGCGACCCGGCGTCCCTTGGCGACCTCGCCGACGATGCTCACGATATTGCGGGTAATGCCGAGCTCATGCATGGCCCGCCTCAGCAGATCCGCGGCAGTTGTTCGCCGACCAGCATGTCGACAATGCGCCGCCCGCCCAGCACGGTGTTCATGGTAACCCGGCCGGCCTCGCCCTCGCCCACCTCGCCGATGAGGCAGGCGCCGGCGCCCAGCGGATGAGCGCGCAGCGCGGCCAGCGCTGCCTCGGCTTCCGCCGCCGGAGCCACGACGACGATCTTTCCCTCGTTGGCGAGATAGAGCGGATCGAGGCCAAGAATTTCGCAGAAGCCCTTAACCTCGTCCCGTAGCGGAGTCAGCGCTTCGTCGATCTCGATGGCGACGCGCGAGGCCTCGGCGATCTCGTTCAGAACTGTCGCCAGCCCCCCCCGGGTTGCATCGCGGATGAAGCGGACGCCCGGTGCCGCGGCCAGCAAGGCGGCGATCAGTTCATGCAGCGCCGCGCAGTCGCTCTCGATCGGGGTCTCGAGCGCCATGTCGCCGCGCGCGCCCAGGATGGCGGCGCCATGATCGCCGAGCAGCCCGTTGACCAGCACCACGTCGCCCGGCTGAGCCCGATGCAGGCCCAGATCGAGCCCCGGTCGGATCACGCCGATGCCCGTGGTCGTGATGAAGAGCTTGTCGCAGGCCCCGCGCTGCACGACCTTGGTATCGCCGGTGACGACCTCGACACCCGCCACCCGCGCCGTTTGCGCCATCGAGCCGGCGATTCGGCGCAGCGTGTCGACTGGAAGGCCTTCCTCGATGACCACGGCGCAGGAGAGATAGAGCGGGCGGGCGCCGCCGACCGCGAGGTCGTTCACCGTGCCGCAGACCGCGAGCTTGCCGATGTCGCCCCCTGGAAAGAACAGCGGGTCGACCACGAAGGAATCGGTGGTGAAGGCAAGGCGGTCGCCATGGCGGGCGAGGTCGGCAAGGACGAAGCGCGCCTGATCTTCGAGCGCCGCAAGCTCGGCATTGTCGAAGGCCGCGACGAAGACGTCGTCGATCAGGTCCTTCATGGCCGATCCGCCGCCGCCATGGGCCAGCGTCACGGTCGGGACACTGACCCGGCCGAGGGGGCGGCTGGCGCGGCGCGCGATCACGGTCATGCGAGGGTCGCCTGCTTCTTGATGCCGCCATATTGGTAATAGGCAGCGCAGGCGCCTTCGGAGGAGACCATGAGGGCACCGACCGGCGTTTCGGGCGTGCAGGCGGTGCCGAAGATCTTGCATTGCCAGGGCCTGATGACGCCTTTCAAGACCTCGCCGCACTGGCAGGACTTGGGGTCGGCGATGCGGGCGTTGCGCAGAGTGAATTTCCGCTCGGCGTCGAAGCGGGCGTAGTCGGAGCGGATGCGCACGCCGGAATGGTCGATCGAACCCAAGCCGCGCCATTCGAAGAACTCGCGCAGCTCGTAAACCCGGGAGAGCGCGCTTAGCGCCGCGGCATTTCCGGCGTCGAGGACGACGCGGCTATACTGGTTCTCGATCTCGGCCCGACCCTCGTCGATCTGCTTCAGTACCATCCAGATCGACTGCAGCACGTCGAGGGGCTCGAAGCCGGCGACGACCATGGGCTTGCGGTAATGGCGCGAAATGAATTCGTAAGGCGCGGTGCCGATGACCATCGAGACATGACCCGGCCCAAGGAAGCCGTCGAGCTGGAGATCGGGGCTGTCGAGGATCGCCTTGATGGTCGGCACGATGGTGATGTGATTGCAAAAGACGGAGAAATTCGCCGCGCCATCGCTCGCGGCCTGCAGGATCGTCAGCGCCGTGGACGGCATCGTCGTCTCGAAGCCGATGCCGAAGAAGACGACCTCGCGTTCGGGATTGCGCCGCGCCAGCGCAAGAGCGTCCATCGGAGAATAGACCATCCGCACGTCGGCGCCCTCGGCCTTGGCCTGCAACAGGCTCTTGCGGGTCCCCGGTACGCGCATGGCGTCGCCGAAAGTGGTGAAGATGACGCCCGGCTGCTCGGCGATGGCGACGCAGTCGTCCACGATCCCCATGGGCAGCACGCAGACCGGGCAGCCGGGGCCATGCACCAGTTCGATCGCTTCAGGCAGCATGCCCTCGATTCCGTAGCGGAAGATAGAATGGGTATGGCCGCCGCAGACTTCCATGATGTTGATGGGGCGCTGTTTGACGACCTCGATACGGGCGACCAGGCTCTCGATCTCGCGGACGAGCGCGCTCGCCTTGTCGCGGTCGCGGAATTCGTCGACGTATTTCATGCTGCCGTCTCCTTTGTCCGCGCCGCGCCGCGATCGTCGGCGAGCAGCGTATGCACCAGATCCCACAGGATGTGATAAGCGGCGACGTGGCATTCCTGGATGCGGTGGATCGAGGCGCTGGGCACCACGAGGCAGTGGTCGACGGCGCCGCAGCTCTTCATCCGGCCCCCATTGCCCCCGGCAAGTCCTATGGTCGCCATGCCAAGCTCCTTGGCCTTGAGGAAGGCGGCGACGAGATTGGCCGAATTGCCGCTGGTCGAGACGCCGATCAGGCCGTCGCCGCTACGCGCCTGGGCGCTGAGCTGGCGGACGAAGACATGCTCGAATCCCACATCGTTGCCCACCGCGCTCATCATGGCGGTGTCGGCGGCGAGATTGATCGCGGCCAGCGCCGGCCGCCCGGTCGTCACCGGATGGCAGAACTCGACCGCAATATGTGCGGAATCGCAGCTCGAGCCACCATTTCCCATGGCGAACAGGCGCCCGCCCCGGCGGTAGACGCCGGCCAGCGCCTTCGCCGAAGCCAGCAAAACCGGCGCCTGCTCGGCAAAGAAGCGGGCGTTGGTGTCGCGCGAATCGCCAGCTTTCTCGCCGATCGAGTGGAGCAGAGCTGCGTCGAGCTTCGCAGATTCCTGCGCCTGGCCGTGCAGGAAGGGGTAGAGGGCCTTGAGCTCGCTCTCGCTCGACATGGCGCTTCTCCTATCTGGCCGCCGATTGGCGCATGGCCACGATCTGGGCCTGGACCTCGCCCAGCTCGGCCAGGATCTTGAGCGTCTCGGCGGCTTCCTCCTCGTCGATCCGGCTCATCGCGAAGCCGACATGGATCAACACCCAGTCGCCGACGCAGGCTTCGACCGGATGGTCCTCGTCAACGACGCAGATGATATTGACCTCGCGGCGGACGCCGGCGACATCGACAATGGCGAGCTTCTTGGCCGCGTCCTTGATCGCGACGATTCGACCGGGAATTCCAAGGCACATGGCGTATCTACTCCCCTTGTTGTCATAAGCTGCCGATGAGCCTGGCAGCGGCGACCGCCGCCTGGCCGAGCGCGAGGCCGCCGTCGTTGGCCGGCACGTCCGCATGGGTCAAGACGCGAAATCCCTCGACCTCCAGGCGGCGGACCACTTCTTCGAAAAGGATGCGGTTCTGGAAGCAGCCGCCCGAAAGGGCGACGGTATCGAAGCGCGGGCCGTCCGGGCTATCGCAGCCGGCGAGCTTCTTCGCCATGGTCGCGATCACTCGAGCCAATCCCTTGTGAAAGCGCGCCGCCATGACCGGCAGCGGAGTCCTCAGGATGAGGTCGCCCAGGATCGCGTTCCACATCGCCAACGGCTCGACATAGGGCAGGCCGCCGCCGCCCAATCGCGGAATGGTCAGGGGATAGGCCAACGCCTCATCCTCCTCGTGCATGGTCTTCTCGTCCACCAGGGCCTCGAGGCGGGCCGCGGCCTCGCCCTCATAAGCTTGATGCCCCCGGCAGATGCCGAACGCGGCCGCCGCCGCGTCGAACAGGCGGCCGCAGGAGGAAGCCTTGGGCGCATTAATGGCCTCGCGGATCATCGCATCGATCGTCGCGCGCGGGCGCCCGACGAGATCGGCATGCAGTTCGAGCTCGGCGAAGTTCATCGCGAAAGCGTCCCAACCCATCTCGGCCATCAGGTGGGCGTAGAGATTGCGCCAGGGTTCGCGCACCGCCTGAGCGCCGCCGGGCATGGCGACAGGCTTGAAGCAGGCGAGCCGGTCGGAGCGCCGATAGTCGGCAAGCAGGAACTCTCCGCCCCAGATACTGCCGTCCTCCCCCCAGCCCAGCCCGTCGAGAGCGATGCCGAGCACTGGTGGGGCTTCCAGATGTCGCCCGTTCTCCGCCAAGCAGGAGGCGATATGGGCGTGGTGATGCTGCACCAGGATCAACGGCAGCCCCGCGTCCGCGGCGCGCCGTCGGGCAAGCTTGGCGGATAGATATTCGGGATGCAGGTCGGCGGCGAGCGCCGTCGGGCTATGGTCGAAGAGCTCGGCGTAGAGGGTCACATTGCGGCGATAGTCGTCGAATGTGGCTACGTCCTCCAGATCGCCCTGATGCTGCGAGAGGACGGCTTCGCCATTCTTGACCAGACAGAACGTGGCCTTGAGCTCGCCGCCATAGGCCAGCAGGCTCGGCGCGGCGTCGAAACCTTCCGGCAGGGCGATCGGTGCCGGGGCATAGCCGCGCGCCCGGCGCAGCAGGCGAGCGCGCCCGCCCATGACGCGGACCACCGAATCATCGACGCGGTTGGCGATCTCGCGATCGTGCATGAGGGCGTAAGTGGCGATGCGCCCGAGGCGCTCTCTTGCCGTTAGGTCGTCGATGGCCTGCGGCTCGTCGGAGAGATTGCCGCTGGTCATGACGACCGGGCGGTTCATGCGCCTGAGAGCGAGGACATGCAGCGGCGTAGTCGGCAGCATGAAGCCGACGGTCGCCAGTCCGGGCGCCACTTCATGTGGCAGGCGCTGCGCGCCCGCGGCAGGCAGCAGCAGGATCGGCGCTTCGGGGCGCGTCAGGATGCGCTCCTCCTCCGGCCCCAACGCGCAGAAGCGCCGGACGATCTCGATGTCGCGCGCCATCAGGGCGAAGGGTTTAGCCTCGCGCCGCTTCAATCTTCGCAGCCGGGCGACGGCCTCGCCGCTGGTCGCATCGCAGGCGAGCTGATAGCCGCCCAGGCCCTTGATGGCGACGATCTCGCCCTTCTGCAGCAGGCCGCCCACGGCGTCCACGTCGTCGAGCATGGAATGCTGGTCGAAACTGGCCGCCCTGCCGTCGAGCCTGAGAAGGCGCGGCCTCGGCCCGCAGGCGTGACAAGCGATGGCCTCGGCATGAAAGCGCCGGTCCGCCGGGTCGCCGTATTCGGCGAGACAGGCGGGACAGAGCGCGAAAGACGCCATGGTCGTGCGCGCCCGGTCATAGGGAATGCCCCGGACGATGCTGAGCCGCGGGCCGCAATGGGTGCAGTTGGTGAAGGGGTAGCGGAAACGCCGGGCGAAGGGGTCAAGGATTTCCCGGGCGCAGGCCGGGCAGATCGCCGCATCGGGCGTCACCTGGGTGTGAGCGCTGCCTTCGGCGCTCTCGGCAATGCGGAAGCCTTCGGACAGCTTGCCGGCGAAGGGGCGGGACTCGATCGCGTCGATACGGGCCAGCGGCGGCGGATCTCTTGCCAGAGCACCAAGCAGGCCGGCGACTGCGCTATCGGGTCCCGCCACCCGCAGCAGCACGCCGCCAGCGTCGTTCAACACCTCGCCCCGGAGCCCGAATTCACGGGCCAGCCGCCAGACCGTGGGGCGGAAGCCCACGCCCTGAACCCGTCCGCGCACGCGAACCTCCAGGGCGACCGGGCGGTCGGAGGAGGTCATGCGCCCGGACCAGTTGATGGCGCGGCCTGCCACAGCATGACGCGGTTGTTGCCGGAGTCGGCGACCACCAGGGTGCCGCCGCAGGCGGCGGCGCCATAGGGCCAGCACAGGCTGTCCCGCGCCGCCGGCTGCCAGCGATTGTCGCCCTTGTCGGTAAAGTTCTTCTGGCCGGCGAGATGCGAAGCTTCGACGCCCATTTCCAGCCGGTCAATGTCGAAGCCGACCAGGCGGGAATTGGCGGTGTCGGCGGCGACGAGGCGATCGCCCAGCACGGTCAGCCCATAGGGCATGCTGAGCGCGCCGGCGGTCGGATGATAGGCGCCGCGGTTGTGATCGAGGCCGCTCATGTCGGCCTGGCCGATCACGAAGTCGCAGGGCCGGCCGTTCACCCTGGGCAGGCGTTGCCAGGCCATGATCCGGCTGTTGCCTGCGTCCGCCACGAAGATCCTGTCCCCGGCCGCGGCGACGGCGTGGGGCCAGCGCATGCCGAGCGCCGGAGCACCGCCGCCGGCGTTCTCGTCGCGCGTGGCGAAGTCGCGCTGGCCCAGCACGAGAGCGGCCGGAGCGCCATTGCGTTCGGGGATCCCGGCCCAAACCAGGACGCGCCGGTTGCCGGTGTCGGCGACGAACAGGCAGCCGGCTATGAAGACGACCCCGTAGCACCAATTGAGCGTGTCGGCGCCCGCGCTGTCGCTGCCGCGATTGGCGAGCGCGCCGACAAAATCCGCCTGGCCCAGCACAACATCGGCGGGGCGATCATGGGCGTCGGGATAGCCGTGCCAGAGCAATACGCGATGGTTCCAGGCGTCGGCGACGGCGAGGATCCCGTTCGCCGCGGCGACGCCGGTCGGCACATTGAGGGAGGCCGCCGAAACATCGCCCTTTGCATTGCGCCCCTCGCGCGCAAAGCCGGGCTGGCCGATCAACAGGTCCGCCGGCTGGCCGTCAACCGTCGGTGTCTGGCGCCAGACCAACAATCTGTGATGGCCCGTGTCGCAGACGAACAGCGGACCCGCGGCGGCGGCGAGGCAGGCACCGCGCGGCCCGAACAGGCTCCCGGCGCTGGGTACGATGGGGGCGACCAACCCGTCATCCCTGGATGCGCCGCCGAGTACGACATCTGGGCCCTCGCTTGCCAGCAGCATCGCCGGCCTGCCGAGGCCGCTCGCCCGGGCGGGCGGCGGGCGGCGGTGTTGGGGGGCGAGGGAGACGCGCATGGTCATTTGGCCAATCGGACTTCGATGCGCCGGCCGAGCACGCGCACGGCGTGGGCCTGGAGCTGAACTTCCGGCGCCGTAAGGCATTCGCCGGTCGCGAGGTCGTACTGAAAGCCGTGATGGGGACAGGTGAGGAGGCCATCGGCCAACGCGCCGTCATGGATCGGGAATCCAAGATGGGCACAGGCATTCTGGAAGCAGGTGACGGCCCGGCCGCGGCGGAAGAACAGCAGTTTATCGCCGGCGATCTCGAGCGTTCGCACGCCGCCGTCGGGAATCTCGACAAGATCGCCCGCGGGCCGCCAGCCGCCCTCGGCGTTCAATGCGAAGGGGCTGACGAAATGCACCGCCTGCGCGCTCGCACCGCCGCCAAGGCCCTTCACCTGGAGAATCTCGCTGATCTCGGGGCAGGCCTCCTGCACCGCCTTCTTGACGCCCTCGTGGAAGGTCAGCGCCGAGGCAGGGCAATTGTCGCAGGCCCCAATGAAGCGGACTTCGACCGCCGGCGGCGCCACCGTGACCAGTTCGACATCGCCGCCGTGGGAGGCCAGCATGGGGCGGATGCCCTCGAGCGCGGCCTCGATCCGCTCGCTGAGACTGGCCTTCAGGATCTCGTGCCGGCGCAGCACGGCATAGACCACTTCGTCGGTCACCGCCCGCTTCATCGCCGCCAATGCGGCTGGATCGGTCTTGAGCGCGCGCACTAGGCGGCGCAGAGCCTCGCCATGCAAAGCCTCGATGGCGCGCCGATAGGCTTCGGCGACGCCGCGGGGCGTTTCCTCCCAGCCCGCGAAGATGGATTCCAGCCGTTCGAGGTCGCCCAGCAGGCGGGCGAGATCGTCGCGTTGGGTCGATGCCGGGTCGATGGCGTTCATCCGAGCCTCAGCGATAGCGCAGATCCTTGAACAGATAGGGTTGTAGCGCGCCGCCCAGGAAACCGGCGAGGAGCGCCGCAAGCCAGAGCGGGGCGCCGAGCTTGGCGACAACGGTCAACAGGATCGCGGTGGCGACGATGCCGACCGCGAGCTGGCGCAGGACCAGTTTCGGATCGGCGAACAGTCGGCCGTGGAAGAACAGATTGATCGAACTCTTGCCCATGCCCCACATGGCCGGACCCCTTAGGCCATCAGCGCGAGAACAAGGAGACCGACGACGACCCCCGGGACGCCGGCGAGCGGTCCGTAGAAACCGCCCATGAAGCCGGCGAGCTCGCGGCCCAGCGCTTTGCCGCCGACGAGGATGCCGCCGAGAATACCGCCGGCGATCGATGCCGCGATGCCGAGAACTAGGGCGATCAGAACTCCGGCGAAGGATAGACTCGAATGACTCACGGCATTGCTCTCCTTGTTTGCGAGCTATCGCTTTCGCCTCAGGCTCCTGCCCCGGAGGCGCCGCTTGTCGCTTCGGCAGGCGGCAAAGTCAGCATCTCCCGCTCGATCTGGCCGACCGCTTCCGCGACGATGCGCGCCCTTTCCCGTTCGCCATGGGCCATGAAGATCTCGCGCGCTTCGGCATAGCAGGATCTGGCGCTGAGCAAGTTGGCGCGATTGCCGGCGTCGGGATTTTCCGGATCGTCCGGCAGATTCCACAGGCAGTTGGCCTTGTTGGCGATGGTATTGGCATATTCCAGAGGCGTGCGATCGCGGCTGCGTACCTTTAGGGCCTGCTCATAGGCATCCAGCGCCCGCAGATTGTTTTCCAGGCCATGGCTCGACGAGGCGTATTGCAGTGCGTTGCCGAGATTGTTCTGCAGCATCGCGTATTCCGACGGGTGATCGACGAGGTTGATGACCTTGAGACCTTCCTCGAAGGCCTGGACGGCGAGCGCCTCGCGCATCTTCGCGCGCCGGTCGGTGAAGGGGATCGAGAGAAAAGCCGTGGCGAGGTTGTTCTGCAGGATGGCGAATTCCTGGGGGTACTTCGCTTTGTCGAACACGCGCAGCGCCCGCTGATAGGCGGCGATGGCGTCCGTGATGCGGACGCGATGGGCGCCGGCGAGATTCTGCAGCACGACGCCGAGATTCATTTCTGCCTCCGCCAATTCCTCCGGCCGACCCTTCTCCCGCAGGATTGGAATCGCCTCGTCCAAGGCGGCGCGAGCCTGCTCCAGAAAACCGAAACCCTCTTCGGGCATAGCGTGGAGCGCCGTCGCCTTGCGGGCGGTGATGCGGGCGCGCAGCAGGCGCGATTCGCCGGGGCAAATGGCGAGGGCCTCTTCGTATAGCTCGACGGCGGTATTCAGCTGATCGGGGGTCTTGGGCCGTTGCTGCAGGCCCATGGCGACCTCCATCAACATTTCGGCGCGCTCGAGGGGCTCGGCGGTTTCGTCCTGCGCCGCAGCCAACGCCGCGCGAACCTCCTCCGCGACCCTTCCGGCAGCCATCTGGAGTTCCTCCCGTCGGCGCTTGCGCATGCGCGTTAGGACTAAGCTATACGCCAGTTTGCTTTTGTCTAGTCAATTTACTAACTGCAAACTATGTTTGCAGTCCAAACGCGTTCATTGCGCAAAGTGCAGAGAGCTCGACTTGCCATGAAATCGCCAGTGGGCGCTGGACATTGTCCTCGATGCCCTGGGCCCGAAAAAAATCGGATGCATTAACCACCCGGTCGCCAGCGACATTTCGATGCTTCAGGATGTATCCACCGGCCGCCGCATGGCGGACGGGCAGGATCAGCAGATCATCGCTTTGCCGTAGCAGGGCGACAGCCTCCACGCCGGGGAAGTAGCGCTCATAGACCTCGCGCGACATATGCAGGCTGCCGCGCGCCAGCGCGATGCCTTCGACGGCGGTCATGATGCCGCCGTTGTGCGGTGAGCGTGGCGCTCGCGAACCAGGGTCTCGATTCGCCCGGCGACCTTCGCCACGCCATCGGCTACGGGTGCGGAGAGACCGATGCCGAAGTCGAAGGTCTTGGCCTCGATAAGCAGCACAACGACATCGGTGGGGAAAAGCTCCCGGAAGATCTGGCGGCCGGCATAAAGCGCATGGTCCCAGCGGAAGTCATGCAAGGTCAGGGTCGGGCGGTGGCGGGCCGCAAGTTCGTCGCCCGGCACTTCGAACACCGCGCCGGGCTCGGAGCCGGAGCGGCAGGCATCGACGACGATTAGGCTGCGGCATCCGCGGGCGGCGAACATCACGCCCATGCCGTCGGTTCCGGCATCGAAAAGGGCCACGTCCGGCAGGGCGTTGAGGCGTCGGTCCTTGAGCAGACGCAATACCTCCAGCCCGGCGCCGTCGTCGCCGCGATTGGGATTGCCGCATCCGATGACCGCAATCATCGCGCCTCGTCAGATACGCCAGAGCCGGCAGGACCATTCCCGTTCGACCGGCAGATGCAGCTCCGGCAACTCGCAATAGCGCCGATGGACCTTGTAGTACATGCAGGTCTCGCAGAGCTGCTCGATGCCGCCGTGCTCAACGGGGGCGAGCGTGAAGCCGCCGATCACGAGCTTGGCCTTGAGATCGCCATTCGCCGCGCGCAATTCGCCGACGATCGCCTGAACCGCCTCATGGGTATCGGCGCGCGGCATGACGTCGGTCTTCAGTCCGCCGGCCAGCATCGAACGGACGGTTTCGCGCAGCTTCTCGTCATTGGGCATCGCCAGTCTCCTCGGGATGGCGCGACGCTGAGGCTCAGATGCGCCAGAGGCGGCACCACCATTCCGGATCGACGGGCACGGCCAGTTCCGGCAGGTCGCACCATTTGCGATGAACCAGAAAATACATGCACTCCATGCACCGCTGCTTGTCGGGTCCATAGGGATGGTCGACGAATCCCGCGATAACCAGCTTGCCCTTGAGATCCTTCGGATCGAGCTGGCGGAGCTGCGTCAGGATGTCGGCGAACTCCCGGTCCGTTTCCGGAAAAGGCTCGACCTGAGTCTTCAGGCCATCCGCCAACACCTTAGCGATAGTCTGCAATAGAGTATCTTCGACACGACCAGGCATCGCGGCCACCCTGCGGATACGGCTGCTACCCGGTGGCACCCCCGGCCGCCGACCGGGGGCATCCTGCAGGTTATTCCTGCCCGGATCGATATTCATGGATCAAGCGGTGCGGAACCGGGCAAGCTCCTCGCCCGTCCGGGCGTCATGGGCATGGACCGTGCAGACGAGGCAGGAATCGTAGGATCGGCAGACGTGCCCGACCTCGACCGGATCGCGGGCATCGGCGATGGGCGCGCCGATCAGCGATTCTTCGATCGGTCCACGCTCGCCGGTGGCGGCCCGCGGCCCGACGTTCCAGGTGGTCGGCGCGATGATCTGGTAGTTCTTGATCTTGCCGCCCTGCACCTCGATCCAATGGCACAGCGCGCCGCGGATCGCCTCGGTGGCGCCCCAGCCGCGGCCGTCCTTTTCGGTCGGCTTGATATACCAGGGATCCTTGAGACGAAACTCGCGCAGGATGCGCTCGGCCTCGCGATAGAGCGTCACGCCCTCATGCATGCGCGCGAAGTGACGCAGCAGCACGCTGGCGCCGCCCATCTTGCGGTACATGTCGAGGACCAGCGGATCGTAGTGCTGCCAGGCTTCGCCATGCTTGCCGCCGGCAATGAGCTGACGCGAGAGCGGCCCCGCCTCCAGGCGGCCGTTGTCCTGATGGCGCACGGCGGTTGCCCATGAATACTTGCCGGCCATATCGACGGCGTTCTTTTGCACCGGCACGGTCTTGCGGTCGAAGGGATGCCGGCCACTCGGCTCGTCGTACCAAGCGTGCTCGATGTCCTCGCGTGTGAAGCCCTGATCCATCAGCTTGTGGCTGTTCGCCTTGCCGTCATAGACGCCGCTTTTCATGATGACCGCGGCATTGCGACCTTCAATGGTCGGCTTGTTGTACTTGTCCTCATGGGGCAGGTAGCCCCAGCTGACATACTTGCCGTGGCCGCGGCCATACTTGTCCAGGCCGATGTCGAGGCTCATGCGCCAGTAGAGACCGAGATCGGAATTGGCGTGCTCGGGTTTCTCGTCGAGCCAGGCGAGGAAGTCGTCGTACGACTTGATCTGCTCGTAGCGCTCGAGCGAGCAGCCGAGCCAGATCGGCTCCATCCAGTTGCGCCGGAAGTGATCGAGGATGGACCAGGCACGGGTCACGTCGGTCAATGTGGGCGCGCACATCACGCCGCCCGGCACCATATAGCTCGAATGCGGCCATTGGCCCCCGAGGAGCGCGTAGATTTCCACCGGTCGGCCGGAGATCGTGACGCCGATCTCGTAGTTCGTGCCGGTGAAGGGCGCCCAGCGCTTGACCGCTTCTTCGAAGAATTTCGATTTGGCGTATTTCTTGTTTGTATAGTCGATCATGAAGAGCCCGTAGTGATGGCGCGGCAGGCTCTGGATGCTCTCGACGATCTGGCCGAGGTTGCGCGCGAGAATCGCATTGCGCGGCACCTCCGTCTTCCAGGCGGTATCGAGCGCCCAGGCTGCGCAGGTCAGATGCGAGGCGCCGCAGATGCCGCAGGCGCGGGGCGTCACCACGAGCCCGGCCTGGGGATCCTTGTCCCTCAGGATGACCTCGAAGCCGCGGAAGAGTTCCGCCTGGGTCCAGGCATTGACGACGATGCCGTCTTGGATGTCGACCCGGACGTCGAGATCGCCTTCGACGCGGCCGACGGGAGAGATGTCGAGTGTCTGTACAGCAGCGGCCATGAGACTGATCCTCTCTGAATAACGGGCTGTGGCGGGGTCAGACGACGAAGATGTCTTCTTCGGCCCAGGCGGGAGACGCCGCCTTGGCCGCCGCCGTCAGCTTGATGTAGCCGGTCTTGTCGACGCCCTGCGGCATGTCCTTGGGCACGCCCATGACGGTCTGGGTCTTAAAGACCGTGCCCGGCGCGAGATCGAAGAAGGGGAACTCGGGCTCGGTGCAGCCCATGCAGGGCATGCCCGCCCGGGTCTTCGAGGATTGCCGGTTCCACAGGATGCGGTTGCAGGGGGAATGGGTCATCGGCCCGCGGCAGCCCAGGTCGTAGAACAGGCAGCCTTTGCGCTGGCCGAACTCGGTGGCCGAAACCTTGTAGGCGAAATGCATGTTCCGGGTACAGCCGGTCTGGGTGAAGCTGGTGAAGAAGGTCTTGGGGCGCTGGAACTCGTCGAGGGCGAGGTCGCCGGCGCGGCCCGTCGCCACCGCCACCACGATCTGGGTGATCCAGTCGGGATGGGCCGGACAGCCGGGAACATTGATCACCGGGAGACCCGCCTTGGAGCGATAACCCTTGCCGAGGAATCCGCCGTGCTCGCGCTTCAGGAACTGCAGCCCCTGGCTATCGGAGGGATTGGGCGCCGTCGCCGGGATGCCGCCCCAGGTCGCGCAATCACCGATGGCCACGGTGAAATTGGCGGACTTGGCAAGGTCCGCCACCCAGGCCTTCATCGGGCGCCCGGCAAAGCGGTTCCACTCGCCCGTACCCCCCGGTGCGTTCACCACCGTGCCTTCGAATACGAAGATATCGAGAGGGATTTGGCCGGAAACGAGGGCCTTCAGGAGCTTCTGCAGATTCTCTCCGAGCTCCATCCCAAGCGAAGGATGCCAGAGCACATTGATTCCGAAGTCGGTCACGAGATCGCAGGCGCTCGGCTCTTCGGCATTGAGGAAGGACATGGTATTGCCCGAGCAGGCTCCTCCTTGGAGCCACAGCAGATTGGCCATCGTTTCCTCCACTTGGTGTCCGAGGCACTCCCGGTGCCTCTTGATGGGAGATGAAGCAATTCGCGTGCCAATTTCTGCTGGAGTCAAAAGGCCCGCCGATGCGGCATTTGCGCGCAGCGCGTGCGCAGGTGCCGGCGTCAGGGCCTGCAAACTTTGTTGACAAGTGTAAAGACGATTGACCTACGTGACGGCGGGCTTCAGCCCTGGCGATTGCCGCAGACCGGACAGCACACTTCGAGGAAGGTGCCATACCAGATGCCGCGGCAACGGCTGCACCAATGGCCGTTGGTCTGGCCCAGCGGCATGTCCAATTGCCGCGCAAGATTGCCCACGCCGAGCGCCTTGAACGTCGCGGCGCTGCCTGGCGGCCGCGCGCGAGACTGAGGAAATTGGCGGACCTTCGGATCTTGGACCTTCGGATTGGTCATGTGCCGGTCGCTGGTTGTTCGGCTTCGTCGAGGCGGTAGCGCTTGATCTTGTTGGCGAGTCCGACGCGCGAGAGGCCCAACTCGTCGGCGGTGCGGCTCTGGTTCCAGCGATTGCGGGAGAGCGCCTGGCTCACCAGTTGCTTCTCCAAATCCTCGACCTTGTCCTTGAGCGTCGTGCCGGCGAGCAGCACCCCGGCATTAGGGGTCGGCAGCCGACGCGCGACCGAGGCGAGGACCGCGGGCGACATATTCTGGGTGGTCAGGTATTCGCCGTCCTTCGCGAGTGCGACCATGCGGCGGATTTCGTTCTCGAGTTCGCGGATATTGCCGGGGAAATCGAAGGCCGCCAGCTTTTCGAGCGCGTTGGCGGAAATTCCCAGGACCTTGCGGCCGATGCCAGAACCATGTTTGGCCGCGAAGAATTCGGCCAAGGCGGGCACATCTTCGGGTCGATCGCGCAGGGGCGGCACTTCGAATTCGAAGCCCTTGAGACGGAAATACAGGTCCTGGCGGAATTGTCCGGCCGCGACCAAGGCCTTCAGCGGCCGGTTCGAGGCGGCGATGATTCGGACATTGCTGGTGCCCGTCTTGTCGGAACCCAGCGGCTTCACTTCCCCCTCCTGCAGAAAGCGCAGCAGGCTCACCTGGAAGGAGGGCGATACGTCCGAGATCTCGTCCAGGAAAACCGTGCCGCCGTCGGCCGCGCGGAACAGGCCGAGGCGATCGGCGACGGCGCCGGTGAAGGCGCCGCGCTTATGACCGAAGAGCTCGGACTGCAGCAGCTCGTCGGGCATGCCCCCGCAATTCTGCGCCATCAGCGGGCTGGCACGACGTTCGGAGTTGTAATGGATGGCGCGGGCGAGCAATTCCTTGCCGGTCCCCGTTTCGCCCTGGATCAGAATCGGCAGTTCCGTCCTCGCCGCCTTGCGGGCGATATCGCAGAGCTCAGCCATCTTCTCGGAGACATAGACCAGCTTCTCGAAGCGCTGGCTTTCGGCACGCAAGGGCATGCCGGGTCGATCGTGATAGAGCGTGGAATCGCCCGGGAATTTGAACTCGCGCGACAACAGGCGGTGGCGCCGGGCAATTTCGCGGGCCTCCAACGCGCGCTTGACCACCAGGCCGACCTGATCCGGATCGAGCGGCTTGCGCAGGTATTGATATATCGCGGCCCGGGCGAGAAAGCTCGGCTCCAGGGACAGACCGGCGCCCAGCGTCAGCACCCGGACGATTTCCGGGTGGGAGATCCGCAGGTCGGATAACAGGGCCAAACCCTCGCCCCCGTCGGTCGGTTCGTCGGCAATCACCAGATCGACATGGGCGTCGGAAATGGCAAGCCCGGCATCGCTCAAGCTGCGGGAAAAAAGCACGCGGTAAGCGTATCGATCCGCCAGGGCTTCGGCTGTGGCTGCCCATTCGGGATCGTTGCGCGCAAAGATCAGCACCGTACCGGCTGGATCCACGCAACCTTCTTTCCAGAAAGAATACCTTCTTGACAGTTTCGCCTTGTGTCAATCGGATATCGCGACCAGCGGATGGACCGAGCGGCCGAATCAGGATTAGGAAGATCCAGCATCCCAAAGTGATTGCCCATGGACCTACAAATCCACCCGTCCCGTGGTTCCCGAGGGCATAACTGAGCGGCCGCCGTCCAAAATTGCTCTTATATTCCAGTGCCCATCTTCGTTAAGCATGGCGCGCCAATTCAAAATCCACGGGCCCGACAAAGGCCTACGAGACCGCAGCGCGAAAGATGCCGGGCTGCAGCCTGCATGATTCGGGCCGAGCGATCTCGATTGGCGCATGCGAGCGCCATGAAATGACCTGATCGCTAACCCCGATGGCGCAACGCGTCGACCAGCAGGGCAAAGGCCGCCGAGGTCTGGCGTCGGCTTGGGTAGTAGAGATGATAGCCTGAATAAGGCTGGCACCAATCCTCGAGCACGCGCTTCAGACGGCCCTTGGCAAGATGGGGCTGGGCCAAGTCCTCCGGCACATAAGCTATGCCGAATCCGGCCAAAGCCGCGTTGAGCATCTGGGACGTGCCGTTGAAGACGAGCTGGCCTTCGACGCGCACCTTGAGCTCTCTGCCGCCCTTCTCGAACTCCCAGGCGTAGAGCCCGCCATGGGTGAGCAGGCGGAGATTGATGCAGGCATGGCCGAGGAGGTCCTGCGGCTTCCTCGGCTCGGGCCGCTTCGTGAAATAAGCCGGCGCCCCGACCACCGCCATGCGCAGGTCCGGCCCGATGCGCACGGCGATCATGTCCTTCGCCACCTGCTCGCCGCTCCTGACTCCGGCGTCGAAGCGCTGGGCGACGATATCCGTCAGCCCGGCGTCGGCGAAGAGTTCGATCTTGATGTCCGGGTAGCGGCGCAGGAACTTCGCGAGCTTCGGCCAGAGGAGCGTGTCGATGGCATATTCCGTGGCCGTGATCCGGATGCTGCCGGCGGGCTTGTCGCGAAGTTCGCCCAAGGCTTCCAGTTCGGACTCGATCTCCTCGAACCTTGGACCCAGGCTGTGAAGCAGGCGTTCGCCGGCTTCCGTCGGCGAGACGCTCCGCGTGGTGCGGGTCAAGAGGCGAACGCCCAGCCGCGCTTCAAGCTCGCGAATGGTGTGGCTGAGCGCCGACTGGGAAACGCCCAACTTCGCCGCGCCCTTGGTAAAGCTGCGCTCTCGCCCTACGGCCAGGAAGGCCACAAGGTCATCCAGATGTCCGCGCTGCATTCATGGCCTCTGTTCATAGGTCCATGCGCATTATAGCGGCTAATCGCATGCCGCCGCGCGTCTTACATTTGTCGTCGAGGCCGGCCAGCGCGGCTGGCAAATCAATCAAGGGTGCGACGATGGAGATCAAGCGAAACGGCTCTCAGCCATCCGCCAAGGGTCCGGCGGAATATTTCACCGGCGCGGTCAGGATCGACCCGCTGTTCGAGGCCCCTGCGCCGGCACGGGTTCGCGGCGCCAGCGTGACATTCGAGCCGGGCGCCCGCTCGGCCTGGCATACGCACCCGCTCGGTCAGGCGCTGATCGTGACATCCGGCCTCGGCTGGACCCAGTGCTGGGGCGAACCCAAGCAGGAGATCCGGCCAGGAGACGTGATCCTGTGCCCGCCCGGCAAGAAGCATTGGCATGGTGCAACGCCAACCACGGCGATGACCCATATCGCCATTCAGGAAGCGCTGAACGGCAAGGTCGTGGATTGGCTGGAAAAGGTCAGCGACGAGCAGTACCTGGCCTGACCGCCTGCCCACCATGCCTCGAAGGAGAAAAGACATGCAAAAGCGCAAACTCGGAAACGGCAACTTGCAGGTCTCGGCCATTGGCCTCGGCTGCATGGGGCTCAGCTTTGGCTATGGTCCGGCGGTCGAAAAGACAGCGGGAATTTCGCTGATCCGGTCGGCCGTCGAGCGCGGCGTCACCTTCTTCGACACCGCCGAAGTCTACGGACCATTCACGAACGAGGAACTCGTCGGCGAAGCCCTGGCGCCCTTCCATGGGCAGGTGGTCATCGCGACCAAGTTCGGCTTCGATCTGGATCCCAATACCGGTCAGCAGCGCGGCCTCAATAGCCGCCCGGAACGCATCAAGCGCGTCGCCGAGGCCTCGCTTGGGCGGCTCAAGACCGATGCCATCGACCTGTTCTACCAGCACCGCGTCGACCCGAATGTGCCGATCGAGGACGTGGCGGGAACGGTGAAGGACCTCATCCAGGCCGGCAAGGTCAAGCACTTCGGACTCTCCGAGCCAGGCGTGCAAACGATCCGCCGTGCTCATGCGGTTCAGCCCGTCACCGCGGTTCAGAGCGAATATTCCCTCTGGTGGCGCCAGCCCGAGGAGGAGGTGCTGCCGACACTGGAGGAACTCGGGATCGGCTTCGTGCCCTTCAGTCCTCTGGGCAAGGGTTTCCTCACCGGCGCCATCGACGAGAATACGGCGTTCGACAGCACCGACTTCCGCAACATCGTTCCCCGCTTCACGCCCGAGGCCAGGAAGGCAAATCAGGCCCTGGTCGATCTGATCGGCCAGATCGCGAAGCACAAGAAGGTCACGCCGGCCCAGATCGCGCTTGCCTGGCTCCTCGCCCAGAAGCCGTGGATCGTTCCGATCCCGGGCACGACGAAACGGCATCGCCTGGAAGAGAACGTCGGAGCGGCCGCCGTCGACCTTGAGCCCGACGACCTTCGCGACATCGACCGCGCCGTCTCCGGGATCACGGTGCAAGGGGCCCGCTACCCGGAACATCTGCAGCAGCTGGTCGGTCGCTGAACGGTTCTCATGGCAAGCAGGCGTAGAGACCATGAGCAATGGCATCGAAGGAAAAGTCGTCGTCATCACGGGCCAGCCGGAAGACGTGGAGGTGAACGAGATCCTGTTCTAACCCACGCGCCGGCTGCTGTAGGCTTTTTCACGAGCGAGGACACGATGCGCATTGGCATTCTGGGTTCAGGTTTGATGGGAGGCAAACTCGGCACGCTCTTCGCGCGTGCCGGGCATGAAGTGGTCTTCAGCTACGCCCGCAGCAAGGAGAAGCTGAATAGGCTCGCGCGCGACGCCAGAGGGAACGCGCGGGCCGGCACGCCGGGCGAGGCCGCTGAGCAAGCGGACGCGGTGTTGCTGGCGGTGCACTGGTCCAGAATGGACGATGTCCTGAATCAGGCGGGCGGTTTGTCGGGCAAGGTAATCGTGACCTGTTCCCTGCCGATGAACGACGACAACACCGAACTCGTCATCGCCCACACGTCCTCGGGCGCGGAAGCGCTTGCGAAGAGGCTCCCGAAGGCCAGGATCGTCTCGGCTTTCAACACCGTGCCGAGCGAGGTGCTTTTTGGCGTCTACGAAGCCCGGCGCAAAGCTAAGAGACCCAGCCTCGTCTACTGCGGCGAGGAACCGGATAGCAAAGGGATCGCCGCGAAACTGATTCGCGACGTGGGGTTCGATCCTGTGGACGCTGGCCCTCTCAGAATCGCCCGTTATACCGAGCCATTCGCGCTGCTCGTCGCCCAGCTGGCGTATGAGGGAAAAGGGGGACCTGAACTGGCGTACCGGTTCGAGCGGTTCGAATAGCTGGCCGAGCTTGCGCCTTCAGGTCACGAGCTGTTGGGCACAAGATCGACGCGGTCGGAGGGCTCGCCTTGGACCTTGTCGCCCAGCGCACGCACGTCCATGCGCATGCTCGAGACGCCCTGCCTGATCAGGTAGGAGCGCACGGCCAGCGCCCGCAGCAGCGATAGGCGCCGCGCCTGGGTTGCCGTGTCGGGCGTGCCACTGGCATAGGCAGTGAGCTCGATGCGGATGGTCGCGTCAGCCGTCATCTTCTGGGCCAGGTTATCCAGTTCGCTCTTGGCGGCATCCGGAATCTCCGCCGAATCCTTCGGGAAGGCGATGCGAAGCTGGCCGTCGACAAGAGTTGCCGCTGCGGCAGGCTGGGTCCCGCCGGCCGAAGCCGTGGTCATCCCACCGCCGGAAGCGGCTGTAGCGGCCGAGCCTGTGCCGGCTGTCGCTCCGGTCGTGGCCTGTTGCGTGTCGGTGCTGGTTGCTGTGCCGGTGCCGGCCGATGCGGTCGTCGCTGCCGAGCCGGTGCTGGCTGTCGCTCCGGTCGCGGCCTGTTGCGTGCCGGTGCTGGTTGCTGTGCCGGTCGATGCGGCCGTCGCGGCCGCGCCGGTGTCGGCCGCGGCGCCGGCTGCGGCCTGTTGCGTAACGGCGCCGGTTGCGGTGCCCGTGCCAGCCGATGCGCTCGTATCCGTCCCCGAAGCGGTTGTCGCCGGGGCGCTGCCGGTCTGCGTCGAATCCGTCGAACCGCCAGTCGATCCGGCCGTCGAGGTCTGTTCCGATGCGGTTGCTGCGGCATTGCTCGCGGTTCCGGTAGAATCGGGAGGGACCGTCGGCGTGCTTGTCTCGGCTGTGGCCGTGGCGTTGGACGGCGGCGTGGCGGCGCCCGTTGCCGTCGCTGGCGCCTGCGGCTGCTCGGCGACATAGGGTTCGGAGCCGGGCGGCGGCGGGACCGTCAGCATGCTGACTGGACTTTGCGTCGGGGGATAGAGCAGCCCGCCAGAGGACAAGACCGCAGGCGGAGCATAGCCGGTATCGGCCAGCTGGGGAGGAGCAGCCTGCCCATAGGACGCAGCCTGACCGCCGGCATAGTAGCCGCCTGCCACTGCGGGTTGATCGAGCGCGCTGAGGTCGACGGTCACCGATCCGTTGGCAACGGTCACCGGCTGGCCGGGAGCGACCGGCTGGACGAACGCGGGAGAGGCGGCGGCAACCGACGCCGATGGGCCGTCGAGATAGACTTCGACGCGCCGGTTTCCCGCCTCGCCGGTCGGCATAACCTCGAGATAGACGGGCTGCTGCGACCCGACGGCGGCCATGCTGATGGATCCCGGCGCAGCGCCGAACCTGATGAGGGCCCGGGCGACGGCGTTGGCCCGCGCCTGCGACAACCTCTGGTTGATCGAAATATGTTCGCTATAGCTGACGGCCGCGGTCCGCTCGCTGGCGTGGCCGATGATGCGCAGCTGCCCGCCCACCTGCCTCTGGACCAGAATCACGTTGCGCAGCACGCCCATGGCCCGATCCGACAAGGACGACGAGGCGTCGGCGAAAAACACGACGGCGATCGGCGCACCGGGCGGCGGAAGGCTGGCTGGCTGGGCAACGTAAGTGGTTCCGGTAGCGACCGACCCTGCGGGCTGTGCGCCATACATCGGCGCGTAGGGCGCGGGATAGAGCTGTTCCTGCGGGGCTGCGCCACCAAGCTGACTCTGGTCGACGCTGACCGAGCCTGTCGTCTCCGGCATCGCGCTAGCCGTTTGGGTTGCTGGCGGCAAGGGATTGGGCGGCGGCGCCAGGGGCGTGATGCCGGTTGTCGGCTGAGGCGCAGTTGCCAACTGCAGCTGCACCGGCGGCGGTACTGCCGGTGGCTGTACTGCCGGCGCCTGCACCGACGCAGTGGTCGCGCTTGATTCCGCCGGCGCAGCGGCGGCCGGAACTTCCGCCGGCTGCTCCGTCGTCGACGCCATCGAGGTCGTCGGGGGCGTGAGGGTCGTCACCTGCTGCGGCGGCGGTGCGTTCGCCTGCTCCGACAGAGCCGTCAGCGGCTGGTTGCTATAGGCCGTATTCTGCTGATCGGCGACCAGCCCGGACGCGACCGGCTGTTGCGCGGCAGGCGTGGAAGTCGTTGCAGATTTGGCCGGAGCGGCGCCAGCATCGCTTGCGCTTGTCGCCGTTTGGCCGGTCGATGGCGCCGGCGCGCTGCCGCTGTCGGACCCTCCCAACATGCTGCAGCCAGCCAGCAACCCCGCAAGCATCGCTGCGCCAATGCCACGCCGCAATCCCTCGATCGTCGGGCGCGAAAGCGTCACTGCCATCTGGCCGCGGAGTTCGGGTTTCAAAACGCCGCCAAATCGAGCCAGCCGCGATGCGCTTTCCAGAACCGGGGCCGCCAGGCCTCGACTGACATGAGACAAGGATTTTCCAGACACAGTCGAGGTTCGCGGAACCGCGAGGCGTTGCGCCGCTCGCGATGCCAGTTCCGGAAAGAACAGCGTTACGGCCGAGATCAACCGGTTCAGTCCCAGAGTGCTCAAGGAACGATGCTGACGCTACCATCTTGGCGGGGTGCCTGGAAGCCGAAAGACGGCCGGCGGGCGTCCCCGTTGCCGGAGCCGGAGGCCGAGTCTTGCGGGTCCGAATTAAGGTCGGGGCCGCAGCCGGTTCCGCAATATCGGCCCTAGTAACGCCAGAGCAGAATGTAGCGCCAGAGCGGCGGCGGCTGGCCCCACTCTCGCTTCAGCTTCATCAGCGCTCGAAGATGGGCCAGGTAGGACGAGTTGGCGTAGCTTCGCCGGGCCCCGCGAGCCCCGCGCCGGATGTGCCAGTAGGCGAGAGTATCGGGGATCACTCCGACTCCGAATCGCTCCGCGAAGCGCAGGTTGAATTCCCAATCCCCCAGGGCCGCAAGATCCTCGCGATAGGGGCCGACTTGTTCGAATGCGCTGCGTCTGAACAGGAAGGATATAGGCGGAAACGGATTCCTCCGTCGGAGCAGATTCGCAGTGATCGGCACGGCGGGCAGCCGAAGCGGTCGACGCGCCGCCTCGACAAGCTGATTGCCCTCGAACCGTTCGAGGACCAGTTCCGTGCCGGTGACGACGCCGCCAATGCTGGGATCGGAAGCTTCGAGGTAGGCGACCGTCTTGGCCAGGAAGTCGGAGTGCCAAGTGTCATCGTCGTCATGCACGGCAATATAGCGGCTCACGCTGTTGGCGATGCCGTGATTGGTCGCCGCTTCCATGCCGACGCTGCGTTCTCTATGCAGCACGCGGGCGCGGCCGGCCAACGCGCCGGCATGGCTCTCGATCACCCGTTGGATCGACGGCAAATTCCCCTGGTCGCTCACCACCACCAATTGCCAATTCGGGAATTTCTGCCCCAGGACGCCGCGGATCGTCCTGTCCAGGGTGATCGGACGATCCTGAGTACGGGTGATGATCGCGACGTCGGGGCCCTTCATGTCTCGGTCGAATTCCCTCTTGGGCAGGCCAGGCCTCGGCGCCGACGGTTCGCCATCCTGGTCATCGCGATCTGCGCGAGTCATGGCGCCTGAACACGATCCGCGCCGGATGCCCGGTCTGCGGCGATCGCCTCGATCAGCGCCGCGCCATGGCGAAGGCTGGCGCCGGTCGCGATGCACATCTGCGGCAGCGTCATCCATTCCAGCGTCCAGGCGCTGCCCGAACGCTCGTTCTCATGAACCAGGGCCTGATGCATGGCGCCTATCAAGCCGGCATTGAATCGGGCGAGCGCCACCAGCATCTCGGCGGCGACGGGATTGTTCTTGCCCGGCATGGCCGAGGATCCGCCGCCGCCCGAAAGGCGCAACTCGCCGACTTCGCCTTGGGCCATCAAAGCGACATCCTGGCCCAGCTTGCCGAGACTCCCGCTGATCATGGAAAGCCAGCCGGCAAACTCGGCGGCGCCATCGCGTTCGCCATGGCGGGCACCGTCGCTGCGCCGCAGCTGCAGGGCGTCCGCCAGGCGGTCGGCGACGGCCGAGGCGCCGAGGCCAAGCTCGGCCCGGTCGCCGACGGCGCCGCCGAACTGCAGCACGAAGACCCTCGGCGCCAGTTCCTCGAGGCGCTGGCGATGGCGGCGCAACGGCTCTCGCCAGGCGGATATCTTGTGGGCGAAGGAGATCGGGCGCGCCCGCTGCATCCGGGTATGGCCCATGACCCGGCGGGAGCCCTCGGCCGCCTCCAACCGGTCCAGCCGACCGATCAAATCGGCGAGACGCCGGTCCAGCTCCCGGGAAACGAGTTCCAGGCGTTTGAACAGGCTGCTGTCGATCAGGTCCTGGCTGGTCGCCCCGAAATGAACGTGGCGGCCATGGGGACCGCCAACCGCCGCGCGCAGCTGGGCCACCAGTTCGGGGACTACGGCCCCGTCGCGTGCGGTTCCTTCGGCCAGCCGCCCGAATTCCGGACGGAAGCGCTGGATCGCGGCCGCGATCGCCGTCGCACTCGCGGGTGGAATTACGCCTTCCGCCGCCTCCGCCTCTGCCAGGGCCGCCTCGAAGGCCAGCATGTGCTTGAGCTCGGCCTCGAAAGCGAATTCGGCCGCGATGACCGAATCCCCCAGGAGGGCGGAAAGCATCGGATGGTCGAAGGGGGAAGCGCTCATGGCCTTCGGGCCGCACCTGTCAAGGATCGCTCGATCGGTCCCTCCGCGAGGCTCAGAACGGCAGGCCGACGTAGTTCTCGGCCAGGCTCCGGAGCGCCGCCTGGGACGAAAGTACATAGTCGAGTTCGGCTTGGCGAATCCGGTCTTCGAAGGGATCGCTTCGGCCGAAGACATGGAGCAGGGAGGTCATCCACCAGGAGAAGCGCTGGGCCTTCCACACCCTGGCAAGCGCCTGGTCGGAATAGGCATCGAGGCCGGCGGAATCTCCGGATTCGTAGTAGCGGACCAGGGCCTCGGAAAGATAATGCACGTCGCTTGCCGCCAGGTTCAGACCTTTGGCCCCCGTAGGCGGCACGATGTGCGCAGCGTCGCCGGCGAGGAACAGACGGCCGTGGCGCATGGGCTCGGCAACGAAGCTGCGCATGGGGGTTGCGCTCTTCTCCAATAGCGGTCCGCTCGCAAGATCGATGCCGCTGCGCAGGCGGAGCTCCGTCCAGATCCGGTCCTCGCTCCAGAGGGCAAGATCCTCCTCGGGCGCGCATTGTAGATAATGTCGGGAACGCTGTGGCGAGCGCATGCTGCAAAGTGCGAAACCGCGCTCATGGCGGGCATAGGTCAGGCGATCGGCCGGTGGGGCTTCAGCAAGGATGCCGAGCCAGGCGAAGGGGTAGAGACGCTCATAAACGCGAAGCTGGCCTTGGGGAAAGTTGTCGCGGGAAATGCCGTGAAAGCCGTCGCAGCCGGCGATGAAGTCGCAGGCGATTTCTTCCGGGGCGCCGCCGCGCTCGAAGCTCAGGCCGGGTCTATTCGTGTCGATGCCATGGATGGCGACATTCTCGGCCTCGAATCTGAGATCGCCGCCGGCAGCGAGCCGCGCGGCGACAAGGTCTTTGACGATTTCGGTCTGGCCGTAGATCGTGATCGCCCGCCCGGCGACGTAGTCGGAGAACCGGATCGGATGGCGGCGTCCTCTGAACGCGATATCGATGCCGCCGTGAACGAGGCCGAGCTTGTCCAGCCGGTCGGCGACGCCGGCCTCGCGCAACATGTCCACCGTGCCCTGCTCCAGCGCGCCGGCGCGAATCCGCCCTTCGACGTAAGCCCGGTCGCGGCGCTCCAGGACGATCGAGTCGATCCCGCGGACATGGAGGAGCTGCGCCAGGAGCAGACCCGCCGGCCCGGCGCCGATGATCCCGACTTGGGTGCGCGATCTTGCCATCCTGGAGGCATCAAATGTCGAAGAAGACCGTCTCGTCCTTGCCCTGCATGTAAATATCGAAGCGATAGAGCGCCTCGGCGGCAAGGGGATCGCGGATTGCGATCAGGGTGTGCCGGCGCGAAGCGGGCGCCGCGGCCAGCACGGGATCGACAGCATTGGCCGACGCTTCGTCGCTGAAATAGAGGCGGGTGTAGACATGAGTAAGTAGGCCCCGCATGAAGATGATGACGGTGATGTGGGGCGCCTGGCGTTCATCGACCTTGCCCGGCTTGACCGTCAGGAAGGCGAAGCGGGATGCGGGATCGGCGCCCGTACCTTGGCGCCCGAAGCCCGTGAATTCCGCATTGCTCCCGGCGGTGCCGGGGTAGCGGCCAGCGGCATCGGCTTGCCATATCTCCACCAAGGCATCGGGGATCGGCGCGCCGCCGCCGTCGAAGACATGGCCGGTGATCCGGATGCGCTCGCCCGCCGTCGCCTCGCCCAAGAGCACGCCATCGGCGATCTGGTTGTCGGGATAGCCATACTGCTTCGCCGTCAGGCCATAGGCGAAGAAGGGCCCCACCGTCTGGGAAGGGGTCAGCCTCGACCGCATGGACCTATCCTTCGAGAGGCGTCTGGCGGCGCCCGCCGAGCACGATGTCGAAGACAAAGCCGAGCGCAAAATCGGGCTTGGTGGCCGTCAGGGAGAATCGCGAGACGAGGCGGTCCCGCGCCGCTGCCGGCACCGCATTGAAGATCGGGTCGAAAGCAAGCAGCGGATCGCCGGGGAAATACATCTGGGTCGCCAGCCGCGCCGCGATGCTCGGACCCAGCAGGGAGAAATGAATATGGCTCGGGCGCCACGCATTCGGGTGGTTGGACCAGGGATAGGCGCCGGGCCTGATGGAGGTGAAGCCGTAGGCGCCGCTGTCGTCGGTGAGACATCGCCCGCTGCCCAGGAAATTCGGATCGAGCGGCGCGTCATGCCGGTCGACGCCATGGACATAGCGCCCCGCCGCGTTGGCTTGCCAGATCTCCACCAGCGTGCCGGGAATGGGCCGCCCGTCCTCGTCCAGCACATGGCCGGTGACGTTGATCCGTTCGCCCAAGGGCTCGCCGTTCCGGCGCGCGTTGCGGGTCAGGTCGCGCTCGAGTTCGCTGAGCGTGAATCCGCCGCGGCCCGGTCCCGTCTGCTCGGAGATCGATTCGGGGATCGGGATCAGGGGCTGCCTGGGGGCCCGGAGCGCAGTCGATCTGTATTCCGGTGCCAGGAGCGGAGGATGGGTGCTCCAGTCGCGGCCTCGGCTCATCTGTCGCTTTCCATTTCCTGCGATGAATGTCTCAGTCTACCCGCCGGCCTTGGAACCGTAACATTCTCGTTCGCGGCCTGACACCTTCGGAGATCTTCGCGCCGGGCCGGTTGTAGCCACAGAACATGAGGACTCCTTTCAAGGGGAGCGGCCACGGCAAGTGACCTTCCGCCCACGGAATAGAGGAGTTCGCGAACATCAAGGCAGTCAGCGCAAACTGACGCAACTCAGCCCAGATAACCTTTGACGGTCTTCGGGTCGCGCAAGTGCGCCTCTTCGGGATCCTGCCCGAACTCCCGCTTGGCCCGCCGCTGGCGCAGCAGATCCCAGCATTGGTCGAGGGTGTCCTGGATGCGCTTCAGCTTCTCCCGGTCCGCATCGCTCGCCGCACCCTTGGCTTCGCGTTCGAACAGCTCATGTTCCTCGCGGGCCAGCCGGTCGATGTAATCGGTCACCTTCTTGTCGTCCACAGCGTCTCTCCTTGCTCAGCGTTGTTCGACGTCGGCTACTGCGCGGTGCCGGCCGAGCCGTCGTCCGGCCTACCCGCGTCCGCCGTCCCGGACTGGGCCGCAAGCTGCTTGACCTTGGCACGGATCGGTCCGAAGGGCCCGTATTTGTGCTGTTCCAGGCTGAAGCCGTCGGCGTAAGGGCCATAGGGTGCATCCACCGGCTTCTGCAGCCGGATCGGATAATCCCGATCGAGATTGGCCCTCGCCGGACGTTCCTGGCTGGCGACATAGGCCGCCACGTCATATGCCTCCTCCTTCGTCAGCAGCGGCGCGTTGAACGTGGTTCCGTAGGGCATGTTGTTCCTGGCATAGGCGGCCAGGGTCAGCAGCCGGTTCATGCCGGCGCCGTCGTTGTAGCTGTCGGGACCCCAAAGAGGCGGCAACTCGTAACCGGCGCCCGTTTGGGCGCGCTTGCCTTGTCCATTCTCGCCGTGGCATGCCGCGCAGATCTCGCCATAGACCTTCAGGCCCCGGACTGGATCGGCGGCGCGAATGGGCTCCTTGATCCTCAGCGTGCCCGCGCCGATGAGCTTGGCGCCGTCGGGGATTCCGGTCGAAAGCCAGCGCATATAAGCGGTGAAGGCTCTCATCTCGCGGCTTTCGGCCGGCAAGTGACGTCCGTTCATGCTGCGCTCCACGCAACCGTCGATCCGGTCTTCCAGCGTATCGACCCCGCCCTCCCGCGCCCGGTATTGCGGGAACTGCCCCCATATGCCCACGAGCGGCATGGCATAGGGCTGGGTGCCGCCCTGGAGATGGCAACTCTCGCAGGTCAGGTTATTGCCGGCGAAACGCTTGGCCGGGTCCGATACCGTGGGACCGATCTCATTCGCCGTGTCGGCGAACAGCGCATGCCCGTATTTGACCAGATTGCTGAAGGGATCGTCGCCCAGGGAGGCGATATCAGGGGGCGTCCATTTGGTGAGATCGATCGTGACCGGCTCGGAAGCCGGCAGGTCGCCGGCCGTCGCCACGGCCGACAGCATCGAGGCAAGCAAGACGAGGCGAATGCGGTCCATCGTCGGCCTCTATGCCCGGGCTTCTTGCGGGGGTGGCAGATTAACACGGTACATTCCGCATGGGGCCGCAAAGCAGCCCCATGTACTTCCTACTTTGCTTTCGAGCCGCTCTTCAGAACCGACACCCTCAACGTCACCTGGGCCGTCGCGCCGAACAGATTGCAGATCGGGCAATGATCGCGCGCTTCCTCGGCGAGCCGGCGTAGCTCAGCTTCGGGTGCGGGCGAGGCGATCGCGACGTTGAGCCTGCCTTGCGCGATGTGATGGGGCGTCTTGGCATCCCAGGCAAGACGCGTCTGCGCCCTGGTCTCGATGCGGGTGAGTTCGATCTTCTGCGCCCGGGCGTGGGCCGTGATGGTCGAGGTGTAGCAATTGGCGAGCGCGGCGGCGAGCAGCTCCTCGGGATTGGTTCCCTGGCCCGGACCGCCAAGTTCGACCTGGGTCGCCGTCTGGGCGCTCAAGCGGCCGCTCGCCCCCTCGACCCTGCCGCCCCATCCCGCCCAGGAGACGGTCGCCTCGGCCTCGATCCTTCCCTTGCTGCGCGCCGCTGCGACCATTTCCCGCTTTCCGCTTCTGGTTGAACCGGCCGTCCTCAGAGAATTCCCGGGTAGCTGCCGCCGTCGAGGAGCAGGTTCTGGCCGCTGATATAGCCGGCCTGGACGCTGCAGAGGAACGCGCAGGCCGCGCCGAACTCCTCGATGGTGCCGAACCGCCCGGCGTTCTCGGCCGCCTTCTGCTCTTCCAGAACTTCCTCCACCGTCTTCCCGCTGGACTTGGCTTCGCCCATGGCGAGCTGGGTCACCCGGTCGGTGGCATGGGAGCCTGGCAGCAGATTATTGATCGCGACGTTGTGGCGCGCCGTCTGACGGGAGAGCCCGGCGATGAACCCGGTCAGGCCCGCCCGCGCGCCGTTGGAAAGGCCGAGGCTGGGATAGGGATTCTTCACCGAGGCCGAGGTGATGTTGACGATGCGCCCGAAACGCCGGGCGATCATGCCATCCACGGTCGCCCGGATGAGGGCGATGGGCGTCAGCATGTTGGCGTCCAACGCCTTGATCCAGACGTCGCGCTCCCAGTTGCGGAAATCGCCTGCCGGCGGACCGCCGGCGTTGGTGACCAGGATGTCCGGCGACTGGCAGGCGGCCAGCACCGCCGCACGGCCTTCGGGCGTGGTGATGTCGGCCGCGACCGGGGTCACCCTGACGCCGGTGGCCTTGGCGATTTCCCTGGCGGTTGCTTCCAGCGTTTCCTTGCCGCGCGCATTGATGATCAGATCGACGCCCTCGCCCGCCAGAGCCCGGGCACAGCCCTTGCCCAGGCCCTTGCTGGCGGCGCAGACGATCGCGGTCTTCCCCTTGATACCCAGGTCCATCTCTTCATGCCTCCCGTTGCCGAAACCCGCCCGCAGGACGCATGAAGCATAGCATTACCCGCCGAAGCGCGCGCGGAACTCCGCCATGCGTTTCTTCCAGGCCTCGGTCGCCAGCACGGTCTTGTTGACCACCAGCCGCGGCTCGCGGCCATGCTGGACGTCGAGGACTGCCTTGACGTCGGCCGCACCATTCCCGGCGAAGCACTGATCGGTCCAGCAGAGCGCGTGCGGCGCGAAGATCACGTTGTCGAGCTTCAGGATCGGGTCGTTCGGATCCGGCGGCTCCTGCTCCAGCACGTCGAGCCCGGCGCCGGCGATGCGGCGCTCCTGGAGCACCTTGGTCAGCGCCTTCTGGTCATGGATGGGACCGCGGGCCGTATTGATGAAATAGGCGGTGGGCTTCATCAGGGCCAGGCGCTCGGCGTTCACCAGGTGATGGGTCTCGGGCGAGAGCGGGCAACTGACGCTGACGATATCGGCCCGGCGGAA
>Ga0209415_10002829_pt1 | contig 32466 bp, 33 predicted proteins | sample PeaSoiSIISIP2007_FD_187696 | JGI IMG/M metagenome (GOLD analysis project Ga0209415, IMG submission 187696) | Peat soil microbial communities from Weissenstadt, Germany - SII-SIP-2007 (SPAdes) (version 2) | ecosystem: Environmental > Terrestrial > Soil > Wetlands > Peat | place: Germany... | reverse complement strand
ATCGACGGGCTGAAAAGGAGAAACCGGACAGATCATGTGTGAATGAAAGCGGACATCTTGACTAACTACCGACAGGGGGTATTTTGTAAGGTCGGTATTGCAGAGGGCTTTTAGCGGTACTTTTTATGGCGTTATCTCGCGGCGCAAGTGACAGCTCACCTGCGCAGGCTGGCGCTCGCGCTACTTGCGGACCGCCTTCTGCTCGCCGCGCCGGGCATGGAGAGTGAGACCGGTAACGGCTCCGCTCGAGTCCTTGACGAATTCGATCTGATCTCCGGTCAACGATTCTTTACCGTTGCCGCGCGCCTCGAACGTGGTTTCCGACTTGGGCGCGAGGATCTGTACGTCCCCGCTAGCGTTATAATGCAGAGCCAACGCTTCGCCATCGACGCTGACCACGGCCTCGCGTCCGGGCGCGAACTCGTAAGTCCCCGCGTACTTTGCCAACGTTTGCGGAGAGAGCCGGAACCCTGTTCCGCCCACCAGGTGCGGGGCAATCTGCTCATTCTCGCAGATCGTCTCCATAATCTCGGTGTCCGTCACCAGCGTCTTTTCCGCCTTAAAAGTGAACGGCCGGGTGAAAGTCTTCGGATCGTCCAGTGTCATTTCGAAGTCCATGTGTCCGAAGTCGCGGCGGTGATAACGTTCGGTGGTACGGAGGGCTTCCGAGTGAGGATGCCCGCTGAAATCCAGCCAGGTTTTGTCGTTGAATCCAGCGGTGGTGACCACCAGCGTATCCCCCTCCCAGCGCCCAATCGAATAGCCCAGCCAAGTGGGATTCATGTCCTCGGGAAGCCCGCGGCCATCGGTGAAGATCGTTCGAGTGACACCGTTGTTGGAAATGCCCTCACTGACAATGACCGTTAACGCCGGGTTCTGGATGATCCGCGAGATACTCGCAAGATGATAGTAGGTCGGAGGGTCGGGTAGGCAGTGCGCGCGCGGACTGTCCGCCCCCAAATTGGCGACGTGTTGCTGGTACACGGCCTGCGCCCAGGGCTGAATCTCGTTAGGCTTGAGGTCCGCGGCAATATTATTCAGATATACGCTGCGCATCGGTGGGCGCCAGATACCCGACAGGTCCGGCTTGCCATCCGCGGTTCGCGGTGCAGGTGCGGACAGATTCGGCTTGCCGTCCGTAGTCCGCGGAATACCTGGCATTTTGTAATTGAGCCACTGCGCCCCCAAAGGCACGGACAGCAACGCAGCCGCCGCAATTAGTTTAGCTTTCATCCGGAGCCTCCTGGATCGTGATTATATTACTTCGTTGGCGCGTGTCCAAGGGTAATCGCCAACTCTTTTGCCGTATCGGCTGGTATACAATCGATCCCGGCGTTACCATCTGCGTTGCCGGGGGCCTTCTGCGAAAGCCGCGTGAGGGCTGATAAAATAAATTCCGCCGTGCCCGTCGACAGCGAATATTCAGATAAATTCCTCGAAACAACGAGCAGCGCCGCCGCAAAAGACAACCGGCTTTCCGTGCTTCATGCGGCTTTCGATGCCATCATCCAGGGGAACTTCGAGGCTTTCGGCGAGTCCGTCGATGAAGACGTTGAACTGAATATTGTTGGATTTGGCGCGCTCGGATTCGGCGCATTAGACGGATCCTGGCGAGGTCGCGACGCGGTTGTCGCCGCAACCCGAAAAAACTTCGCGCTCTTGGCTGAGCAAAAGCCGGAGATCGAGAGCATGATCTGGCAAGATGACCGCCTCGCTGTTTTGTTGCGGGAAAGCGGTACCTTCAAATCGACCGGACAAGCCTATAACGTTCGCGGTGTCCAGTGGTTCACCTTCGCCCAAGGCAAGATCAAGAAGATCGACGAGATCATCGTAAGCGACATCGTCGGAACCTAGCCGGCTCCGCGCTGGATCAAGCCGCCCCGGAACATTATTTGCCCACCAGGTGAGCGTCGGATTTTTCGTTTTCGTTGCAGACGAACTCGATCAAATCCGTGTTGAGCAGCAGGCGTTGGTTGATCTTGACGGTCCAGGGTTTGGTGTAAGATTTCGGGTCTTCCACCGTGACCTCGATCTGGAGATGACCAAAGTTCACACGGCGGAAGCGCTCGGTCATTTTGCCCGAGTTGGTCAGCGGGCTGCCTTCGACGTCCAGCCATACGTCGTCGCGGAAGCCTGCGGTCTCCACCAGCAAAGTATCTCCGTCCCAATGGCCAATGGAGTAACCATACCACCAGGGCTGCGGATCGTTGTTTGGCATGGCGCGGCCATCCAGGAAGATCTGCCTGACACCGCCCTGCGCCTCGTACAAAATCGCGATCAATCCAGGCGTCTGGATGATCTTTCTCGGCTCTGGATGCGTATGCAACTGCATCAGGCCCAGCGGCAGACAGTGCGCATCCGGGTTGTCTTTGTTGTTATTCTCCTTGCGCTCTTTCCGCAGCGCCGCGGCCCAAGGCGTGAACGGCAGACCGCCCTTGAGCGTCGATCCGATGTCGAAGAATTCGCTGATGCCGGGCGGGCGCAGGCCTTGGCCGATGCCCGCGGCCGGCGGTGGACCCGCGGCAGGCACGGGCGCTATTGTGGCGGACGCACCGGCTGACGAGGGCGGAGCCTGAGCGGGACCCGAACCCCCGATTGCTCCTTGGGCACCCACCGTTTGCAAATCTCGATTTCCTTCGAATTGCCAAATGCCGGATAAGTCCGGCTGGCCGGCGGTGGTACGGGGCGTGGGCCCATCCATATTCGGTTTACCATCGGCGAGTTTGGGGACCCCGGGCGTCGGATAAGGCGGCCACTGCGCCGAGAGTACGGCCGGTATCGCGGCGAAAATGAGCGCCGCCGCAACGCGATGAACCGAACCATTCATGTAGGCGTCCTACGGACGGGCCAGCGTCCTGAAACGCGGCTCTATCAGCTTACCTCCATCGGTGTCCGCGGGACTCGCCACACCCTCAGGAAATACAGTATCCGCCTACGCGACGCCGTGTTGCTCGGCGGAACAGAGAACCTCGCGCGACACGCCGGCCCGGATGGTGAAGTGGAACGTGCTGCCCTGTCCGAGCGCGCTTTCCACCCAAATCTCACCGCGCATCATGGCCACCAGGCGTGAGCAAATTGCCAATCCTAGTCCGCTCCCACCGTGGGCGCGTTTCATGGACCCATCCGCTTGAACGAAAGCCTCGAAAATCCGCTGATGTTGACCCTTCGGGATGCCGCACCCGGTATCGCGCACGCGGAAATGGAGAAGTGTCTCTTCGTGAGCAAGCGCTTCCGCCGCAACCGAGATCTCGATCTCGCCGCGCTCGGTAAACTTCAGTGCGTTGCCGACCAGGTTAATCAGCACCTGGCGCAAGCGGCCCGGATCGCTCCAGACGATCTGCGGAACTTCCGGGTCGACATGGGAGAGCATCTCGACTGGCTTGTTCCGGGCAGTCGCCGAGAGCGATCTCACCACCCCCATGACAGCGCGGCGCGGGTCGCATTCGGTTTCGCACAGATCCAAACGGCCGGCTTCGGTTTTCGAAAAGTCCAGAACATCGTTGATCACGCTGAGCAGCGCCAGCGCCGACGTTTGCACCGTTTCCAGGTAGTCCCGCTGTTCGTGGCTCAATTCGGTGTCCAGAGCCAGTTCAGTCAATCGCGATGATGCCGTTCATAGGTGTGCGGATTTCGTGGCTCATGTTGGCCAGAAACTCGGACTTGGTGCGGTTAGCGCTTTCCGCCGCTTCGGTGGCGCGGCGCAGCTCGGTATTGAGCTTGCGCATGTATGCGCGCGGCTTGCTGGACGGCGTAGCGATCCAAGTTCTCTTTCACCGTCCGCAGCCGCTCGAAAGCCCGGTGAAAAGCGGGGTCGCCCTCTTTGACGTCCACCTTGAGGGCATCGGCGCGCCTCTGTGCGAAGATCAGTGCGGCGACGTCATCGCGGACCTCCAGATACATGGACCAGGAAGCGGCGAACTCTTGCGCCGCCTGTCCCAGTTCCATCGTGACGGGCAGCAGTCGCAAGCGATTGATCAGCCCTTCGGCGCGCGAATCGGCAAGCCTCGATTGTTTCACGAAGACTTCCTGTTGCTGCCGGTCTTCCCCTGTGAGGGCGCGCAACAGAGTGCGACGGCTTTCTTGGATTTCGTACTGGATGTCGCCTTCGATGCTCAGGCCTTGTGCACCTACCGAGGACAGCACGAACACGCTATGGGTTGCAGAGATACAGTCTGAAAGCGCAAGTATGCCGCTGCCGCACAATCCCAGTGCGAATATATTGTTACAGACGCGCCCGTTACCTGTAGCCTGGCATCAGGAAGTCAAAGTCGCACCCCAGGTCCGCTTGGGTGACGTGGTCTAAGAAGAGGCGGCCGTAGCCGCGATCGTAGTGACGGGGCGGCGGCGTGAACAGACGCGCCCGGCGATCCAACTCATCGGGCGCGACGACCAGGGTCAGCTTACGGTTGGGAACGTCCAGCAGGATCTCGTCGCCGGTTTCCACCAGCGCGAGGGGGCCACCGACGGCCGATTCGGGCGCTACATGCAGTACGACTGTGCCGTATGAAGTGCCACTCATCCGCGCGTCCGATACCCGCACCATGTCGGTGACGCCCTCGTTCAGCAGCTTGCGAGGCATCGGGATGTGGCCCCATTCGGGAAAACCGGGCGCGCCTTTGGGACCGCAGTTCCGCATTACCAGCACGTTGTCGCGATCCACCGGCAGATCGTCGCGGTCGATTTGAGCGAGCATCTGATCGCGAGTTTCAAAGACGAACGCGCGCCCGCGATGCTGCATTAGATGCTGGGATGCGGTTGTCTGCTTGATCACGGCGCCGTTCGGTGCAAGATTGCCATGCAAGACCGCGATGCCGCCTTCGGGATTGAGCGCCCGCTCGCGCAAGCGAATGACAGCGTCGTTCAACGGTCGCGCGCCGCGGATGTTCTCCCCGATGGTCTTGCCGTTCACCGTCTCGCAATCGCTATCGAGCAGATCCTGAATCCGGTTCATGACAGCGGGAACTCCCCCTGCGTGAAACAGATCTTCCATCAGATATTCGCCCGACGGCTTGACGTTGACGATGCAAGCCGTGTGCCGCGAAATGCGGTCGAAATCTTCGAGTGTGAGCCGGATGCCGACCCGGCCGGCGATGGCGATCAGATGAATCACAGCGTTGGTGGATCCGCCCAGCGCCATCAGCACAGTGATCGCGTTTTCGAAAGCGGCGCGCGTCAGGATACGCGACGGCTTCAACCCCGGCTCGATCATACCGACCACAGCTCTGCCGCTCAATTCGGCGATGGCCATGCGGCGCGCATCGGGCGCCGGGATGTTGGCGCTGCCTGGCAACGTCATGCCGAGCGCTTCGGCCAGGCTGGTCATCGTGGACGCCGTGCCCATTACGGTACAGTGACCGGCTGTGCGGGCGATGCAGCCTTCAATCTCGCACCACTCCTCTTCGCTGAGACGGCCGGTGCGGTATTGGTCGAAAAGCTTCTTGCCGTCGGTGCCGGAGCCCAGCCGTTGCCCCCGCCATTCGCCCGCCAGCATCGGACCACCGGGCACTACGATGGCGGGAATATCGGCGCTGGCCGCCCCCATCAGTTGCGCGGGCGTGGTTTTGTCGCAGCCACATAACAGCACTACCGCATCCAGCGGATTGGCGCGGATCGATTCTTCCACGTCCATCGCCATGAGGTTGCGATACATCATCGTAGTGGGCCGCATGAACATCTCGCCCAACGAGATGGTTGGAAACTCGAGCGGCACCCCGCCCGCCGCCCAAACGCCGCGCTTCACCGCCGCGGCAACGTCGCGCAGATGCGCATTGCAATTGTTGAGTTCGCTCCAGGAATTGCAGATGCCGATCAACGGCTTCCCGTCGAACACGTCGGCCGGAAAGCCTTCTGAGCGGAGCCAGGCTCGCCGCCCGAAGCCGTAGTATTCCGGGGCTTGAAACCATTCGCGGCTGCGATCGTTTTTCATGAGAATCGGGCGCGGGTTCAAGCTCCGAGCCGCCTCGCCCAGTGTACTGGACCGAGGCACCGTGTGTTAGCATGATAATGTTTCCATATTTTGCACATGAATACTGGGAAATTATGAAAGATCGCTCTTCCGGGGCCTCGGACCTCGCTGGTGAAGCCTATGTCATCATTGCGCGAGCGAATTCTCCGGGGCGAAGTAGCCATCGGCCAGGTGATCTCCCGGCGCAAGATAGCGGCCGAATTGGGCATGAGTTTCCTGCCCGTTTCTGAGGCTTTTCTACGGTTGGAATTCGAAGGCCTGCTGGAAAGCCGCCCCCGCGCCGGAACCCGTGTGCGCATTCCCAGCCGCGAGGATGTGCGCGGGCACTATGTGGTGCGGGAAGCGCTGGAGGTGGAAGCAGCGCGGCTATTCACCGAAATGGCGACGCCGGAGGAACGGTCCGAGCTGCTGAAACTGGGCATACGTGTGGATGCCATGCGGTCGCAGCCGGAGACGAATCGCTTTTATTATCTGAATCTACACGAAAAGCTGCACCGCCGTATTTCCGAATGCACGCGCTGCCCGGCTCTGTGCGACGCCATCGAAAGAACGCGCGCGTTATCTACCACGTGGCTATGCGCAGGACGGCCGTTCACCGGAACACAGTCGAACCGTCACCAGGCTTTGATGGAGGTCCTGGCCGGAACGGATCGCGATCGAGCGGCCGCGGTCATGCGCGATCACGTGGTTACCAGCATGGAGCGGGCGCTCCAACGGCTGGAGCCTTACTTCCGCGCGCGCAACACGCATGGGCAAACTTACTCGCGCAAGCAGTTCACCATAGAGCTTCCGGCCGAGATCAGTGCCGAGACGGCAGCCTCGCAAGCGGAAGCTTAGGCCCCCAAGGACAATGGTGCTTCGCCGGCGAGGCGCTGACCCTGGTCAGTTGGTCAGCCGCGGCTGATTCACGATCCCTTTTCGCGTCTGTTCCAAACTGGTCTTCAACGCTTCCGCTGGAAGCTCATGCACGATGGGGCCGAGCAGCTTGGCCATCAAGTATGGGATATCGCGTGTCAGCGTGATGGACTCGCAGGTGATGAAGACGCCGTCGTCGCGCTCCTCGAAAAACCAATAGCCGTTGATGCGCCACATGAGCCCGCGATCGTGGCCGGGTGGCAGTTCATGCTCGTTCTGCTTTCCCGGATTGCTGATCTCGGTTACGCGCCGGCTTGCCGAACGGCTGTAAACTCGCTTGGAATCCAGCGGAACGAAGTGAATCTGGTTGTCGATAGCGAGCACGTCGGAAATAAGGAATTTCGATTTGACCACCCGCGTTCGAATCAGAAAATCGTTGCCGGAGTGGGACAGAACCTTTACCTCCGCGACGTCGGGCCTGTAGGTCTGGACGTGTTGCGGATAGTCCTGAGCCACTCTCAGCGTCTCTTCGAGCGTGGCTTTAGGGATAAAGACAGCTCCGATCCAGTCTTGAATGAGTCCGCCCGGGAGCGCGACGATGCCATTGCCTTGGATGGGCTGCGCGACTACTGCGCCCGCGAGCAGGCGGAGCCGGATGTCGGGCGAGGCGTCAAACCACAGAAAATGCTCGCCACTCCAGCGAGGCTGCATTTTTGCGTCCGTGCTCGCAATGTAGCGATCGAATGCCTCGACGGTTTCCGGCTTCAGATCGACGGCGAGACAATGGCCGGCGACGGCCGACAAAACAACAAGGATGACAAAGAACCGCGGCAGTTTCAGTCTGCTCCAACCGGCCTCTTAGCGGCTGCTTCCACTACTTCGCGGTAGTTCTTAGGCGCTTCGCCGCCGAAAAATTGTTTCAAGCCCGCTTCCACGCTCCAGTCCATGCGGCGCACGATGGCTTCGGCCATGATAGGTTCGATGCCGATCTCGCGCAGCGTGGCGGCTACTTCTTCCATCTCGCGGGCGCGGCGTTCACCATGTACCACCACGCGCCCCACCATGTAGTCGGCCATTTCTTTCCATTTGATGCCAGGAAAACTTTCAGAGAGCGACGCGAAGACGCGTTCGTCGGCATTGTAGCGGCTGGCGCCGAGCACGCATTCGGTGATTAGCGCTTCCATGCCCTTCACCATGATGCTGCGGAACATTTTTGTGGCTGCCGCCGTGCCAACTTCGCGGGATACGATCTCTGCCGAGATTCCAAAAGGCGCAAGCCGATCGACGAACTCCTGCGCGCCATCTCCACCCGCGAGCATCGGCACTTTGTGGCCATAGGGCGGAACGGGAGCCATCATCGCAATTTCGGCGAAGCGGGCACCCGAGGCTTCGATGAGTCGGGCGATGGATTGCTTCAGGCCCGGTGATACCGAATTCAAATCGGCGTAGATGTGATCCGCGGTCAAGTACGGCGCGTTCTGCTCCGCGGCGTTCAACGCCTGGTCGGCCGTAACAGCCGACAGCATGATGTCGCAGGCTTGCGCGAGGTCCCGATTCGTGTCTACCAGAGACGTTTCCGCTTCACGGGCGCGTTGCCGCACCTGGTCGGTGACCTTAATGTCGAAGGCTGTCAGCGATGCGATCCCCGGCTGCCGCAGGCCTTTCGCAATATGATACGCCGCTTCACCGAAACCAACGAATCCGATTCTAATCACAGTGCACCGATCAATTTCCAATATACAGTGGAGGCGGCTACCGTCAACACCGCGAACACGGCGTACATGTTCGCGAGACGAACGCGGTCGGCGCCGCTAAATGCCAGGCCTTCGGTAATGCCTTCGCCCATCGCGACCCAGAAGTTCTGATACGTGGCCCAGAACGGAACCGAGGGAATCAGCAGTGCAGCGGTCAGAACCAGCGGGGGAATGCCAGCCAAGCTGGTGGTATCGACGATCGGAATAAACAGGACCGCAATGGCAATGAAGCCGCTCGGATCGAGGAACCGAACCGTCAGCATGCCAATCGCCACCACGACCAGCAACAGAACCGTGCTAAACGTCAAGTGCTCGGCGATGGGCACGAAGTACCCGGCCAGCCAATCGGTAATCTTGTATTCGGTGAGCACATTCGCAAGGCTGAAAATGCCCCCCATAAACAGCAGCAAGGTCCACGAAACTCCGCCCGCGATGTCGGCGTTACCCACGATGCCCGCTAACGCGAAGATCGCCAAGCCGACCATGCCGACGAAAAAACTCGGCAAGTGGTGCCAGCGGTCAGTGGACCAGAAGACGATGGAGCAGACCACGATCGCGGCCGTGATCATTTCATCGCGCTGGAACGATCCCAATTCGCGCAGCTTGTTGCGCACGAATTCGGGCGACGCGTTGAGCGCCCGCTCGGGCTTGAGCACCCATTGGTTCCCGAAGACGATGAGCGCACACAGCACCAGGACCGGCAGTTCGAGCACGCGCGCGTACGCCAGATAGCTCAGGGGCAAATGTTTCACCTCGAACATCGCCACGACGACAGGGCCATCCAGAGAACCGAACAGCAGTCCCAGGCCAGGCACTACGGCCAACTCGACCGTTGTCAGCATGATCAACGCGGAGCCCTTGCTGCGAGGCTCCAAATCCAGCGACTTCACCAGCGCCCACGCGATGGGAACCATGATCGCGGTGCGCACAGTCATGGAAGGGATCCCGAGCGAAAGCACCGTTCCGATGACGAAGAAGGCGCTAAGAATCCCGGAATACGACGCCGGAAACAGGGACAAAATGTAATAGGAAATCCGCGCGGCGAGACCGGTCTTCTGCATCGCAAAACCGTAGTAAAGCACGGCCAGCATCACCCACCACGATCCACTCGAAAAGCCGCTGAGTGCCAGCGACGGTTTAGCGCCCGCCGGGATCAGCAGCGCCATCATCAACACGGATGCCACGCCGTTGTTCATCACGCCGAAAGCCCACAGCACGATGGTGAACGCCGTGATGGCAAGGGCGGTCTGCCCGATACGGCTCAACCCGCGCTGCTCCGGCATGTAGAGAATCGCCAGGCCGATGGCAATGGCGAGCAGCAGAGGCAGCCACTTCACACGCGTCGTGGTGGTGGTGGCCGGCGGAGCTATCGCGGTCGCCATGAGATGAGTCTATTTCATTGCCGTGGCTTGCGCTTGTTCCGCGCGCATGCGGCGTTGCTCGGCTTGCACCACGATGAGCGACATCCACATGCCCAGCGGATGCGCGCCCGCCTCCACCAGCGGGTGCGGCTTCAGCGATCGCACGGCATCGATGCTTTCGTCCTTCATGGTTTCGAGCACCTGCGCCTGCTTTTCATTCAGCCCGTATTCAGCCGCCAGAGCCGGAGTATTTTCGAACAAACGTCGGCGCAGGGGTGAACTGAAGCGCAGGTCGTACAGCAGCTTGTTCAGCGGGTACACTGACGGGTCCGGATGCCGGTAGAATTGATATCCTTCCGCGCTGCCGAAGCTAAACTTCGCGGTGGGTTCGGGCGTGGTCGGCGTGCCCTTCTTGTTCGGGACAAAGCGCATCACTGCGTGGCCATGATGCCAGGTGGGTTGATAGGTAATCAGTTCACCCGGCTGCTGGCCGATGGCGCCGAACAGAATCATCCAGGGCAGCATCTCGGTGTTGCCCACTTCGTCCAATTGCTCGTTAGTGAGCTCCAGCAACGCGTTGTTGTTGCCGCGCTCCATGTGCGCGATGGCCCACCAGTCAAAATCAAACGCAGGCTGCGGATACTTCCATGCGCCGGGATAGTGCGACATGCCGCCGCTGGCAACGATCGCGATCTTGTACGGCGACTTCAGGATGGCATCGCGAATGGCGGCGCCCAGTTGGGCGCAACGCCGGGCGGTAGGCAGCGGAGGCAGGTAGGTGTTCACGAAAATCGGGATGACCGGCAGCGAGCGGCCTTCGATCACCCATTCATACACCGCGGCGAACGCATGGCCCAGTTCGGCGTCCTGCGAATACGTTAAATCGAAGCCGTCGGCCACCAGGTCGTTCACCAACTCCTCGGCGAAACCGTGAATCGGGAGCGCATAAGTTTTACGGGCAAACGCAGCTTTCGATTTCTCGCCGCCCACGATCGCGAAGGTCGGTACGGCGGAAAGGAAAAATGTTTCCAGGTGATCGCTGCCGATCACGATCACAGCGTCGGGTTTGATTTCATCCAGGTCCTTGCCAAGCACGCGCATCGCGGCGATATCGGCGTCTAGCTGCGCTTTGTCCTCGCTCGGCGGATAGGTGAATAGCTGCGGCGCGTGAACCGTGGCGGCCGCAAATACGATTTCTCCCATGTTTTACCCCCTTACAACGTTCCGGTCATTTGCAGACTTCTCCTCGGGGAGTTCCTCGATGTACTCGACTCCGAGTTCCTTGAGCTTGGCGCGGAGACCATAAAACTCGACACCAAGTTCGCCTTTGGCGAGACGCTCCCGGGTCTTTTCTTCCTTCGATCGGCGCTGATCGCCCGCTTTGGCCACATCGGCTGCCGTCGCGCGCGGGACGACAACAACGCCGTCGGCATCGCCCACGATCACGTCGCCCGGATTAACCAGCGCGCCTGCGCACACCACCGGAACGTTGACGGACCCGGGACTAGCCTTCACCGTGCCTTGCGCGGAGATCGCCTTGGCCCACACCGGAAACTTCATTTCGGTGAGTTCGGAGGTATCGCGAACGCCCGCGTCGATGATTAATCCGACCACCCCGTGCGCCTGGCACGATGTCGCGAGCAACTCGCCAAACATGCCGTCGGTATTCTCCGAATGGGCGACCACCACCATCACGTCACCCGGTTTGCAGACCTCGACTGCCGCGTGGATCATCAGGTTGTCGCCAGGGTGGCATGACACCGTCACTGCCGGCCCCGAAACCCTCGCCGAAGGATAAATCGGCCGCATGTACGGCAGCATCAGGCCGCAGCGCCCCTGCGCTTCGTGCACTGTGGCGACGCCGAGTTCGCCCAGGAGCTTTACAACCTGGACATCGGGACGCGGGATGCGGCGGACAATCTTATGGGTCATTTTCGTCGCTCGGGTTATCGCTCAGGAGAATTCGCTGGCTACTTGCGGATACACGCGCTGGTAAGCCTCAGCGTACTTGATTCCTTTTTTCCCCGAGTTGCGTACAGCCTGCGTACCGCGCCGCGTGGCCAAGTCGCGGTAGTAATTCCACAGGTGCTCCTGCGCCTCCATCGACTCCATGGCTTTCTCTTTGATCTCGTACACCGGCGTGATGTCGAGCAGCACCTGCGGCTTGAACTCGCACTGCTCGGGCTGGTGCGGTTCAAAGATGAACACCGGCGGCGCGCCGAGCTGCTTGCCTTCCGCCGGATAACCCGCTGCCTGGGCATACACGCGCGTCTGCAGAGTGAGCATGTTGGCGTAAGGATGATCGGGGTTATAGGGATCTTCGTAGGAATGCGTCAGGACCAGTTCGGGCTGGAGTTTGCGGTACTCTACCACCATTTCGTGAATGGTTTCTTCGGAGGCTTTGATCGGATAGTCGCCCGAGTCGAAGAAACGGATTTCGGCTCCTAAAATCCCGGCCGCGCGCTCCGATTCCTTCTGGCGTTCCTGCTTCACGCACTCCAGTGTCATGCCCTCTTTCTTCCACAATCGCTCCGACTCGCCGCGCTCGCCATACGACAAACATAGAATCCGTACGCGGTAACCCTTCTGCGCGTACAACGCGATCGCTCCGCCCGCGCGCCACACGAAGTCGGCCGCATGGGCGCTCACCACTAGAACGCTTTTTGGGGAATCCATAAAGATCGAATTTCAGCTGACCAGCGCGCTCGGATTCGTCACAGCCATGCGCTGGATGTCGGCCGCCGAGATTCCACCGTCCAATAGAGTTTGAGCGAACATCGCAAAGCCGTCGGACACCGGTGGATTGATGGTCTGGCCCAAGTCGGTGGAAAGCACGCAATGCTCCGGCCCCGCGTTGCGAATGCTCACCATCACTTCGTCCCACGGCGCCTTTCCCGTGTGCATGGTGGTGAAGCAATGCTCGATGAAGGCGCCTTCGGTCGCCAGTTCGGCCTGCTCGTCGGCTGTCAAATTCTGCGACGGAAACTCGGCGTGCGTAACCAGCACGCGCTTCAGCTTCATTTCGCGCGCGCCTCGCACCAAAGCAAAAATCTCTTTGCGCCCTAGATGGCCGGTGGCCATGATCATGTTGTGATGGCCAATTAATTCCAGGCACCCTCGCGCAGCCTCGTTCAATTTGCCCTTATCATCCAGCACCGTCAGCGGCGGAGGTGCGATGCCCATAGCAGCCAACTCGCGCTGGATCTTCGCCCAAAACGGCAGCTTGGTGTTGGGCCCATCCACGCGGCCGGCGGTTTCGTTGGCGGCATCCACGGTCGGCATCCAGACCAGCTTGGCGCCGGAGCGGCCGGATAGCTCAACAGCCACCGGGTTAAGTCCGCCGACGCTGTGATTGAGCGTGATTGCGCCAAACGCTTGGATGCCGGGCACCGCTTTCGTGACCACTTTGGCGCGCTCCGCGGTGGGAAAATAGTGCGATTTGAGAACGAATCCCTTGAGTCCGCGCTTCAAAAATTCGTGCGCCAGATCGATGTCATCGATGCGCCGCTCAATAACGTCCGGTGCGACGTGCACCTGTAAATCGTAACCGCCTTCAATTGCTTTCCACGCTGCATCCGATACGGACGTAGCTGTACCCGTTACCGCTTGTGCGCTCATCGCACAGGCAGTATGACAGGCGGCGAACAGCGGTGTCAAGTTTCTGATCTCTCAGATTCCGTTGAGTTTGCCGGCAAAATTGCCGATTTAAGAGGAGTTCCAGGTCTGCGGTTCTTAAGGCACGCCCTGACATATCACTCATTAGAGCGAGGAAGCAACGACCCACTTCAAGGTTTGGACCCCAAATCAAGTCTCTGCTCTTTGAGAAGATAGATTTCTGTATGTGGTTCATGCGGGTTGTCGCTGGTTCGGCCGCTTCAGTGTTCGGATGTCCGATTGGACATTACATCACTAGCCAGCGCGATCTTCTCCACGACTCGGGAATCCCTCTAACCCGGTGCATCAAGTCGCGACTCAGCGATTACTTCCCGAGGGCGGATCTTGACCGCACGCGGCTAGTTGAATGCGACCCTTTACCCATCGCGGCGCCACCCTTTCGCCGGACTGCACGATTCCTGGGTTTGTATTTCCCGGAATTGCCGTTTGTTGGAGCAATTACACTCGATCATATCATCGCCTCGCGAGAGCCCTTGGTTCCAGGGGTGTTGTTTCACGAGCTCGTGCATGTCGTTCAATTCCGCTTACTTGGTGTCGACACTTTCGCCCGTCTCTACGTACGAGGACTGTTGCGCGGAGGAAGTTACGAGGGCATCCCTCTGGAGCGTTGCGCCTTAGAGCTTGAGCACCGTTTCGAAATCAGATGCTCCCCCTTTGATGTTGAAGCCGAAGTAAGGTCTTGGATTAAACGGGATCTTTTCTGAGTGGATATCGTGTACGCCGATTTCTACTCCATCATCCCCGCCCCACAAAAGGCATCTTCGTAGCCATAACCGTCATAAATTGCACGTTCGCCTCCAGCGGCAGGTTCGCCATGTAAACGACCGCGTCCGCCACCAGCTTCACGTCCATGCGCGGCTCCGGCGCTTTCGTGTCATCAGCCTGAAGAACACCGACGCAGGTCATGCGCTCGGTCATCTCCGTGACTGCGTTGCCGATATCGATCTGCCCGCACGCGATGTCGTACTTTCGGCCATCGAGCGAGATGCATTTGGTTAGCCCGAGGATCGCGTGCTTGGTCGTGGTGTAAGGCGCCGAATTCGGCCTCGGCGCATGCGCCGAAATCGACCCATTATTGATGATGCGCCCGCCGCGCGGCTGCTGCGACTTCATCAGCCGGATCGCATGCTGCGCGCACAGAAACGCCCCGGTCAGGTTCACGGCCACCACGGCGCTCCACTGTTCGAAGCTCAGATCTTCCATAGGTATGCCAGGCGCGTTTGAGCCCGCGTTGTTAAACAGAAGATCCAGCCGTCCGAAGGCTTCTTTTGTATGATCGAACAGCGCGGCCACTTGATCCGGCTGCGTGATGTCGGCCGGTACCACTAGCATCGGCGCAACGCCGTCCCGCTCGGCCATCGCGGCGGTTCGCTCCAGTTCCAAGACGCGGCGTCCGGCCAGCACGACGGAATATCCGGCGGAGTTCAAAGCGAGGCTCACCGCGCGGCCGATGCCGCTGCCTGCTCCCGTAACAAGTGCGATCCGGCTCACGAAGCTGTCCTCACAAGACTGCCCAGAAGCGAGTTACGACGTTGGCGGGGTATAGTTCACCGTAGGCCCTTCAATAAGCGCTGGCTTCGTTCAGCGTATCGACCGAATCCCCGTCCAATTGCAGGTTCGCGGCATCCACCAGGTCTTTCAACTGCTCGACGTTCGTCGCGCTCGCGATCGGAGCGGTGATACTCGGCCGGGCGATCAGCCACGCGATTGCCACTTTCCCCGGCGTCGAGTGGAGCTTCGCCGCCACTTCGTCGAGCGCGGCCAGAATCCGGAACCCACGCTCGTTCAAATATTTCTTCACCATCTGCCCGCGCGGTCCCTTCGCGAGATCGTTCTCCGAACGGTACTTGCCAGTCAGAAATCCGCTGGCCAGCGCGAAATACGGAATCACCCCGATGCCTTCCTGCAAGCACACCGGCTCCAGTTCCTTTTCGTAGCCGGCGCGCTCATACAGGTTGTAGTGCGGCTGAAGGCACTCATACCGCGGCAGTCCCAGTTGCTTGCTGACTTTGAATGACTCAGCCAGCCGCTCCGCGCTGTAGTTCGACGCCCCGATCGCCCGCACTTTGCCCTGTTTGATCAACTGCCCGTAGGCTTCGAGCGTTTCATCGAGCGGCGTACTCGCGTCGTCAATGTGCGATTGATAAAGATCGATGTAGTCGGTCTGAAGGCGTTGGAGCGAGTCTTCCACTTCGCGCAAAATATACGCCTTCGAAAGCCCCTTTTTGTCCGGCGCCAACTCGATGCCGAGCTTCGTGGCCAGAATCACTTTCTTCCGGTTACCGCTGCGCTTGAACCAATTGCCGATTACGGTTTCCGACTCGCCGCCCTTGTGGCCGGGCACCCAGCGCGAGTACGCGTCGGCAGTGTCCACGAAATTGAACCCCGCGCCCACAAGTGCATCCAGGATGGCGAACGAGGCAGGCTCATCCGCAGTCCAGCCAAAGACATTGCCGCCCAGGCAAACAGGAGAAACTTCCAGCCCCGACCCTCCCAGCTTACGGGTCTTCATTCATTGCTCCTCATTTAAGATGAGCGCGGCCAGTGGTCGCGCGCGGACGGGGCGTGCACCCCGCTATTCCGATTTGCATTTCCCGCCCGGACAGCGGTTGTTCTCCTCGCAGACGTATTCGTACAGCCCGGCCACATCCCAATCCGGATGGAGGGCCATGGTCAAGTCCTGCGTCCACGGCTCGGTGAAAATTTTCGGATCGTCGATGGTGAGCTGATAAGAAAGGGTCTTGCCGTCCTTCCAGCTGATGTGCTCCACGGCGCGCAATGCGTCGCTGTGCATGCGGTACTGGTTCTTGTCGGTGTAGTAGTAATCGTCCAGGCTCCAGCGCTTGAAGTTCGTGGTCTCAACCACCAGTGTGTCGCCTTCCCAGTGCCCTACCGGATCGCCGTAATACATCGGCTCCAGCCCCTTGCGATGCGGACGCCCATCCAGCGGAATGAGGCGCGTCATGCGCTGGAATTCGTGCACGATCACCAGATAATTTTTGTTCTGCACGAACTGCACCGCATTGCCGGAAAGCATCCCCGACGGAAACCCAGCCGGCATGCAAAACGCGCGCGGCTCGTCATGGCTGGGATCGCCGGTGCGCGGCTCAAAGAACGGCTCGCCGCCGGGTTTGAACGGAGCAAACTTCGTGCGATCAAAAACCGTGGCATTGCATTTGCAGCGTTCACCAGTAGACTTTGGCCACTCATAGACACCGCTGAAATCCGGCTTGCCATCGGCGGTACGCGGCATTTCTTTCGGGCCTGAAACTTTTGCGTTTTGAGGCTGCAAACGCGCGGGCGATAAAACCAGCCCGGCCAGCAACGCACCGAAGGCAACGCGGCGCCCGATCCAATCGGCAGATGTTGTGATCATGATAGGTCCTCCCGCTCGTCAGTTCTTGCTGTCGCGCTTGGAATCCGACTGGCCAGGCTCCTGGCCGGAAGTAAACACCATGCGCCCGTCCGGGAACGTCACCTTGTTTCCGTTGGCGTTGTCCGAACCGTCCTTGGCGCGGAAACCTTCGACCTTAACCGTCATTCCCGGCTGGATGTTATCTTTGGTGACGCCGCGTCGCATGAGCTGGCCCGGCGCACCGCCGGAAAAGGCCCAATGATGCACGGTGCCGTCCTCGTTCTTCTCGTCGACGTAGAACCAGATGTGCGGATTCATCCACTCCACCTTCGTCACAACGCCTGTGACCTTTACCGGTTTCGTGTCGTCAAATTCGGCTGAGAAAGCGTGATGGGCCTGCACCGGCAATGGGACTAAGACGGTGAGCGCGCCTAGAGCCACTCCGGCCAGCAACGAAGCGAACGACACAACTCTCATCGACGACATCTTCATGAGCGGACCTCCCAACAACGGCAGGATATCGCGAGTGCCGCTGCCAGCGCAAGGTATCGCTATTCCGCATATCGTCATCCCAGACCGCTATGAGCTTCGATCGGGGCTACACATGCCAATAGCGACACCGCGCTCTAAGGGCGTTATAGGGTAACGGGGATTAGCAGCCTCTCAACGCCGGGCCGTTCCTCGCCCCGGCAGTTCGCGCCGTGCGGCCGGTTGCCCTGCAGGAAAGGTGAGACCAAACAGGTCCGACATGACAGCTACGGTACTGTCACACGCGTGGTTCAGGCACGGCAGTCCCATGCCTCCCTCGATGGTTTTCAGCAGCGAGAAGTGTGTATAGAACGTGTTGCTCGAGACGCCGTGGGTCCCGTAGTTGGTGTCCACGATGAGGAGCACTTTGTTGACTGTCGGTGAGACGCTGTAGTCGTCTTCATCCCAGAGGATGACAATGGCGTTGTCGCCTTGATGCCATACCGGCGAATCCTTGATCGCCGTCACGATCCGCCTCACGGTCACATCGCCCTGCTGCATCAAGGCTGGGTTCAGACCTGCCTGGGTGCCGTTGTCATTCGGGTCGTAGTTGCACATCGGACCGGCATTCCCGCGCCCATGTTGGTCGTTGCACTGATTCGGCGCGATGAACGAATACGTCGGGACGGAGCCCGATTGCAAGTCCCCGTACAAGCCGCTCGCCCCGTCAAAGCCCACGGTATTCGACAGGTCGCTTCCAGGCTGGACGGCTTCCTGGATGCTGCTGAAATAGACGAAGGGATTGTGTTTGGACGCGTAAAGCTGGACGATGCCGCTCGATGTCAACGGCGGCGTGAGCGCAGGCTTAATCGCGGTGAAATCTGTGTTGTTGGTGAAGAAACCGTCGCTGTAGTTAATCGTGTCAGCGCCGCCGGCAGGCAGGCTTTCCTGGTAGCTTTTCCAGGTACGTCCGGCTTCGGCTAGCTGATCGGCGATGGTTTTGCCCACAGTGTTTGCAGCGGCCGGGATGGACATAGTCCCGTCAATGTTATTGACTCCAGGAGGTCCGGTGGTTTCGTTGGTCGTATCCACGGCAACCGTTGCGGCATCGGTCCCCGAGCCTGAGATCGGACAGATGGCGGACGACGCAGGGACATCCGTATTGGCGGTGCCGGAAGCCAGGTTGGTCGTGCAGGAAAAGTTGTGCCAGTCGGGATTATTGTCGCTCAAAACGCCGAAGTTCGAACCGCCCACCACCTCCAGATAGTTGGTCAGGCTCGGATGGGCGACTGCAAAGTAGTTGGTCCCCGTGTTTGTCAAACTGACCAAATCATTGATATAAGGCAAGTTTGGATTGCCTACGATTTGCCCGATTCCGTGATTCTCCATCATGATCACCCAGACATGATCCAAATGCGGAACACCCGAAGGAACGGGTCCTTCCGCGGCGATAGCGCTCGTCGCCACAATAGCCAGACAGGCACACAACGTACTTTTCAACCTCATTTACCCACCTTTCCCGTGCGAAGAAATTGTTTAAGGACAATGTCTCACTGTGAGGTGAGCCAGCCCTTCGAAAGAATTTATCAAAGGGCCATGTCCATTTAGTGACGGTTGCATAACTATTCTGCAAATTATGGAGGGCTCATGTTGTCAGGGAAGGTGCGGCCAGGTGTCGCAGCAACAAGGTAACGAAAATGGTGCGTCCTTATAAAGTGATAGCGGCGCCAGTAAGGTAGATCACGGCGGCTGAAAGCTAACCCAGGTGAGCCGTCCTCCGACAGCCGCCGTGCAGCTCACCAACAGGAATACGGGGCCGGGACTCATGGCCGCTGCCAGATTCAAGGCCGCAATCGTGGCTAATGGTCGAAGGTCCAGCATGTCGTCAGTGTAGCGCGCCGCACGGCGTTTCTCGGGTACAATGGTTCGCCAAAGGAGTTCACTTGTGTCAGCAGGCCCAGCCGACGCCTCGGCTCCGTCGCTGAGCCTTCGCACCTACCTCGAAGGCGACGCCACGATCATCCACTGCACCGGCAAACTGACGGCCGGCTTAACCGGCATTCTGCGCGAGGAGGTGAAGCGGGTAATCCCTCAATCCAGCAAAATTATCCTGGACCTCACCGCTCTCACGCAGATGGACAGCATGGGCCTGGGGACAATCGTGGGCCTGTATGTTTCCGCCAAAGCCTCGGGCTCCACCCTCATCTTGATCAACCTGAGCCGGCGCGTCCGCGAGTTGTTCCGCATCACGAATGTCTGGTCGCTGCTCGAAGTTTACGGCGAGAACATTATCAGGCTGCCCTAACTCGATCCATGAGCCAAACTCCAATCCTCGACGGAGAACAGCCGCTACCTGTCCGCAAAATCCGCTGGGTGCCCGCATTGCTTGTTGGTTTCGCGCTCGGCGGCCTGCTCATCGCGCTGGAACGGACCCGCGGCTCGCCGGAGCCTCTGATTCCGCCGCAGGCCTTTGCGCTGTCCTTGCCGGCGCTCTACGTGGTGATCCTGCTACATGAATTGGGGCACCTTATTGCGGCCAGGGCAGTCGGGTTCGAGCTGCGCACGTTCATGGCCGGGGCGTTCCTTTTCAATAAGGAAGCCGGCGGCTGGCGGTTTCGTTTCGTGCCGCGGCACCTCTTATGGGGCGGCCTTACCGCTGCGATGCCCCGTTCCGATGAGCAACTGTTAGGGCGCTACGTGTGGATGATCCTCGGGGGCCCCGCCGCATCGCTGGTTTTACTGATCGTCACACTGACGTTACCGGCGGTATTACCCATCCGTACACTTTTTTGGATCGATCTGATTCTTACGATCTCCGTTTGTATACCGTACACTGTCGGGACGTTTCCCAACGACGCCAAGCTCATTCTCCTGCTCGCCCGGAAGGGCGCTGTAGGAGATCGGCTCGTTGCGATTCTGTATCTCCTTGCGCTGGACGCTCAAGGTAAGCAGCCTTCTGAGTGGCCTGCCGAATTGATCAAAACGCTAGGCGTCTCCACTTCTGACAACTCCCGGATGCCGGTGGCTCTTGCTTTGCTTCTCAGCGACGCTGCCGATAAAGAAGACTCCCAGCGGATGGCAGAGATTTTGGAGCGCGCATTAGCCATGAACCACAAGATGTTGCCTGATGTCCGGCGGGCATTCTTCGCGGCTGCGGCTAGCTATCACGGCTTCCATCGTGGCGATGCGCCGCGAGCGGAAGAATGGCTGAAACGCACTCGGTCGGTGAGGAGCGGCGTTTTGCAAAACGGTTGGGATTCTCATGCTTTAGCCGCCATTTCCTTTGCCAAAGGCGCTCACGTGGAAGCCGCGAAGTACCTGACCCGCTATATAGCCTTCCTGGATCATCAACCGCTCAGCGGGATAGTTGCAGCGGAACGAACGCGTATAACACGAATGCGCGACCGGCTGGCGGTCCAAGCCTAGCAACCTAGCAACATGTTCCCTCCTAACAAGCGGGCGCGGCCCGCTACTGCCGGCGCAGCGAGGATCGCACGGCCTGTCCCGACTCCTGCCTGGGGACGCGCCGTTGGCCCTTCAGAGGCATTGAGGCTGGGCCGCCGGGAGTGTGAGTATCTTTCGCGTCCGCTCGAACGTCATTACGATTGTGGTTAGATTTCAATGGGTCGGTCTGTCGAATCGGCGATAATCCCAACCCGGAGGCGCTGCTGGAGATCGCCTTGTAAGTCGATCCCGACAGGCGCGATCATGAAAAAGTAATACTGGATGTGAGGGAAAGTGTAGGCGGCTCGATCCGGCCGCGGCCAGTTTTTCGCCCAGCGTTTCGCGGCGGGGTGCGGCTGTTGACCTGCCCGATTTAAGTAGGGCGGTGGATTGTGGTACGGCAGTGAATTGCAGAGGCGAATGTCAAATCGGAAAAAGATCAATCCGGTGAATAGGCCCTTGTGGCGTCGAGCCGCGGCTATCCTGTTGCCGGCCACGCTGCTGAGCGTTTTGCTGGCTTCCAGCGGGTGCATGGTAGGGCCAAACTACAAGCGCCCCCCGGCTCCCGCGCCACCGGCGTTCAAAGAGAGGCCACCGGAGGGATGGAAGGAAGCGCAACCCAACGACGCCGCGCTGAAAGGGAAGTGGTGGGAGATTTACGACGACCCGAACCTCAATGCGCTCGAAGAGCAGGTGAGCATTTCCAATCAAAACGTGCTGGCGGCTGAAGCCCAGTACCGCGCGGCGCGGGCAACGGTTCAGATTGCGCGCTCCGCTCTATTTCCGACGCTCACCGCAGGACCCACCACAACGGTCGCCCAAGGCACCGGCGGGGTCTCGGCCAATCAGGTGGCAGCCTCCAAGGGCGTTCACACCAACTATCAAATCCCCTTCGACGTCTCCTATCAAGTGGACCTGTGGGGCAGTATCCGGCGCAGCGTGCGAGCCAGCGCCGAGACCGCACAGGCCACCGAGGCACAGCTCGAAAATGCAAAACTCACCTATCAAGCGGACCTGGCGCAAGACTATTTTCAATTGCATGGCACCGACGGCGACATGGCGCTGTTGCAATCCACGGTCGATTCGTACGCCGGGTATCTGAAGCTCACCCAGGACCGGCATGACGCGGGCATCGCGTCCGGCGCCGACGTGGCGCAAGCGGAAACGCAGTTGGATTCCGCCAAGGAACAGTTGATCGAGCTCGGAGTGGCGCGCGCGCAGTACGAGCATGCGATTGCGATTCTGATCGGCAAGCCCCCCGCCGAATTGTCCATTCCGCCGCAACCTCTCCAGTCCCAACCGCCGCAAGTGCCGCTCGCGATGCCATCCGCGTTGCTCGAAAGGCGCCCGGATATCGCCATAGCGGAGCGCCAGATGGCCGCATTGAACGAGCAGGTCGGGATCGCGGAAGCAGCTTACTATCCTACGCTGACACTCAGCGGCGGCGCGGGTCTGGCCAGTTCGAGCTTCGTGAATCTGTTTACCTGGGCCGGGCGTTTCTGGACCGCCGGCGCCGTCCTGTCGGATACGTTGTTCGATGCGGGGAAGCGGCGAGGGCAGTTGAACGTCGCCAAGGCCGACTTCGATGCAGCCATGGCCGATTACCGGCAAACGGTGCTCACCGCGTTTCAACAAGTGGAAGACAACCTGTCGACTCTGCGGATTCTGGAACAGGAAACTGGCGCGACCAACGAGACCGTGAAGGCCGCCCGAACGGCGCTCGACATCACCACCGCGCAATACAAGGCCGGAACCGCCAACTATCTGCAGGTGGAGACACAGCAGACGGTGTTGTTCGGAGAGCAGAAGGCACTGGTGGATCTGTTGACGCGGCGCATGGTAGCGAGCGTGCTGCTGGTGGAAGCGCTGGGCGGCGGCTGGGATGCATCCGAGTTACCCGCGGTCAGCGCCCTCTCGGCCAGCGACAAGGCCTCTAGAAACTGATCTTGGCTTCTAAAAGCTGATTCGATCTTTCGCCGCCGCGATCTTCTTGCCGTCTACGCCGTAAATAATCAGCAGATCGCCCCAGGCGTGAAAGTCGCCGTGCCGCTCGCGGTATTTCACCACAGCCTCGGCCTCGTCGTCCGCCAGAGCGAGCCCGGCAGCGATCTGGGGCGCCGTCGCTTTATTCACGTTGATCTTGGTGGCGTCTTCAATCTTGGGGAAATGCTCGAACAGATAATCGGCGATGACATCCAGTTCGGCCCGCGTGGCTTGCGCGCCACGGTCGCCCATCCGGTGAACAATGCTGTGGTATTCGTCCTTGGTGAAACGATAAACCGCGATCTCCCCGGCCTTATGACATTCGGTGCAAGCGCGCAAAATCAGCTCTTTGCCCTGGCCCTCGGGAAGATCGTCGGCCTGCGCCGAGATGGAAAGCGCGCCCGCGCAAACGGCCAAACAAACTATCCGCTTGTTCAAGCGCGCCGCCGATTATGGTCGGTGAAAACGGCCTTCGAGGACGCCCTTGCCGAGGATATGACCATTCATCGCTGCAAGCACATCGGCGCGCGTGGCATCCGGTCCCAGATCGAGCTTGGTATCCAAAGCGAACAGCTCAAACGTGTAGTGATGATACGGGCCGGCCGGCGGCGCGCCCGGGCCCATGTAGCCGACGTTGCCGCGCAGGTTCTTGGCGTTAATGGAACCGTCGTCGAGTTTTGCATTGGCGGGAACGCCGCCCGGGAGTCCCGTCGCGGTGCCCGGAATGTTAAAGATCATCCAATGCAGAACGTCGTCGGTCTTCTTTTGCAAAGCCGCGTCTGGATCGTGCAAGATCAATGTGAAGCTGACCGTACCCATCGGCACGTGCGTCCATTCCAGTTTCGGTGAAGGAGCGTCGGGCACGGCTTGCGTGTACTTGTTCGGAATAATTCCGCCGTCTTCAAAGTCAGGTGAGGTGAGCGTGAGGCCGGGACCGGGTGCTGGAGCTCCAGCCTTTGGCTGCGCGAAGGCCGAGCCCAAGCTCGCCATCAAAAGTATCGTTCCTACAGTGAGTGTTCTCATGAGTGTTTCTCCTTGGAATGTATCAGCATATCAAGAAGGCGGAGTGGATTGCGAGTCGGATGCGTCGTTATGGCAGGCGGAACTTTTGGACCGAACATCGCCGTGCTATGATCGGGCTTCTCGTGCAGTCATGCGAGGAAAGTATCCGTCGGAGGGGCCGCAATGGCAGGGCAAGCGACGAAATCTCCCCAGAACAAATCGCGCAACTCGGTGAGCGGAGAGCAGCACTTAGCGGAGCATTTGGCATTCGAAATGGCGCGCGTGGTGGAGGAAGCCGCTATCGCTTCTGCTCGCACCATGGGGCAAGGCGACGGTCCCGGCTCCGATCATGCCGCGGTGCAAGCCATGCGCCGTGCGTTCGAAGATGTGCCCATCGCCGGAAACATTGTGATCGGCGAAGGCGAGCGCGATGAGGCGCCGATGTTGTATATCGGTGAACGAGTGGGCGCCACGCCGCCCCCGGGCCTGGAATATCCCGCCGTCGACATCGCCGTGGATCCGCTAGAGGGTACGAACCTGTGCGCCACCGGCGCCGCCAACTCCATCGCGGTCCTGGCGGCTTCCGAAGCCGGCGGTCTGCTGCACGCGCCCGATTGTTACATGGAGAAAATCATCGCCGGTCCAGGATGTCAAGGCGCGCTGGATCTCGATGCACCACCGGAGGACAATCTCAAGGCCATCGCGAAACGATTGGATCGCGACGTAGACGATCTCGTGGTGATGGTGCTGGACCGGCCGCGGCATGAAAAATTGATCGCGTGCATTCGCAAAGCGGGCGCCCGTATCCGTTTGATCGGCGATGGCGATTTGTCGGCCGGAATCGCCGCGGCCGTGCGCGGCGCGGGCGTACACGCGGTCATGGGCATCGGCGGCGCGCCGGAAGGCGTGATCACCGCGGCCGCCATGCGCTGCCTGCATGGTGAGATGCTCGGGCGCCTCGTTGTGAGAAATAAGGAGATGGAACAACGGATGGAAAAGATGGGCATCAGCGATCCGCACAAGATATATCAAGCTGAGGACTTGGCGCCCGGGAAAAAAATCATTTTCGCGGCTTGCGGCGTTACTCCGGGGAATCTGCTCCAGGGTGTGCGCTTCTTCGGCGACGGTTATCGAACGCACTCGTTGGTGATGACGTCACAGCCGAACACAGTGAGTTTCCGTGACACCGTACATCTGACCGGTAAGCCGGACCGGCGTGGCGTTCGCCTGTTCTAGTTCAACCGCCCCAACCAGCGATGTATGGTGCCCAGTTGCTGGGTGATTTGCCCCCGGTCCTCGGCATTGGGCGAGTACTTCAAGTACAGTTCCAGATCCTTTTGAGCGCTGCGAAATTGGCGCATTCGCAAACGGGCCACGCCCCGTGCCTTGTAATACTCCGGGTTCCGCGGGAAGGCTTCGATCAGCAGATCGGTCACCGCCACCATCTTGTCGAATTGCTTGCTGCGAAAATAGGCTGAGCGCAGATTATTCAACATCCGCACCAGGATGTAGCGAGTGCCGACGGGCGCAAGCGCAGTGGCGTCGGCCTCCGATCCGGTACGGTCGCGCGCGAGTTGCTTGCAATCTTCCTCAGTGAGGAGCTTGCCGGAGTGAAACGGATCGATGTACGTTGCGAACTCTCCGTCGTTATATAGAACGATGAAGTGCCCGGGCAATCCGACTCCTGCAACCGGCTGGCCGAGCCGGCGCGCCACTTCGATGTAAACCACCGAAAGCGCGATCGGAATTCCCGTTCGGCGATCCAAAACATAATTGAGGCAGCTGTTGCGGGGATCATTGTAGTCGATTTCGTTGCCTCGAAAGCCGAGATCGGCAAATAAATAGTCGTTCGCCACCCGAACAAATTCGCGGCCATCGGCGGAAGCTGGAAGGCGGGCTGCGATTCCGGAGGCGATTCTATCGAGAACACCCAGAAATGGCGCTGGATCCAAATCCGGCGTCTCGATGGAAGCGATTTCGAGCGCCGCCACGTCGAGCCTGCCTTCCGGCTGGTCCTGAATTGCCCTGCGCAGCGCCTCCATCTACCTCGTCAATTCCTTACCGGAGCTCTTTCGAACTGTGACGCTCTTTCGAACTGTGACGCCCTTTCGAATTGTGACACCGCGCCGGGCTACTTGCACAGGCAGGATTTCGGCGCCTGCGTTCGCGATCACCCGCGAAACACGTTCTTGAGCGCCGCGCTCCACCAGAAAAAATACGCAACCGCCCCCGCCGGCCCCGCACACTTTGGCGCCGAGTGATCCTGCGCGCCTGGCCAGGGCGATCAAACGGTCGATCGCGGGGGTGGAAATGCCCGGCACGTTCCCGCGGCGATGCGACCAGTCCTCGCGTAGCAAGCGGCCGGCTTCGCTCCAGTCGGCTTTTTCGACCGCGGCCCGCATGCCGGAGGCGATCGAGGCAATGTGTCCGAAGTTGCGTTGCACCTTGCGGTCGCCGTTGATGTAGGCTTTGGTCACTTCCCAATTGTTGATGCCGGAATTGCGCGGCGCACCCGTGTAGCACAGCACAATCCGCCGATTGAAATCGTCGAGATCCACTGGAATCGCAACCCGCCGCACGCCGCCCGCACCGAGTTCGATGGCGCTGACGCCGCCGTAGAGCGCCGGGTAGTAATCTTGCACGCCGGTGGGCACGCGAATGATTTGCGCTTCGATGTTTTGCGCAATCTCGCGGATTTTCTCCGGGCGGTGGCCGGAGCCGCAGAAGCGGTTGAGCGCGCTCGCCGCGGCGATCATGAGCGCCGACGACCCGGCAATCCCGGCGCCCGCCGGCGATTCCGAATCGGTTTGTATCGCGAGGCCGCTTGGCGGACGAAAGAAGCGCAGCAGGTAGGTGGCCAGTGGCAGGCGCGGCCGGGCGGCTCCGTCCAGATCGGCGAGCGATCGGAAGCACTCAGCCGCCTGGAGGTCGCTCGATCCCAGCCGGATCTCGAGTGGATCCGTTTTAGACGTACTCAGAGTTTCGATGGCGCAGTGCGCGAAACGGTTGATGGCAAAATTCACGGTGACAGCGCCTGGATGGAAAAGGTACAAAGGCCAGATATCCAGGGTGCCTCCCGCCAGGTCGACACGGCACGGCGCCTGGGCAATAATTCTCATGCAGAAGCTTTACTATACCGCTGGGGACTATCGAGAATCCGGCAATTCCCGCCGATACTTAGAACGATGAGGTACGTGTTGCTTTTGGGCGCTTTTGCCGGAGTCGTAGCTTGGGCCCAGATCAAGCCGGCCGCGGCTACTCCGCCAGACGATCAACATCCCCCGGCACCATCCCCAACAGCTGCGCCTCCCGGAACTTCCGCTCCCACGGCTCCCTTGCTAGCCAACCAGCAGCCCGATCCAGTGGCTGTGCGATCCGCCATGGCAGATTCGATTGCCAAGCAGCGCTCGGCTGTCATGAAGCAAGTCGGGGGAGTCATGGGGAAAGCGCCTACACCCGCAGCGTCCTTCTTTACTGTGCCATGGGTGGAAACGCCTGTGCCGTTCAGTACCCCACCCTGCGATCCGATGCCGGCGGCCGAATTAGACAAACTGGTGCAGCAAAGCTCGCAGCAGGAGGGCGTGAAGGCGGATTTGATCCGCGCGGTGATCGCTGAGGAGTCCGGAGCGCGGCCGTGCGCGGTGTCGTGGAAAGGGGCACAGGGGCTGATGCAACTCATGCCGGCTACCTCCGAGCAACTTGGCGTGAAGGACCCGTTCGACCCTCATCAGAGCATTGAGGCAGGCACCAAGCTGCTCAAGCAATTGCTAACCAAGTACAACAATGATGTGAGTCTGGCGCTGGCGGCCTATAACGCGGGCGAAGGGCGCGTAGATAAAGACGGCGGGGTGCCGCAGATTGCGGAAACCCAGAGCTACGTGACCGACATTCAGTCCAAGCTGCCTAAGCAGTAATACCTATAAGATCTTTAGTTTCAATGTTTTCAGAGTCTCTCCAGGATCCTTCTGCCTTAAACTTTTAGCCTTGTTCCGACGATAACTTTTATTTGAAGCTCGCTGCTTCCGGCCGACCCCAATGCCAGCCAAACACAGTCTCAGCAATTCGGTTTCGGCTGCAACGTCGATTATTCCACCCATTCCGTTCTTCGAAGCCGACGACAACCTGCAAATTCCGGCCACAATCCTCGTCGTGGACAGCGAGGACATCAATCGCCGTCTGTTGAAAGCCATCTTCAAAACCACGCCGTATAAAATCCTGGAAGCGCATCGGGCCTCCCAAGCAACGGCGCTCTTGCAGTCGGAAAAGATCGATCTGGTGATATTAGATCTCATGCTGCCGGAAATGAGCGGGCCAGAGCTATGCCGCTGGATGAAGGCGCGCCGGTCGACCCAACTGATCCCGGTCCTGATGATTACCAATATCCAGGGCGTGGAGAACGAGATTGTCGGAATATCCTCAGGCGCCGACGAGTTTCTGATCAAGCCCCTTCATCCGGCAGTGGTGCGCACCAGGGTGCGCGCGATGTTGCGCAACAAATCGCTCATCGATTCGCTCGAAGAGGCCGAGACCATTCTGCTCGCGCTGGCGCAAACCGTGGAGCATCGGGATCAGTACACCGGAAGGCATTGCCAGAGGCTGGCGGTGGCATCGGTGATGCTGGGCGAAGCGTTGGGCCTCCCGAGCCAGGATTTGACGGCGCTTTATCGCGGCGGCTATCTCCACGACATCGGCAAGATCGCCATTCCCGACGCAATCCTCTTCAAACATGGCGAGCTCACGGCCGAAGAATGGAAGGTAATGCGGAGCCATCCGGTCCGTGGCGAACAGATTTGCCATCCGATGCAGAGTCTGGCTCCGGTCCTGCCGATTATTCGCGGCCATCACGAGCGTTGGGATGGATCGGGTTACCCAGATGGATTAGCGGGCGAAGAAATTCCGTTGCTGGCGCGCATTCTGCAAGTCGCCGATATCTACGATGCGTTGACTACCGAGCGCCCCTATAAGCGGGCGCTGTCGCCGGAGGAATCCTTTGCCGTCATGGAACAAGAAGTTCGGCGTGGATGGCGCGATCCGGAACTGGTCCCTCTGTTTGCCAGCACTATTCAAACCAATCCCAGCGCGGACCTGACGTCCCTCGAAGCGTCACTCGAGAATATGCGCACCGCCGTTTCCCGGTAGCCGGCACACCCGTCGACAGCTCCCGAGTGGATGGCGCCGGGAACAACCGCACACTAGCGGAGGAGAGGTGGGCCGGCACACCCGTCGACAGCTCCCGAGTGGGTGGCGCCGGGAACAACCGCTCACTAGCGGAGGAGGTGGGCCGGCACACCCGTCGACAGCTCCCGAGTGGGTGGCGCCGGGAACAACCGCTCACTAGCGGAGGAGGGCTGGGCCGGCCACCGCTTATTCACATGCGCGGCTCAGTTCCGGCGTACCCTTTTAAATTGGACCCTCTCAAAACCCTACAGCGCGAGATCGCGACGTGCGAGCAATGCCCTCGCCTGGTGGCGTATCGCGCCGAAGTGGGACGCGTCAAGCGCCGCGCCTATCGCGATTGGGACTATTGGGCGAAGCCAGTGCCGGGCTTTGGCGACCCTCATGCCCGGCTGCTTCTTATCGGGCTCGCGCCGGGAGCGCACGGCGCCAATCGAACGGGGCGCATGTTCACCGGCGATAGCTCGGGCGATTTGCTGTATAAGATTCTGTTCGCTACCGGCTTTGCCTCGCAGCCCACGAGTACGTCGCGGGACGACGGCTTGGAGCTGAGGGACGCGTACATTAGCGCGGCGGTCCGTTGCGCGCCGCCCGACAACAAGCCAACCGTCGAAGAGATTCGCACTTGCCGCCCATATCTGGAGCGCGAACTGGAGCTGCTCAAAACAGTTCAAGTGGTTGTGGTGTTGGGCCGGGTGGCTTTCGATGTATATCTGGGGATACTGCGCAATCAGGGCAAGATTACACGGCGATCGGCGTTCGTGTTCGCTCATAACGCAGAGCATCACACCGGCCAAGGCCAGCCGCTACTGATCAGCTCCTACCATCCCAGCCAGCAGAACACCTCGACCGGCAAATTGACGGAGGCGATGTTTCACGCCGTCTTCCAGCGAGCACGCAAGCACCTGAGTTAGCGCCGCGGCTGCCTGTTCCGGAAACGGCCGGCGCGGTAGCAGGTTGCGTCAAGAATCTTTGCGCCAGGCTTCTTGCAGTTTTTCGGCGAAAGCAGAGCTGCTTGGGGTGAACCGCTGTTGCTGGGGATGCTCGGCCGGTGGTGGCGGTTCCGGAGCCCGAGCTGGAACGGGAGCCGGCCGGTCGCCGGGAAGAGACACCGATTCGGCGGCATTGGTAGCAACAGCAGCAACGTCACGCGTGGGCACACGCGTCGACAGCTCCCCAGTGGATGTCGCCGGGAACAACCGCTCACTAGCGGAGGAGGGGCGGGCCGGCGCGTCCTCCAGATACTTCGCTTTTTTGAGAATGGAACGCTCGAGCGATGGGCTATAGCCCGTCCAGCACCCTTCAATGGAACGGTCCTTCTCCGTCAGCGCACGCATGCATTCCATCTTTGAATCGAGATTGTCCAGATGATGGAGCAGCATCGCTTCGGGAAACAGCGGCACCTTCGGAGATCCGAACTCCAGTTCGCCATGATGGCTGACAATCAGATGCTCGACCAAGACTTGGAGCTTGGGCGGGAAATCCGGGACCTGTTGGATCTTTTCGTGCAGCAGACGCAGGCCGATCACGATGTGGCCGAGCAGTTGGCCCTCCGTGCTGTAGCCGAAGCTGCGCTCGTAGGTCAATTCGGCCACCTTCCCGATATCGTGAAGAATCGCGCCCGTGAGCAACAAATCCGCATCCAGGTTGCCATAATGCGAAGACGTAAGGTGGCACAATCGGCAGACCGATAGAACATGCTCGATCAGTCCGCCCAGGTAAGCGTGATGCACGTGTTTCGCGGCCGGCGCCGTGCGATACATGCGCGCCAGCGGTTCGTCGTCGAGGAACGCGTCGAGAAGCGCCCGCAGATGCGGATTGCACATGGCCGCCACCAACGCACGCAGCTCCGCGAACATTTCCTGCGGATCGCGCTTGGAGGCTGGAAAGAAATCGGCGAAATCGACGTCCGTATCCAGCACGCGCGCCATCTTGTGAACGGTCATCTGCAGCCGGTTCTGGAAGATCTGCAGCAACCCTTTCACTTTGACGAAATCGTCGCGCTCGAAGGTGTCCACCACTTCGACGACGTTGTCCCACATCTTGGCGTCCACCTCGCCCGTACGGTCGCCCAGTAGCAACGAGAGATAGGGTTCACCCGATTTCTTCTGTCGAACGTCCTTGCCGTGAACGAGAAAGGTAGTGGTGAAAACCTGGTTTGGCTTCAGGTCGCTAAGGTAGGGCGATTTCATGAAAAACCAGACAGCCTTACTGCGCCGACGAACTGGTGGTTGTGGTCTGGGTCCCGGGAACGGGTATGGCCCACAGCAGCCGCTTGTGCCGAATTCTGCTCTCAACCTCTTCCTTCTTGACGGTTTCGGGTTTGAGTTGCGCGGGATCCACCCAGGCGGTGTCCTTGCCTCCCGCCGCGCCGGTATCGATGTATTCGGCCTTGATCTCCAGGAAAGCATCCTTGCGGAGCTTGGTGAGGTAGTCGCGAATGGCGGCATCCATTTTTGGCGCGAGAAGTCTCTCGTTGATTTGGTTCTCCACCTCGGATAGCTCGGCTTGACCGGCCTTCTGATGGTCCTCCACCCGCAAAATCAGAAAGCCATTCTGAACCTTGATTGGATCGGTGATGTAGCCCTTGGGCTGGCTCCAGACCAAGTCTTCCAAGTTCTGGCTCAGAACGCCCTTTTTGTAGGGCGGAAGCTCGCCCATACCTTTGGCGCTGACGGAATCGGAATTGTCGCGAGCCATCTCCGCGAAACGCTCGCCCTTGCGTGCGCGCGCCACCAGGTCCTTGCCCTTCTTTTCGGCGGCCGCCATACCCGCGGCGTCTTTGCCCTCGGTGGAAATCAGGATTTCCTGCAGGAAGATTTGTTCTTCGCGCACGAATTCCGCTTTGTGCTCGTTGTAATACTTTTCCACGTCCTCGTGCTTCACCGACATCCTCTCGGTGACTTCCTGGCGAATCACGTGTTGCGTGAGGTACCGGGTTTTCATCTCCTGTTTGAAGTCTTCAAACGACAGGCCACTTTGTTCCTTGATGAACGCCTGGAATTTCTCGGGATCGGCAACTTTGGATTCCGACTGAATTGAGGCCAGCTGCTTGGTGACCTCGCTATCGACATTAATGTTGAGGTCTTTGGCCTTCTGGGCCAGGATCAATTGATCGATGCGGTCGCGCAGCAGATTCTTCTCTCGCTCGGTCAGCTGCTTTTCCAACTCGTCGCCGACCACGCCGTTGGTGCGCAGGGTCTCGATGAGTTCGCGGCGGGAGCGATCGAGATCTCCTCGGGTGACGATGTCGCCGTTACACTTGGCAACAATCTCTTCCACTACGTTCGTGTCGGCCGCAAGTAAACTGAGGGCGAACACGCAGCTAGATCCGAGCACCAGGGGGGCAAACAACTTCATATTCTCCATTATGGACGAAAGGGCGCGGCTTGTGGCCGGGTGATGACGGCGGCTGGGGGGGGGAGGGGG
>Ga0209415_10002828_pt1 | contig 32468 bp, 25 predicted proteins | sample PeaSoiSIISIP2007_FD_187696 | JGI IMG/M metagenome (GOLD analysis project Ga0209415, IMG submission 187696) | Peat soil microbial communities from Weissenstadt, Germany - SII-SIP-2007 (SPAdes) (version 2) | ecosystem: Environmental > Terrestrial > Soil > Wetlands > Peat | place: Germany... | reverse complement strand
CGGCGTCCAACCGAGCCGTGTGTTATCGATTCTCCAACTTGCGAGCTACCGTGTGCCGCACAACACCAGTGTGCTGGGATTTATGGCGAGCGCCTATGAAGCAATGGGCGACAAGCCGAAGGCGCGCGATTGCTACAATCAAATCATCCTGGTCAGCACCAATCCGGCCGAGCGGCTCTGGGCGCAACGACAGGCGGACTCGCAGCGCCTGCAGGACCGCCGATAATGTTCGGCACAGTCAACTGCTAGCGCCGTGCTCGATGGGGATATGCGCATCATCCTTGAACTTGGCGTGGCCCAATCCGTCGACGTCGCGCTAGAATCGGCGTCGGCTCGAGCAAGCCACAGCGGCGGCATCAGTGCGCCAGCCTATCAACGTTATTTGAGGGGGTATCATGAAAAAAGTATCGTTATTGGTCGTCTCGATCGCCATGTTCGCGGCTGGCGCCGCCGTCGCCGACCGCGTCCACGATTGGCACGACCTCGACAAGGTCCACGAACATATCGTCGAGGCAATCCATGAAATGGAGAGGGCGCGCGCCGCTAACCATTACGACATGGCCGGACATGGCGCCAAGGCGGAAGCGCTGCTGCACGATGCCGAGCGCGAAGTGCGCGAGGCCGTAGAAGCGGCGAGAGCGGCCCCTTAGCGCTCGAGGTTTCGCTGTTAGCGAGCAGAGCGGCCGCTTATTCGGCCGCTCTGCCGCCGAATGGGATCTCTGACCGGATGCCTTATTTGGCGCCCCCGGGCGGCTGCACATCGCCGCAATCGGCGCTGACGAACGTCATTTGGGTGTCGTTTTGCATCGTGTGAGATGCGCCTTGCGAATCCGTGCGGATCGACTCGACATGAGTGGCAACCGTGTCCGCGGAGACGGTTGAAACGCCCTTGCCCTTAATCGTCGAGCCGTTGAAAGCGCAGCTGTACTCAAAGCTCGTTTGATTGCCGCTGTGAGTCACCGTTGCAGGCTGGCAGCGTCCTTCCTTATCCAGGACCGGCTTGTCCTGTTTCGCCATCTCCGGGGTGACGCAAATCCGGAACCCGCCGTCGCTGCCTTGCGCCATGCCGTGCTGTTTCATCGCCGCTTCCATTTGCGCACGCTGCGCGGCGGGCATGTTCGCCATCGCTTGCTGCATTTTGTCGGCGGCGCCGGCCATTTGCGCGGTCTGGTCACGGCCGTCAACGATTTGCTTGACGATCTTGACCTCCCACAGGCCCGGCTTTAGCCCCATGCCGGCGGCATATGCTGTGACCGCCACGATGGCCGCGAACACGATAGCTAGTGATCTCGACATGATGAACTCCCTGTTGACGACATCGTCGTTCGTCTATTTGATTATCGACGAAGCGTCCGGCACCGAATCGCTTCATGATTCCAATTTACGATATTCAATGCGGACATGAAACATCGCCCCGGCAGTCCCGCTGCTCGACGGCCGATAGGCTGCCGCAGGCGCACCGTCCGCCCTCAGCGGGCAGGCCGTCGTGTAGTGGAAACCCCTAATAATGGTATCAGTGATTTAATGAAGATGCCTAGCGCCAGCGTGGTCGGGCGCGCCGCGGGTCGCTACTCAGACGCCGCTTTCTTTCGCGATCGTCTTGGTGATAGCCGACCAATCGATGCCGGCGCCCTCGCGTGCGGCGTCGGCTGCTGCCGCGACCAGCCGCATATCTTTCAATCCCAAGGATGCGGCAAAGCCGGCCGGCCGAAAGCGCTGCTCGATCAAAATCGCACCGTAATTGCGATAGACCGGCGCGTCGAACAGCGTCGCGGTCAATACCTCGAGCAGTTGGCGCTTGGTGATTCCGCCCCTTTCGGCCAGCGTCATGGCGTCTCCCAGGGATTCGATCGCCGCAAGAATCATGCAGTTGCCGCACAATTTCAGCAGATTGGCGCTCGAAGGTTTTTCGCCGACTTGGAACACGCGTTGACTGATGTTCGCCAAGGGTTCGCGGATGCGCAGCAAAGCGGCCGGATCACCCGCGGCTGCAACGAATAACTTTGCCGATACTGCGGCGTCGGGTCGGCCTGCACGTAAGCGCGCGGATGGCGCGGCGTGTTAGGTGTAGAAGCGGACCAATAGGCCCGCGACACAGGCGGGTTTGAGCTCGTCCTCCCGCTCCACCGTCACGTGCCATTCGACGTGCGCGCCGGCCCCGGTTGCCTTGTACTTGGAGAGCGCAATGCGTGCCCGCACGCGAGACCCGGTTTTGACCGCGCCGGGGAACCGCACGCTGCTGAGTCCGTAGTTGACGATCAGCCGTATTCCCTCGAAGCGAATCTCCTGGTTGAGCAGGAACGGCAGCAGCGACAAGGTCAGGAATCCGTGCGCGATCGTCGCCTTGAACGGCGACTCCCGCTGCGCACGTTCCATGTCGGTGTGTATCCATTGCCGATCGTTCGTGGCCTCGGCAAATCCGTCGATACGCGGCTGCTCGATCGCGAACCAATCGCCGACCGCGATTTCTTGGCCGACCAAACCGCTCAATTCGCCCAGATTCGGAAAGATGCGCATTCGAAGCTCCTCGGAACGTCTCACTATAACCGAGATTCCAATGGCGGCGAGCACGCGCTTACATGCGATAATCGCCGCTGTCGGGCCTTGCACGGTGCACGTTCTAAGGAGCGCTCTCTCATGACTGATGTATTCATTTTGTCGGCGGCGCGTACCGCGATCGGCACTTTCGGTGGCGCGCTCAAGGATTTTGCGCCAACCGAACTCGCGGCACTCGTGACGCGTGAGGCGATCGCGCGTGCGGGCGTCGACGCCGATGCGATCGGCCATGTCGTGTTCGGTCAAGTCATCGCGACCGAACCACGCGATGCCTATGTGGCGCGCGTCGCGGCGGTCAATGCCGGAGTGCCCCATAAGACGCCGGCGATGACACTGAACCGTCTCTGCGGCTCGGGTCTGCAGGCGGTTTTGTCGGCGGCGCAGGCGATCATGTTGGGCGACACCGACTTGGCGATCGGCGGCGGCGTCGAGGTCATGAGCCGAGCGCCGTTTTTGGTGACGACGATGCGTTGGGGCAAGAAGTTGGGCGACGGCGCGCTGCTCGACATGCTCAATGGTGCACTGACCGACCCGTTCGGGCACGGCATGATGGGCGTGACTGCGGAGAACGTCGCGTCGCGCTATGGTATCGAGCGCGCGGCCCAGGATGCGCTCGCCTTTGAGAGCCAGCGGCGCGCGGCCGCCGCGATCGCCGCCGGACGATTCGCCGAGCAAATTCTTCCCGTCGAAATCAAGGTCCGCGGCAAGCCGGTACGCTTCGCGACCGACGAGCACGTGCGCGGCGAAACCACGCTCGAGGAATTGGCCAAATTGCCGACCATCTTCAGGAAGGAGCAGGGCACGGTGACCGCCGGCAATGCGTCCGGCATCAACGACGGCGCGGCGGCTTTGGTTCTCGGCAGCGGCAAAACGGTGGCCCGCCTTGCGCAAAAGCCGCTCGCACGCCTCGTCGCCTACGGCCATGCCGGCGTCGACCCGGCACTCATGGGTATCGGTCCGGTGCCCGCGACGCGCATTGCGCTCGAGCGTGCGGGGCTCACGATCAAGGACATCGATGTCATCGAGGCAAACGAGGCATTCGCCGCACAGGCATGCGCGGTCGCGAATGAACTCGGATTCGACCCGGCGAAGGTCAATCCCAACGGCAGCGGTATTTCCCTCGGGCATCCGATCGGGGCGACGGGTGCGATTATCCTGACCAAGCTCATTTACGAGCTGCGCCGCGTCGGCGGCCGCTATGGACTCGCGACGATGTGCATCGGCGGTGGCCAAGGCATTGCGGCGATCATCGAGAACGTCCGATAAACGCGCGGCGACGCTCGCGTAACCGCCGCGCCGAGGTTGACGGCGCTTCGCGCTAGCGCAGCTGCAGCCGCTGCCCGTATCCGGTCAACTCGAGATACCCGCGCCCGACGAGTTGGCGCGCCTCGAACGCGCGCACCGCACCTTCCCAATAAATCGCGCCCGTCGACAGACGCGTGTCGTTCTCTTGATCGTCGAGCAGCGGTTCGAGATCGAATTGGCGCGATCCCGCCGTGACGTGCCACTGCACCGGGTACTGGATGCCCGTGCGCGGCGAGGTCCAGGCGCGCCCGGGCGTGAAGCGCACGTCGCCGGCGTCGAGAATTTGCACATGGCCATCCGCTGCCTCGAGCGTACCGCCGCTCCAGCGCGCTTCGCCATGCAGGCCGCGGATGCGAAACGCCATGAGCGCGCCGCCATCATCCAAATTGACGCCAATCCAATCCCAGCCGACGGCTTCGCTGTCGAGGTAGTCGCTCGACCATTCATGGTCGAGCCACGCTTCACCGCTGACCGGATCCTGGGCGCCGGCGCGCACGATCGTGCCGGCCACTTTCAAATGCGGAACACTGTAATAGTAGCTGGCCGAGCGCGCCTCGGGACCCTTGCGGCTGACGCCGGCGTTGCCGTTCAGCAGCGGTGCCTGAACTTCGCTGAATTGCAGTGCAAACCCAAAATCCTCGGCCGTGACCGCGGTCGTGTAGCTGCCGCCGCTGTGCTTCAAGCTCCATTGCTCGATCCATACGTCGGTATTTCCGACGAGCGCCTCGGCCAAGCCGAAACCGGCGCGCTCGATGCGCTGGCCTTGCCACAGGCGACCGCGCTTCGGATCTGAGAGCGCCGCATGCGCGATGATGAGCTGCCGCGGCGTGAATGCGCTCGGGTTCTGCTCGAAAACCCTGGGCCGCGTGCGAAAGAACGTGACCTGAAAGCCGAGCGACTCGCCGCGCGGCGTCGTCAGCCATCCAGTCACATACCACCATTCGGTGCGGTAATCCGGATGGCTGCCAGTGTCCTGCGGGAACCGTAGCGATCGATTCGCAACGACTTCGGCGTAGGGCGTCACCGCGGCGCCGGCGCCGGCGCCGTCGACGCGGACTGGCGCCGCAAGCAGCGCACAAATGCCGGCCGACGCCGCGATGGCGCAGCGCATGTTCACCAGTCCTCGCGCACGGCGCGGACCGCGTCTTGGCTCATGGCCGCGCGGCCGCTCCATATCGCGGTGACGGCCGCCGCGGCGACCAAGATGAGGCTGATCAGACCAAGCTGCCAGAAGGGCACGGCGAGATCGATGCTCCAATTGAACGATTGGCGATTGACGACATAAACGAGCACCAAGCTCAAGATGCCGCCCAGCACCAAGCCATAGACGACACCGAACACGCTCAGCAGAATTCCCTCGTCCGCGAGCAGGCCGACGACCTGTTTGCGCCGCATGCCGATATGCCGCAGCATGCCGAATTCCGCGCGGCGTGCGAGCGCCGTGGAGCTCGCCGCGAAGCTCACGCCGGTCAATCCGATCAGCACTGCGATCGCCTCGAGCGCATAGGTGATCGCAAACGCGCGGTCGAAAATTTGCAGTGAGCGCTCGTGCACGACGGCGCTCGTCGTGATCTCGAAGCTGTCGGGTCGCGCGAACGTAGCCCTGACTGCCGCTTCGGCGGCCTGCGCATTGGCGCCCGGCGCGAGCCATAGCGCGGCCTCGGTCGCATCGCGGTCCGGCGTGTCGGCCATGTAGACGCCGCGGTCGATGACGATCGCACCGGCGCTGCGCGCGTAATCGCGCCAAACTCCGGCGACGACGAAGCGCTGGATGCGTCCACCGAGCGGCAGCATCAGCGCGTCGCCCGGGTGATAGCCGTAGATATCCTCGACGGCTTCCGAGATCCACGCGGGCGGCGTGCCGGGCGGTGGCGGCCCCGTAAAGGCGCGCAGCAGCGGCAGCTGCTCGGCGATCTTCGCCGACGACAAGTCCCGCGCGATCAACGTTACCGGCGCACGCGCCGGATCGATCAAGATCTGCCGCGTTCGACGGAACTCGAGGCGCTCGATGCCGGCGATGGCCGCGAGTTTCTGCTGATCGGCAGGCGGAATGAACGCCGTGTCGGCGCCGAGCGGCGCGCGTATCTGCAAGTCCGCCGGCAGCACCTTGTCGAGCCAGCGGTCGAAGGACACGCGAAACGAGTAGACCATGATGGCCATCGCGACCATGAGGCTGAAGCTCACGATGATCGCGGCGAGGCTCAAGGTCGAGTGGCCGACGTTTTCGCGGAGCTGCGCAACGGCCGTATCGAATACCACGCGGCCACTGCGCGGCGCTGCGCGCAGCACGCTCACGGTGAGCATCGGCACCAGCAAAATGGCACCAAACAGCAGCGCTGCGATGGCCGCGTACCCGAACATCGGCAGCCCCTGCACCGCCGGCAGCCACGCCAACACGGCGCCGACGATGAGCAGCCCGATGCCTGCGAGCGAGGCGAACTTCGCCGCTCCGGCGTAATCGCCGTCGCCACCTTTGAGCGCACGCGCCGGCGGCATTCTTGCCGCGTCGCGCGCCGGCATCCAGGCGCCGATGCACGCGACCAGCGTGCCGATCGCGAAAAACCCGAGCAGCGACCCCGGGGATGCACGCAAGGACGCGCCCAGCACGCGCAATTGGCCGTTGCCGAGGTCCCCGGTCAGCAGGCGCAGCATCGCGGCGGCGAGCAGTGTGCCGATGACGATGCCGAGCAATGCGCCGAGCGCTCCGAGTACCGCTCCCTCGCCGATCAGCGCGCGCTGCAGCTGCGCGCGCGTTACCCCGAGTGCGCGCAGCAATGCCAGAGATTTCCGGCGGCGCAGCACCGACAAGGATTGCGTCGAAAACACCAGGAATGCGCCGGTCCACAGCGCGACCAGCGCAAGCATGTTGAGATTGACGCGGTAGGCGCGCGTGACCGTGACCGCGCGGTCGCGCTCGACCTGCGGCGCCAAGGCGAGTACACCGGCCGGCAGCTCGTGCGCGAGCTCGCGGCGCAAGCCTTCGACGTCGCTGCCCGCGGGCAGGCGCAGATCGATGCGGTTCAAGCGGCCGATGCGCTCGAACGTCCATTGGGCGGAGGCAACGTCCATGATGCCGAGCGGCTGCGCATAGATGTCGGGCGCGAGCAGACCGAGCACCTCGAGCGTCTTCGGCGCATCGCCGACCGTGACCTGCAGCGCATCGCCGCGTTTCAACTGCAATTGCTCGGCGGCCGCGGCGCTCAAGTAAATGCCGTCGCCCGCGATGAATCTCGAGATGTCGGCGCCGATATCGCCGATCAGCGCCGGTTGCAGCGCGCCCGCGCGGAACGGGTCGATGCCGATGATTTTGAGCGTTTCGCGGCGGCCCGGCATGGCGGCATCGAGTTCCACGACCGGACTCGCGAGCGCCACGCGCGGATCGCGCGCGAGCTCGACGAACAGAGCTTCGGGAAATCCCTCGCGCGGGCCGCGTACCACCACGTCGGCCTCACCGACCAAGCGCTTGGTCGCGTGTGCGAACTCCGCGAGCGCAGCGATGTTGACCAGGTAAACGGAGCAGGCGAGGGCGACGCCGAGCGCGATCGCGATGACGATCACGAGCAGTCGGCCAGGCTGTTCGCGTAGCTGTGAGAGCAGCAGCAGACGCCAGATCATGCCCGCACCGCGCGTCGCGCGCGTGCTAATCATCGATCACCGCGCAAGGCATTGCAGCCCGCTCGCATCGAGAACCAGAATGCGATCGGCGGTATCGGCGGCGGTGCGCGAATGCGTGATCAGGATTCCGGCTGCCGCATTGGCCTTGATTTGCTCGCGCAGCAGCGCGAGCGTCTGCGCGGCGCTGCGCGGATCCAGATTGCCCGTGGGCTCGTCGGCGAGCACCAGGCGCGGCCGGTGCACGAGCGCGCGCGCGATCGCGACTCGCTGGACCTCGCCGCCCGAAAGGTCCCGCGCAAGGCGCTGCGCCAAGCCGGCGATGCCGACGGCGCCGAGCATCGCCGCGGCGCGATCGCGCCGCTCGGCCGCCGCGATCCCCAATAATTCCAGCGGCAGTGCGACGTTTTGCTCGACGGTGAGATACGGCAAGACGTGGAACGCTTGAAACACGAAACCCACGGCGCGACGCCGCAACAGGGTCGTCGCGTCGTCATCGAGTTCGCTCAAGTCGACACCCTCGAGCACCACGCGGCCCGAGTCCGGTCTATCGAGCCCGGCGAGCAAATTCAGCAGCGTGGACTTGCCGACGCCCGACTCGCCCATGATCGCGAGGTACTCGCCCGCTCGCAGGTTCAGATCGATGCCCTCGAGAATCGGCGGCCGGTCGGCACGATAGCGCTTGCTCAAACCCTCGAGGCGCAGGACCTCCGGGCGTGCGATAGCGGGATCCGTCACCGTAGGCTGCGGAGCTTACGCGGCATCGACGCCAATGACGGCCTTGACCTCGAGGAAATCGCGCAAGCCGTGTTCGCCGTATTCGCGCCCGTTGCCCGACATCTTGAAGCCGCCAAACGGCGTTTTCATATCGCCGTAAGCGCCGTTCAAGGCGACCTGACCCGCGCGAATGCGGCTGCCGACGCGACGAGCGCGGACGTTGTCCTTGGACCACACATAGGCCGCGAGACCGTAGGGCGTGTCGTTGGCGATCTGTATCGCTTGCTCCTCGGTCTGATACGGCAGGATGCAAAGCACGGGTCCGAATATTTCCTCGCGCGCGATCGTCATTTGGTTATTGACGTTGGAGAAGATCGTCGGCTTGACGAAGTAGCCGCGGCCCAAGCCCTCGGGACGGCCGAAGCCGCCCGTAATCACGGTCGCACCTTCCGCGATGCCTTTCTGGATGTAGCCCTCGACGCGTTCGAATTGCAGTTTCGAGACCAGCGGACCGACCGTGGTTTTCTCGGATTTGGGATCGCCGACGACCACGCCTTCGGCGATCCGCTTGGCGATGACTTCGACTTCCTTTAGTTTTGCGGCGGGCACCAGCATGCGCGTCGGCGCATTGCAGGATTGCCCCGAATTTTGAAATACGTGCAGCACGCTCTGCTTGACGGCTTTCTCGAAGTCCGCATCGTCGAGCAACACGTTCGGCGACTTGCCGCCGAGTTCCTGATGCACGCGCTTGACCGATGCGGCCGCCGCCTTCGCGACCTCGGTGCCAGCGCGCGTCGATCCCGTGAAGGAGACCATATCGATATCGGGGTGCGAGGAGAGCGGGGCGCCGACATGAATGCCGTCGCCGTTGACGAGATTGAACACGCCCGCCGGCACACCGGCCTCGTGCATGACCTTGGCCCAGAGGATCGCGCTGAACGGCGCGTACTCGGACGGCTTCAGCACCATCGTGCAGCCGGCCGCGAGCGCCGGCACGACCTTGGCGGCCACCTGGTTCATGGGCCAATTCCAGGGCGTGATCAGCGCGCAGACGCCGACCGGTTCCTGGACCAGGCGCGTGCTGCCGTGCACCTCTTCGAACTTGAAAGTCTTGAGCACGTCGATCATCGCGCTGATGTGACCCACGCCGATGCGCGTCTGCGAGCCCTTGGCGAGCGTGATCGGCGCGCCCATCTCGGTCGAGATCGCCGCCGCAATTTCGTCATAGTGGGCCTTGTAGGCGGCCAGGATGCGTTCCATGAGCGCCAGGCGTTCGGCCGGCGTCGTGCGCGAGTAGGCGTCGAACGCGCGGCGCGCCGCCCTGACCGCGAGATCCACGTCCTTGGGTCCACCCATCGAGATCACGCCGGCAACGTTCTCGGTCGCCGGATTGATGACTTGAAAGGTTTTCGGTTCCGCCGGATCGACCCATTTGCCGTCGATGTAAAACTGCCGATCGTCATATGTCATCGCGATGCCCCTCGAAAAACTCATGATTGTCCTGCGCTTCACATTCTACTCGTTGGGGGGCCATGGCGCTGCGCCATGCGGCCGCCGCGCGGCCGCCTCGCGGCGCAGCGCGTAAGCCACATCGCGCGCATCGGGTGAGCCCAAAAACCCAAGAATTGGTCACAGATTGGCCCGATGCCTGTCGCCGCCCACCGACTGCTCGGCGCACAATGCCGCGTCGCTTATGATTTGCCCAATTTGCCGCCAAAAGGCTGTCGCAGCCGTCAAAACGCCAGGGCGTTGGAGACTCGAGGAAAATGCTGAACATACGTCGCTACGGCTTGATGGTCTTGTGTTTCGCCTCGCTACTTGCGGGGGCCGCTGAGTGGAATCCCGTACGCCAGGAGCCCGTGAGCATCGGCCCTGAATCCCATCGGTTCATCGTCGGTTTTCGTGCGACGCCCGACAATCAATTCGAGCATGTCGTCAAGACTCGCCGGCAAGTGCAAGGCATCCGCATCGTCCAAGCGCAGACGAGCGTGGCCGACGTCCAGGCGCTCGCGCAGCGCAGCGGCATCGCGATGGCGAACTCGCGGCAGCTCACGCCGAGCATGCACGTGCTGTTCCTGCCGAAGACGCTCTATGGCACCGATGTCGATGCGGCGCTCGCGCAGCTGCGCGCCGATCCGGCCGTCGAATTTGCCGATGTCGATGCGCGCCGCTACGCGCTCGCGGGAGGCGGTGCGACGACGCCCGACGACCCCTTGTTCCGGCCGACGCTGACTGCAAGCCCGCCGGCCAGCGGACAGTGGTATATGCAGACGCCGAGCGCAACGACGATAGCTCTAGGCGCGTTCACGACTCAAGATTTGTCGGCAACAGACGCGGTTTCGGCGTGGGGCATCACGACGGGCAGCACCGGCATCGTGATCGCCGACATCGACACGGGCGTGCGCTTCGATCATCCGGACTTGCTGCGCGCGGGTTCGGCGAGCTTGGGCTCGGGCTTCGGCGGACGTTTGCTGCCTGGCTACGATTTCGTCGGCGAGGATTACAACCCGACGACGGGGGCTGCGCTAGGAACGTTCTTGATCGCCAACGATGGCGACGGCTGGGATCCCGACCCGTCGGATCCGGGCGATTGGATCACCATGGCCGATAAGTCCAACGTCCTATTTTCCGGCGATACGCCTGAGGACAGTTCCTGGCATGGGACTCGCGTCGTCGGCGTCTATGGGGCGCTGACCAACAACGGCGTCGGCATCGCGGGCATGAGCTGGGGCCCCTGGATACTGCCGGTACGCGCGCTCGGCAAGGGCGGCGGCTACGACTCGGACATCATCTCCGGTATCGAGTGGGCAGCCGGCATGACGGTCGCGGGCGTACCCGACAATCCGTACCCCGCCGACATCATCAACCTCAGCATTGGCGGTCCCGAAAATACCTGTCCGAGCGACTATCAAACCGCACTGACATCGGTAACCCAGATGGGCGTGTTGGTAGTCGTTGCTGCAGGCAATGGGGGCACGCCGGGAACCACCGCACCCGTCGAGGCACCCGCGAATTGCAGCACCGCGGTCAGCGGCGTGGTCGCGGTCGCGGGCCTGCGCAATGTCGGCACGAAGGTGGGCTACAGCAGTTTTGGCCCAGAGGTTACTGTTTCAGCGCCGGCTGGGAATTGCATTGACCCAACGCAGGGTGACCCCTGTCTTCGTTCGATCGATACGACGACCAATTTGGGCACGACGGTACCCGGAGCCGACAGCTATACGAATGAGCAGAACTTTAATCTCGGCACCAGCTTCGCGACGCCGATCGTCTCGGGCATCGCTGCGCTGATGCGCTCGGTCAACGCGAATTTGACGCCGGCGCAGCTCGTCGTGCGGCTGCAGGTCAGTGCGGCCCCATTTCCAGCGAATTCGAACAATCTGCTGGTTTGCCCGCTCAATGATTCGACGACCGGCGAATGTTCCTGCCTGGGATCCGGTCAGTGCGGTACCGGTATGGCCAATGCTCTCAAGGCCGTCAAGGCTGCGCAGGCGCCGATCGGCGTCATCGCCTATCCCACGAACCTCACCGCCGGCAGCCTATTCGATGCCAGCGCCAGTTTGCCGGGCTGCAACTCCAGCGCAGTGCCGGCCGTGCCGCTCAGCATCGTCGCTTACGCGTGGAGCGCGACCGGAGGCGTAACGGTCACCGGCGGCGCAAACACCGACAAAGCGACCGTCAATTCCGGTGGCGGCGGATCGTTGATTCTGAATATCACCGACTCCGCCGGCAATGTCGACACGGAAACGCTGATGTTGAGCGCGAGTTCAGTGACCAGCAGCACTGCTGAGGCATCCGCGCAGGGCACCACCGCGACCGCCTGTCCCGCAAGCCTGGCCGTGAATCCCGAGGCGCCGACCGTCTCGGAGGCCTTCTCGCCGGCGAGCGTCGCGGAGAAAGCAACTTCGACGCTAACGATCACGTTTACCAATACGAATGGATTCGCGCTGACGCAATCAAACTTCAATACAACGCTTCCGAGCGGCCTCACGATCGCGACAACGGCGCAGGGGGCTAATCCGGAGGTGGCGACGACCTGCTCGGGCGCCGCGCTGTCGCTGACCGCCACTACGACGTCCGTTTCGATGAGCGACGCCAACATTCCGGCCGGCGGCAGCTGCACGATCACTGCGACCGTGCAGAGCGCGGCGGCGGGCACCTATATGAGTTCATTCGCCGCGAATACCTTGTCGACCGCTAGCGCTGGCGGCAATGCTGCCGCCGTTTCGGCAAGCTTGACCGTGAACGCGCCTAGCAGCGGCGGCGGCGGTGCGCTCGGCTGGGCGGATCTATTGGTCGCTGTAGGCCTCGTCGCCGCTTCCCGGCGGCGTGCGTGGCGCCGGGTGATCATGGGCCGCCGCGACAGCCGCGTTGGATAAGCCGGATAGCGCGGATACGCCGCGTATCGTACGCACGGTCATTGAAGCGCTGCAGACGCATCGCGACTCGCGCGGCAGTCTGTTCGAGCCCTTGAATGATCAAGAGCTGGCGCGCCAGAAGAACGTCCATGTCGTCTTGACCGAACCCGGCGGCGTTCGCGGCAATCATTTTCATCGCACTGCGGTCGAAATAACCGTGGTCGTCGGCCCGTGCTTGGTGCGTCTCAAGGAATCGGACCAGGTACGCGACGTCGAAGTCCCGGCGGGGGAAATCTGGCGCTTCACGATACCGCCCGGCGTGGTGCACGCCTACCGAAATACCGGTGCGAGCCCGATGGTCTTGGTGTCGTTCAACACGAGCCTGCACGACCCGGCGAACCCGGATACGGTGCGCGAGGCGCTGCTCTAGCGCTCGTCAACCGCGGAGGCTATTCGTTCGCGATCCGGTGGAGCGGAAGCAAATCCTCGTCTTCGTCATCCGCGACCGGCTCCGCGTCCGCCATCTTGGAGCCGAGCAGGTTGAGGCACTCGTCCGCCGGCATCGGCTTCGCGAACAGGAAGCCCTGACCGAGATTGCAGCCCAGATTGCGCAAAATCTCCGCCTGTTGATAGCCTTCGATTCCCTCGGCGATGACCTGAATCTTCAAGTGCCGCGCGATCGCGATGATCGCGCTGACGATCGCGAGGTCGCTGGAATCGGTCACGAGATCTCGGACGAAGCTCTTGTCGATTTTGAGCATATCGACACGCCAATGCTTGAGGTAGCTGAGGCTCGAATAGCCGGTCCCGAAATCATCGATTGCTATTTTGATGCCGAGGTCTCTGAGTTGCGCGATCGAATCCTGCCGGCTTTCCCCGGTTTGAGCAATGCTGGCATCGAACACGGCGCCCTCGGTCATTTCGAGCTGCAACAGATCGGGCGTGAGTCCGTAGGTCTTGAGCAAGGTCGAAATCGTGGAACGCAGTTCGCCGCGTTGCAATTGAGCGGGAGAGACATTCACCGAGACCGGCACGAGCGCGGCGCCGGCGCGGCGCCATGCGGCCATGTTCTGCAGCGTTCGATGCAGCACATAATTGCCGAGCGCGACCACCAGGCCGGTTTCTTCGGCAACCGGGATGAAGCGATCCGGCGGGATCATTCCGTCGACGGGATGATGCCAGCGAATCAGCGCCTCGAGACCGACGATCTTGCGCGAAAGCAGATTGACGAACGGTTGGTAATGGACGTCCAGCTGACGCAGCCGGAGTGCATCGCGCAGCGCCGCTTCCATCGCAACCCGATGTTCGAGCTTGCGGTTCATGACGGCACTGAACATTTGCACGTTGTTGCGGCCGCGATCCTTGGCTTGGTACATGGCCGTATCGGAATGTTTCAAGAGGTCCATCATGTTTGCGCCGTCCCGCGGAAACAGGCTGACCCCAATGCTGGCGCTCGTCTGCAGCGCATGATTGTCGACGATGATCGGTTCGTTCAGCGTCGCGACGATACGGCTCGCTCCGTGCGCGATCTCCTCGTGAGATTTCACATTGCGCAGCACGATCACGAATTCGTCTCCGCCCATGCGGATGACGACATCGGAATCGCGGACGCAGCTGCGCACCCTGCGTGCCACCTCCTGAAGGAGCTTGTCGCCGGTCTCGTGGCCGCGCGTATCGTTGATGTGCTTGAAGCGGTCGAGATCGAGGAACACGACTCCCAGCATGGTGCCCATCGCGCTTGCAGAGGTGATCGCGTCCGGCAGAAACGACATCAGATAGTGGCGATTGGGTAGGCCGGTCAGCTGATCGTGATGCGCCATTCGATCGAGCCGCTGTTGGTTATCGATGAGCTGCTGCTCGGCTTTGCGGCGGACCGAGACATCGCGCGTGATATAGGCATAGACGCTGCGCCCGTTCATCTGGAGCAGGTTGCGCCGCAGCTCGATGTCCATGAGATTGCCGTTCTTGCAGCATTGCTGCATCGGCAGAATGCGCGCTTCGGCATCCGCGAGCCGCGCCAGCAGACTTTCGGTCGAAGCGTCACCGGCGGCGAATATCTGCGGCAGCTTCAACTGCAGTGCTTCCGTCATCGTGTAACCAAGGCGCTCCGCGAACGCCCCGTTGCAGTACACGACTTTAAGGTCGATCGCGTCGACGATGAAAATGCCGTCGGTGGCCTGATCGATGATGGCCTTGTAGTGCGAGTGTTCGGACAGCCGGTGCTGGAAGAATCGCTGCAGGGCGAGCACGCCGATTGCCGATAGCATCGCAGCGACGCCCGCGAGGATCTCCACAGATCCCTTGCTCGAAATGAGCAGTCCGGCGACCGCGAGGCATAGGAGCGCATAGGCGGCACGCGACATGGAATAGCGCGTCAGCAACTGCGCGGCGCGACTGGCGTCTATCATGCAAGCCTCGACCGCTTAGGCGACTTGCGCTTCGTCGCTGGAAGCCGTCTTCGCGAGCGCCGGCAAACTCACCTTGAATCGCGTTTCGCGGCCCGGATCGCTCGCGAGCGCAACCTTGCCGCCGGCATCGTGCACATAGCGGCGCACGAGGGACAAGCCCGCACCGTGCAGGGGTTGATTCGGCGAGGACGCCAAGCTCGTGAAGCCGTCCTGGAAGATCAGTTTGATTGCCTGCCGGTCGCGCAAGCGCGCGGCCGCGTCGCAGGTGATCAGCCGCTTCTCGACGGCGATTCGACGCGCGGTGTCGGGATCGACGCCGCGGCCGTCGTCTTGAAAACGCAGTTCGAAGGTGCCGTCCGGCAGCGCACTGAACTGCAGCAACAGCACGGCAATCGCCGGCTTTCCGGCCTCTTCGCGCTCGTCCGCCGGCTCGATGCCGTGCATGACCGCGTTGCGAATGAATTGGATCGCGACATTCTTGACGGCGGACTGATACGCGGACGGTACCTTGTGCAGTCCACGGCATTCGAGAGTCACTGATTTATCGTGCTCGAGCGCGATGTGCTCGGTCAGCGCGGACAAGGTGCTCTCGAGGCTGCCTGCCAGCGCGCTGCTGACCGTGCCGGGCGACGACGCCTCGTGTTCCTCGGGCTGCGAGGGGAATCTTGGTGCAATGATCTCCGTGCCGTTGTCGGTCACGCGTTTCGGCGTCGCGTCGTTCGAATCCCTTTGAGGCTTCGATTTGGGCTTGGGCTGCGCCGCAGTGTGCGTCAGCGATCGCAGCAGCGCGAATTGACCGAAGAGCTGGTCCATTTGAATCGCGAGCGGCAGGAAATCATTGCCGCTCAGCGAGCTGCGGTTGCGCAACTCCTGCAGCGATTCCTCGAACTGACGCGCCGCGGTTTCCAAGCCGGCGAGTTGCAACGTGGCCGCTTCGCGGCGAATGTGGGCGGCTTCAGCCGAGATTTCCTCGAGCTTGAGGCGAAAGGCGGCTTCATCGCGGGCCGGCTTCTTCAGTATCGCATTGATCGTCTTCATGGCGGCGCCGCTGCGCTGCACCGAGGCGGCGAAGCGCATGCGGCCGGTTTGCATGAGGCTGCGCAGAATCTCGGTCTGGATTCGTAATTGGCCGTGCAACTCGTCGAGCTGCGGGCGCAAATCCTCGACCGCAGCGGTTTGTGCTTTGGCCGGCGTACGATCGTTTACGCAGACCATCCAGGTGTCATATTGGTCCGGTGCATCGAACTTGAAGAACTCGAACGCGTATTGCATGGAGTCGAAGCCGCCGTCCGTCCGTAGCAGCCGCACTTCGACCGATTGCAGCGGCGCAATGATCGACAGCTCACCGCGCTCGGTCGCGGCGCGCAGTTCCGCGAGCTGCGCGCAGGCGTCGGTCAAGGTCTGCTCGTCGATGACCGGCCGCAGCAGCTTCTCGAATGTCAGCTGAGCGAAATCGCGGCGGCGAAATAAGGTGGATAGCGATTGCGATACCGACGGCAGCAGCCGGTTCTTGACGTCGATAAAAAATATGCCTTGCGACACATGGCTGAGAACCGCCTCGGTCCAGCGGTTGCCGGCACTGAGCGTCGCCTGTATTTCGCGCTCATGTCGTTTCGCGGAAATGAACATAAGCCCTAGCGTGCCAAAGCGGCGGCCCCGCCGGGATGATCGATGTCACACCCCGAGCGCGCGAGCGCTGTGACGCGCGTCACAGCATTCAGGCAACCGTTTCGACCTCCGGGGCTAAGTCCGCGAGCAGCTCATCGGCCGACGCATAGCGCTTATGGGCGTCCTTGGCCATGAGCCGGTCGAGTAGGCCTTGCTGCTGGGCGACGTCGGGCGGCAACACCGGGATCGGTGAATTGGTGTGCTGGGCCATGATCGCCACGGCGCTGCGGCCTGCATAGGGCTTTTGGCCCGTCAGCATCTCGTAGAATATGACGCCGAGACTGTACAAGTCGGTGCGCGCATCGACCGGTTGGCCTTGCGCCTGTTCGGGGCTGATGTAATAAGGTGAACCGAGAACCTGGCCTACGCCGGTCACGGCGCTGTCGCCGATCGCGCGTCGCGCCAAACCGAAGTCGATGAGCACGGGCGAGTTGTCGTCGCGCAGCATGACGTTGGCCGGCTTCAAATCGCGATGCAATATCCCGAATACGTGAATGACGCGAAGCGCCTCGGCGATCGTGCGCAGGTAATAGAGGGCCTCTTCGACGCTCACGGGATTGCAGAGTCGCTCGCGCAGATCACCGCAAGGAAAGTATTCCATCGCCAGATACAGATGCTGCGGCAACGTGCCGAAATCGTAGATTTCTGCAATCGAGCGGTGCGAGACGCTCGAAATGATTTCATATTCACGCTGAAAGCGTTCCGCATCCTCCATCTCGCGCACGCTGCTGCCGCGCTTCATGATCTTCAGCACGACGTTGCGCCGCAGGCGCTCGCTTCTGGCCAGATACACCGACGAAAAATTACTCGTCGCGATCTCCTTGACGATCGCATAGCCCGGCACCTCGATCGACTCCGACTCCGCGTCGCCCCCTTCGAACGACCTTGCCGCGAGCGCCGCCTCGCGCCGCTTCGCTGCGGCGTCGCTGACGGCGGCCAGCAGGGATTCGCGCGTGAGGCAGGGTACGGGCAGATAGTCGGCCGCGCCGCTCTTGAGCGCCCTGACGGCGGCCAATTCGCTGCCATGGTCGGCCAGCACGATGCAGTAGAGGCCCGGCCGTAGCTTGATGAGGTGCAGCATCTGCGAGATGCCCTGGCTCGCGGTGGCCTCGCCGGCGAAATCGATCTGTATAATGGCCGCGTCGGGCTCGGATTCTTGCAGCAGGCGGGCCAGCGAGGCGGTTTGCTTGGCGGAGAAGGTCGTCACCCGGGAATTCGGCCAGTGGCTGGTAACATGGTGATTGAGCCATTGCAGGCGCTTCAGGTCGTCCCCGACCACCACCAAGACCGGTCCGCTCTCGTCAGCCATAGTAGACTCATCGATTTATTGTCTATTACGGTAATTTAAGTCTCGCTGCACAAAATATATGTGCTTAAGCTCTGGAAAATTGAAACCAACGGCGCCATTTGACGGTCTGTTGGGGGACTTGGGCTTTTACTGAAAAAAGGTGTCTTACATGGGTAGTATCAGAACTTGGTCGCTGGCGGCCGCGGCAGCGGCAGTCCTAGTGGTCGTCGTGGTGCACCAACGCTCGACCGCGCAGGCCGAATCGGCTCGCGGCGCGGAAGTAGGCATGAATGGCGCTACCGCGGGGACCTCGTCGTCCTCAGCGCCTATTTCAGCCGCGGCGCCGGTACGTGTCACCGGACTGCCGGATTTCTCGGATTTGGTGGCTCAGAACGGCGCATCGGTCGTCAACATCAGTGTGCTGGAGAAACAAGAAAAGATCGGTGATATGGGCGGCAACGATCCTTTGTCGCAGTTTTTCCATCACCAAATGCCGAATCCGGAGCGCGCGCCTCCGGCACACGGGATCGGCTCTGGATTCATTGTCAGTTCCGACGGCTACATTCTGACCAATGCTCACGTGGTCGCCGATGCCGCCACGGTTACCGTGAAACTCACGGACCGACGGGAGTTCACGGCCAAGGTCATCGGTGCCGATAAACGCAGCGATGTCGCCTTGATCAAGATCGCCGCGACTGGATTGCCGGCGGTTCGCTTCGGCGACGCCGCACACCTGCGCCCCGGCCAATGGGTCGTTGCGATCGGCTCGCCGTTCGGTTTTGAGAACAGCGTCACAGCCGGCGTCATCAGCGCGACTGCGCGCGCCTTGCCCGACGAAAATTACGTGCCGTTCATTCAGACCGACGCGGCCGTCAATCCGGGTAACTCCGGCGGCCCGCTGTTCAACATGGACGGTCAGGTCATTGGCATCAATGCCCAGATTTTTAGCCGTACGGGCGGCTATATGGGCATGTCATTCGCGATTCCGATCGACTTGGCGCTCAACGTCAAGGACCAATTGCTGAAGAACGGCAAAGTCGCCCGCAGCCGCATCGGCGTCGCGGTCCAGGAGGTCAATCAGCAATTGGCCCAGACCTTCGGGTTAGGAGTGCCGCATGGTGCGTTGGTCAGCGCCGTCGAGCCGAAAAGCCCCGGCGAGCGCGCAGGGCTCAAGCCCGGCGATGTAATCGTCAGCGTCAACGGCCATACGATCGATCGCTCCTTGGATCTGCCGGCGGTCATTGCGGCGCTGCCGCCCGGCAGCGCGGCGCATCTCGGCATTTGGCACGATCGCAAGGAGATCGACGTCGAGGTACGTACGGTCCTATTGGAGGACGATCCGGTCGTCGCCGCAAAGAGCAACGTCTCCGAGGACGATGGCGGCAGGCTCGGCCTGGCGCTGCGTCCGCTGGACCCGGACGAACAGCGTCAATTGCACACCCGCGGCCGCTTGGTCGTCGAGGACGTGTCGGGCCCCGCGCTGGCCGCCGGTGTGGAGGCCGGCGACGTCGTACTCGGCGTCAATGGCGCTCCGGTAAACTCGATCGCCGAGCTCAAGCACGAGGTCGCGCGGGCGGGCCACAGCGTGGCCTTGCTGATTCAGCGCGACGATGCACAGATCTATTTGCCGCTGGATGGCGGATGATAGGCCGGAATTCGTTGTAGAGCCTCGGATAATCCGATTAAATCGCGGCGATGCAAACCGCCTCGCCCTTGTTCTCGACACCTCGGCTAAATCGGGCCGGCGGTGGGCCTGCGGCTTTTTTGCCGACCTCCCGCGCCGAAATGGACGCACTCGGTTGGGATCGCTGCGACGTCATCATCGTGACCGGGGATGCGTACGTCGACCATCCGAGCTTCGGGATGGCCATCATCGGGCGCGTGATCGAGGCACAAGGCTACCGCGTCGGCATCATCGCTCAGCCGGATTGGCGTAGCCGCGCGGATTTCGAAGCGCTCGGCGAGCCGCGGCTGTTCTTCGGCGTGACCGGCGGCAACATGGATTCGATGGTCAATCGCTATACCTCGGATCGGCGGGTACGCAGCGACGATGCCTACACTCCCGGTGGCCAAGGCGGCCGGCGCCCGGATCGTTGCGTGATCGTCTATTCCCAGCGCGTTCGCGAAGCCTACCGGCAAGTGCCCATCGTCATCGGCGGGATCGAAGCGAGCCTGCGGCGCATCGCGCATTTCGATTACTGGTCGGAGCAGGTGCGCCGTTCGGTGCTCGTGGATGCCAAGGCCGACCTGCTGGTGTTCGGCAATGCCGAGCGGCAAATCGTCGAGATCGCACGGCGCCTCGATGCCGGCACTCCGATCGCCGCGATCACCGACCTTCGCGGCACGGCGTTCGTGCGCCGCGAGATTCCAGCGGGTTGGATCGAGATCGATTCGACCGAACTCGACGCACCGGGTGCCTTGAATCCGCCGATCGATCCCTACGCGAGCGAGGCGGAGCGCAAGCAAACCTTGAGCGCACCGGCGCCGAGCGCGGCGCCGAGCTCGGCGCCGCCCGACGGCAAGGCCGTCCAAGAAAATGTCGTCAAGTTTTTTCGCAAGGTCCCGAATTCCCGACGGGAAACGAGCGTGATTCGTCTGCCGGCGTACGACAGCGTCACCCAGGACGCGGTGGTGTACGCGCATGCCTCGCGGATCCTGCATCTCGAGTCGAATCCGGGAAATGCGCGCGCCTTGGTGCAGCGGCACGGCTTGGTCGACGTCTGGCTGAATCCGCCGCCGATACCGTTATCGACGGCGGACATGGACGCGGTCTACGAGTTGCCGTACGCGCGCCGGCCGCATCCCGCCTATGGCAATGCGAAAATTCCCGCCTACCACATGATCCGATTCTCGGTCGCGATTCAACGCGGGTGCTTCGGCGGCTGCACGTTCTGTTCAATTACCGAGCACGAGGGCCGCATCATCCAGAGCCGCTCGGAGGACTCCGTGATACGCGAGATCGAAACGATCCGGGATCAGGTGCCCGGCTTCACCGGCGTGATATCGGATCTCGGCGGACCCACGGCCAACATGTATCGGCTGCATTGCAAGAGCACGGCGATCGAGTCCGCATGCCGCCGTCCGTCCTGCGTATTTCCCGGTATCTGCCCGAATCTCAATACGGATCATGCGCCGCTGGTCCAGCTCTATCGGCGTGCGCGCAGCTTGAAGGGCGTCAAGAAGGTATTGATCGCCTCGGGCGTACGCTACGACCTCGCGATCGAATCGCCCGAGTATGTGAAGGAACTCGCGACACATCATACCGGCGGGTACCTCAAGATCGCGCCCGAGGCGATCGGCGAGGGCCCGCTGTCGAAGATGATGAAGCCGGGAGTCGGGACCTATTACAAATTCAAAGAGCTATTCGACAAATACTCGCGCGAAGCCGGCAAGGAACAGTACCTGGTCCCGTACTTCATCGCGGCGCATCCCGGCACCCGCGATCAGGACATGCTCGAGTTGGCGTTGTGGTTGAAGAAGAACGGCTTTCGCGCCGATCAAGTGCAGGCGTTTTTGCCGTCGCCGATGGCGACCGCAACCGCGATGTATCACTCGGGTAAAAATCCATTGAGGCGCATTACGCGCGCGAGCGAAGAGGTCGTGATTCCGAAGGGCATCAAGGTGCGGCGCCTGCACAAGGCGTTTCTGCGCTATCACGACCCGGAAAATTGGCCGATCTTGCGCGATGCGTTGAAGCGCATGGGGCGCGCCGACCTCATCGGTAACGGCAAACATCACTTGATTCCCGCCTATCAGCCGATCGGCGCGAGCCGGGCGTTGGCCCGCGGCACCGGCGGGCGGCCGAGTGAGGCGAAGCGCAGCGCCGGCAGCTTGCGGTTTCGAACGCAACATACGGGCTTGCCAAAATCGGGCAAGGGCGCGCGCAACCGCTAGCCCGGCTGCGGCGCGGCTGCGCTCGGCTCGAAAGGACCGCCCGATCTTCCTGTTAGCACGGCGTGGATCTGCGCGACGATGGCCATCGCGATCGATTCGGGCGTGCCGGCGCCGATGTCGAGACCGGCAGGGCCGTGGATGCGGGCAGCGACGCGTAGTGCAGGCTCGCCCACCTCACTCAACAGGCGCTGGCGGCGATTGGCAGGACCCAGTAAGCCGATGTACTTCGGCGGATTGGCGGCCAGCAATTTCAGGTAGGCAATGTCCGCCGGTAGATAATGGCTCATGACGATCGCCGCGCTGAACTGCGCCGAGTCGAGATGCTGCGGCAATTCCTCGGGTCGCGCGCAGATCACACGCGCAGCCAGCGGGAAATGCGCGGCGCTCGCATATGCGGGTCGATGATCGAACACCGTGACTCGCCAGCCCAAACTCGCCGCAAGGTTCTGAACGGGAATCGCATCGGCGCCGCCGCCGCACACCAGCAGGTTCGGCGGCAACTCGACGGGGGCGACGAACACCTCGAGTTCGCGATCGCCGAACTGCAGCGACTGAAGCGAGGCGCGCGCGGCTGGGTCCGCGGCGAGCAGCGCCTCGAGGCGCTGTTCGAGCGCAGTTTCGCCGGCCGCGCCCCGAAACCCGTGAGCGCCGAGTTCCGTAAGCGCCGCCTGGCCGCCGACCACGGTGGCGATCACCGCGTTCTGCTCGTTCGCGAGGCAGCGCTGCAAATAGCGCATCAACGGATACTGTGCCTCCGGCATTTCGGGCTGCAGCCAGATCTCCATCGCGCCCTCACAGCCCATGCCGAGGCCCCAGATGGGGTCGTCGGACTCGCGCGTGTCGAAGCACACACGCTCAGCGCGCCCGCGCGCAAGCACCCGCATGGCGCGCTCGCGCAGATCCGCCTCGAGGCAGCCACCGCTGAGCATGCCGCTGCTCCGGCCGTCCGAGGCGATCAGCACGCGCGCGCCGGCCTTGCGGTAGGTCGAGCCTTCCGTGCGCAGCACGCTCGCGAGCACCAGTGGCTCGCGATTTGGCTCGGCGGCCGCGAAAAATCGGCAAATGTCGGTCAGCGAATGATCCACAAGGGTAAGTCTAGCGGAATCGGTCCAGCGGAATTGCTTGCTTGGCCCGTGCCCGACCGATTACAGTTCGAAGTTAACTAACGGTTTCCCGCCGTAATTCATTCACTTAAGGTTCAATTGGGAGTGCCGCAGAACGCCGATTGCCTGAATCGGCGCGCGTTAATCATGGATAAATGGATCGTACATAAATTCGGCGGCTCCAGCGTCGCCGATGCGGGTTGTTTTGAGCGCGTCGCCGACATCATCGAGGCATCGAAGAGTCCGCGCGAGGCGGTGGTTCTTTCGGCCTGCCGCGGTGTGACTGACAGCTTGCTTGGGCTCGTGAAGCTCGCTGAACAGCGTGACGGAGATTTTCTCTCGGCGCTCGAAGCCGTTCATTCCCGGCACGTGCAATTGGCCGCGGCGCTGGTGTCGCCTGCGGCGCAGGCCGCCTACGGCGGCGATTTGGAGCGCGACATACGGGATATTGCCGGAATGTTGCATACCGTGCGCTTGATTCGATCCGCGCCGTATTCGGTTCGGGACGTCATCGCCGGCTACGGAGAGATCTGGTCGACGCGCCTGTTCGCGCCGTATCTGCGCGAGCGCGCGCGTGTTGGCGGCGAAGTACGCTGGATCGACGCGCGCCAAGTCATCGTCGTCGAATGGGGCCCGCTCGGGCCCGCCGTTCAATGGTCGGCGAGCGAAGCGAATTTGCGCAAACTCGTGGGCGGCGACTTCGTCGGGCGATTGGTCGTGACCGGCTACATCGCGACCACGATCAAGGGCATACAGACCACGCTGGGCCGCAATGGCAGCGACTTCTCCGGGTCGATTTTCGGCGCTTTGCTGAATGCGCGAGAAATCCATATTTGGACCGACGTCGACGGCGTGCTGTCGGCCGATCCCAGGCTCGTGCCGAATGCGCAGGTCATCGACCAGCTCTCCTACAACGAAGCCATGGAACTCGCGTACTTTGGCGCCAAAGTCATCCATCCGCAGACCATGGAGCCCGCGGTCGCGCGCGACATACCGATATACATTCGCAACACCTTTGCCCCCGCGAAGCGCGGCACGCTGATTTGCGCGCATCCGACATCGGCGCTCAAGGTCAAAGGCATCACGACGATTGACCCCGTGGCGCTCGTCAACGTCGAGGGCGCCGGGATGATCGGTGTGCCCGGTACCGCGCATCGCCTGTTCGGCGCGCTGCGCGATGCCGGGATCTCCGTGATCCTGATTTCACAGGGCAGCTCCGAGCATTCGATTTGCTTCGCGATCCCCGAGGCGCAAGCGGTGCGCGCGGAGGAGGCCGTGCGCCGCGCATTCGACACCGAACTTCGCGATGGACAGATCCAGAGCGTCGACGTCGGATTGGGCTTGAGCATACTCGCGGTGGTCGGCGACGGCATGGCAGGTGCGCACGGCATCGCTGCACAGGTGTTCGAATCACTCGGGCGCGCCGCGGTCAATGTCCGGGCGATTGCCCAGGGCGCCTCGGAGCGCAACATCTCGGTCGTCGTCGACGGGAAAATCGCCGCGAAGGCGCTGCGTGCGGTGCATGCCGGCTTCTATCTGTCGCCCAATACGCTGTCGATTGGGTTGATCGGCCCCGGAACCGTGGGCAGCGTGCTGCTCGCACAGATCGCGAGTCAGTTGGAGCGCTTGCGGCGCTTGAACGTCGATCTGCGCGTGCGCGCGATCGCGAGCTCTACACGCATGCTGCTCGTGGACACCGAGATCGATCTCGCGGGCTGGCGCGCGCAGCTCGCGGCATCGGGCGAGCCGCTCGATCTGGAGAAGTTCGCGAATCACGTGCAAGCCGACTACATACCGCACACCGTCGTCATCGACTGCACGGCAAGCGCGGACGTTGCGGCGCACTATCAGGCATGGCTTTCGCGCGGCCTGCACGTCGTGACGCCCAATAAGAAGGCCAATAGCGGCTCGCTGCCCTATTATCGATCGGTGCAGGAAGCGCGCCGCACCGCGGGTACGCATTATCTGTATGAAGCGACCGTCGGCGCCGGTTTGCCGATCATTCAAACTTTGCGCGATCTGCGCGAGACCGGCGATGAGATCACCAGCATCGAGGGAATATTCTCGGGGACTCTGGCGTATCTGTTCAATGTCTTCGACGGGCGCGAGCCGTTCTCCTCGATCGTCGCGGTCGCGAAGCAGAAGGGCTACACGGAACCCGATCCGCGCGACGACTTGTCGGGCATGGACGTTGCGCGCAAGCTGATCATCTTGGCGCGTGAAATGGGATTGACGCTGGAAATGGCCGATGTCGAAGTCGAAGGGCTCGTGCCTGCGGCGCTGCGCAGCTGCAGTATCGATGAGTTCATGCGGCGACTGCCCGAGTTCGACGCTGCGATGGCGGCGACTCTTGCCGAAGCACGCTCGCGCCAACAGGTCTTGCGCTACGTCGGGCGCGTCGATGCCGCGGGCAAGGCGACGGTCGGCTTGACGCATCTCGACGCCAGGCACGCGTTTGGTAACATTGCGCTGACCGACAACGTCGTGCGCTTTGCCACGCGCCGCTATTGCGACAACCCGCTGATCGTGCAAGGTCCGGGCGCCGGACCCGAGGTCACGGCGGGCGGTGTTTTCTCGGATCTGCTGCGCCTGTCGGCGTATCTCGGCGCGCATATCTAGCGTCGTCATCGAAGGAATTTCCGTGCTTACCGACGTCACCGCCTTTGCGCCCGCCACCGTAGCCAACGTAGCCATCGGTTTCGATATCCTGGGACACACGGTCGAGGCGGTCGGTGACCGCGTGCGTCTGGTTCGAATCGACGAACCGGTGGTCCGCATCCGCGCGATCACCGGGGTGGCCGGCGATTTACCGGTCGATCCGCCCAAGAATACTGCGGGCCGTGCGGTGCAGGCGCTGCATGACGCGCTGCGCTTGAGCTACGGATTCGAGCTCGAGATCGACAAAGGCATTCCGCTGTCGTCCGGGATGGGCGGTTCGGCGGCGTCCGCGGTCGCCGCGGTCGTCGCGGCGAATGCGCTGCTCGAGGAGCCGCTGACGCGGCTGCAACTGCTCAAATTCGCGATGGAAGGGGAGATCGTCGCGAGCGGTTCGGCACACTTGGATAACATTGCGCCGAGTCTTTTCGGCGGACTGGTGCTGACTGTGGGCATCGACCATCCCCGCGTCAAGCAGATCCCGGTGCCGGCGTCCTTGCGCTGCGTGCTGATCCACCCGCACATGCACTTGCGCACGCGCGAAGCGCGCGCGATCCTCAAAACCGACGTGACGCGTTCGGATTTCGTTTGGCAGACCGCCAATTTGGCGGGATTCATCAGCGGCTGCTACTCGAATGACTTGGACATGATTCGCGATTCCTTCAACGACGTCGTCATCGAGCCGCAGCGCTACCAACTGATTCCCGGTTTCAAGGACGTCAAGCGGGCTGCGATGTCCGCCGGCGCGCTCGGCTGCTCGATTTCGGGCGCGGGGCCGACCGTCTTCGCCTGGTCCGAGATCCAGCACGCCGAGGCGGTGCGCGGCGCGATGGCGGCCGCGTTTTTTCAAAACGGACTGCAATCCGACCATTGGATATCGACGATCGAGAATTACGGCGCCAGGGTGGTGAAGGCTTGATGTCGACGCAGGCCTATGTGAGCACGCGCGCCGGCACGTCCGCCGTCTCGCTCAGCGAGGCCATCGCGCGCGGCCTCGCGCCCGACGGGGGGCTCTATATCCCGAGCCGATTGCCGGCGCTGGTCGGCCAAGATGTGGCGATTCTCGAGCGCTTGGCGGCGGACTCGAGCCTGCCGGAAACGGCGCGGCTGCCGCGCGTGGCGCGCGTGGCGCTGCGCGGCTTTTTTGCGGGCGATCGGCTCGAGCCGCAGCTCGACGCCATCGTCGATGCGGCGCTCGACCTCGAAGCGCCCACGACCGCGATACCGGCGTGCCGCGATCCCTTGTTCGCACTGGAGCTGTTTCATGGCCCTACCGCGGCCTTCAAGGACTTCGGCGCGCGTTTTCTCGCCGAGAGCCTGCAGCGATTGCAGGGCGACTCACCGAAGCCGCTGACCATTCTTGTCGCCACGTCGGGCGATACCGGCGGCGCGGTGGCCGCCGCATTCCACCGCCGCCCGTGGGTTCGAATCGTGATCCTCTATCCGCGCGGTATGGTCAGTCCGCTGCAAGAGCAGCAGCTGACTTGCTGGGGGGGCAACGTCGTGTCGCTGCGCGTCGACGGCACCTTCGACGACTGTCAGCGCCTCGTCAAAGAGGCGTTCGTCGACGCCGAACTGAATCGCAAACACCGCTTCAGCTCCGCGAACAGCATCAACATCGGCCGGCTATTGCCGCAGATGACCTATTACGCCGCGTCGAGCTTCGATGTCCTGCGCCGCGCCGGAGCGCGCCCCTCCTATATCGTTCCTGCGGGCAATCTCGGCAACGCATTTGCGGCCGTCTTGGCCCGTGCGATCGGCTGTCCGATCGATCGAATTGTGCTCGCGCACAACATCAATCGTACCGTCCCCGATTTCCTCGAGACGGGCCTTTGGCGGCCGCGCCACGGCATCGCGACGCTCGCATCGGCGATGGACGTCGGCGATCCCAGCAACATGGAGCGCTTGCGATCGCTGTACCCGGATTTGGAGGCATTGCGCGCCCAGGTCAGTGCGGACAGCGTCGATGATGCGGCGATCAGCGCGCGCATCACTGCGGATTTCGCGCAGTACGGTCGGGAATGGTGTCCGCACACCGCAACCGCCGCGGAGGTCTACAGCCGCCTGTCTGCGGCCGAGCGTCGTGATCGACCGTGGGTATTGGTGGCAACGGCGCACCCGGCAAAGTTCAACGAAATCGTCGAACCGCTGATCGGCAAACCGGTGACCGTTCCGCAGAGCCTCGCTCGCTTGCTGTGCTTGCCGCAGCAGTTTTCCGACGTGGCGCCGACGCTGCGCGCCTTGGCTGCAGCGCTCGAATGACCGATTTCCCAATCGACGCCAAATGGATCTGGTTGGCGGCGGCGGTCGTCGTGTTCGCCGTTGCCGCGTTCTTCGGTGGCCGCGTCTACCGCCGCCGGGCGCGGCGCCGTGCTTTGTTGGCACGACTGAATCGCATCGCGTTCGAGACCGTGCATCAGGTGCAGGTACCGGACGGGATGGGCGGCTATTTTCACGTCGATCATTTGCTGCTGACGCCGCGCGGCGTGCTGGTCCTCGATACGCGTCGCGTACCCGGGCTGATTTTCGGCGGAGATCAAATGAGCGAATGGACCGTGATGGCGCGCGGGCACCGCTTTACGTTCGAGAATCCGCAGCCGGCGCTGTACGATCGAATCGCCGCGGTCAAGGCGATCGTCGGCGATCTTCCGGTCGATGGCCGCCTGCTGTTCTCCAATATCGGTCGGTTCACGAAGGGCATGCCGAAGTGGGTGCTCATGCTCGATAGCATCGAGGTCGAATTTTCGCGCGTCGACACCACGATGAAGAACTTGCCGGGGTATCCGAAACTCCTCGAGACCTGGACCCGCTTGCGCGGGCAGCTGCAGCCAAGCCCGCATAGCTTCACGAACCTATAGGCGGAAGAAGCGCCGCGCGTTCTCAGTGGTCACTTGGCCCACGGTTTCCAGCGATTCGCCGCGCAACGTGGCGACCGCGCGCCCGACATGGGGAAGGTTCGCCGGCTCATTGCGCCGGGAATTGAGCTTTGGCGCAAGATCACGCGGCAAGAGGTAGGGTGAGTCGGTTTCCAACATGAGGCGCTCGGCCGGTATTCGGCCGACGACCTCGCGCAGCGCGCCGCCGCGCCGCTCGTCGCAAATCCAGCCGGTGATGCCGATCGACAGGCCGAGCTCGAGGTAGGCTTCCAATTCGCCGTTGCCACCAGTGAAGCAATGGGCGACGCCGCCCGCGAGACGCGCCGAATAGTCGCCGAGAATCGCGAGAAAATCCTCATGCGCGTCGCGCTGATGCAGGAACACGGGTTTGCGGACGTCGACCGCGATTTCCAACTGCGCGATGAACGCCGCGCGCTGCACGTCTCGCGGCGAGAAGTCACGGAAGTAATCCAGGCCGCATTCGCCGACCGCGACGACTTCCGGTCGCCCGAGCAGCTCGCGAAAATCCTCGCGACTCGACGCATCGAAGCCGGACGCATGATGGGGATGAACGCCGGCGGTGCTCGACAGCAATCCTAAATGCGCGCGCGCGACGGCGGCGGCCTCGCGGGAACTCGCCAGATCGGCGCCGGTCACGACCTGGCGTACGACGCCCGCTTCCAGGGCGCGCGCGAGCACGGATTCGCGGTCCGCGCGAAAACTCTCATGGGTTAAATTGCACCCAATATCGATGAACTCGATCATCTAGGCCTGACACCGGTTTGTGTTATGGTCACGTTCAACATGTTAAATCCGATCCGACGGTTAAAAAGACAATATACGTCGTATCTGCGCCGGATTGCGGTCCTGGTCGGCGTGGCGGTCGCGCTGCCGTGCGTGGCGCAATTGGGCGGCGACCTGCAGGCCCAAATCCTCTATGGGTTCCAAACCGAGGATCTCAATCAATTGACCGATCTGCTGCAGTCCTTGAGCACCGAGGTCAAGGCGGACGGCAACGATTTGGCGCTGCGTTATCATTTGGCGCATGCCGATTACCGCTACGCCGAATTGTTGGACGGGGCGCATCAGCGGCCCGCGGAGGCGCACCAGCGGTCGGCCGAGACGGCGCTCGCCGACTGTGCCGATCAGATGTCGACGCTGCTCGACCATGACTCGCATTCGGTCGAAGCCTTGGTGCTGGATTCCGCCTGCCTCGTGGATCTCGCCAAGTATCGGCCGGTTCAGGGCGTCATATTGCGCTCCAAAGCGGCCGACCGGCTGGCCGCCGCTTACAAACTCGCTCCGCGCAATCCGCGCGTCTTGCTGCTACGCGCGACTAACGATCTGCAGCGCGCGAAGCCGGGCACGGCGCAAAACGCGCAGGCGTTTGCCGAGCTGCGGCTGGCGGCGACGCGTTTCGACGAGACCTCCGCCACGAACATCGACGAACCGGGCTGGGGCCACGCGGATGCCTACCTGGCGTTGGGTCGTCAATACCTGCTGCGCGGCGACCTGCTGGCGGCGCGCAACTGGATCGAAAAGTCGCTGATCGTCGCGCCGGATTACAAGGCGGCGCAGCGCCAACTTGCGGCGCTGACACAACATTGACCCGTACATAATCCGCGCCGCTGCGCGCACCCGTCGGCGCGCGCTAACCTGGTATTATTCGGGTCCTTCTGCAGCAAAGTTCGGGCCCAGAGTGAAAATTCACGCTAGTCAACTATCTTTGTTCGAGACGCGCAGTCCGAGCGACGCTTTCGCGGTTCGCGTGAGCACGCGCGCACGCCGTTTGACTGCGCGTGTTCACGTCGGCGGCCGCGTCGAAATCGTCGTCCCCGAGGGTGTCACGGCAAAGTCCGTCAGGGATTTCGTCCAGCGTTTCATGCCGTGGATCGATCGCAAGGTCGCGGCGATGCAGAGCCATCTGCCGGCGTCGGAGCCGGTGCCGCAGTCCGTGGAATTTCAAATGACCGGCGAGCGCTTCGACATCGAATGGCAATGCGCCGCGCAGCCATCGCTGCGGCAAGGCTTCGGGTGCGTGCGGCTCACGGCGCCTACCGACCGCGACGCGCGCAAGTTGCTGCGTGCCTGGCTCAAGAGGTCGGCCGCCGAGCGTTTGACGCCGCGCTTGCTGCAACTCGCCGGCACGCTGGCGTTTCCGGTCACGCGCGTCTCGATCCGCTGCCAGCGGACCCGTTGGGGCAGTTGCTCGACGCGCGGTACCGTGAGTTTGAATTGTTCCCTGCTGTTTCAGCGCGCCGAGGTCGTGCGGTATTTGTGCATGCATGAACTCGCGCACACCAAGCACATGAATCACTCGCGGAAATTTTGGCACCTCGTCGAGCAGCTCGAACCCGACTACAGGCGCTTGGACCGCGAGCTCTTGGGGGGCTGGCGCACGGTGCCGGAGTGGGTCTTCAGGACCTGATCGATGAGCGATCTGACGCCGCCGGTGAAACCCTTCGTCGATTTGACCGACGAGGAAATATATTGGGATCTGGCCGAATCCCTGAGCTACGGACAATACCTGCAGCTCGACAAGCTGCTCGATGCCCAGCGGCCTTTGGCCTACCAGCATGACGAAATGCTGTTCATCATGATCCATCAGGTATCCGAGCTGTGGATGAAGTTGTGTCTGCATGAGCTTACCGCGACGGTCGATTGCATACGCCGGGACAACCTCGGTCCGACCTTCAAGATGTTGGCGCGCGTTTCGACGATCCAGCAGCAGCTGTTGCAATCCTGGGACGTGCTGGCGACGATCACGCCGTCGGATTATTCCGCGTTCCGAAACGCGCTCGGCAAGTCCTCGGGCTTCCAATCCTGGCAATACCGCATGCTCGAGTTTCTGATCGGCAACAAGAACGCCGACATGGTCAAGGTATTTCGCAACGATCCGGTCAATCACGAACAACTGGAGCGCGCGCTGCGAAGCCCGAGCCTATATGACGAAGCGTTGCGATTGCTGAGCCGCCGGGGATTCGACTTGCCTGCGCAGGCGATCGATCGCGACTTCACGCAACCATACCAGGCGAGCAAGCAAGTGGCGGCGGCGTGGCTCAGCGTGTATCACAACTCGGAGAAGGAATGGGATCTCTACCAGCTCGCCGAGCACTTGGTGGACTTGGATTATCGGTTCCAACTGTGGCGCTTCGCGCACGTGAAAACCGTCGAGCGCATCATCGGCTTCAAGCGCGGTACCGGCGGTAGCGCCGGGGTGTCGTATTTGACGAAGGCGCTCGAGCTGAAATTCTTCCCGGAACTTTGGACCATTAGAACATCCATGTAGGTCTAAACAGTGGTCAATATTCAAGATCAATTACAGAACGTCAACGTCCTTTCGAGCGATTTATTGGCGACGCCCGAAGAGATCAAGCGGCGCCTGCCTTTGACTCAAAGGGCGGCAAACACGGTGTTCAAATCGCGGCAAGTCGTGCGCGCGATCCTGGAGCGCGGCGATCCGCGCCTATTCGTTATAGTGGGCCCGTGTTCGATACATGACGTGGTCGCGGCGCGCGAATATGCGAACCGCCTCAAGGATCTCAGCACGCGTATCGACTCGACGATTTTTCCGATCATGCGCGTCTATTTCGAAAAGCCGCGCACGACGGTGGGGTGGAAGGGGCTCATCAACGATCCGGACTTGGATGACTCGTTTCACATCGAGAAAGGCATTTTGTTGGCGCGCGAGTTGCTGCTGTACATCGCGGAACTGGGACTTCCGGCCGGCACCGAGGCGCTCGACCCGATCATGCCGCAATACCTGTCCGAACTGATTACCTGGACCGCCATCGGCGCACGCACGACCGAGTCGCAAACGCACCGGGAAATGGCGAGCGGCCTTTCGAGTCCCGTCGGATTCAAGAACGGCACCGACGGCAGCCTTGCGGCCTCCATCAACGCGCTGCAATCGGTGCGCCGCCCGCACCATTTCTTGGGCATCACGCAGCAAGGGCAATCCGCCGTATTTCGCACGCGCGGCAATTCGCATGCGCATCTCGTGCTGCGCGGTGGCGGAGGCCGCTCGAATT
>Ga0209415_10002827_pt1 | contig 32469 bp, 20 predicted proteins | sample PeaSoiSIISIP2007_FD_187696 | JGI IMG/M metagenome (GOLD analysis project Ga0209415, IMG submission 187696) | Peat soil microbial communities from Weissenstadt, Germany - SII-SIP-2007 (SPAdes) (version 2) | ecosystem: Environmental > Terrestrial > Soil > Wetlands > Peat | place: Germany... | reverse complement strand
ACACCTCGGCTACAAACCCAAAGTAAACTTCGAAGAAGGCCTGCGGCGCACCGTTGAGTGGTATCGCAGCAGGTAAGGACGACCGTAGATATTTGGCAGTTCAGATGATCAGGCGATTTCACTCAGAACCGGCCGATTGATCGATCTTCTGTCCCGCGTCCCCACAGTTCCAAAGCTGGCCGCCGGAAGCCGGCTGTTACGTTGGTTATCTACGGCACAGTACCGCCGGAGAATAGATTGAGTGCATGACGCTTTCCTCGATGGTGGTCTCTCGCGATTGGCAGGAAGTCAGCGTTCTTGAATGTATCCTCGGCGGTCTCCACATGGATGTATCGGTGGAACAAGAGCCCGTGCGGGCTTTGACCCGCCTCAACCGTTCCCGGGTCGACGCCTTGATCGTCGACTGTGACCTGAACGGCAGCGCCCAGTTCTTGCACGAACTGCAGCAGGACCAACGGCTGGCCAGCACCGTCCCACTCGTCATTATGGGAGCGCCGTCGGCGCAAACCCTCGACGTCACGGGCGCACTGTTCGCCTTCAAAAAGCCGATTTCGGTGGAGCAGGCCGTGCGCACGCTTTCCGCCGCGCGCAACATGATTCTCGACGGACGCCTGCGTTATCACCGCGCCGGACTCGAAGTCCCGGTATCGTTGAGCTGCAACCGCCGCTCGCGCATCGAAACCTATCTCGTCAATGTGAGCCAGGGCGGTCTGCAGGTTCACTCCGACTTGCCGGTAGAAATCAACAAGCCATTTCAGGTCTCGTTCGAATTGCCCGGAGCCAGGAGCGTCCTGAAAGCCAACGCCGAAGTTGCCTGGCAGGATAAACGCGGCAACGTCGGCATCCGCTTCGTGAAAGTACCACCGCGTCAGCAGCGCACTCTGCAGCTCTGGTTGGCGCAACAGTATTTTCAGAATTGAATCGGCCAAGGATCACACGGATCGTCAGGGATAAACCTTTTTTGATTTTTGCCGGTTTAGGGTTTCATCCGTGTGAATCCGCGTAAATCCGCGCAGAAGTTCTCACCGGAAGCGTGCCGAGTCTCTGGCATTCTCGTCGTCGGAAAAATCCGGCCCGGCCAGCCGCGCCAGACGCGCTCCCATGCTGGTCCCACCGAACACACGGAAAAAGAAACAGTAAAACGCCACCACAAAAATGGCTGCGCCCAGTCCCGCTTCCAGGTCAACCGGCCATCGCGGTAGTTCGTGGGTCACTGAAAGGAAGATCAGCGAAAACAACAGCACAGCCGCGACCACGATGAGCGCATTCAGACCCCAGGCCATCTGCCTTCCGGAGAGCGGACGAGACAGCCAATCCCCTTCCCGCGTCGCGTCCGCCTCGAGTTCTCGCTCGACCTCACGGGCAGCTACCGGCTCCTCGACCGCCTCGTTCGCCTGCAACTGGATCACATTGCGCGGGCCGGCCGACAAAAGCAACCCATCCTCTTCGTCGCGAGTTCTCGACCCGGCGCCGAAGATGGAATCGGTTCGTGAAGGAATGGAATCCAGGAGGTCTCCGAAAATCCATTCGTTGATCTGGCGAACCGACTGAGTCGAAAGGTCGAGGAAGCGAATTCCGCACTGGCCGGAAGCATCCACCCACACGACTTCTCCCTGGCAATCGACGCGCACACGGGGATGGCGCATCTCGAAGCGCACGCGCACCCGCTGATGCAGGTGAAGCGCCGCCACCGCCTGAATGGCAACTCCTCGATGGTTGAGATTGCGAACGATGCCGCCATTGTTTTCGTCGAGAGTTACGTGGGCCAGGGTGTGGAGATTCTGCCTGTGCCGGGCCCGCACTCGCCGCGTGGAGGTTGAAGTCGCATGCATGTTCGCCGCCGGGAAATCGCAGCTCGGACGAAGGCCGTATCCGAAAATCTTATTCGTCCGCGGCAGCCAAGCCGAAGTAACTGAATAGGTTCCAGGTGCTCGTGTGTGGACGGATGCTTGTGAAGGGACGGATAATTGTGTGGGGACGGGCACTCATGCCCGTCCCCGGGGGCACAGCCCCGGCGGTTTTGACTCTCCGCGGAACAGCAACTGCTTCCCAATGACCTGCCAAGCTTCCTTCGTGCCTGCCTCACCTGCACCGCCACCGAGGCCTTGACCCGCAGCCAATCCCGGCGGAAGATATGCGGGATTTGATCTGCGGGCGGCCTTACCGAAGGCCATGGCCGAAGGGTCATGGCCTGGTAATTGCCTTGCGGGTGAAAGATAGTTAACTTTAAGACGTAGCTGTCTTTTTCGCGAATGGCGACCACCCCCACGAAAGCGAGCCTCGAAGCAGCCTCGGAGTTCATGGGGAAGAGTGTGCCCGGATGGCCGAGAACGCCAGGCCCAGTTCCGGAAGCGGCATTTCCGGGCGAGGTCGAGCCGGCGCCTTCCGGCCGCAACGCGCTGCAGGCGCTGCTCGCGTTTTCGGCATTGCATGATCACGTGCGGCGGCGGCGCGTTTTGGCGGCGCGCCAAGGCGGCTTTGAAACCATTGCGCTGCCTGAGTTTGAATCGGGTGAGCTGTTTGTTCTGGATGAAGTTCTGCAGTTGGTGGCCGAGCGCGCCATCGCCATCACCGGCGCCGACGGACTGGCCATCGCACTGGCGGAAAATAACGACATCGTATTGCGCGCTTCCGCGGGGGCCATCAGGCCGGACGTAGGCGCGCGGATCGACCGCGATTCCGCATTCTCCGGCGCCTGCTTCCGTACCGCGCAGATTGTGCAGGCCGACGATACGGAAACCGACGATCGGGTCAATCTGCAGGCTTGCCGCCGCTTGGGCGCCCGCTCCATGGTCGCAGTGCCGCTGTGCGGACGGCGGCGAGTGATCGGCCTTATCGAAGCCTTCTCCGACGAACCCTTCGGCTTCAACGACAGCGACGTACGCAGCCTGGAGCTGTTGGCCGAAATCATTCTCGGAGCATTGAAACCGGAGGACGAAGATCGCTTCGCGGAAGCGGCGCAGAGGGCGGCCACGAAACTCGATAGCGTTCCCAGTGCTGCCGTTGTCGCCGCCGAGCCAGCGGCTCTTCGCGAAAAACCTTCCGCGATGCTGGAGCCCAAAACGCCGGCGCAAAAAGCGGCTGAGCAGCCACCTGCCAAGCCCGGTCTCGCCACAAAACCGGCGCTGCCCGGGACGACTCCTGCACTCGACTCGGTGGCGAGTTTGATCAGCGACTTGGTAATCGAGAAACTTCCAGAGCGGACAAAAGTTGTTGAGCCGAAGTTTCCCGAGCCAAGAATTTCTACACCGAGGGTTGCCGAACCGAGAATCGCTGAGCCGAAAGTTGTCGCGCCGAAAATTGCGGAGCCCAAATCGGTTGAGCCAAAGATAGCCGCGGCAACGTCCCCCGACACAATTTTTGCCGACGCTGCAGTCGTGGCGCAGGAGCAGAAGAGTCACCGTCCTGGAGTACTGCTGGTGTTGGTATTCCTGATGGTTGCCGCAGTGGTGGCGGGTGGAATCTGGTTGAAGTTGAATAACGATCAGCTGGGAAGCTCCATGGTGCAGCCGCGGAAGCCGGAGTTGAAACCGGTTTCGCCGCAGCCGGGCAGCGGTTCGGCAGGTCGTGACAGCGAAGCGCAGTCTTCGTCCGCCGCAGCGACAGAAATTACGTCCGATTCCCTTTCCGCGGCCGAACCCGAAATGAAGCCCGCGACCCCGCAAGAGCTCTCGAAGTTTCCGCGCGTCACCGGGGTTCGCCACTGGGCATCGGGGGAGGCGACCACCGTGGTCCTCGACCTAGAGGACCAGGTGCAGTATGAAGGCCATCACATCAGCGGTCCCGAGCGTACTTTTTTTGATCTGCGGGAAACCGCGCTGGCTCCGGAACTGGCGGGGAAATCGATCGACGTGGGCGACGCGCTGCTGAGCCGAATCCGCGTGGCTCAGCCGGTGCCGGGAATGACCCGCGTGGTTTTGGACACCAAGTCCAACGCCAAAGTCTCCGTGAGCCTGGAGCCGAATCCTTACCGGCTGGTGTTGCAGGTCAGCAAGGTCGGAACCAGTCCCAACAACTCGGTGGAGTTGTTCCCCAGCGCCGGAGCAGAGAAAAGCCTGATGGCGATCGTGATTCCTCCGCCGACGAAGGAAGATATGCAACTGCGCGCGCGTGTGCCCAAGATGCGCATTGCAGTCGACGCCGGTCATGGCGGATGGGATCTGGGCACAGTCGGACGTCGCGGGCTGCTGGAAAAAGATCTGGTGCTGGAAGTGGCGCAGCGGCTGGGAAAGCTACTGGAGAGCCGGCTGGGCGCGGAAATTATCTACACTCGTCAGGATGACACCTACATTCCGCTGGACGAGCGCGCGGGAATCGCCAATCAGGCGCAGGCGGATTTGTTCGTCTCCGTGCATGCCAACTACAGCGACCTGCCCTCGGCGCGTGGCGTGGAGACCTATTTCACAAGTTCGTTCTCTTCGCCCAATGCGAAAGAAAAAGATGAAGACACGCGAGCCAGCGCCAACGGCAAGAACGCGGTCGCGGTCACGCTCTCGCCCGCGGAGCTGCACGAAAAAATTGAGCAGTCGCGCCGCCTTGCCGCGAGCGTGCAGCACTCGCTGTACGGAACCCTGGCAGCCAAGAATCCCGGACTCCGCGACCGTGGCGTGAAGGAAGCCGGCTTCGTCGTGCTGACCGAGACTGCCATGCCCGGAATCCTGGCGGAAGTTTCTTTTGTCAGCAGTCCCACCGACGAGCAAAAACTCCGCAGCGACGGCTACCGCGAACAGATCGCCGAGGCGCTGTACCGGGGCATCGCGCGCTACGCAGCCAGTTCGCGCGGAGTGAAGGTGGCCGCGAAGTAGGAGCAGTTCTCAGTTCTCAGTTCTCAGTGAAATGCGGGTGCCCCATCCTTAGTCGCGTTCTTCGCGACCAGGGTGGGGATTTTGACCTTGCTTTTAGCATGCCGGTCTTCAGAGATCAAAATCCCCGCCCTGTCTCGCGAAAAAGCGAGACAAGGACGGGGCACCCTCGAGTTTCTTGTTAGTTCGCGGCGGGCACGCCGCCGTATTTTTGCAGCCACTTTAATTCTTCGCGGACTTTGACTTTGCCGTGCCACGGATTTTTGCCCAGGCCGTGGCCTTCTCCGGGGAAGATCAGGAGTTTGTTCGGGATGCCGAGGGAGTACAACGCGTGCTCCAGCAGATAGTCTTCTAACACTGCGACGCGGATATCGGCGGCGCCGGCGACCATGTGGGTGGGAGTGCGGACTTTGTCGATCTGGAAGATGGCGGCTTCGTCGTGATAGCGCTGAGGGGCTTCCCAGGGACGTCCGCCGAGGAAGTAGGCGTCGTCGAGGGTGGTGTCGTCGTTGCCCCAGTTGCCGATGTGCTCGACTGCGCCCGCGCCGGTAACGGCGGCTTTGAAGCGCGTGGTCTGGGTGATGAGCCAGTTGGTCATGTATCCGCCGTAGCTGTAGCCGCCGATAGTGAGGTGGTCGGGATCGGCCATGCCATCTTTGACGAGTGCGTCAACGCCTTCGAGAATGTCTTTGCCGGGACGCGAGACCATGACCGGAACAATCTGCTCGAGGAATTTGTCGCCGTAGCCGGTGGAACCGCGGTAGTTGGGCTCGAAGACGAGCCATCCGTTGGTGGCGGCCAGGGCGGCCCACTGGTACCAGTCGGCTTCAAAATGGTTCCCATCGGCGTCGGCGGGGCCCCCGTGAATGAACGTGAACATGGGCAGGTGTTTGGCCTCGAATTTGCCGGGAGGATAGATCAACATGCCTTCAACGGCAGTGCCGTCGTCGGCCTTCCACTGGTAGGGCTTGCCCTGGGGGAGATCGCGTTCGGTGAAAAGTTTGTTGAAGGCGGTGATAGGGCGGGCCTGATCGAGCGTGGAAGCGCCGTCGGCGAGGTAGACTTCGGCGGGCTTGCCCAGCGAAGTGTAGACGAAGGCCACGCGTGAGGAGTGCGGTGAGGCGGAGATTGCCTCATAGGTGCCTGACCATCCACTGATGCGATGTAGCGAGTCCGAAGGCTTGGCGACGGAATAGAGTTGGACTTCGGTTCCGGCGCGAGCGCCGGCGAACACGTTGTCGGCTGCGACCGCATAGTGTTCGACGGGGCCGATGAAATCTTTACTCCACTGCTGGACGGCGCCGCCTGCGCCTTCGCTGTCGAGCTTTTCACTGTCAACCCAGTAGAGATGGGGCTGGAGATCGCGGTAAGGACCGGTCACGTCGCCGACTTCCACGCTGAAGAACAGGTGGCGACTGTCATTGGCCCAGTGCAATTTTCCTTCGGCTGCTTGATTGTGAGTTAGGGGGCGCGGCTGGACTGGGACGGCGTTTGAGGAACTGGACGCAGTCGCGGGCGGGAGTGCCCGCGCCACACTTTCCAGGTCGATTGCGTAGATTTCGATGTCTTCGATTTTCTCCTGACGCTCGTTGATGGCGTTGCTCACGAACGCCAGCTTCTTGCCGTCGGGAGAAGCCACCAGATTCTCAACCCGCAGTGGCGAGGTCGCAAGGGCGCGCGCATCGGGCGTGCCAGGGGAATCTTTCTCGGCGTCGGTTTCCGCCTTCGCGGGGGCCGAGGCGTGGCGCTCAAGGGCGGCTGCAAGATCGAGGGCATAGATGGTGTCACCGCGCTCGGCGGTGCGATATTGCACCACATCTTTCCATTCTTTTTTGTACTCGTCTTTCTGCTTCTTGGTCCAGGGACTGCGGGTGGCGAAATAAATGAAGCGCGAGTCGGCGGACCAGGAGAAATCGTGGACATCGTCATCGCCGCGGGTGATGGGGAAGGCTTCGCCTCCGGCAGGAGAGATCAGGTAGATTTGAGCTACTTCTCCGCCTTTTTCTTTCTTTTTGGGTTTGGGTTTGGCGTCGCCGTCGGAGTCGGATTCGGAGCTGTCAGACTTTTCGGAAGATATCTTGCGATCGGAAAGGAAGGCGATCCAGCGGCTGTCGGGCGACCATTTGGGGTCGGTGTCGTGGCCGGATTGGGTTAACTGGTGGAGCGAGCCACTTTTGCCGTCGACAAGGTAGAGCCAGAGATCGTCGCGGAAGATTTCCTGGTCCCAGTCGGCGCGCTCGGTGACGATGAGTACGGAATTGCCATCGGGCGAGAGCGCGATCGAGGAGAAGCTCACGGAGTTGAAGAATTCGTCGAGGGTCAGTTTGGGTTTGGTTTGGGCAAAGACGAACAGCGCACAACTCACGACCAGCACGGCCACGGCTGCAATTTTTTGGATTCGCATAAGAGTTCCGGTGGGAATTAGGGTTATACAACGGTACGTTTTGTAAGGCAAGTTATGCAGCGGTTCGGTAGTGGGTCAGTCCTGCTGACCCACTACCAGCGGTTCGCAAGCGGCAGCCTGGTCCCGAAGCCAGAGTTGCCACCGAGATCCCTCCCTCCGCCTGAAGAACGGCTCCGCTCGGGATGACACCAACGAGGAGGTCGCAGGCAAAGTTCACTGCTCGGGCTCGGCGTTCTTGAGGGCATCGTCCAGAGGCTGGCCGGAATGGGAAGCGGTCTGAACGACTCGCCAACCGTCGTCGTAGTTGCGGAAGGCCACGGTCGAACGGTAGTGCAAGTCGCTGGAGTAGAGCGCGGCGCCCACTTCATTCAGCGGTTGCCATTTCCAGAGGAAATCGACGTCGGCGATATTGCCTTGTTTACTGACGCCGGTGACGGCGACCAATTCCCTTCTGGCGGCCGGGATATTGAAAGCTGCCTTCCCCACGTCGGCAGGGGGGAGCAGAGGCCGGATCGTTTCTACGCCCGACGGGGTCAGCACAACGTCCCAACAAGGCGGCGGGACAAGCGCGGGAGGGCATGGCGCGGTGGTGGCGGAAATCCAGCCGTGGTGTTGCAGCGCAAGATATTCGGGGGACAGATAATCCTTGTTGAGAAGGACGCCGGTGCGCAGGAAAAGCGCCTGCGGAGTTTTGAACACGTCGGAACCTTCGATCAGATCAGCGGCAAGACGGCGCGAGAGCAGGTCGCGGGGAGAGCAGGCAAGCAGCGACCACGCGGCGAGTGAACACAGCACGAAGATGGAGGGCTTCCGCATGAAGTTGAGGTGAGAACTTATCGGCCAGGTCCGGCAGTCGCGGCCAATCGAACACAATTCAACGGCCATAATTCAGCGTTCATAATTAACGTTCACAATTAACGACTTGTGATTGTAACGAAACGCGACGTTCTGCGCGGCAAGAAAGGGCGAGAGGTGATTTGGCCGTCGAAGCGGGGGGACCAGCGGCCGGGAATCGCGGTGGCGCATTGTGGACAAAGGCCGTCGGGGGTGAGGCTGTAAGCCTCAATGAAATAGCCCTGGCGCTTGATCAGAGTCTGGCTGCATTGCGGACAGCGCGTGTCTTCCCAATTGCCGACCATGCCCGGGAGATTGCCGGCGTAGATGTAGCGCAGGCCGGACTGGTGTCCGATCTCGACGGCGCGCAACAGGTCTTCGGCGTTGGTGTCGCGCGCAACATCATTTTGCATTTTGTAGTCGCCGTGAAAGGCTGTGATGTGCCAAGGAATATCGGGCGAGATGCCGTCGATGAATTCGGTCAGGCGCTGCAGTTCGTCGGCAGAATCGTTGAAGCCGGGGATGAGCAGGGTGACGATCTCGAGCCAGAGTCCCATCTGGTGGATGCGGCGGATGCTGTCGAGAATGGGCGCGATGCGGCCGCCGAGTTCGTGGTAGTGGCGATCGTCGAAGCTTTTGAGGTCGACTTTGTAGAGGTCAAGCCAGGGACGCACGTAGTCGAGCACCTGGGGAGTTCCGTTGCCATTGGAGACGAAAGCGGTGAGCAGGCCCGCGGCTTTGGCCTCTTTGAAGACGGCGACGGCCCATTCGCTGGTGATCAAGGGCTCGTTGTAGGTGCTGACTACTGCTTTGGCGCCCTGGGCGATGGCTTCTTCGACGAGAGATTCCGGCGAAGTTTCGAGCGGAGGCGAGATCGCACTGGGGTCGCGCAGGGCCTGTGACGTAACCCAGTTCTGACAATACGCACAGTGCAGATCGCAACCGAGCATACCGAAACTGTAGGCCAGAGCGCCGGGATGGGCGTGGAAGAAAGGCTTTTTCTCGATGGGATCGCATTGCGTTCCGGCGACGTATCCCCAGGGCACGTAGAGTTTGCCGCCGCGGTTGTAGCGAACCTTGCAGACGCCGGGCTGACCGTCGGGGATGGGACAGCAATGGCCGCAGGAAAAGCAGCGGACGCGATTCTTGTCGAGCGTCTCGTAGAGGTGAGGATCGGCTTCGCGGACGCGTTGATCGAGAATGGTGCGGAGGGTGGACACGGATTCCTCGCAACCCATTCTAACGCTGATGAGTGAAACGGGCATTTTACAACATCGACCTCAAAAGCTCCCGTCCACCTCGCCGCAAGCATCGCGAAATTCCAACTTGTGTTTGAGCGCGTCAGGTTCCTGCCCGGACGGCAGTGGTGTACCGGGCTTATCCCGATCCCCCGGAATCACCCACTCCATCGAGTAGGCTGTGGGCGAGTCGTCAACTTCGCCAAAGTGCCGAACAGCCCTCCAGTACACGCGCCAGCGACCAACGTCGTCTGGTTCGATAAACACGTGGGAGGTGCTTGTGGCATCAACGCTCCTGAGCGTAAGGAGCAGATAGCCACGCTTACGATCCCGCCAGTGACGCCAAAGGAATGTGCGGGCCTCTGCGAGAACGGGGTTGCGGCGTTGGTCTGAGACAACTCTGGGTTCAGGATCAGCTAATTCCAACCGTTCGTACTGGGTCAGATCGCGGCCTTGCGCGACATCATCAACCATCAGTGTCGAGCCCTGGCGCCACACCTTCAAGTTGCGCGAAGTGCGGCCACCCTTGCGAACGAACCGCGCATTCGGTAATTCGTCAGGCGGGGCGCTCGATGCACAGTTCTTGGCTTCCAGCGATTGTGGCAGTTGCGGATGCGAATTCGCATAATTCACACCGATGAGTCCCGAAATCAGGCAAACGACGACCACTGATCCAACCGTCCAAGTGCGGCTCATACGAACAGTTTAGTCCTCTGGAAATAATAGACGCCGAATCAGGTGATGTCAGGGTTGTTGGCGAAACCAGCCGTAGCGCTCATTGACCCCGTGACAGCGCAGAGGTCCTTCGCTTCGCTCAGGATGACAGGCTGAAACTTACGCCGTGAACCTTCCCGAGATCACGCTTAGTGGCCGGGGTCGGGTTTCACTGTGGCTTGATGTTTTTGCAGCCAGAGGTCGGCGTCCTGTTCGATTTGTGTGGCTTGGGCGCGGGTCAGGTGGCCGCTTATGAACTTGGCAAGTTCTTTACTGCCGTTGTCTCCGCCGGCGCGAGCCAGTACGGTCCAGAAATAGGCTTCTCTAAGGCTGGGCTGGACTCCGCGTCCGGCCCAGTACAAGGATCCCAGCTTCGATTGGGCGGCGATGTTGCCTTGTTCAGCCGCACGCGTAAACCAATTGGCTGCCTCCGCCTCGTCGAGCTTTACGCCATCACCCTGGGCGTAGCGGAGGCCCAGAGCATTCTGAGCCAAGGGGTCTCCCGCTTCGGCCAGCCGCCGCAACTGTGCCAGCGTGGCGGTGTCGACTACGTTGGGTGAAGGCTTCGAAGAAGATCCCACTGCATTTCTTGCGGGCGCGGATGCCAGCACTGTCTCCACTTGACCGGGCTGGTTGGCGCGTATTTTGGCGCGGACCCAGGGTGCGACCGAGGACTGGATCAACGGCGCCATGATAAATCCCAGCGCGCCGGCGATCACGCCCGCGATCAGGCCCCCTAAGCAAATCAAGATCATCAGATGGTATCTGGGAAGGTGAATGCCGCTGTGGGCCAGTGTGTCCAGCCTCTCGGCTGTATTCCCATGGTTGCTATCTGAGGCGGCTTTTTCCGCCTGGGGTTCGGAGGCGAACAGGACGCTGCCGGGCACGGGAACAACAGGCACGGGAGCGGGGGCTGGGAGCTCAAGATCCTCGGAGCGGGCGGCGCGGTTGACGGCGACAAGCACGGTGTCCGCTAGCCTTTGCAGGACTACGCCGTCGCTATCGGAGAAGGCGGTGGGCTGCGGAGAAAACGCTTCGAGGATGCCGATGACTCTGCCGCCCACACGCACGGGCGCGGCGAGGATGGAACGAATGCCGAGGGCGCGGCAACTGGCGCGGTCGACACGGGCGTCGGTCTCGGAGTCGTCGCAACGCAGCATCCTGGCGGCGCGAACACATTCGCCGGAAAAACCAGAACTCACTTGCAGTTCGGCGCCGACAGGTGGAGCATCGTCGCCGGAACTGGCACGACAAACCATGATGGACGGGTTCTCGGCGCCGAGGGCGATGGCTGCGCCGGACGCTCGCACCAGCCGCTGGGCTCGAGCGGCGATGAGTTGCAGGGCGGCGACCAGATCGCGGCCCAGTGATTCTACTTCCCGCTGCACGGCAGCCAGGGCGGCCAGAGTATCGCTGTAGTTGGGGCGGGGAGCAGATTCCTCTAGTGGCACCAGCTGTGCGCGATCGGAGGTGGCCTGGGCGTCGGCCACGGCAGTCATCGCATTCAGGAAGAGCCAGCCTCGCAAGCGGAACAAGCTGGACGGGGGGAGCTCGGCGAAGCGCATTCCACAGCGGCCCGCGGCGTCACACCAGACGACTTCGGCCGAGGTGTTGATGGGGCCGGAGGATTCGGCAAGTTCCAACTGCAGTTCGAAATGGCGGCCTGCCTCCAAGGTGGGGTTCCACTCGATGGCAATTCCGTCTTCGCTGATGTTGGAGATGGCATGCAGGTCGAGGGCGGCGGCATTGGATTGGCCGAGAAAGCCGGCGTAGGCGGGAGTCCGGACTTTGTGCCGGAAACGACGGCGGCGGTTGACAGGCACAGCTTGCAAGGGAGTGGTCTTGGCAGCCATTTAGGGTCGGGAGAAATTCAAATGCCGTGGTCTACATATTACCCTGAGACTGTGGAAAAGTAGCAGAAACTTGTTCTAAGCCAACTTCTTGGATCACGGATTTACACGGATTCTCAACGGATAACGGGTAGTAAGTAGTTTGGATTTCGGCATTCGATTGGGGAGTCATCCCGAAGCCCCGCGCTTTTCACCGGCGGGGCGAGGGATCTCGCGTGGAATCTCCGGACTCGGTGCGCGCGAGATCCTTCCCTCCGCCTGAAAGACGGCTACGGTCAGGATGACGCCCCAAAAAGGGGGCCGGAGACATAAAGAAAGAAGGGTATCTGTAAAAATTCGTGTAATCCGTGGCCGCTTTTCTTGGCGGTCAGCTGGCGCGGCGAAGGGACTGGGCCTGGTGAAGGCTGGAGATGCGGGAAATGGCAGCTACCATCATGCTGGAAAGCAGTTGCATGGTGGCCACATCATGATGGTCGAAGGCGCCGGGAGACGAGGAAAGCACTTCGAAGACGCCGAGAGTTCGGCGGTAGTGGCGCAGCGGAGAGACCAGGATGGAGCGTACTCCCAGGCGGCGGCAACTGGCCAGGTCGACGCGGGGGTTGCGTTCGGCATCGTTGCAAAGCATGATCTCGCCGGTGCGGACGGCTTCGGCGGAGATGCCGGCGTCGGTCTGCAGGCGGACTCCCAGGTCGGGCGCGGTGCGGCCAGCGCGAGCGCGGCAGACGATTTCATCGCCGGCGCGAAGCGCAATGGCGGCTCCGGTGGCGCCGGTCAAGTGCTGAGCGCGCTCGGTAATGGCGCTGATGGCCGGTTCGAGCTCGAGTTCGGAGGGGCGGATTTCCATTTCTTCCTCGAATTCCGCGGTCGCGGATACGGCGCGGAAGCCGGATGCCGGATGCGCCGCATTCGCGACCCGCAACTGGCTTCGCAGGCCAAGGCTCGGCATGCGGGAACTGCTCGCCGCGTCCAGCACGTCTGGGGCGGGGACGGTGCGCAGCAGGTCGCGAACCAGACTATCGAGCTCGGAGTCGGTAATCAGGTGAGCGGTTTGCTGGTGCAGCAGCGACCCGCCAAGAACCCGCGACAGGCTGACCAGGGCGTGGCTGCCGCAGGCAAGACAGTAGGGCCTGCTATTGGCGCTGATCAGCTCGCACTGGATGCAGAAGCTGGCCGATTGTAAGGGAACAAAATTGACGTCTTTGAAAGTAGTGCCATAAATCGACTTGCGAAACATGATTGCGAGCTCCTTGCTTCATTTAGGAGAGGCAACGGTAACCAGTTGCAGCGAAGGGAAAAAGTGACGGCGGTGGTTCCGGCTGTGGAAATTAAGTGGAGGAATTTCGTCAAGGATGATGCACGCGGGAGTTTGCACTACGAAGAAGGAGAAGCCGCCGTATCGCGCGGGCGGATGTTGATTTTGGCGGGAGAATCGGCTAAACTGTAAGAACATTTTGGGCACAACGCCTGGAATGAACGTCTGGGGGAAACCATGCAGTGGACAGCACCAGCTTTTGAAGAAGTTTGCCTGAATTGCGAAATCAATTCTTACGCAAGCGCCAAGCTGTAGGAAAAATTTAGGCGGGCCAGCAGGTCATCGCACGGTGGTTTGTGCGTGGTTGAGCTCGTTCGTTTCCTACTCGAATCTGCGCGTTTCGATCTTGTAATTTTGTCTTCTCTGCATTTCCCAATGGGCCTTAGGGCCGAATTTAGGCCGGCACCTCAGCCGTCCCTACGGGACTGGTTTTTTTCTTTCCACTTAACCCAGCGCTGAGGCGCTGGGCTATTATCGGGACGCCCCTCCGGGGCCGCCACGGTCCCATCCGCGGACTCGTTACACAGAGTATTTCTTGGACAATTTACGAGATGATTCTTAGCCGGCCTGCGCCCTAATCATCGTGGAATCCTGTTCGGGGATGGCGATGATCTGTGCGCTGTGGGCGAGGGTGCGATCGAGCGCATCGGCCAGAGCCGAGGGGAAATCGGAGGTTAGGAGATTCACGTCAAGTTGAAGGTCACGCTGGGAATAGACGCGGTGAACGACGAGCGTGCCGCGGGCGCGGTTTGCAGTGCTCAGCAGTTCCAGACCCAGAGTCCAGACGGGTGCGGCTTCCAGCGACTTGGCGGCACCGGGCTTGGTCCAGTGAAAGAGGAAACTGCTGCCGCGCGACTCAGAACCGTCCCCCGAATCGGACGGAAGCGTCTCTCCGGGAAGCAGTTTGCCCTTTAAATCAAAACCATCGAAGTCGTTGGTACCGAAGGCGGCCAGCAGGATGCGACGGACCTGATTGTAGTCGCGGGCCACTTTGAGTTCTTCGGTGGCGCGGCGAATGGCAAGGTTGTTGATGACGATCTGGCGCTGGTCGAGAGTGCGGTGGGCGACACGAGCTAGTTCACCAAACTCAAGGTACCCGAGATGCTGCACGCCAATCCAGATGCCGGCTCCAAGCACGGCCAGCACCAGGCCGAGAGAACTGCCGGTTGGCCAGAGCAGGAACAAGCTCAACATGGCAAAAATCGCCGAGACGCCGTAGAGCAGGATGACGACCTGGCGGTGGGTCATGCCATGTTGCAGAAGCTTGTGGTGGATGTGTTCGCGGTCGGCGGTGAAGACGGGGCGGCCGCTGATCAAACGCCGGACGATGGAAAGAGAAGTCTCGAGGATCGGCAGGCCGAAAGAGACCACGGGAATGGCAATCGCCACAATCGTAGGAGCCTTCTGCGCGCCCGCGAGGGCCAGGGCGCTGAGCACGAAACCAATGAATAGGCTGCCGGAATCTCCCAGAAAAATTGTGGCGGGATTGAAGTTAAAGCGGAGAAAACCAAGAATCGCACCAGCCAGCGCGATTGTCGTGACCGTAATGAGCGTCTGGCCATAAAGCAGGGACACAACGAAGGCCACGAGAGTGGAAAACAGAGCGGAGCCGGCGGCTAGGCCGTCCAGACCGTCAATCAGATTAAAGGCGTTGGTGATGGCCACAACCCAGAGGATGGTGATGGGCAGACCGACAAACCAGGGTAACTGGTGTGCTCCGAAGACAACGGGAATATCGACAATACGCAGGCCGCCAAGGAACAGCATGGTGGCGGCAACAGCTTGCACACCGAACTTGAAATACGGGCCCGCGCCGCGAATATCGTCGTAAACACCGAGCAGAAACACCAGGAACGCAGGCAGGAAGATGGTCAGAAACATCTTCAGCGACAGCACGGCATGCATTCTGGGGCGGGACGAGGCCAGGGCCATCAGGACGCCCATGCTCAGCGTGAAAGAAACGAAAATTGCAACACCGCCCAGGCGGGGGAGCGGACTGCTGTGCAGGTGCCGCTCATGCGAGGGACCGGCTACCCACCCGCGAACAGTGGCAAAATCACGGACATAGCGAGTCAGGACGAACGCCGACAACAGCGAGACGAGAAAAACGGCCAGGAATACGACTGTCAATCAGGCCACCTCGACCGCGAGGGGAAATTTTTGGGGACCCAAAATCCAAGCCTCCAGATGGGCGGAAGTATGACACCAGACCAATGCCCGGGTTAGTGGGTTGATGGGTTCGGGTTTCGTGCGATAACAGGAATCTAACAGGTGGCCAGATCGAGTTTCAATAACCGGGCTGTGAAAAGCTGTGGAAAACTCTTCCAAAATGGCTCCAGATCGGTGTCCGGAGAGGTTGTGGCTGTGCTAGACTGCTGGCAAAACTCCATGCAGGTTCAGGGGACTCGTTGACAAGGTTGGGCAGGTCGAATCTCATCCGCCGGGGCTGTTCGGTTCTCGTGAGCTGCAGTTTGGCTTTTCTGAGCGGAACGGCGGCAAGCGCCCAGCAAGCACCCACGCCGGTGCCTTCTACGCAGAATCAAACCGGGAACTCACCCGCGGAGCCGTTTCCTACCGCTGCCCAGCCGGTGCCGGCGGCAAACACCAATGCTCATCCCGGCGATCCGACCGCTACAGGCGGAGAATCGTCTTTTTTGAAACTGGGCGGGGGTGATCTGATCGAGGTCAGCGTGTACAACGTCCCCGAACTCAGCACCAAGGCTAGGGTGGGTACCTCCGGGGACGTATACCTGCCATTAATCGACTATGTGCATGTGGCCGACTTGAGCGTGGATGAAGCTCAGACTCTGATTGAAAAGCGTCTAGGGGACGGGGGCTTCGTGCGCAACCCGCACGTGACCATCTTTGTGGACGAGTCGTCTTCGCAAGGGGTGACGCTGCTGGGGGAGGTTGCGAAGCCTGGAATTTACCCCGACCTTGGGGACCACAGGCTTTACGAAATCATCTCGGAGGCGGGCGGATTTACCCCTTCCGCGGCGCGGAAAGTAAGCATCTTCCACCGTAGCCAGACGGAGGCGATCCACCTGGACCTGCCGAGAAATCTGGCTGACGATCTCAGCAACAATGTCGAGGTGCTTCCTGGCGACACGATCATGGTGCCGCGCGCGCCGATTATCTATGTGGTCGGCGATGTGGGGCGGCCGAGTGGTTTGCTGGTGGACAATGGGACTTTGACTGTGTTGCAGGCAGTAGCGCTGGCCGGAGGCACCAACCGCACGGCGAAGATGGGCGCGGTTCGCATCCTTCGCAAAGGACCAGAGGGAATGACCGAGACGAAGGTGCCGCTCAAGAAGATGCTGGAGGCGAAGGCTCCGGACGTGGCGCTAAGAGGCGATGACATTCTTTTCGTTCCGATAAGCGGCGGTCGAGTGATGGCGGGAAGAACGTTTGAAGCGGCGATGGCGATGGCGACCGCAGTGTCGATTTACGCCGTGCACCCGTAGGCGGGCACTGGGCTGGAAGTTGTCTTGTAAATCCTCTAAATCCTAGCGGCTGGGACGCAAGCGGGCCTCAGGCCCTCGCGTCGGGTTGACGCTGGCACAAGGCGTCCAGGACGCGAATGTAGTCCGCGGCGGTTTGACTGCGGGAATAGCGCTGCACGATGTAATCCCGGCCCTGGGTTCCCAGTCTGTGGCAAAGATCGCGGTCGCCCGCCAACCGCTGGATGGCCTCGCCGAGTGCGACCGAGTTCTCCGGTTCGATCACGATTCCCGCTGCCGCTTCCTCGACAATCTTGCGGGCCTGGCCGTCCACGCCTAAGACGACGGGGCGACTGCAGGACATGAATTCCAGCATCTTTGTGGGAATAACCGTCTTGAAGACTTCGGTTTTCTTCAGCAGGACCAGGCACGCATCCGAAGCTGAAATGAATGCGGGAATTTTTTTCCGCGGCTGTTGATCGAGGAAGCGGACATTGGCGAGGCCTCGTGATTGTGCCAGTGCCTGGATGCGCGCTTTCTCCGCGCCTTCACCGACGAGCAGGAACCGAACATCGTCATTCTTGGTTTGCAGTTTTGCGGCTGCGTCAAGCAAGGTCTCCAGGCCATGAGCCATGCCCATGGTTCCCACATAACAGACCAGGAACTTTCCCTCGGCGCCAAGTTCGCGGCGCAAGGCCTGGTTCGCAGCGTCAGTGCAGGGGGAAAACAAATCGGTTTCGACACCATTTTCCACGACGGATATTTTTCCAGCCGGCACCTGGCGGTGCTGGATCAAATGGTCTTTGAATGCCGGAGTCACCACAACAATGTGGTCGGCATTGCGGTAGAGGAAGTTGGCTACTGCCGACAACGTGCGGTGAAGGAGAGAGTTTTCGTCGCCCACACCGACGGCGGCGAGGGACTCTGGCCAGAGGTCGCGAACCTCGAAGACGAAAGGGATTCGCCGGGCGAAAGCCAGCCACCAGCCGGCGAGGGCAACCAATAACTGCGGCGACGTGGCGATGATGACGTCGGGGCGAGGAATGCTGAGGCCACGCAGCGCCGCCGATACACAGAAAGACGCGTAGTTCCGCATTCGCTCGTGGGCTTTGCGGTTGGGCAACGCCCACAGCCAGGTGCGGTAAACGTCGACTGAGCCTGCTTTTTCATGGAATGCGAGTCGGCGGAGGCGGCTTCGCCATTCGGCCGGGACTACGCCGGTGGGATGGTTCGGAAAGCCGGTAAGAACGGAGACGACATGACCGGCGCTCGCCCAATGTTGGGCGAGCTCGGCCGCGCGCGCGGCGGGCGCTCCCATCTCCGGGGGGAAATATTGTGAGACGTAGAGAATCTTCACGAGACTTAGTGAATACAGAGCTAGTAGTAACAGAGTTTGAAGGCGCTTTTGTAGCATAACGCCCGAGTGCGATTGCGGCGGCTGCGGCCGTACTCTTCCCAGCGCGAGGCCACCCGCGCGAAGGCGTCCTCGCCTGTAAGCCGATGCATTACGCGCAACTGCACGACGTGCAGTTGATGATAGAACGGGCTGGCCACCATGGGCAGGCGCGTGCCCGACTGCTCATAGAGCGACCAGAAGCCGAGATCGTAGCGCTCGAGGTTGCGCAGCAAGGTCTGCACTGCGCGGGCGAAGAGATCCTGAGCGGAGCGATCCTGCGTGGCGAGGAAATAATCGTAGACTCCCCAGGCGGCCCAGATGAATCCGTTGAGGATGTGAGTGGGCGGGTTGACGATGTACTCCTCGAACCAGAGATCGCCGCGCTCGTCGGTGAAGGCGACGCCGCCCTCACTGACAGGCGTGAAGAAGCTGGCGAGCGCGCGTTTCGCGGCGTCGAGATAGCGGCCGTCCTGCGATTCTCTCGATTCCTTGTGCGCGCGCACCAGCACGGAAATTCCCTGCCCCTGGGCCAGGCCGGAATACCAGGGGGCGCGCAGCGTCTCGCGGTATTCCCAATCGAAATGGTGATTCCAGACGGAGAGCCCCTTGTCATTTTTCTCCAGATGCTGGCAGAGCCAGTCTGCGGTGAGAAAGAACTTTTTGCGGCGGTCTGGCTCGCTGGTCTGGCGAAAGAGGTTGTAATTTCCCAAGGCGTATTGCGCGATGGCGATGGGGTTATATTGCCGGCCGATTTGGCCGCGATAGTCGAGCATGAGAATGCCGGCGGAGTCGTATTGCCCCTGGTAATCGGCCTTCTGGGAAAACTGCATGTAGTATTCGCCCAGTTCGCCGGGGCGGGCGTTTGGATTTTCCTGCGGAGTTTCGTGCCAAAACGTGAGATGGCTTTTGCCTCCAAGCAAATAGGCGCTGACGATGCGGCGGTAGTAGCTGAAACGCGGCAAGAGGGGCGTGAATCCTGAAGATTTCCGAACTATATCACGAAGCGGAATTGGCGGACTTCGGTCATGGATTAGGTCCGCAATGAATACAAGAGCGTGACCTGTTCATCCTGTTCGACGGCGACAGGGCTCACCGCGAGGCAGTTTGTGCTGTTCTCGCCGTCAGGCAGAAAGGCGTTGCCGTATTGAAAGAGGTGCAGCGGCCAGCGATCTTTCTGCCAAGCCAGCAAGGGGCGGAAATCTTCTCCGTTGCGGCTGCCGTAAATGCGGACATGGCGCTCGGAATTCCCAGGGCTGGGCTCGACCATGGTGGAGAAGAAAATGTTGTTGCCGGCACGGCATCCATAGATAGAAGAACTGGTGACGCTCGCCAGCTTCCGCAATGCTCCCTGTCGGTCCATGCGGTAGATGAAGTTCGCTTCCAGAGGAGTGTCGGACGCGAAGTAGAGTCCGTCTTGAGCGGGAACAAGAGCTACGGCACGGGTCTGCTGATTGCCTTGCAGCACGACGTCGACGCTTTTGAAATCGCAGGAGGCGCGGAGAATGCGGCATTCATCGCCATAGTCGCCGGTGAGCACCCAGAGGCAATCTCCCCAGGCGTCATAGACGATGTTGTGCACGTGGCGGATGGCACGCTTGGGGAAAGTGTAGGCGACGTTCCAGGTGGCACCGCTGTCATTGGAGGCGTAGACGTGGACTTCGTCGCGGGCGGCGTTGTCGAAGTATTCTCCCCAGTATACGGTTCCGCCGGGAACTGAGGCGATGTGTAGCGGACGCTTGCCGCGAGTGATGGCGTGGGTTGTGTGGAATTCTGTTTCGCCGGGGAGCAGCGTCACGATCGCCCCCGGCACCGCGCCTACGATCCCGCCCGACGGCAGAATTGTGAGCGCGTGGAAGCCATCGCGAAACAAGCGGGAACTGAGGCGGGTGGCGGCGCTGGCGTTGCGCCACCATGCGGGGCGAAACGAAGCGACCGGTTGCCATGGCATATCGTTCGACGGGATATGCTCCTGAGAAATCTGAGCTCGCAGGAGTTGGTGGGCTCTCGATGCGTAGAGATAATCCTGGCACCAGGCCAGCGCCCTCATACGCGGGAAGCGGGCAACGAGAGCTAGTTCCTCTTCTTGACTGGACTGCGTCGCGGATGCGTGGAGCGCGGTCATGGGCGGTGGCGTGACTTTGGCATCGAGAACAAATCTTTACCACAGAGGACACAGAGGCGCACAGAGGTACTCTCACTTTTTTTGCTGAGAACTGGGAACCGAGGACTGAGAGCTGGTTTCCGGCTTCACTGCCAGGAACGGGCCGATTGCCAGGACGTCCATGCGCGTGCGCTGGAAGCAGTCGATGGCTTCTTCGGGAGTGCAGACGATGGGCTCGTTCTCGTTGAAGCTGGTGTTCAGGACCACGGGAATTCCGGTCTTGCGGTGAAATGCCGAGATCAGATCGTAATACAGCGCGTTCTCTTCGCGGGTTACGGTCTGGAGGCGGCCGGTGTCGTCCACGTGATTGACGGCAGAGAGAAGTTTTCTTTTCTCTGGCCGGATTTTGTAAACGTGCAGCATGAAGGGCGAAGGATGATCGTGCTCGAAGTATTCGTGCTGGTAATCCGCGAGAATCGAAGGCGCGAAAGGACGGAACCACTCGCGGTGCTTGATGCGAGCGTTGAGCACCTCCTTCATGTTCGGCAAGCCGGGGTGGGCGACGATGGAGCGGTTGCCGAGAGCGCGCGGGCCCCACTCCATGCGGCCTTGGAACCAGCCAATTACATTGCCGGCGGCGATCTGGTTGGCGACTGCGTCAAGCAGGGGCTGCCGCTCCAGTTTGCGGTAGTCGAGCGCGGCTTTCTTGAGGGCTGATTCGATGCGAGTTTCGGAAAATTCCGGCCCGAGGTAGGAATGCTTTAGTTCATCGCGGCGGGGTTGCTTGAGAGTGGAATGATAGGTGTGAAGAGCCGCGCCAATGGCAAGGCCTTCATCGCCGGCCGCAGGTTGGATGTAGGTACGGCGGAAAGGAGTGCGGTCGAACATCTTGCCGTTGGCGACGCTGTTGAGGGCGCAGCCTCCAGCCATGGCCAGGTCGGTGAGCGGGACGCGATCGTACAAATGTTTGAGAAGATGAAAGAAGATTTCCTCGAAACGATGCTGCAGAGCGAAAGCCAGGTCCATGTCACGCTGCGTAATTTCCGAATGAGGAGTGCGGGGCTGGCCGAACAGTTTCTCCATGCGATCGGAGAAATGCCGAGCTAAGCGGACCGTGCCGTCAGGCAGAATCTGCATGCCCTGGTTACTACCCAGCGGCTTGAAGTAGCCGAGGTCGAGGTGGAAGCCTCCGTTCTTTGGCGCCACCATTTTGGCAATCTCGGCACAGTAAGTTTGCTTGCCGTAGGGTGCGAGGCCCATCACTTTTCCTTCATCGCCATATTTGCTGTAGCCGATGAACTCGCAAATCATGGTGTAGAGGCTGCCGAGCGAGTGAGGGAGGTAGACGCGCTCGAGAACATCGATGTCGTTGCCTTCGCAGCGGGCCATCATGGTGGAGACGAAATCTCCGGAGCCGTCGTAGCTGAAGCCGGCAGCTTTCTCCCAGGGCGAGCAGTAGTAGGCACTGGCAATGTGGGCGATGTGGTGCTCGACGTGATGCTCCTGAAAGCGAAGCTGCGAGGAGTCGGCAGCGAGCGCATTGGCGAGGAGCGAGCGAACGTCGCGCATCGATTCCTTGCGCTGGCGCAGGCGGATGAAGTTTAGGATTTTCGCCGGCCTGGCCAGAGCGTACTGCACTTTCTTGACGAGATGGGCGTCGCTGTCCTGGCCGACGGCCACGTGGTCGATGTCGCGAATGTTGGCCCCGACTGCGTCGAGACAGGCCTGCACGGCGAGGGCGGGGAATCCGCCGAAATGCTTGTGGCGGTTGAGGCGCTCCTCGGCGATGGCGAAGACCACTTCGCCATCGCGCACGATGGCCGCGGAGGCGTCGGCATGAAACATGTTAAGGCCCAGGATCAGCATGAACTACGTTCGATTCCTCCGGGTGCAGCCGGTCTGAAGAGGGTCATCCATTGTGGTGGGAAGGGTCAAGAGCGGTAGCGATGAATTCGCCGGCGTTTACCGCCAGCCGTTTTCCGGTGGCCGCCGATTCGTAGAGGCGCAGAGTCGCGAGAGTGGAACTTACGATCTCTTCGAACGGAATTGCGCTTTCGCGGCTCTGACAGATGGAAGCGGCAAAAGCGGCCCACTCGGCGCGATGGCCTTTATCCTGGCGGAAGCGCGAACGAAGCGTCTGCTTGCCACCGTTGCGCGCCAGTTCGAGGCGGCGAAAATCTTCGAGCACCGCGACTGCCCCGCCACCGAACACTTCGAGGCGTTCCTTGGAAAACGAGCGGTCACCGTTGGCCAGATACGTGATCGTGCCTTCGGAACCGTTGGCGAAACGAATGGACGCCAGCAGGTTGTCGCCGCTGTAGCGTCCGGCGTTGGCAACCGGGCGGGCTTCGACCTCGACGATTGGAGATGCCGCAAGGAACATCAGGGTGTCGACAAAGTGGCAAACTTCGCCGCGAATGCGCCCGCCGCCTTGCTCGGGATCGTTGACCCAATGGTCGGGGGCGAGATAGCCAGCGTTAATGCGGTAGGTTAGGGCCAGCGGTTCCGCGATGGGGGCTAGAAATTCTTTCATGCGCGCGATCATGGGTGCGAAGCGGCGGTTGAAGCCAACCATGAGCGCGGGGCGGTGCCCTGCGGGAAGTTGTCGATAGGCGCAGACGATGGAACGTAATTCGCCTTCGGTGAGGCAGAGTGGCTTTTCGCAGAATACGTTCTTCCCTGCTCCAAGCGCGGCGAGAACTTGATCCGCGTGCAAGTGGTGACGGGTCGCGATCACGACGGTGTTGATAGCGGGATCACGGATGATCTGCGCGGTTTCGGTGGTGCAATAAGCGAATCCGAAGGTGCGGGCGGTATGCTGGGTACGGGCGCCGGTGGCACTACAGACGCCGCTGAGAGTCGTTTCGCCGGAAGACTTGATCGCGGGCAGGAGCGTGCTGGCGGCAAAGACTCCAGCCCCGAGCAGCCCGACGGAAATCCCCTTCCCAGCACCGGATTCTATTGGCCGCGCAGCGCTTTCCGGAGGAGGAACCAGGCGCAGCGTAGGCGATTCGTCGGCCGCCTCAGGGTACTGGATTACGACCCCGAGAAATGGATCGCCCGATTTCCCCGTAATCAGGTCGTAAGCGTGTTGAGCGCGCTCGATGGGGAAACGGTGGGTGATCAGCGGGCCAACGCTGACCTTCTTTTCGGCAAGTAACTGCAGGAAGGCCTGCATATTGCGGGTTTCGGTCCAGCGCACGTAGCCGACGGGATAGTCGCGGCCCTTCTGCTCGTAGGCGGAATCGTAACGGCCGGGGCCGTAAGAACGCGAGATGCGGAAATCGAGTTCTTTCTCGAAGAAGGCTTTGCGCTCGATATCGATGCCGACCGTGCCCACAGCAACCACGATCGCGCGATCGCGGGCGAGAGCGCCGGCGAGGTTGACGGGATCACTGCTGGCAGTTTCCGCAGCGATCAGCACGGAGTCGACGCCCAGGCCTTGGGAGCGCTCCTGGCAAAGATTGTCAAAGTCTGCGGCTGAAACAGCGACGGCATCGGCAGCCAACTCCCGGGCCAGTTGTGCGCGCGCCGGGTTGATATCCAAGCCGAGCACGCGGCACCCCGCTGCGTTGAGGAGTTGAACCGTGAGTTGGCCGAGCAAGCCCAGGCCGATAACGGCAACCAGGTCGCCGAGTTTCACTTCGGCGGTGCGGATGCCGTGGAGCGCCACCGCGCCCAGTGTGGCGAATGCGGCTTCCTCGAACGGTGCCTCGTTTCCAGCATTCCCAGCAGGAATTTTCGCCACGAGCAACCTGGGCACACACGCGACTTCCGCGTGCACGGCGAAGCCTGCACCGGCACAGGCGACGCGGTCCCCCGGCTGCAGGTCGTTGACACCCTCACCGGCTGCGATAACCGTTCCGGCGCTGCTATATCCCGGAGCCTGCGGCTGGTCGAGACGGCTGCGCACGGCCTGCAGTGCGGAGAGAATGCCTTCGCGCTGAATTTTGCCGATCACTTCCCGCACCAGATCGGGGCGGGCGCGCGCCTTCTGCATCAGACTCTTGCTGGCAAATTCGGCAGAGGCGCGTTCTGTCCCGGCTGAGACCACCGATGCGGTAACCCGCACCAGCACACAGCCGGGCAGAAGCTGAGGCGCGGGAACTTCCGCCACTGAAATCTGGCCGTGGCGCGCGTCTTGGAGAACTTGCTTCATGATTTGAGTTTCGGCATTTGTCTTCAGGCGCTGGCCACCTGTTGGGGCTCACGCCGGCTGGGCTCGAACTTCGCGGCTCCGCCGTCGAGAAAAACCTGCATCCAGAGTTCTAGCGTCAGAAACTGCCAGATTTGCATCGACCAGTCCTGACGGCCGCTGGCGTGCTCGCTGACGAAACGGCAGACCGCCTCGGGCCGGAACAGGCCGCGTTTTGCAATCTGCGACGGCGAGAGCAGGTCATTTGTCATTTCTTTGAGGTCGTGAGCCAACCAATAGTCTACCGGAGCGGCGAAGCCGGCCTTGGGTTGACGTAACACTTCCTGGGGCAGGATGCCCTGCATGGCCCGGCGGAAAATGTACTTGGTAGTCGGCCGCAGCGAACCCTTCAGCTTGAGGTACGGCGGAACTTGCCACGCGACGAATTCTGCGAACTCACGATCCAAGAATGGAACTCGCACCTCGACCGACGAGGCCATGCTCATTTTATCGTTGTAAGTGAGGTTCAGTGTGGGCATGAAAATCTTGGTGTCGAGGTAGAGCATCTGGTGCAGAAAGTCGGCGTCGCCAACGCGATCGAAGGCAGCTCGATGCTGATGTGCGGGGTCAGGGTCCGCCCCGTGAAATGACCTACGCAAATCTGCATCGGAACGATACAGGAGCGACTTCTGATGATCGTCGAGGTAGGTGCAGTTGGTGATGAAGCGATCGATCGGACTGAGTGCGGCGCTGCGAGCCATTTTGCGCGCCAGGCGGAGATTTCCCTTCACCGGTGTTCCGCGCAGACTGGGCAACGCTTGGAGCGCGCGTTCGGCCAGGCGGCGAGGTGCCGCGGGGATTTTCCCGTAGCTCTCTGCCCAGTAGTGGGCAACATGCTTGCGATATCCCGCGAATAACTCGTCCCCACCAACGCCGGAAAGAAGCACAGTGGCCTGCTTGCGGGCTTCGCGGCAGACCAGGTAAGCGGTGATGATGGCGGGATCGGCAGTGGGTTCGTCCATGTGCCAGACCAGGCGGGGCAGCAGATCGGTGACCTCCGGCTCGACCACGATGCGCTGGTTTTCGCAGCCCAGATGCCTCGCCAATCTTGTGGCAACTTCGGGATCGTCGAGGGTAGTTTCGCCGACGCGATACTTGGAGGGGAAGGTGATGGTGTAAGTGCGAACCGGTTGCTGCGTAGCCCTCGCCGTCGTACTCCGGGACATCATGGCGACGATGCTCGAAGAATCGAGCCCGGCGCTGAGGAAGGCGCCGATGGGGACGTCGCTGACCATCTGCGCTTCTACGGAGCGGCGGAAACGCTCGCGAATCTCTTCGGCCAGATCGGCTTCCGAGCGCGCATAGCTCTGGCTGGCCGCGGGGAAAGTCAGATCCCAATATTGCGTGAGCTTGAGTTCACCGTCGCGCAGAGTCGCGTAGTGTCCAGCGGGAAGCTTCAGAATGCGCCGAAACATTGTTTTCGGATCGGGCACCCAGAGGAACGTCAGATACTGGTGCAGCGATTGGGGGTCGAGTTCGGCCTCGATTCCCGGAACTTGCAGCAGGGCCTTGATTTCTGAGGCGAAGGCGAATCGCATTCCCTGCTGGACATAATAGAAAGGCTTGACGCCGAAGTGATCGCGAGCCATAAACAACGTGGGCTTGCCAGACCGTAAATCGCAGATCGCGAAGGCGAACATTCCATTCAGGCGCTTTACGCAGTCGGAGCCTTCCTGCTCGTAGAGGTGAAGGATCACCTCGGTATCGGTGTGCGAAACGAATCGATGTCCCTTGGCTTCGAGTTCGCAGCGGAGTTCGACGAAGTTGTAGATTTCTCCGTTGTAAGTGATCCAAAGGGTGCGGTCTTGGTTGGACATCGGCATATGGCCGAGCGGAGACAGGTCGAGGATTGCGAGGCGGCGGCTGCCCATGCCGAGGTAGGAACCATCGGGAAACTTGCGCTCCCAGAGTCCGGAATCGTCGGGGCCGCGATGGGCCAGGACTTGCGTCATGCGGGCCAGGGTTTCGCGATCCCCGCAATTCACGATGCCGCTAATGCCGCACATGTCTGGTTAGCGACTCCCGCGCTTCGACTGCTGCATTTTCAATTCGTAGATCTTGGCCTTGATGTGGAAAAACTGGATGCCCTGCAGGCTGCAATAGATCAGGCCGGGGATTGCGTCCAGAAACCCAAGATGAAAAAAGTATTTGTAGAAAAAGAACAAGAGCGGCGAACCGGGGATCGCGAAGAACTTTTTGCGCAGCCAGCGGCGGCGCTGGGCCTGCGATCCGAACAAAGAGGGCGCGAGATCCCGGGTATTGGCTTCACCTTCCAGCCATACGCGCGCTTCCCAGTTGGAATACTCGTCATGCTTGCGAATGTAATGGGAGAGCGATTCGACATTGCGATGAAGCAGCGGGTGCTTGAGCCGCGCGGTCGTGCCTTCTACCACGACGTGCTCGTGGACTTCCATGTCCGCCATGGACTCATCCTGGTCCTTGAGGCGGCACTCGAAACGGCCGAGGCCACGGCGAAATAAAGAAAGTTTTTCGAAGCTGGCGCCGCTGTGGCGCAATTCACGGCCGAGAAAGTGCATGCGCAGCGCGACGTGATAGCCGTTGAACCGTGAATCCTGAATGGCGTGTCGAATCTCCTGCGCGAGTTCGGGGGTAAGCGCTTCGTCGGCATCGACCAGAAAAATCCAGCCGTAGGCCAGCGGCAGCGAATCCATGGCCCACTGCCGCTTCTTAGGCCAGCCCCCCTGGTAGTGGAACTGCACCACATGCGCACCAAAGGAGCGAGCGATTTCCACGGTGGCATCGGTGCTTTGCGAATCGACGACGTACACCTCGCCCACTTCGCGGAGCGATTCCAGACAAGCTGGAAGATTGCGCGCCTCGTTGCGTACTGGCACGATCACGCTGACCGGAAGAACCGCAGGGGATGCGCGGTTCGCGACCGAATTTGATTCTTCCAGCTTTTGCATCGGGTATGAAAAGGCTCTCCACATATTACCCGACTTGGCGCCTGGAGCATGCTTTTTGGACGAGGAGGGTGTGCTAGTATCCGAGTAAATCTCACCATGCCTGACACCGACATGACGCCCGCGGATGTGCTCCGGGAACCGCAGAACGAGGAACAGAAGAACGAAGTACGGGCGTTCTGGAATTCCGATCCGTGCGGCACGCGCTATCTCGAGGGCCGGGATGACTTTGAGGCGCATTCGCGGGCGCGCTATGCTCTGGAGCCGTTCATCTTCGACTTCGCTGATTTTAGAAACTCGCGCGGGCTCAAGGTTCTAGAAATCGGTGTGGGCATGGGGGCGGACTATCTGGAGTGGCTCAAGGCTGGAGCTCAAGCGACGGGAGTAGATTTTTCGTCAAACTCGATCGAACGGGCACGGCAGCGTTGCGAACTGGCGGGACAGCGGTGCGACTTGAGAGTGGCCGATGCGGAGCACCTCCCTTTTCCCGACAACTCATTTGATGTGGTGTATTCCTACGGAGTGATGCACCACAGCCCCGACACGCAACAGTGCGTGCGGGAAGCGGGGCGCGTGCTGAAGACCGGAGGGCAGGCGCGGATCATGGTCTACCACCATCCTTCGCTGACGGGGTTGTTGTTGTGGTTGCGATACGGCTTGCTGCGGGGCAAGTCTTTGCGCCAGTCGGTTTACGATCACCTGGAAAGTCCGGGGACCAAGACCTACGCGCAAAGCGAAGCTGCAGCGCTGATGGGCGGCTTTCGCGATCTGAAGATGCATGTAGTCTTCAGCCCAGGCGATCTGCTGCTCCATCAGCCTTCGGCGCGGTTTCAATCGCGATTCTACCGGATGGCGTGGCGGTTTTATCCTCGTTGGCTGCTCCGGAAGTTCGCGCAAAAGTGGGGGTTGTTTCTGCTGATCACGGCAACTAAGTAGGGGATAGAATTTCTCGATGCGTGATTACGCTGTGAGGGAGTGAAGTTCACACCAGCGATCGAGCACATAGAGCGACCACGGGCGCGTCCACGAAGTTTTGCCATCCAGAAAATCCTGCCAGATGCGGCCTATTTCTCTTCCGTTCAGTACTTGAGCTAACGGTCCGTCACTGGATTTTTTCTGCAGCACGGGTTCGACCTCGGCCCGCAGTTCTCCGCGCAGCCAAGGTTCGAAGGGAAGCGTGAATCCGCGCTTGGGGCGGTGAACAATTTCGTCTGGCAGCGTGCTGGCGAGCATTTCGACCAGCAGCGCTTTCGGGCCACTGCCATTCATTTTCGACGCCCCGGGTAAAGCCAACACGGCTTTCGCCATCTGGTGGTCGATCAAGGGGACCCGCACTTCGAGGCCCTGCGACATGCTCATGACGTCGGCGTCCCGCAACAGGGTGTTGAGCATGTAGCCGCGCGATTCCAGGTAAGACACGCGATTGATGGCATCGAGTGGAAGAGCACGCGCCAGACTTGCTTTCTCCCACGCCATCCCACGACTGGCAACGATCGGGTCCGGAGACCGGAACAAGCGATCGCACTGCGCCGGTGTAAACAACATCCGCGACAGGAAATAGGGATGAGGGATGCGGCCATTGTCACAGGCCAGTGACGCCAGCTTTCTGTTCTGATCCGTAGCTGGTGAAAAGGCCTCAAAAGCAGCGGCGAGCGGACCGCGCACTGCGCCCGGAACATGCCGCCAGAATTGGGCGAAGCGCTCCATGCGCGGAATTGTGCGAAAGCTTGTGTAACCAGCGAAGACCTCGTCGCCGCCCAGGCCGGACAGGGCAACTTTCACTCCCGCCGCGCGAGTTTCCCTCGATACAAAAAAAGTATTGATCGCGTCCATGGTGGGAAGATCCATGCAGCGCAGAGCATCGGGAATGGCGGCCAGGACGTCCTGCTGCGAGACCGTGATCTCATGGTGATCGGTGCGGAATTTCTTCGCGATGGTACGGGAATACTCCGCTTCCGAAAAATCAGCTTCGCGAAAAACGATGGAGAACGTGGCGGGGGTGACACCCCCGCGGCTCAGAATGCTGACCAGGGCGCTCGAATCGATGCCTCCGGAAAGAAACACTCCCACGGGCACATCGCTGACCAACTGCAGGCGCACGGCTTCTTCCAGCATCGGTTGCAGGGTCGAGGCGGTGTGACGCTCAGCCGATGCCGGCGTCACGTCAGAAGCCTGAGCGTCATCCACTAGATCCCAGTACCGCGATTCGCGAATCGTTCCGCTTTGCCACGTGAGGCTGTGGCCGGCGGGGAGCGCGCAGACGCCTTCGACCAGGGTCAGGGGATCGCAGGCGGAACCAAAGGTCAGGTAGTTGAGAAGACCAGCTTGATCAAGGCGGCGCGGCACCAGCCCTGTGCCCAGGATGGTGCGGACTTCGGATGCAAAAAGAAAATATGCGCCGGACTCCGCGAAGTAGAAGGGCTTGATGCCCATGGGATCGCGGGCCGCGAACAGGCGGTGCCGGGCTGAGTCCCAAATGGCAAACGCAAACATTCCACGGAATTTGGTGAGACAAGTTTCACCCCAGCGAGCGTAGGCCTGCAGCAAAACTTCCGTGTCGGAGTGGCTGGTGAATTTTGCGCCCGCTTGTTCAAGTTCCCGGCGGACGTCGCGGAAGTTGTAGATTTCCCCGTTGTAGACGATCCAGTTGCCGGTTTCGGGATCGTGCATGGGCTGGTGGCCGAGGGGAGAAAGATCGAGGATGGCGAGGCGGCGGTTGCCCAGGCCGACTTCAACTGGTTCGGGCGCGGAATCCCGTACGATTACGGTTCCGGAATCGTCGGGCCCGCGGTGCGCGAGAGACGCGGTGGCGCGCTCCAGCAGGCTGGCCGGGATCTGGGCGTTGCGCGCGATGATGCCGACGATTCCACACATCGAGACTTCTCGGACTTCAGATCATACTAGAAGGTATCCAAACATCTCATGAGTCTCCGGCGGCTGCACCCCCCGCGAACCTCAGCGGCTCACGCCTCGAGCAGGTGGCGTAAAGACGCTTTGGGGTCGCTACTGTTTTCGTGGTCGACGCGCGAATCTGGCGAACAAACGCGGTGAAGGCACCCGGGGCCACGCGAGCCTGTGCGCTTCACACGACAGACATTTCGGCGGCCGCGCTAGGATTTTCTTCCGATCCGGGCGAGAAATGCAGCCCAGACTCTGTGCCGATATTCCGGATCCAGCACGCGGCGCACAAGATAGTACTCGTTCACTGGGCGGTCATCCTGCAACGCGGGCACGCCGGGTGCTGGAGCGATGAGTGCGTCCAAGGACAGTTCCTGATTCAAGACTCCAGCAAACTGTTGTTCAGCAGTTGGTTCGGGCCCCCACTCGAGCAAATCAGTCACAGCGGGGGCGGGCATGCGGCTGGCAAGAGCAGCAGCCGTGGGAGACGGTAGCGGAGACTCGCTGGCCAGAAAATGGTATCCCCAACCCTCGATGGAGCGAAAAACGCGAACATACGGAAAGGACTCGCGAATAGACTTAGCGACGGCAGCAATAATGGCCGGGTCCTTGCTGCCCATGGGGAACCACTGCTGCAGGATGCCGTCGGGAGCCAAGTGCAGCTTGGCGATCGAATAGAACTCCTTGGAGTAGAGCAAACTGGATCCGGCGGCCTCAACCGGCGGCGGCGGATCAATGGCAATCACGTCAAACTGCTGGTTGGACCGCTCCATATAAAAACGGCCGTCATCAATCACCACGCGCGAGAGGGGCGAGCGCAGCACTTGATTGGCATCGGCGTGAAAAAACGGGAAGACGGACACTACGCTAGGCACCAGTTCCACGGCAGTCGAGGGCACGCCCCAGGAAAGCACGGAGCGGTGGGTGGTCCCCATTCCGAAACAGATGACCAAGGCGTTTTTCGGGGGTCTGGGCAGAAACGCAAGAGGCAGGTGGGCGATCATTTTCGTGATCGGCGTGAGGCCGGTCATGCCCATTCCATTTACCAACAGCTGCTTCTGGATTCTGGTGGCGCCGATGGCGGTTACAGTGGCCGTGCTGTCACGGCGGACTTCGCGGGGCGTGAACCGGCTTTCATAGTCCTTGGTGCCGAGAATCAGACCGAGCGAGAGTAAACTCAGCAGCACTGGCTTCAGCTGAACCCGTGAAAGCACGCGGACCGGAACAGTGAGGGCGGAGGACGGTTGGCGAAAGCTCACCACGATCCAAGGGAGCGCGAAAGCCAGCAGAGTAAAGCGTTCGCCCAGAAGAGGCAGCAGAAAAAATCCCGAAACCAGCGGCCCAAGGACACACCCGGCGATGTTGATGGCGTATCCTCTGCCAGCACGGTCGGGATCGCCATGGGAAACGCGATCCAGCACCATGGGAGTGATCAATCCCACGGCCAGCGAAAAAGGAATAATGGCAGCTACGCGCAGGGTGTAGATAATCCGCATGCGCGGATCGCAGATCAGACAAGGCAGCAACACGGCGAGCGCCAGAAGAGCCAGAAATGAATTGCTGGGCGCAGAGTCTTCGAACTTGTTGCGGCGGTAAAGGAGAGAGCCAACGTAGGTGGCTCCCAGGTAAAGCCCCAGGATCACGGCAAAGGCGTATACGACCGTGCCCAGGCCGGGGGTAAACATGCGAATCCAGACGACCTCCGCCCCCATACTGGTGAAGCCGGTGGCGAACAGCAGGAAATAAGGCCAAGCCGTGCTGACGGGTGCGAGGGCTTGCGGCGTTCGAAGCTCGGGGGCCGATTGCCCAGGTTGCCTTGCGCCCAGACTGACCGCAAACGCCGCCGCAGCCAGACAAAAATTCAGCCCAGCGCCCACCCGCAGGGTCCCCTTGAAACCCAACAACTCGATCAGCAAGAGCGGAATCGCAGCACCCGCAACGGCGCCTAGAACATTGGCCAAGTACAGATAGCTGAAGGAACGCGCCGATCCCTGGGAAAATCTTTCCCGGATGGCGGCCATGGCAAAGGGGAAGGTCGCACCCATGCACGCGCACCACGGCACCAAGGTAAGTCCGATCCAGAATCCTGCCGCAACGTAATAGGCAGACGTGGGGAGTGAAGTACCGGCGTCCAGTTTTGCCAGGAGGATTCGTCCCCAGACGAGTTCATGAGGAACGAGGAGCGCCGAAAGGCCGATCAAAAGCTCGGTAAGGGCGTAGAGGCGCAACGCTGGAATGCTCCAACTCGCATTACGCTTGCGGATGTAGCGGCCGGCGCCCCACGAGCCCAGGCCCAGTCCGATCATGAATGCCGACAGGACAATGGAGACCAGGGCCGTGGTCACGGCGAACTGGGCCATG